>Ga0209985_10003132_pt1 | contig 14414 bp, 13 predicted proteins | sample NOAtaG_FD_187305 | JGI IMG/M metagenome (GOLD analysis project Ga0209985, IMG submission 187305) | Freshwater lake microbial communities from Lake Erie, under a cyanobacterial bloom - NOAA_Erie_Diel6S_1000h metaG (SPAdes) (version 2) | ecosystem: Environmental > Aquatic > Freshwater > Lake ...
GCCCACAAGCGGCGCACCCCAGCGTGCGGCCGTCTCGCGCAGGCCTTCCGCCAGCCGCCAGGCGCGCGCCTCGTCGATCCCACGAGGAAGGATGGCGCACGCGATGGTTGCAACCGGACGCGCGCCACCCATCGCGGCGACGTCGCTCAGGTTGCGCAGCACGGCCTTCTTCCCGATCAGGTAGGGATCGCAGCCGAGCGGCGCATGGCGACCCTCGATCGCGCTGTCGGCCGCGACCAGTACCCGGTCGGAGCCTGCGAGCGAGACGAGCGCCATGTCATCTCCCGGCGGGATGAGGACAGACGGCGGGAGTTCCGCGTTCAGCGCGAAGAGCCGGTCAAGCAGGGCGAACTCGCGCATCGTTCACCAGAGGTTCCGCACGATGATCTGGGTGGCGACGAGCGCGTAGAGCCCGGCGACGAGATCGTCGATCAGGATGCCGAGGCCGCCCTCGAGCCGCTGCCACCCGCGTGCCGGCGGCGGCTTGATGATGTCGAAGAGCCGGAACATGAAGAACGCGATCGCGCAGGTGGCGACGACGCGCCAACCATTGGTGCTCCACGGAAGCCACATGAGGGCGAGCGACTGTCCCGCGATCTCGTCGGCGACGACCGCTCCGGGGTCCTTCTTCCCGTACCGTCCCTCCGCGCGCTGCCCCCAGACGAGGCAGCCGATTCCGAACAGAAGCCCAAGCGCCGCCAACGCCATGTCGATGTGGCGCGGGTTCATCTCGGCGAGGGCAAGCACCATCGCCAGCGCCACCGGCGGCAGCGAACCCCATGTCCCGGGCGCTGGCCGCAGCCGCCCGAGTCCCATGCCAGTGACGACCCAGTCGCCGAAACCGCCGAAACCGCCGGAACCAGCGCTCATATCGAGGCTCCCGTCTCACGGGGCACGCGCAGCGCCCTGTGGATGTAGGTCAGTGAACTGAGGACCGTCAGCACAACGGTCGCCCACGTCGATGTGTCGCGCAGGAAGATCATCCAGTCGGGCGGCTCGACGCGCGTTCCGACGAAGACGCAGCAGCCGACGCAGAAGGACTGGATGAACATCTTGAGCTTGCCAGACCAATCGGCCGGGAAGGCGATTCCTCTCGACTCGATGTAGGAGCGGAGCCCCGTGACCAACAATTCGCGCAGGAGAAGCACGACGACCATCCACGCCGCCACGCCGGAGCCGATCATCCGGTGCTCCTCGCTCGGGGCGTAGATCGGGGAAGCGAGGTAGATGAACCCCCCGAGGACGAGGATCTTGTCGACCAGCGGGTCCATCACCCGGCCGAAGGCGCTGACCACCTTCCAGCGGCGCGCGAGATAGCCGTCGAGAATGTCGCTCAGGGCCGCCACGATGAAGAGCGACATGGCCCAGCCGCCCAGGCGCTCGATCGCCTCGGCGGAAGACGCACTCCCGATTGCCTGCAGCAGCAGGAAGAACAGGACGGCGAGGCCGAGCCGGGCGATGGTGATCGCGTTTGGGAGGGCGCGTCGGACCGACGACGGCATAAGGGCAGGATCGTACCCGCACGCCCGACGGCAAACCCAAGCGAAGGCAACGGGTTGGTTGCGGGATCGGGTCCTGAGCCATACATTCCCGACCTTACGCGTCCGGCAGTCGGACGCTGCTCGGCTGAGGGACCGCCCCTCAGTCCGAGGCGCCGTCCGAGGCGCGTCGGGGTGCCGTGGCATGTCACGCACCACGAACGTGGCCGAGAACCTTCGAGCACGAGGCATGGATTCCGCCATTCTCCCCCTCCCCGAGCCATCCTTCCTTCCGTGCATGGTCACAGCGCTTGCCGAGGGCAATGCACCGGCGATTTCTCCGGCGCTCACGCTGACCATCGCCTGTGCGGTCAGCGCCATCGCGCTGGTGTTCCTGATGCGGCCCGGTCCCCGCGGCGTCCGTGTGGCGGCGACCGTCGGCGGCCTCGCGGCTTTCGCCGTGCTTGTGGTCGAGGTGCTCAAGCGAGCGGGTTCGGGCGACGGTCTTCCGCCGATCTTCCCGGTGGTGTTTGGCTTCATCGGCTTGGCCGGCGCCGTGCGCATGATCACGCATCCGCGGCCGGTGTTCGCCGCGCTCTACTTCATCCTCGTCGTCATCGCGACCGCCGCGCTCTTCCTGCTTCTTGGCGCGGAGTTCATGGCGTTCGCGCTCATCATCGTCTACGCGGGCGCGATCCTCATCACCTACATGTTCGTGCTGATGCTCGCGCAGCAGTCGCCCACCGAGCAGGATGGCGGCGCGTGGTACGACCGCGTGCCGCGCGAGGCGGGCAGCGCCGTGCTCCTCGGCTTCGTCATGCTCGCGTCGTTGTCGGAGGCCTACTTCTCGAAGTCGGCGCAGTCGTTCCGCGACGATGTCTCCGAGCGCACCGCAGTCATCGGCGCGAACGAGGCGTGGGAACGGCTCGACGCGATGCCGAAGCTCATGCTCACGACCGCGAGGGAAGCCTTCAACGCATCGTGGAAGCCAGCGGCACCGGACACCCCGAGGCCAGAGGTCGTCGAGGTCGTGCGCAACGCCGACGGCGGCGCGCTGCGAACGCTCGGCGACACCGCTGGCGTCGAGGTGCGGCTCTCCGATGGCTCGTCGCAGTTTGTGGAGTTGACCGCAGAGTTCCTGCCCGACAACGGCCGACAGGTCGGCGTCGACCTCGTGTCGAAGTATCCCGCGGGCCTCGAGATCGCCGGCGTCGTGCTGCTGATGGCGCTCTTCGGCGCCGTCGTGCTTGCGCGCAAGCAGATCGAACTGGGCGAGGACGAGCGGCGCGGCCTTGCCGGCATGCGTCGCTTCACCGTCGAGGGTGAAGCCGGCGGAACGGGAGGCGTCCGATGAATCCAATCGAACTCGCATCGATCCAGCCCGACTTCGGCGCTGCGCTTCTCGCGGCCGCCGATGCGGGCACCGTGAACATGGCGCTCCTGATGAGCGCGCTCCTCTTCACCTGCGGGCTCGTCGGCTTCCTCAGCCGTCGGAACATGATCATCATGTTCCTCTGCACGGAACTGATGTTCCAGGCGGCGGCGCTTGCGATGATCGCCTTCGGCGCCGTGCACCACGACGTCTCCGGCCAGGTCTTCGTCATCTTCATCCTGACGATCGCGGCGGCGGAAGCCGCACTCGCGCTCGGCCTGATCGTGCTGCTCTATCGCCGCCGCGAGACGCTCGACTCGGAGGCGTGGTCGGAACTGAAGGACGCATGAGGCGCCAGGCGCGCGCATCGGGAACAGTCGTCGGGAACCCAAGCGACGGAGACCGTTGGTGACAGACATGATCGAACTTGCCAGCAACCTGAGCCTCGCCTCCGCGCCAGCGATCCTCGCTGCAGACGCGGCCATTCCGGCCGCCGTCGCTGCTCCCGAACTCGCGTGGGCCGGGCTGATCCTCCTTCTCCCCGCGCTCGCCGCCATCCTGTGCGGCGTCTGCGCCGCCATGAAGATCCGCGGCAAGCTGCCCGGCATCATCACCGTGATCGCGCTTCTTGGCGCGTTCGCGACGACCTTCATGCTCTACCGCGCGTGCCCGACCGACGCCGCGCGCACAATCCACCTGTTCGACTGGGTCGCCTTCGGATGGGGCGGCGACGCGCAGGCGCGCTGGCACTCGTTCCTTGCGCCCTTCGCGCTCTACGTCGACTCGCTCACGCTCCTGTGGATGCTGTTCGTCACCGGCCTCGGCTCGCTGATCGCGATCTATGCGACCGAGTACATGGAGGCGGATGTCGGCAAGGGCTACGCACGCTTCTTCGGCTCGGTCAGCATCTTCCTCTTCGCGATGGGCGCGCTCGTCATGGGCGGCAACCTGATCCTCCTCTACCTCGGGTGGGAGGGCGTCGGCCTCGCGAGCTACCTGCTCATCGGCTACTACTACACCAAGCCCAGCGCCGTCGCCGCCGCAAAGAAGGCGTTCATCGTCAACCGCATCGGCGACCTCGGCCTCGCCCTCGGCGTGTTCCTCATCTGGTGGAACTACGACTCGGTGTCCTACGACGCGCTGTTCCAGGCGCTGGCGTCGGACGTCGCGACCTCGGCCGGCGCGAGCGACTGGTCGAAGGCGGCCATCCCCTACTGCCTCATGCTCGGCGCATTCGGCAAGAGCGCGCAGGCTCCGCTCTACGTGTGGCTGCCCGACGCCATGGAAGGTCCGACCCCCGTGTCGGCGCTCATCCACGCCGCGACCATGGTCACGGCCGGCATCTACCTCATCGCTCGCCTGTTCCCGTTCTTTGACCTGCACCCGATGGCGCTGCCGACGGTGGCGTGGATCGGCTGCGCGACGGCGCTGCTGGCGGCGACGATCGGAATGGCGCAGTACGACATCAAGCGCGTGATGGCCTACTCGACCGTCTCGCAGCTTGGATACATGTTCCTCGGCCTTGGCGTCGGCACAACGTTCGGCGCCGTCTACCACGTGTTCACCCACGCGTTCTTCAAGGCGCTGCTCTTCCTCTGCTGTGGCGCGATCATGCACGGCATGGCCGGACAGCTCGACCTCCGCAAGCTCTCCGGCCTTCGCAACGTGAAGGGCTTCGGCGTCATCAGCTGGACGTTCCTGATCGGATGCCTCTGCCTCGCGGGCTTCCCCTTCACGGCGGGCTTCTTCTCGAAGGACTCAATCATCGCCGAGGCCTTCGCAAGCAGCACGCCCGGCGCAGCCGCGCTCGGCTGGCTTGCCCTCTTCACCGCGTTCCTCACCGCCTACTACACCTTCCGCGTGTGGTTCCGGGTGTGCGGCGGTCCGACGAAGTACGAGCCCGGCGACGAGATCCACGGCCATGATTCCCACGGCCATGATTCCCACGGCCATGATTCCCACGGGCATGATTCGCACGGCGCTGGTGATGACCACGGTCATGGCAGCCACGCCGGAAGCCACAAAGGCGGTCACGGCCACGGGACGCACGAGTGGCACCCGCATGGACCGAGGATCGCGATCAACGGCGTGCTCCTCGTCATCTGTGTCGGCGCGCTTCTCGCGGCGGTCCCCGCCTACATGGCGATGCAGGGACAGGCGAACTGGGTGCAGACGATGGTCGGTCAGTCGTCGGCCGTCGCCGGCGCAGCCGGACACCACGCCGCCGACGGCGAGCATGCGCACCATGCGCTGTCCTTCACCGGCATCGAGGACGTCCACAAGGCGACCAGCGTCGTGGCGAGCGTCATCGGCATCGCGGGCATCCTCGTCGCCGTGTTCTTCCACCTCCTGAACCGTGGCGCAGCGGACCGTCTCCGCGCGGCGCTCCTCTCGAACGGCCTGACCCGCTGGTTGCCGCTTGCGATGGAGAACAAGTGGTACGTCGACGAGGTCTACAACGCGACGATCCGGCTCCCTGCCGCATTCGTCGGACACATGCTGCTCCTCGTCGACAAGCACATCATCGACGGCGGACTCGTCGATGGCTCCGCGCGTCTGCCGCGGCTCCTTGGCCGCACCTTCCAGCCGCTCTACAACGGCGCGCTGCAGGGCTATGCCGCCACGATGGCCATCGGCATCGCGCTTATCACGGCGTGCGTCTTCTGGATCTGGATCAACGGCGGATGAACGGGCGCCGGCCGCGTCGAACCGCGGTCACCGCCACAGCTTTCCGCCCTGCGAATTGAAACCTGAACTCAACCTGTCACGGAACGGCCGATGCTCCCGACTCTCACTTCGCTCCTGATCCTCGGACCGCTCGTCGCGGCGGCGCTCATCGCGCTTGGTCCCGCACGCATGTCGCGCTGGATCGCCGCATTCGGCTCGCTGGCCATCTTCGCGATCTCGGTCGCGGCGGCGCTCGTGTTCCCGGGATGGTCCGACGGCTCCTTCGCGCCGCAGGGCCTCGGCCTCGCTGTCATGCCGTCGCTCGGCATCAACCTCTCGCTCGGCACCGACAGCGTCGGCATGATGCTCGTCCTCCTGACGACCTTCCTGATGCCGCTCGCCATGATCGGGTCGTTCACGGCGGTGAAAGAACGCGAGAAGGAGTATTACGCCTGGTTCATGCTGCTCGAGGCGGCGATGCTCGGCGTGTTCCTCGCGCAGGACGCCATCGTCTTCTACACGGCCTACGAGTTCACGCTCGTGCCGATGTACTTCCTCATCGCGATCTACGGCGGCGCAGAGCGCCGCGCCGCCAGCATCAAGTTCTTCCTCTACACCTTCTTCGGCTCGATGCTGACGCTCGCGGGCGTCATCTACATCGCCGCGCAGCACGCCGCCGTCAACGGCGCCTGGACGTTCGACCTTGCGACGCTCGCCAACTTCTCGAGCACGCAGTTCAGCGCCACCCAGCAGTTCTGGGTGTTCATCCTGCTGATGGCGGGCTTCGCCGTGAAGGTGCCGTTCTTCCCGGTGCACACGTGGCTTCCGCTCGCGCACGACCAAGCGCCCACCGCCGGTTCGGTGATCCTCGCCGGAACGCTGCTCAAGCTCGGCACCTACGGCGTCTACCGGATCGCGCTTCCCGCGACTCCGGTGGGAGTGGTCGAACTGAACCAGTTCTTCGCGGTGCTCTGCATCATCGGTATCGTCGGCACAGCCCTCATCTGCTGGCTCCAGCGCGACGCGAAGAAGCTGGTTGCCTACAGCTCCGTCAGCCACCTCGGCTTCTGCATGCTCGGGCTCTTCGCGCTGAACTCCCTCGGCGCGACCGGTTCGGTCATGTACATGATCAACCACGGCCTCTCGACCGGCGCGCTCTTCCTCTGCATCGGCATGATCTACGAGCGCTACCACACGAAGGACATGGACAAGCTCGGAGGCCTCTTCCGCAAGATGCCGGTGTGGAGCTTCTTCATGGTGTTCTTCACGCTCGCGAGCCTCGGCCTCCCCGGCCTGAACGGCTTCATCGGCGAGTTCCTCTGCCTGATGGGCTGCTTCACCGCGGAACCGGGTGCGACGACCGGCTATCCCGGCCTCCTCGGGCCGTGGTGGGCGGTGGTCGCGGGACTCGGCCTCGTGCTCGCCGCGATGTATCTCCTTCTCATGCTCGGCAAACTCGTGTGGGGTCCGCTCAAGGAGCCGCACGGCGACGGTCACGATCACCACGCGCATGGCGGCGAGCTCCCGCGCGACCTCTCGGCGCGCGAGATCGGAATCCTCACGCCTCTGGCGATCGTCTGCCTCGCCATCGGCTTCTATCCGAAGCCGATGCTCGAAGCGATCGCGCCCAGCGCCGACAAGGTGCTGGCGAAGTACCCCGCGCTCGTCGAGCAGTACGCCCGCGACGGCTCGCTCCTGCCGCCAAGCGCATCCTCCGCCGCAGGCCTGGCCAGGTCGGCGCAGTCCTCCGCCACCACTGACACAACGCAGACGCCCTGAACGGCTTCGACTATCGAATCCCACGAGTCCATGATGGAAAGCTCTCTCACCACAGCCCTCGCCGCAGCGCCGATGACCGCGAAGCTCACGCTCATCGCGCCGGAGATCGTGCTCTTCGTCGGCTCGGTCATCGTCGCCGTGCTTGGTCTCTCGCGTTCGGCGAGCGTCCGCAAGACGGTTCCCGGCGTCACGATCCTCTTCCTGGTGGCTTCGATCGCCGCATCGGCGTTCGTCTACCGCACCGACGCCGTGGCGGAGAGCGGGCTCCTCATTCCGATGCTGGGCGGATTCTCGAAGGCGCTCATCGCGGCGATCGCGATTCCGCTGGTGATGGTCGCGAGTTCGTCGATCGACCGGAAGCTCGAGGAGGCCTTCGAATCCGGACGCGCCGCCTTCGACCCGATCCGCGTGATGCGCGGCGAGTTCTTCGCGTTCTTCCTGCTTGCCGTCGCGGGCACGATGCTCGTGGCCAATGCGGCGGACCTGATCTGGCTGTTCCTCGCGCTCGAGCTCGCGAGCCTTCCCACCTACGTCATGGTGGCGGTCAGCCGTGGAACCCGACGCGCGCAGGAAGCCGCGGTCAAGTACTTCTTCCTCGGCGCGCTCTCGGCCGCCACGTTCCTCTACGGGTTCGCGCTGCTCTACGGCGCCACCGGCACGCTGGAACTTGGCCCGATGCGCGACGCGATCGCGGCCAGCGCCGCTGCGGGCGGCGTCCCGACCCTCGCGCTCGTCGGCGGAATCCTCGCGATCCTCGGCATCGCCTTCAAGCTGGCGGCCGTCCCAATGCACTTCTACGCGCCCGACGTCTATGAAGGCGCCGGCGCGGGTACCACTGCGTTCCTCGGCTTCATTCCGAAGGTCGCGGGCGTCCTCGCGCTCTTCATCCTCCTCAGCATCTTCGGTTGGTCCGGCCACACGGTCGTCGAAGGCGGGCAGGTCTACGCGATCAAGGGACTCCCCCTGTCGATCAGCGTCGTCCTCTTCATGCTTGCCGTGCTGACGATGACCCTTGGAAACGTGGGCGCGCTGCTGCAGCGGAACGTCAAGCGCATGCTCGCCTACAGCTCGATCGCGCAGTCGGGCTACCTGCTCGTCGGCATCATCGCGGGGCCCGGTGCGGGCTTCAACGCGGTGATGTTCTATCTGCTCGGATACGGCATCATGAACACGGCGATCTTCGCGGTGCTGGCGTCGCTCGAGCGCAACGGCGAGGAAGTCGAGACCATCGACGATCTCGCAGGCTTGCGCTCGCGCCACCCGATGCTCGCGTGGGTACTTGCGATCTCCGCTGTGAGCCTCATCGGCATCCCGCCGCTGATCGGCTTCTTCGGAAAGCTCGCGATCTTCTCGGCGGCGCTTGAGGCGAATCAGACGCTCCTGGTGATCATCGCGGCTGTCAACAGCGCGATCGGCGCCGCCTACTACCTGCAGCTTGTCGCAGCGCCCATGCTTGGCCAGCCGAACGCCCGCACCGAGTCGATCCAGACCGTGCCAAGTTCGTGGCCGCGGGTCGCAGCGATCGTTCTCGGCGGCGGCATCGTGCTGATGCCGCTCGGACTCGCGCCGCTCGTGAGCGCGGCGGCATCGACGTCAGGCGCCCAACCCGCCACAAGGACGACCACGGCTCCGACGGCTGACGTGGGTGTAAGCGTGGGTGCAAGCGCGGGTGTAGGCGTGGGCGCGTCGGCAGAAAGCCCGCGTGCGGCGGAAGCGCCTGAGCAGCTTGATTTGGCAGCGCGGTAAGAAGGCGCGCGCGGCTCGCCCAGAACCTCGACAGAGCCCCTCGCGGCGCGGAATTCTCGTCGCGGCGCGGGATTCTCGTCGCGGCGCGGAATTCTCGTCGCGGCGCGAAACGACGTCGCCCTGCGAAACGACGCCGCCCTGCGCGGCCCGGTCCGCATTCAACGCGGGACTCGGACGTACAGGGCGGGAAGCGCGACCGGCAGGACTCGAACCTGCAACCCCGAGCTTCGTAGGCTCGTGCTCTATCCAGTTGAGCTACGGTCGCACACGGGTGGGAGAGTATAGCGAAGCCGGCCGAATCTTGCACGGCCCTGAATGCCGCGCAATTGCCCCAGCGGCCTGCGGCACAGGCCAAGAGCCACGCCTCTTCCGGAGCTGGGCGCCTTCGCGCCGGCGCCGTCAGCACGGCCCTGCCGTCAGCACGGTCCCGCGGTCAGCACGGCCCCCAGGCGCTCAGCAGGATCCCGAGGTCGGCGGAGTCCACCGCGCCGCTTCCGTTGATGTCGCCCTCCAGCGAGACGCCCCACGAACTGAGAAGCACTCCGAGGTCGCTCGAGTCGACTGCGCCGTTGCCGTCGAGGTCGGCTGGGCACGGAGGAGGCGGCGGAAGCTGCCGCTCGAACGCCCCACGGTCGACGATCGGCGCCGATCCGACGCCCGTGTCGGCAACGGTCGGGATGTCGATGAATCGGGGAAGGCCGTCCATGTCAATGACGGTTCCGGTCGGGACGAGCGAGTTCGAGCCCGCGTCGATCGCGGGCGACGTCGGCTGCAGCCGGAAGTCGCCCGAGGCCTGGTTCACGAACTGCGGATCGAGGTTGGCGTTCCCGGTGCCGGTGAAGCCCCCCTGCACGATCGAATAGGAGACGTTCGTGGTGCCGCCAGAATTGGTCAGCTGGTTCGCAGCGGTCGTCCCTCCGGGTCCGGTGTTCCCCCAGAGGACGCAGTTCGCGACCGTGGACGCGCCGCTCGTGTTGATGATGCAGCCCGCAAGGCTGGTGGCCGAGTTCGCCACGAACGTCGAGTTGCGCACGGTGACGGAGCTCGAGACTCCGATCCAGAGCGCGCCGCCACCGCCTGTGCCTGTGGCGCTGTTGTTTCGGAAGACGCAATTCGTATAGCGCGTCTGCGAGCCGCCGTAGCTCTCGCACGCCCCGGCGCGCAGCGCGGTGTTCCCGATGAACACGCAGCGGTCGAACGACGCGACCACGTTGTTCATGTCGAAGGCACCGCCGTAGCTGCCACCGACGTTGTTCTCGAACCTGCAGTTCGTGAACGTCGCGCCGGCCGTAAAGATGTAGGCGGCGCCACCACCGAACGTGCAGCGGTTCGCGATGAAGTTGCAGTTCCGGATGGTCGGGTTCCCCGAGTTCAGGATCAGGAGGCCGCCTCCCTTGTCGTAGTTCACCGTCGACGAGCCGTTGGCGTTTCCGGCTCGGATGGTGAAGCCGTCGAGGATGGCCGTCGCCGTCGCACCTGTCCCGATGAACACGTGGTAACTGTTGTCGTTGAGATTCGCCGTGCCGCTGTCGTTGCCGAGAAGGTCGCCCGTCACCGTGGCGACGTTCGCCGTCGGGTTGCGCTGGCCGAGCTTCGCCTCCGTGCCGTTGAATCCGCCGTAGATCTCGACGCCGGTCTTCAAGCTGAGCGAGACCGTGCGCGAGGTGCCCGTGGTCGGCTTGTACGTGCCTGCTGCGACCCAGATCTGGTCGCCGGCGACGCTCGCGGCGAGCGCTGCCGCAAGTCCGCCCGCGCCCTGATGGGCGTTCTCCCAGCTGGTTCCGTTGTTGAGGCCGGTGGTGAGGCCGGCCCGTACGTAGCGCACGGCCGCCGAAGCATCGGCGACGGCGGAGAGCGATGCGACGAGGGCGATGAACAGCGAGTGGGTCGGGAATGCGTTGAGCTTCATGCGGAGGTCCAGTGATGCGCGGACGGAGACAAGAATGTAGCCTGATGCACGCACTTCCCAAGGAAATCGGCGCGAGCAACCGGCATTTCGGCCGCATCTGGCCGGAGTTTGCGGACGCTTGAGGGTCGGCGGACCGTCGATCGCTGGTTTCGCCCTATCGTGTTGCACCGTGCCGGCATCGAGGCCGGCGATCACGATGTTGAGGACTGATGTTGAGGACTGATGTTGAGGACTGATGTCGAGGATTGATGTCGAGGAATCACGAACCACCCGAGCGCACACACAAGGCCCGCAGCCTCTCGGGCGCGCTCTTCCGCGAACCGACGCACAAGCGCAGCCAGATCGTGCGCATCTCACTGATCGTCGGGGGCACGCTGTGTCTCGTGGCCGGGCTCTTGCTCGCACTCCTCCCCGTCGTCCCCGGCTTTCCGCTTCTGATCGTCGGTGTGCTCTTCCTCGCGGCGGGCAGCGCGTTCGCTCGGCGCACCCTCAACTCGATCGAGCAGCGGTTGCCGACAGGCTGGCGTCGCACGATTCGCCGCATCGCGCGGAAGCAGGAGAATCACCTCGAGCCGACGCCGCATGCCGAGGGCGAAGTCGCGGCGCGCGACGGGCCTGACGTCGCCCCGGCCGATCAGCGCCTCCGCGAGTAGGTTCTGTACAGTGCACCCGTGACGGAGCCTGCTCTACAACCCGACGGTCACCGATCAAGCGACGGCGCGCGACCGACCATCGATCCGGTCGATGCTGCGTGGCTTCATCGACGCTCCTCAAGCGGCCCGCTTGTCCTCGGCGTGCTTGGGCTCCTCACAGCACCGATCCTCCTCGGGCTCCTCTTTGCGTCGCTCGGCCTCCGAAGCGGCCTTGACCAGTTTCGTCGCGGAATTCGCGGGGTCGTGCCGATGCTCGGGGTGATCGTGAGCGCGACCGGCCTCCTCGTTGGCGTCGCAAGCGCTCTCCTCTGGGGGGCGCTGCTCTCGGGCGTGCTCCTCGCTCGCGACGCCATGCGCACGGCGGAAGGGTGGCGCGGAACCACGGTAGAGGCGACGGCCTTTCCCGCCCTGCATGACGGCGCGACGACCATGCTCCGCTTGTCGATCGGAGATGCGCCGCAACCGGTGTCGACCGACGCGGCAGCAAGCAGCGACGCCGCCGCTCGTCCAGCGACGGTTCGCCGCGCGATCGTCTTCGTTCGTCTGGGAACCGTCCCAAGCGACGACCTGCTGCGCGAACTGGCGGGTGCCTCCCTCCGCCATCCCGAAGTCCCGCTCGTGATCGTCGACGCAGAGCAGCCCGGATCCGCGGTTGCCGCAGCACTACTGGCGTCTCCCGGATTTGTCGCCTCTCGCGACTACTTCGTCGGGAGCGACGCAACGCTTCCTACCCCGCTTGCGGCTGTCGCGGCGACTCCGACGATCGTGCTGCTCGCACCCGATGGCCGGATCGAGCGCGCCGTTGTCGGTGGCCTGAAGGCCGGCGAGATCGAGAAACTCCTTCGTGGAGACGCCGCGCTCGAGGGCGAGGCGCTCTCGCCGAAGGGAATCCGCTGACGTGGCGCGCGCGCCGAGGGTGCCGAAACTTCCAGCGGGTCCGGCCACGCCGATCGTCGGAATCGACGTCGAGACGGCGAATCCGCGCCACGGCGCCGTGTGCTCGATCGGCGTCAGCGTGATCCGTCACGGGAAAGTGTGGCGCGAGCGCCATTGGTATCTCGACCCGGGCGGCGCATTCGACCCCCGCTTCATCGCCATTCACGGAATCAGGCCGGAGCAGGTGCGCGGCGAACCGAGGCTCGTGCACGCATGGCCATCGGTGCGCGGATTCATCGACGGTGCGCTCGCGGAGCTTGCAGAACCCACGCTCTTCGCGCAGGACGCTTCCGACGCGCCAAGCCCGCTGTTCGTCGCACACAATGCACAGTTCGACCGAATGCAGATCGAGCGCGCGATCGGCGCCCCCCTCGCGTTCCGCCTCGCCTGCACGGTGGCGATGTCGCGACGGGCGTTCCCCAGGCTCGAGCGCCACAACCTCGCGGCCGTGTCCGCGCACCTGCGCATCGCCCTCAAGCATCACGACGCCCTCAGCGACGCCCGGGCGAGCGCGCTCATCGCCCACCGCTGCCTCACGGCCCCCTCACGCTGAACCCTGCGGGCAACCAGGTCCTGCGGCAGCAACCCGAAACGCAACAACCCCCTTGCGGGGGTCGCGCGGCCGATCAGTGGACCATACAGGACCGCCCAAAACCCGCGATTACCGCTGAAAACAGCGGTGTTTCTCGCGCGGTGGAGGAGTTTCCTGCGAAGCCGTCGGGGGTAGACATCCTCGCTGCGGCGCTCGCGGGCATGGCCCCCGCTCCACGACACAAGCTGGTCGAGTTCCTACTCGCCTGCATTGAGTCGAACCAGCCGACCCCGACCGCGCCGAGTGGCACGGCGGCGGCGGCTTCATCCGTGGAGTGAACCATGTCATCCGACCAGATCGCAACCTTCGACCGAACCCCGACCGAGCTCCCCATGCTCGAGCCGACCCAGCCGAGCGAGAATCACAACCTCCTTGAACTGTCCAAGTGGGCCCGCAGCGCCGGACACCACAACGCTGCCTTTGCACTTCTCATCTCGAATGAGATCCTCGCGGAGTACGACGAGTCGGGCGACTTCCGCAGGGCGTGCGTCCGCGCGGAGAACACGCTGTCCGATCGCGACTCTCGACACCTGAACGCGCACGGCTACTACGCCGCGATCATCTCGCTCGTCTCGCTGGCCGTCGAGGTGGGCGCGCTGCCGAGCGGCCGTTGCGTCGGCTTGGGCGAGATCGACGGGCCCGAGCCCGACGCCACGCCGAAGAGCGCGTTCGATGATCACGACAAGGCGCTGGCCGAGTACGGCGGCGACCTGCCCAACATGCAGCGCCGCGCCCAGCTCCTCCGTCTCGCGTTCGCGCGCGTCGCCGAGCTGGCGCGCAAGGGCATGAAGCACAACAAGTGAGACAACCCCTGTGACGGGGGCCGGGAGGGCGTTCCTCTCGGCCCCCTAGCTCACCGCACGATCGCGGAAGATGAGGGCGCGATTGAACATAAAGCACGGCATTTCCGAGAGTTACGCGCAATTTGTGCGCGTGCGGCGCTTGGCGTGGGTCCTTCTGACTTCTATTTCGGTTGGTTTGGGCCGCCGGAGTAGTCGGGAAACCACACAGGCTTACTTATCCCCTGATCCAACAAGCACTTAGAACGGAAGGCGCAGGATGCGCAGGGAAAAGGAACCGCAGCTTCCACCGTGTGGATGCGCGGAGAAACTCGCTTTGACGGTGCGGCTGGTGCATCGCACCCGTCGCGTCGACGCGATCCAAGAGGCATGGACGGCGCACTTCGCGGGCGAGTGTCCGTTGAAGGCGGTGCGCCGGTTCGAGGCCCGCGAGCGCCGCTATGTGAAGCGGTTCAAGCGGCCCGACCCCTACCCGTAGGGGG
>Ga0209985_10003135_pt1 | contig 14402 bp, 11 predicted proteins | sample NOAtaG_FD_187305 | JGI IMG/M metagenome (GOLD analysis project Ga0209985, IMG submission 187305) | Freshwater lake microbial communities from Lake Erie, under a cyanobacterial bloom - NOAA_Erie_Diel6S_1000h metaG (SPAdes) (version 2) | ecosystem: Environmental > Aquatic > Freshwater > Lake ...
GGATGGCCTCGGTGAGGTCTGCGGGCGCCTCGACGCGCAGGCTCTCGAGCGCGTAGTGCAGCGTCTGATGCGCGAGCGCGAGCACGGCGATCCGCGGGTCGAACTCCTGCATCTCGAGCCACTTGGGCTTCGTCGGCCCCATCTGATTCAGGACCGCGACGAACGCGTTCACCGCGTAGACCGCGGCGAGCTTGCGCCGCTCCCAGCGGAGGTCGGCGAGGATGCGACGAGGGTCGGCCCGACCATCGTCCGAGAGGTGACGGGCGATCGTGCTGTTCACCAGCGCGAGGTGCGCCTCGGCGTGGTGCAGCGCATCCCAGGCGAAGAGCGAGCGAAGGTCGGGCGAGCGCCCGTGGTACAGCTCGTAGCTCTCGGCGAAGGCCTGATCGGCGGCCATCCGCTCCGCGACGATCGCCGCCCACGCCGCGCACACGTCGTCGACCCGGCGGGCGCGCTCCTCGGCGACCGAGCGCTCGGCCCGCGAGGGACGGGCGGCCACCAGCGCCTCGGGGGTCGCGGGCGCGGAGCGCGCCGGCTCGCTCGTGCGCGGGCTCGTCCTCGCCGCCGGGGGCGCCTTCGACCTCGAGGCGGACTTGCCGCCAGAGCGGGCGCGGGACTGGGTGCGGGCCTTCGACGTCATCCGGGCTCGATGATGCCACGGCCTCCGTGGGCGTCGAGGAGCGGCGACCGTGCGCCTTGCTCGCCGCGGCCCGCGGCGGGACGATCGACGCGCGTGTGTGCTCGCTACAGCGTCGGCAAGACCCCCGCAGAGCTCGCCGCCGAGCTCGGGGCGCACCTCGCGACGGATGAGACGCGTGCCCGCTACAACGTCGCGCCCTCGCAGGCCGCACCGATGCTCGTGGCCGCGCCGGAGCGCCGGCTCGGCGTCGCGCGCTTCGGCTGGAGGCGCGAGGCAGGTGCGGGGCTCCTGCTCAACGCGCGGGCGGAGACCGTCCTGGTGCTCCCGACCTTTCGCGCTGCGATCGAGCGCCGGCGCTCCCTCGTGCCGGCCGACGGCTTCTACGAATGGAAGGCGCGCGCGGCCTCGCGCCGGGCGCCGCGCGAGGCGTTCTTCGTCCATCGGCACGGAGCGCTCCTGACGCTCGCCGGGCTCTTCGTCGTCGACCGCCCGGCGTCCGAGCCCATTGCGAGCGGGCCGCGCGCTGCGTTCGTGATCCTGACGACCGCTCCCTCGCCCCTCGTCGCGGAGATCCACGACCGCATGCCCCTCGTCGTGCCCGAGGCGCTGCGCGATGCGTGGATGGATCCCCGCGTGCCCGCGGGAGCGTTGCTGCCCGAGCTGGTGCAGACCGACCCAGCGTTCGAGGTCCGCGCGGTGTCGCCCCGGGTCGGATCGCCCGCCCTCGACGAGCCCTCGCTCCGCAATCCGCTCTGAGCGCGCCTTCGGCGCCCGCTCAGCGCGCGAGGTCCCACTCGAAGTTCAGCCCGCTCCGCCCGCCGCCGGAGAACGCCACCCGGCCGCTCGGGTTCTCCGGATCGACGAGCCGCAGCCGCAGCCACGTCGTCTCGTTCGTGAGCACACCGGCGTTCGGCCAGCAGACCTGCGCGGCCCCGGTGGTAACCGTCCAATTCCGCGGGACGTACACGGTTCGGTACACGGGCCTCGTGGACCAGAAGAGGCACTGGTTGTAGCTGTTCCACTGCGAGCAGTAGGTCTCGTTGCCCGCGTACTGCTGCTGCGGCACCGTGCCCGGGTAGACCGCGTAGGAGGTGCTCACGGGCATGGGCGTCGCGACCCCGGCCATGTTCACGTCGGGAGACGTCGAGGAGATGAGCCGGGCCTCCCATGCCGCAGGGCTCGACCAGTTCGACTCGTCCTCGGTCGCCGACACGAGGACCTCGAAGCAGAGCTCTCCCGCGTCGGCGCGGACGAGACGCGCGGCGTGCGTGACGGTCCCGGCGCCCAGGCCATGGCGCGCTTCGGCGTCGGTGTCGTCGATGATCAGTGGGGCTCCCCCGACCGTGCCCTGCACGATCGGGTTCACCATCGTCCCGCGCGCGATGAGCCCGCCGCCGCGTCCGCTGCAGCCGGCGGCGAGCAGCGTCAGCGCGAACAGGGACGCGCGAACGGAGCGCGGTGGCATGCGCCTGCTCACCGCCGTCGCGCGACGAGCGCGAGGGCGATCAGCACGAGCGCCCACGGCGCGCTCGGGCCGCTCGCGCCGGCGCGGCAGCCGCAGCCGCTGCTCGCCGGCGCGGACCCGGCGTCGACCGCCGGCGCGTCCGTGGAGGGGCCCGCGTCCTCGCCGGCCGCGTCCACGCCCGCGTCCGGGGGAGCGGGGCAGGCCTCGGGCGAGGCGCCGAGGGTGACGATCGCCTCCTCCATCGCCCACGGCACGTTGCCGCCATGGGCGCGCCACTGCTCGGCGACCACCTCACCCCAGCTGCGCCCCATCATCGCCGGGTCCAGCGAGGGCGGCGAGTTCGCCTCGAGGAACTCGACGTAGTCCACGGTCGTCGACTGGAAGAGCAGCCGCACCCGCAGCCGCAGCTCGCCGTCGCCGCAGGCCGGCACCGTGAAGCTGGCCTCGTCGAAGTTCCGGTAGCCGCCCGCCCCGTCGCCGTAGTCGCGCCCGAGCGGGGTCATGTCGTCCTCCTCGGCCGGCGCGAAGCCCGCGGGCGGGATGCGGGTGTCCTCGAAGACCGCGTCGTTCATCACGAAGTGGAAGCTCGGGATGGCCGTCCCGTCGGGCTGCAGCTCGCCGAGCTTGGTCTCGTAGGTCCGGAGGTCATCGTCTTCGATCAGGTGCCCGGTCTCGTCCAGGAAGCCGGAGCCGCCCGGAGCGACCGAGCCGTCTTCGTCGAGGACCGAGACCTCGAGCCACATCCGGCGTCCCTCGGGGTAGCCGGTCGGGAGCTTGTGGCCCGTCAGGTTCGTGACCCGCACCGTCGCGCGCGCCTCCGTTCCGGTGAGCGACGAGCTCAGGATCTCCAGCGAGGCAGCGTTGCGAAGCAGTCCGCGCGCACGGTCCGCCGAGGCCACGAGCAGCGGGGCGATGTCCCCGTCCGGGTCGGGGATGGTCGAAGCGATGGCGAGCGGCTGCCAATAGCTCGCTCCCGTGAGATCGTGCCGGTTCAACTCGGTCCGGAGTTCGGTGACGCTGTCGTCGGCGCTCGCGCGAACGGGCGTCGGGACGACGCCCATGTGGCAGCCCTGGCACGTGGCATCGTCGTCGCCCACGCCGTCGGCGAACGACGACGAGGCCCACTCGCTGAACGTGCGCTCGATGACGAACGGCCGGCCCGTCGGAGCGAACACGCCGTCCTCGCCCATGCGGTGCCCCATCGTCGTCGGGTTGTAGATGTCGTGGCACTGTCCGCAGAGGCGGCCCTCGGCGAGGAAGGTCGAGACCTCGGTCGGGTGCGGGGGCTCCATGCCGCTGGCGTAGCTGTACGGGCCGTAGCGCACGTCCGCGGTGTCGCCGTCGTTCAGCACCAACTGGGCGTTGTGGATCTGGTCCGGCCCGGGATCCATCGAGCGGTGGCAGACCATGCACGACACGCCGTCGAGGTCGTGCGACGGCGCCCGCCGCGGATCGTCGGGGAGAAAGCGGCTCGGCGCCAGCGTGTCGGAGGGGTCGTAGTCGGGATGGCTCGAGCGCCCGCGGAGCCACGCGACCGGCGAGTGGCAGCGCACGCAGAAGTCGGCGGCCCCAGGGTTGTCGACCTCGGCGACCGAGAGCGCCGCGCGGAACACCGGGTCGCGCGCTGCGTTCGCCATCATCGCGCCGCGCCAGCTGTCCCACGGCTCGAAGTCGTCCGTGTCGTCGTAGTCGGCGTGGCAGCGCGCGCAGACGGTGGCGGGCTGGATCTCGATCATCAGCGCGCCCTCGCCCGAGCCGACGGGCTGCGTGCCGGGCTGGAAGATCTGCGCGGATCCGAGGGAGGGCGACGCGAGGCAGCCGAGGGCCGTCGCGAGGGCGAGCACTGGACGCATCCGGCGAGTCTAGCCGAACCCGGGCGTGCCTCCGTGCGCCAGGTCTCCCGGTTCGTCCACGTTCGGTCGAGGCGCGACGGCGGTGGCTCGCTCGTGAGGAGTCCGATACCCTCGCCCCGCCCATGGCCCACCTGGACTTCGAGAAGCCCATCGTCGAGCTCGAGGAGCAGATCCGACAGCTCAAGCTCTACGGCGTCGGGGACGTCGGCTTCGAGTCGGAGCTCCGCAAGCTCGAGCAGCGTGCGGCCACGCTCTCGCAGGAAATCTACGCCGACCTGTCCATCTGGCAGAAGGTGCAGCTCTCGCGGCACCCCGATCGGCCCTACTTCCTCGACTACCTCTCGCGGATCTTCGACGACACCATCGAACTCCACGGTGACCGCGGCTTCTCCGACGACGCCGCCGTCGTCGCCGGCTTCGCTCGGCTCGACGGTCGGAGCGTCGCGGTGATCGGCCACCAGAAGGGCCGAACGACGAAGGAGAAGGTCCGGAGGAACTTCGGGATGGCCCACCCCGAGGGCTACCGGAAGGCGATGCGGATCATGGAGCTGGCCGACCGCTTCGGGCGGCCCGTGCTGACCTTCATCGACACGCCCGGCGCCTATCCCGGCATCGGCGCGGAGGAGCGCGGCCAGTCGGAGGCGATCGGGCAGTCGCTGCTCGTGATGTCGCAGCTGAAGGTGCCGGTGATCGCCACGGTGATCGGCGAGGGCGGCTCGGGGGGCGCGCTCGCGCTCGGCGTCGCCAACCGCGTGCTCATGCTCCAGTTCGCGACCTACAGCGTCATCACACCGGAGGGCTGCGCCTCGATCCTCTGGCGCGACGGGAGCCGGGCCCCGGACGCGGCCGCGCAGCTGAAGCTGCTCGCGAGCGACGCCGAGCGCCTCGGCGTCATCGACGACGTCGTGCCGGAGCCGTCGGGAGGCGCGCACCGCGACCACGACGAGGCCGCGCGCCTGCTCTCTGCGCCCTTGCGGCGCCACCTCACGGAGCTGTCGCGGCTCAGCCCCGAGCAGCTGGTCGAGGACCGCTACGCGAAGTTCCGTGCGATGGGCGTCGTGCGCGAGGAGAAGGCATCGTGAGCGCGGCCGGCGCCGCGACGCCCGCCCCGTACCGCACCCGCAAGATCATCGGGGCCCTGCTGTACCTGCTCGGCCAGGGCGTCGGAGGTCTGCTGTTCCTGCTCCTCTTCGTCCTGTTGCCCCTGTTCGAGGAGAACCCCGCCGGGACCTTCCTGGCGATGGGGATCGGTGCGGCGATCGCGTTCCCTGCGATGGTGGTCTACCTGACCTTCCCCCGGCTGCTCGATCGCTACGATCCCGAGCCCTGGTACGCACTCCTGCTGGCGCTCGCGTGGGGGGCGCTCGCCGCGTGCGGCTTCTCCGCCTTCATCAACACGTTCGTCGGCGCGCTCGCGGCCGGCGCCGTGAGTCCGGAGGCCGGCGATGTCGTGGGCGCAGTGGTGTCGGCCCCCATCGTCGAGGAGGCCTTCAAGGGAATGATGGTCCTCGGGATCTTCTTCTTCCTGAAGGATGAATTCGACGGGATGGTCGACGGCGTCATCTACGCCACCTTCACCGCCATCGGCTTCGCCGCGACCGAGAACGTCATCTACTACGCGAACGCGCTGCAGGAGGCCGACGTCAGCGGGCTCGCATTCACGGTGTTTCTCCGCGGCTTCCTCGCGCCGTGGGGACACCCCCTCTACACGTCGATGACGGGCATCGGCATCGGGCTGTCCCGCGAGGCCGAGAGCCCCTTCGTCCGGTTCCTCGCGCCCTTTCTCGGCTACGGCCTCGCCGTGTGCCTGCATGCGCTCTGGAATGGCGCCGCGACGTTTGCGGACTTCGGCGCGCTCCTTCTTCTGCCGCTGTGGTTCCTCTTCGTCGCGGCCTTCGTGATCCTGGTGATGGTGCTGGTGCGGCGCCGCGGGAGCATCATCCGGCAGCACCTCGTCGACGAGGTGGCCCTCGGCAACATCAGCCAGGGCGAGCTCGACCTCGTCGCCTCGGCTTTCGGCCACCTCCGCGCGTTCTTCCGCAAGGGCCCCAAGGGCACGGCGTTCGTGCGAGCGATCGCCCGTCTCGGCATCTCCAAGTGGCACACCGGCCGGGCGATGCGCGGTCAGACCCGAACCGTGAGCATGGACTTCATCGTCCCGCTGCGCGCGCGGATCCGGGAGCTGCGGGAGCAGGGCGCCAGCCCAGTCTGAGCGGACGGCCGAACGCGAGGGCGGCGCCGCGCCGTCCCGCGCTACATCCGTCGGTACATCCCGACGACGACGCCGAGCACCTGCGTCTCGCGCCAGTCGTGCTTGCTCACGAGGATCGGCGCGTATTGACGGTTCGCCGGCTGCAGGCGCACGTGGCTCGCCTCGGGGAAATAGTACTTGCAGGTGGCCTCGTCGCCGACCATCGCGATGACGATGGCGCCCTTGGGCGCCTCGGTCTGCTTGCGGACGAAGACGTAGTCCCCGTCGTGGATGCCGGCCTCGATCATCGAGTCGCCGCTGATGCGGAGCCCGAAGACGTCGCCGCTCGTGCCGCCTTTGCCGTTCGCCGCCCGGCCTCCGAGCATCATCCGGTCGATGCGCACCGAGTCGTTGCGCTGCTCGATGGCCTGGTGCAGCGCGCCGGCGGCGACGCGGCCGACGATCGGGATCTCGATGAGGTCCTCGTCGGGCTCGGCGTCGTTCGCGACCGGAGCGAGGGCCGGGGCACCGTTCGACTTCGGGGCGCGCCCGACGAGCTCGAGGGTGCTCGAGGTCGGCCGCAGCGTGCGGGACTTCATGTCCTCGCGGGTGAGGTAGCCCTTGCGTTCGAGGGCGCGGAGGTGGTCGTTCACGCCGTTCGTGCTGCGGATGCCGAGCTTCATCCCGATCTCGCGCAGGGTGGGCGGGTAGCCGCGGTCGTCGATCGAGTCACAGATGAACTCGAGCACCATGCGCTGACGGTCGGTGAGCTTCTGCATCGCGGCCTCCACGTGTCGCCCGGCGGGCGAACCTGTACGGATGGAACTGACCATCCTGACAGGATTCGGGGAGCGTTACTCGACCGGCGTTCAGCGTCAACAAAGTTGCAGTGGTTTCTCGCAAGTCACCGTCGTTGCAGCGGTTTTGGCGTCCCAGAACGCATCGAGCCCGCGTCCCTCGTCGGGCGCGGGCTCGGGGAAGGCGGCGGGGCCCTTCACTCCTTGATCTGGCGTCGGATCTTCGCGAGGGCCTGCTCCTGGAGCTGGCGGATGCGCTCGCGCGACAGGTTGTACTTGTCGCCGATCTCCTTGAGCGTGAGTTCGTCCTCGTCGTCGAGGCCGAAGCGCCACCGGAGGATGCGCGCCTCCATCGGCGACAGGGTGTCGAGGAGGCGCCGCACCTCGTCGCTCCACGTCTTGGAGACGAGCTGCTCGTACGGCGTCGGGACGTTCTCCTGCTCGAGGAAGTCGATGAACTTCCGGCCGTCCTCGTCGTTCACCGGGCGGTCGAGCGAGAAGGGCGTCTCGGCCCAGTAGCCCTTGATCTTCTCGAGCTTCTCGGCGGCGATGCCGGTCTCCTTCTCGAGCTCTTCCGGCGAGGGCTCCTGCCCCGTGCGGGTCGCGATCGCCTGCGTCGCGCGCGCCACCCGGTTGTAGGTGTCGAGCATGTGCACGGGGATGCGGACTGCGCGGCCCTTGTCGGCGAGCGCGCGGCTGATCGCGTGCCGGATCCACCACGAGGCGTAGGTGGAGAAGCGGTAGCCGCGGTTGTGGTCGAAGCGCTCGACGGCCTTCATCAGGCCGATGTTGCCTTCCTGGATGAGGTCGATGAGCGGCAGCCGGCCGCGGTTGTACCGGCGCGCGATGGAGACCACGAGCCGCAGGTTGGCCGCGACGAAGCGGTTCTTGCTGTGCTGCTGGGCGACCTGCGCGTCCTCGACCCCGCCGAGGTACTTCCGGAACTGCGGCGTGAGCTGCACGCCCTCGCCGATGAGGTCGCGCTCGGCCGCGTACTCGCCGGCGGCGCGGTGCACCGAGCGGTCGGCGTCGGTGACGAAGATCCGGTCCGAGTCGAGGGCGCGCATCTTCGTGGAGAGGGCAAGGACGGTCTCGTCCCACTTCTCCTGCTCTTTGCGCGCGAGCTTGCCGCTGCCGCGCACGGCCGGGGTCATGGCCTTCAGGTACTTGCGGAGCGTGGCGACCTCGCCGGGCACCGGGCTCTCGACGACGTGCTTCTCGATGACCTGCAGGACGGTCTCGGCGGCCGCCGGCAGCGCCAGCAGGGCCTGCCAGTAGCCGATCTCGAGCCGCTCGACCTCCTTGGCCGCCTCGATCTCCTCCTGCGGGGTGAGCACGCGGTGGCTCGCCATCTCGCGGAAGTAGCGGCTCAGCGTGGAGTCGCCTCCGCCCTGGCGCTCCATCTCGCGGAGCGCCTTCTCGGCCTCGGCCTGGGCCTCCGCGAGCTGCTCGGGGTTGGGCTCGCTCTCGAAGTCGGGCTCGGCCTCCGCGGCCTCGTCGTCGTCGTCCTTGGCCTTGGACGGCTCCTTCGCCTCGTCGTCGCCCTTGGCGTCCTTTGCCGACTTTCCGGTCTTCTTCTCGGCCTTCGCCGCTGCCTTGGCGGCGCCGGCCTTGGTGGGCTCCGCCTTCGCCGCGCCCGCCTGCGGCGCGACCCGGCCCTCCGCGGCCTTCTTCGCTCTCGGGTCGAGCTCCGCCCCCTCGGACCTGCCGGCGCCGGCCTTCGCGGACTCGGCGGTCTTGCCCGTCGGGCTGGGCGAACTGGCCGCCTCGGCGCCCTTGCGCTTGGGCTCGGCAGGCTTGGGCGCGGGCGCCGACGCCTTCGGCGCGGGCTTGGCCTTGGCGCCCTTCGGCGCGGGCTCGCTCTTCGCGGCGATGGGCTTGTCGGTCGTGCGGGCGGGTCCGGGCATGTCGATCTCCTCTGCACCTCTGCGTCCGACGGCGTCGTCGGGACGACCCTCGTTCCAGGTCTGCGCCCCCTCTCGGGACGCGGCCACGAGGACGTCGCCTCGGGCCTCCGCAGCGCCATGCAGGTCCGGGACCGGGCCATGGCGCTCTCTGCTGTCCTCGAACCCCGCAGGCTGCGGGGCCCATTCCAACTACGGTCGGGGGCGGGTTTTCTGCCGTTCGTCTCTGGGGCTGGTCGAGCGTTCCGCTAGGGTCGCCCCGTCTTGGTGCGCGCCTCGCGCGTCAAGGCGCGCACGGTTGGGCTGCCGGAGGGACGGCCGACGTGGGGTCGGACGGGGCCTTCGGCCGCGGGGGCGCGCTTCTACCACACAACCGAGCCTGCGTCGCGGTCTCGTGGGAGGTTTTTTCGGTCGCTCCCAGCGGCCCGCCCGGCCGACCTGGTCGCTGGGCGGGCGTGTGCTTTTTCGCCGAGGCGCTACGCTCCCGCCCCTCCGATGCTCCGACTGCGTCCTGGCCTCGTCCCGCCCGCCGGGATCGCGTTGTCGTGGTGCCTGGCGGCGGTCGCTGCGGCCCAGCCGGTCCCGGTGCCGGTCCGCTCCACCGTGCGGGCCGGGGGGCGCGCTGCCACCGTGGTCTTCGAAGCCGACCCGGGTGGGACGCGGGTGCGCCTCGAAGCGGGCGCCGACCGCCCCGAGTTCGTGCTGGCAGCAACGGTCACGGAGGCGGAGGTCGAGGGGATCGAGGCCAGCTCGGGGCCGGTCGTCCTCGTGCGCGCTGCCAGCGGGGCAGGGGGGCGCTGGGCGGTGGTCTTCGCCTGGGCCCGAGGGCGGGCCCGTTGGGTCTGGTCGGGGCGCCTCGATCTCCGGGGCGATGCTGGCGAGCGGAGCGCCGACGCCCTCGAGCTCACCGACCGGACCGGGGATGGGCGCCCCGACGTCGTCGTGGGCGGGATCCGCGAAGGGCTCGGCCGCTGCGGTGAGCCGGCGCTCCTTGCGCCCCGCGCCCTCACCAGCGCCGGGGAGCTCCGCCCGGTCGAGCTGCGGCGGGGCCTGCCCGAGGGCGTGCCGTCGCGGGAGGCGAGCTCGGTGAGCCCGGGTCCGAGCGGGGAGCCGCTCCTTCGGGCGCTGCGGTTCTCCGCCGCGAGCAGCACCGCTGGGGAGAGCGATCCACGCTTCGGGTCTCCTCCTCGGGCGCTCACCGACGGCGAGCCGACGACCGTCTGGGCCGAGGGACGCCCAGGCGGCGGAGCGGGCGAGCTCGTGGTCGGCCGCTGGGAGTCGGAGACGCCCGTGCGCGCCTTGCGGCTGCGCGCGGGGCCCGGCGTCGGGCTGCCCCGGGCGCTCTCGCTCGTGCTCGGCGCGCACGAGGAGCGGGTGACGGTGCCCGAGGGGGCCGCCGACGCCTGGGTGCTCTTCGATGCGCCGATCGAGGCGGCGTGCGTCGCGTTGGTGATCGACGAGGGCGACCCCGGCGGGGTGACGGGCTTCGGCGAGCTCTCCCTCTACACCGAACCCGACTTCGGCCGAGGGCTCGATGCGCTCGTCGACGAGCTGGTCGCCGAGGGGCCGCGGGGCGACGATCTCGCCGGCTGGCTCGGGCGGCTCGGCGAGCCCGCGTGCACGGCGCTCGACGCGTCCTGGGAGCGCCTCGGTCCGCTCGGACGGCTTCGCGCCCTCCGGGTGGCGGCAGCGGTGCGCACGGACGCGGGGACCGCGCTGCTCGCGCGGGGCGCCGCCGACGGCGCGGCCGAGGTGCGGGAGGCGGCCCTCGAGCGGCTCTCCGCGCGCGGCGCGTTCGACGTCGTCGCGTCGGTCGCGGGCGGAACGGGCGAGGCAGCGGAGGAGGCCGCCTGGACCCTCGCGCAGGCGGACGCACCGCAGCTGACGCAGCCCGGCTCGCTGCTCGACGCCCTCGATGCGGGTGCGTCCCGGCCCGGCCTGCGGGCCGCCGCGGCCCGCATCGCGGCCCGGGATGGGACGGGCCTCGAGACCTTCTTCGCCGACGCCACGCCCCGCGCGCTGGCGGCGCTGGCGCTCGGGCTCACCGAGGAGCGCCTCGGCGTTCGGGAGCGCGAGGCGCGGCGCGCGCTGCTCGAGCGGGTGGCCTCCGCGGCCGCGCCACGGGCGAGCGAGTTCGAGGACCGCTTCCGCCTCGCTCGCGCGGCCCGTGGCCTCGCGGCGCCCGTGCTCGATGGCTGGCTCGCCGAGCAGGTGCGCTCGGCGGGGGAATGGATGCAGCGGGACGCCGCGCTCGAGGCGCTCGGGGGGCGCGCCGACGCCGGGGTGCTGGCGCACGCGCTCGCCGATCCGTACCCGCGGGTGCGGGCCCGGGCCGTGGCCCTCGCGGGGGCCCGCGGCGACCGCGCGGCGATCGACGCCGCTGCGCGCGACGGCTGGCCCATGGTGCGGCTCGCGGCCCTGCTCGCGCTCGGCGAGGCAGGCGCGGCGCGTGCGGCGCTCGACGACGACGTGGCCCTCGTGCGGGCCGCTGCGATCGAGCTCTTGACCCGGCTCGGGGAGCGCGGGGCGCGCGAGGCGGTCGAGGCGCGCCTCACCGACCGCGAGGAGTGGCCGGAGGTGGTGCGCGCCGGCCTCTCCTACGTCGAAGCGCTGTGCCTCGAGGCCTCGGGGCCGGCGCTCGCGGCGGTGGTCCGCCGGGGCGCGCGGGAGGGGGCCTGGGCGCCCGACGTGGACTCGGCCCTCGCCGCGCTCGCCATCGCGCTGCGCCTGGGCGGTGAGGCCGCCGCGCTCGCCGAGGAGGCGGCGCGTTCCGGCGGGGCGTCGGCGGCGAGCTTCGAGCCCGTGCTCTCGCGGCGCGACGGGTTCACCAGCTGCCGCTGAGCGCAGCCGGGGTGTCACCGCGGCGTTCGCCAACGCAGCTCGGCCTCGACCCGAGCGGAGCGGCACGTCGCGCGGGCGACGGTGGCCGCGGTCTCGGAGCCCCGCCCGTGGGCGACGCGCTCAGGCCTCGAGCGCCGCGAAGACGTGCCGGGCGAGCCAGTCCCGGAAGCGCTGGCTCGCGGCGGGGTCGGGCGATTCCGGGCGCTCGCCGCGGAAGAGCGGCCCCACGATCGCCTCGCCGAAGAGCCCGAGGAGGGCCAGGAGCACGAGGTGCTCGGTGTCCTCGAAGCGCGGGGCGGGCTGGCCCCGCTGCCGTCGGGCGAGCCGCGCGGCGTGCGTGGCCTCCGCGATCGGCCGGAGGCCCTCGGGGGCGGCGTTCGGCACGCGGCCCTCGAGCGCGCAGAACGCCACCACGCGGGCGTGGCCTCCGGGGCCGAAGCTCCGAAACAGCGCCTCGAAGAGGGCGTGCGCGGCGCGGACGTCGTGGGTCGGTCCCTCGAGCAGCGTGCGAAGCACCTCGCCGCTCATCGCCTCGACGCGCCGGACGATCACCGCCTGCACCAGCTGCTCGCGGCTCCCGAAATGGTGGAGGATCGTGGGGTGCGACACGCCGACGTCGCGGGCGACGTCCGTGAGCCGGATCCCGCTCGGACCCCGCTCGACCAGGCGGCGCTCGGTCGCGTCGAGGATGGCGATCCGGGCCTCCTCGGCGCTGCGGCGCGTGCGGGGCGCCTTCTTCGTGGCGCGGCGTGCGGTCTCGGACTCTGCGCGTCGTCGCATCGCCAGAGCATGCACCCGCACCTCGGCTGTTGACAACTCTGTCAGTCTCGCTATGAACAGGCCTGTCAGTAGATCGCCGCGGACCCACCGCGCAGGAAGGAGCCCTCGATGCAGAGCGCCCGAATCCCCACCGCCGAGACCGCCCCCCGTCCCACCTCCGCGCAGCGCGCGACGCCGCTGCCGCCGGGCTGGTATCCGCTGCGCGCGCTCCGCGCCCTCCGCGCGCTCGTCGCGAACCCGGACGAGACCCAGCACGTGTTCACGATCATCGAGTCGCTCTCCGGACACGCCCCGCTCCGCGTCCTCGCCCGCTTCGAGGCCTCGGAGAGCGGTCGGAAGCTCCTCGCCGAGCGGGCCGACATCCTGCCGCTGCTCGCAAACCGCGCGCGGCTCCGGGCGATGCCCGAGGGCTCGCTGGCGCACGCGTACCTCGCGTTCCTGGATCGCGAGAAGATCAGCGCCGATGGGCTCGTGCAGGCGAGCCACGACGGCGAGACGGGGAACTTCGAGCGCGGGGCCGCGTTCGAGTACGTCGGCGATCGGCTGCGCGACACCCACGACCTCTGGCACGCGGTGACCGGGTACCAGGGCGACGTGTACGGCGAGACGGCACTGCTCGCGTTCAGCGTGGCGATGACGAAGAACCCGGGCGTGGCGCTCATCGTGCTCGCGAGCCTCGTCGAGGCGCGGGACCCTGCGCTCGTGCGGCTCGTCGTCGGGGCGTTTCGGGCCGGGCGAAGGGCGGAGTGGCTTCCCGCGGTCGCGTGGGAGGAGCTGCTCCCGCTGCCCCTCGCCGAGGTGCGCGCCCGCCTCCGCATCGCGCCGGCGCCCGCCTACGAGCCGGTGCGGACCAGCGATCTCCGCGCGACCGGCCAGCTCGCCCCGGCCTGAGCGGCCGGAGGGGCGTTCGGCCCTCGGTGGAGGGCGCCCGAACTGCGGCGGGCGGCGCGAGGGGGGGGCGCGGTGCAATCCCACGGCGCGGGATGGGACGCGCGGCGCTTCCGCTCTATCATCGCGCTCCTCGTGCACGACGACGACGACAAAGACACGCAGCCGGCGGTGGCGCTTCCGCCGGGCCGCGCGACGGCAACGGGACCTCTCCCCCCGCGGGCCGCGCCCGTACCGGGGCAGCGGCAGCGGGGAACGCCGAGCTCGCCGGCCGCCGCTGCGTTCCCCGCGCCGGCGAGCCGAAGCGGCTTCGCGGTGGCGCGTTCGACCGGGCGGGTGACCCCCACGCCCCCTGCGCCCCGGGTGCCCGCGGCGGCGAGCGCCGCGCCGACCGTTCCCAGCGCGACCGCGAGCCCGCCGCCGCTGCCCAGAGCCGCTCCGACGCCGCCTCCGAGCGCACCCGCGCCCGCTCGCACGACCTCGCCGCCGAAGCTGCAGGCGCCGCCTGCCGCCGTGCGCGCCGTCGCCGGCCGCAGCGCGCCGACCCCGTCGCCGGCCGCTGGCTCGGCCAGGCCGTCCGGCGCCGCAGCGCGGAACGGCGCTGCGGCGTCGTCAGGGGCGCCGGCGTCGTCAGGGGCGGCAGCCTCGTCGGGGGGGGGCGCTTCCGTGTCGGCTCCGGCGGCTCCGGCGGAGTCGGTCTCGCCCATCGAGCCCGCCGCGTCACCGTCCGCACCGCCGGCTCCTGCCTCGGCGGTGCCCGCAGTCGCTGCCACGGCGGCACGGCTCGGGCTGGCCGCCGGGACGCTCGTTCCCAAGCCCGCCGCGGCCGGCGAGCTGCGCCCGCCCGCGGCGGACGCGCTCGCCGCGCTGCGGAGCCAGATCGCGCGGCTCGAGGCCGACACCGCCGCCGCCGCGCGCCGCGCCGAGGCGGCCGAGCAGCGTGCGGCGGCGGTCGCGTCGCGGCTCGAGGTCCTCGACGACGCGCTGCGGGACCTCCGCAACGCCCGCTCCGAAACAACGCGCGACGAGGGGCTCGACGCGGC
>Ga0209985_10003136_pt1 | contig 14391 bp, 14 predicted proteins | sample NOAtaG_FD_187305 | JGI IMG/M metagenome (GOLD analysis project Ga0209985, IMG submission 187305) | Freshwater lake microbial communities from Lake Erie, under a cyanobacterial bloom - NOAA_Erie_Diel6S_1000h metaG (SPAdes) (version 2) | ecosystem: Environmental > Aquatic > Freshwater > Lake ...
GGTGCTGGGGCCGATGCCGAAGGGGTGGCCCACGGCCACCACCTGGTCGCCCGGGCGCAGATCCGAGGTGGAGCGCATGGTGGCGGCTTCCAGGTCGTCGGGCAGCGACTGCGCTTTCAGCACGGCGAGGTCGTTCTCGGGCTGGATGTTGATCAGCTGCGCCTCGGACTCATGCCCGTTGTGGAAGCGCACCTTGATGCGCCGCGCGCCTTGCACCACATGCAGGTTGGTCAGGATGGTGCCGTTGTCGAGGATCACCACGCCCGTGCCCAGGCTGCGGTCCAGGGCCTTCTTCTCGGCGTTTTTGTCGGCGTTGTCCTCACCGTCGTCCTTCTCATCCATCAGCCCGATGACGCGCACCACTGAAGGGGCGATGGCCTCGGCTGCCTTGGCGTAAGGAGAGGGCAGGGGCTCCTTCTCCAGCGCGTGGCGCACGGCGGCGTCGATGTCGTCCTGGGTCAGTGCACGCGGCCGTTGTGTCAGGCCGAGGGCCAGCAGCAAGGCGGAAGTGGCCATGAGCGCACCGGCCAGCGCCCACAGCGCGGCGGGGTACCGACCGGCCCAGCGTTGGAGAGCCGCCACACGGCCGGGGCGCGCTGGGGGTGAAGAGAGGGTGGGGGCGGACTTGGCGGCTGCAGCGCTGCCCGCGCCTGGGGCGGTCGTGCCGGGCCCGGGTGCTGATGGTTTGGCCGGTCTTAGCGGGCTCGCGCTGCCCAAGCCGCCGCCCGCCGCAGTGGGGCGCGCGGCGCGGGGAGAGGCACTGAAGAGCGGTGTCCTGCGTTTCAAGGGCGCGACCTGCAATCGTGACAAAGCACGGTAACACGGGCGCCGTGAACGTGCAGCACGGACCGTGCATGATGGCGGGCATGTGGATTGACACGCACTGCCACCTGGACGCGCCGGAGTTTGATGCCGACCGCGACGCGGTGGTCGAGCGCGCGCGCGCCGCCCAGGTGCCCATGCTGGTGTTGCCGGCGGTGGAGGCCGCTCACTTCGAGCGGGTGCGGGCTTTGGCACATCGCCATGGCCTGTCCTATGCGCTGGGCATCCACCCCCTGTACACGGACCGCGCCTCTGATGCGGACCTGGAGCTCCTGGCCCAGGCCCTGAAAGCACATGCTGAAGACCCCCGGCTGGTGGCGGTGGGCGAGATCGGCCTGGACCACTTCGTGCCTGGGCTGGACCGGGTGCGGCAGCAGACGTTCTACCTGGCCCAGTTGAAACTGGCACGCGACGCTGGGTTGCCTGTCCTCCTGCACGTGCGGCGCTCAGCTGACGCCTTGCAGGCCGGCTTGCGGCGGGTGCCCGTGGCGGGCGGGATCGCGCATGCCTTCAATGGCAGTAACCAGCAGGCTGCGGAATTCGTCCGCCGCGGCTTCAAGCTCGGGTTTGGCGGGGCTGTGACGCATGAGCGGGCCTTGCAAATCCGCCGCCTGGCTTACACGCTGCCCGACAATGCCCTGGTGCTGGAAACCGACGCTCCCGACATCCCTCCGCAATGGCTGTACCGCACAGCAGTTCAGCGCGCGCAGGGCCTGGCTCACGGGCGCAACGAGCCGGCCCAGTTGCCGAGGATCGCCGAGGTGCTGGCCGGGCTGCGCGGCACCACGCCGCAGGCTTTGGCGGCAATGACCTCGGCCAACGCGCAGGCTGCCCTGCCGCGCCTGGCGGCCCTGCAGCCGACCCCCGCGTGATGGGTGCCTCATGACAGCCTCGTCTCGAGCAAGACCCGCCCTGCCGCCCGTGGGCATGTCTGAGCACGAGGGGGTGCGCTACCTCCACCTGGGCACGCCCTGGGTGCAGGGGGCCATGCGCATCGCCCGCCCGCAGCATGTGGAGCTGGAATATGTGCAGCGCATGTTGGCCGTGCTGCTGTGGCTGCCCTCGGAAGACCTGGATACCGCCGGCCAACACGCCGTGCAACTGGGGTTGGGAGCAGGCGCGCTGAGCCGCTTTGCTTGCCAGGCCTTGAAGTGGGACACCACGGCGGTAGAGATCAACCCCCAGGTGGTGGCCGCCTGCAGGGCCTGGTTTCGCCTGCCCGACGATGGCCCGGCTTTCAGGACGCTGATCGGTGACGCTGCTGCATGGCTGCAGCGGCCTGAAGCGGTGGGCAGCGTGCGCCTGCTGCATGTGGACCTCTACGACGAGGAGGCCGCCGCCCCGGTGCTGGACGACGAGGCTTTCTATGCCGGCTGCCGCAGGGTGTTGTGTGAGGGCGGGCTCATGGCCGTGAACCTGTTTGGCCGTGATGCCAGCTTTGCGCTCAGCGCCGCACGCATCGCGGCGGTGTTCGGCGCGGATCAGGTGTGGCAGCTGCGGCCCACCCGGGAAGGCAATACCGTGGTGGTGGCCGGGCGCGGCGTGACGGTGCCGGACCGCGGCACCCTGGAAGCCCGGGCCGCGGAGCTGGAGCGGCGCTTTGCGCGGCAAGGTCTGCCCGCACGCAAGTGGCTGCGCATGGTCAGCCCCTGGCGGCCCGCTTGAGGCACTTTCCGCGACGGTGGGTCAAGCCCCCCATCGAAGGGCCGGCTTTGTGATCAGGATCGGTCCGTGAATGTTTCAAACTCCCAGGCCTGGCCTTCAGGGTATTCCCGAGCTTTACGGTCTTACGTGAAAACCACAGCCTGAAAGCGGCGTTGCATCCCTAGAATCCGCCGCGACCGGGCCTGTTGGGCCCCACTCCCTCAATTGGAGAAATGCGTGCAGATCAAGAGTCAGAAAGACTTCTGGTCCGGGGTGATGTTCATCCTGGCAGGTGTGGGTTTTGCCTGGGGCGCCACGAACTACAACTTCGGCAGCGCGGCCCGTCCCGGCCCCGGCTACTTCCCCTTCGGCCTGGGCATCCTGCTGGCCATCCTGGGTGCGGTGATCGCGCTCAAGGCGCTGACCGTGCCCACCAAGGACGGCGACCCCGTGGGTGCGATCGCCTGGCGTCCGCTGGTGCTGATCGTGTCCGGTGTGGTGGTGTTCGGTCTGGTGCTGCCCAAGCTGGGCATGATCCTGTCCTTGCCCTTGCTGGTGCTCATTGCCAGCTACGCCGGTGACGAATTTCGCATTGGCGAGGTGCTGATCAATTCGGTGGTGTTGACGGTGTTTTCCTGGGTGATCTTCATTTGGGGCCTGAACCTCACCATCCCGCTGTGGCCGACCTTCCTCGGCGCGAAGTGAGGGAGCCATCATGGAATTGCTGAACAACCTTGCGCTCGGTTTCCAGACCGCGCTCACGCTGCAAAATCTGCTCTATGCATTTGGCGGCGCCCTGCTGGGTACGCTGATTGGCGTGTTGCCTGGCCTGGGCCCCGTGGCCACCATCGCCATGCTGCTGCCCAGCATCTACGCGCTGGACGCCACGCCGGCGCTCATCATGCTGGCTGGCATTTACTACGGGGCCCAGTACGGTGGCTCCACCACCGCCATCCTGATCAACGTGCCGGGTGAGTCCAGCTCAGTGGTCACGGCCATCGACGGCTACCAGATGGCGCGCAAGGGCCGCGCCGGTGCGGCCTTGGCCGCTGCGGGCTTGGGCTCCTTCTTCGCCGGTACGGTGGCCACCATGATCGTGGCGGCGTTTGCACCGCCGCTGACCGAGTTGGCCTTCAAGTTCGGCCCGGCCGAGTACTTTTCGCTGATGGTGTTGGGCCTGATCGGCGCGGTGGTGCTGGCCTCGGGTTCGCTCATCAAGGCCATCGCGATGATCCTGCTCGGCCTGCTGCTGGGCCAGATCAATACCGACGTCATCTCTGGTGTGCCGCGCTACAGCTTCGACATTCCGGAACTCACCGACGGCATCGGCTTCGTGGCCATCGCCATGGGCGTGTTCGGCTTTGGCGAAATCATCATGAACCTGAGCCGCCCGGCCGAGCACCGCGAGGTGTTCACCAAGGACGTCAAGGGTTTGTGGCCCACCAAGCAGGACTTCATGGACGCCTTCCCTGCCGTGCTGCGCGGCACGGCGCTGGGCTCCATCCTGGGTGTGCTGCCCGGCGGTGGCGCGCTGCTGGCGGCTTTTGCGGCCTACACGTTGGAGAAGAAGAGCCGCGGTCGCCCTGGCGAAGTGCCCTTTGGCAAGGGCAATATCCGCGGCGTGGCTGGCCCTGAGAGCGCTAACAACGCTGGTGCGCAGACTTCGTTCATCCCGATGCTGACGCTGGGCATCCCGCCCAACGCGGTGATGGCGCTGATGGTGGGTGCGATGACCATCAAGGGCATCCAGCCCGGCCCGCAGGTGATGACCAGCAACCCGCAGCTCTTCTGGGGCCTGATTGCCTCGATGTGGGTGGGCAACCTGATGCTCATCATCCTGAACCTGCCGCTGATCGGCATCTGGATCAAGCTGCTGACGGTGCCTTATCGCTTCCTGTTCCCGGCCATCATGGTGTTCTGCGGCATCGGTCTGTACACCCTGAACAACAACAACTTCGACGTGTTCATGGCCGCAGCCTTCGGGGTGGTGGGCTACTTCTTCTACAAGCTCGGGTGCGAGCCGGCGCCGCTGCTGCTGGGCTTCATCCTCGGGCCGATGATGGAAGAAAACCTGCGCCGTGCGCTGCTGCTGTCACGAGGCGACTGGACGGCCTTCATCACCCGGCCGCTGTCAGCGGGCCTGCTGCTGGCTGCGGTGCTCATGATCGTGGTGGTGTCCCTGCCCTCCATCAAGAAGAAACGCGAGGAAGCCTTCCAGGAGGAGTGAGCGAACGGGCCTTGCCTCGGTTGAGCCGGGGCGCTGAGCTGACTTCTCACACAAGGGCCCCGATCGGGGCCCTTGTTGATGGTGTCTGCCCTCGGGGTGTTGGCCCTCATGGTGTCCGCGCCTCTCTTGCGTGCCTTGCCCACGCCGCCGGTCTTCGAGCCGAAGGCGCCGTGAATTACGCCTATGCTTGACCCATGAGATTGCCCGTGGCCCTGGAGCCCTTGCGCGGCCCGGTGTTCAGGGGTCTGTGGTTGGCCTATCTGGCCGCCAACATGACCATGTGGATGAACGACGTGGCGGCCGCCTGGCTGATGACCACGCTCACCACCAGCCCGGTGATGGTGGCCCTGGTCACGGCGGCTTCCACGCTGCCCGTGTTCTTGCTCGGCCTGCCCAGCGGGGCCATGGCCGACATCGTGGACCGCAGGCGCTACTTTGCTGCCACGCAGTTGTGGGTGTCGGTGGTGGCACTGGTGCTGGCCGTGGTGTCCCTGTCGGGCCAGCTGACCGCGCCGGTGCTGCTGGCGCTGACCTTCGCCAACGGCATTGGCCTGGCCATGCGTTGGCCCGTGTTCTCGGCCATCGTGCCGCAGATCGTGCCGCGTGCCCAATTGCCCTCGGCGCTGGCGCTCAACGGCGTGTCCATGAACCTGTCGCGCGTGATCGGGCCCATGATCGCGGGCGGGCTGATCGCGGCGGTCAGCCCGGCGGCGGTGTTCGCGCTCAACGCGGTGCTGGCGGCGGTGTCCTTTGTGCTCATCCTGCGCTGGAGGTCCGAACCGCGTACCAGCACCCTGCCAGGCGAACGCTTCCTGGGTGCCATGCGGGTGGGGCTGAACTTCGCCCTGCAATCCCAGCGCCTGAAGGTGGTGCTGCTGCGCATCTTTCTGTTCTTTCTGCAGACCGCCGGCCTGTCAGCGCTGCTGCCCCTCGTGGCGAGCCAGTTGCATGGGGGTGGCCCGGCCACCTTCACCGTGATGCTGTCCTGTCTGGGGGTGGGGGCGATCGTGGCGGCGATGTACTTCCCCCGTTGGCGGATACGCTTTGACCGCGACGACTTCGTGCGGGCGGGTGTGCTGGTGCATGCACTGCTGTCTTGCCTGATCGTCGTGGTGCAGGAGGTGTGGTTTGCGGTCCCGGCCATGGTGGTTCTGGGCATGGCCTGGATCTCGGTGGCCAACTCGCTGGCCGTGGCCGCGCAGACAGCTTTGCCCGACTGGGTGCGGGCGCGCGGCATGTCCATTTACCAGGTGTGCCTGATGGGGGGCGCGGCAGCAGGTGCACTGCTGTGGGGCCAGGTGGCCTCTTTCACCTCGGTGCAGAGCGCCATCTTCGCAGCGGCGGCCTTCGGCGTGGGGAGTTGGCTGCTCACGCGCCGCCTGAGCGTGCAGCAGGGAGACGAACTCGACTTCACCCCCGCGCCCGTGTCCACCTTCGCTGAGGCTGCCATCCCTGTGGAGCCCGAAGAGGGCCCGGTGATGGTGACGATCGAGTACCAGATCGACCCCGCGCGTGCGGCCGACTTCGCTGCGGTGATGCAGCGCACGCGGCGCGCCCGCCTGCGCCAGGGGGCGTTGTCCTGGGGGCTGTTCCGAGACACCGCACAGCCTGGGCGTTACGTGGAGTACTTCGTTGACGAGAACTGGGTGGAGCATCAGCGCCGCCTGCAGCGCTTCACCGCCTTTGACGCGGAACTGCGCGCGCAACGCCTGGCCTTCCACCAGGGGGCGGAACCGCCGGTCTTGCGCCGCTACGTGGCCGACGCACTGGTGGAAGAGCCGCAGGCCCCGCTTTGAGGTCGGGCGGCAGCCTGCGCGAGTTCTTCGATGCCTGAGCAGCCTGCTCGGCGGGCGAGCGGGGTGAGAATCAAGGCATGAGCACCCACAACCCTTTTGATTGGAAGGCCGGCTACGCCAGCCAGCGTTCCCCCGTCTTCGCCCGCAACGTGGTTTCCACTTCGCACCCGCTGGGCGCGCAGGCGGGCCTGAAGATGCTGCAGCAAGGTGGCAACGCGGTGGACGCTGCCATCGCTGCGGCCGCGATGATGACCATCGTGGAGCCCTGCAGCAACGGCCTGGGCTCCGATATGTTCTGCATCCTGTGGGACGGCAAGTCGCTTCAGGGCCTCAACGCCTCGGGCTGTGCACCGCAGGCCTGGACGCCGAGCTACTTCCGCGGCAAGTACGGCGCTGACGCCAAGACACCTCCGAAGCGCGGCTGGGACTCGGTGACCGTGCCCGGCGCTGTGGCCGGCTGGATGGCGTTGCATGAGCGCTACGGCAAGATGCCTTTTGCCGACCTGCTGGCCCCGGCCATCGAGATCGCCGAGCGCGGCTATGCCGTGCCCGTGGTGGTGCAGCACAAGTGGACGGCCGCGGCTGAGTTGCCCGAGATCACCTCGCAGCCCGGCTTCGCGCAGGCCTTTCTGCCGCACGGCCGTGCCCCGCACGTGGGCGAGCGCTTCGCCTTCCCGGATGCCGCGCGCACGCTGCGCCTGATCGCCCAGAGCAAGGGCGAGGCCTTCTACCGCGGTGAGGTGGCCGCGGCCGCCGAAGCCCATGCCCGGGCCCATGGCGCAGCGATGACCGCGGCCGACTTCGCGGCCTACCGCCCCGAGTGGGTGACGCCGATTGCCAAGAACTACCGCGGCCACACCGTGCACGAGATCCCGCCCAACGGGCAGGGCATCGCCGCGCTCATCGCCCTGGGCATCCTGGACCGCTTCGACATGGCCAGCCTGCCGGTGGACAGCGTGGCCTCGCAGCACCTGCAGATCGAGGCCATGAAGCTGGCCTTTGCCGACGTGTACCGCTACGTGGGCGAGCCGCGCACCATGGCGCTGACGCCGGCGCAGATGCTGGACGACGCCTATCTGGACAGCCGCGCCAAGCTGATCGACCCCAAGCGCGCGCAGAACTTCGGCCCCGGCCACGGCCCGCAGGGCGGCACGATCTACATGACCGCGGCTGATGAGAGCGGGATGATGATCAGCTTCATCCAGAGCAACTACATGGGCTTCGGCTCGGGCGTGGTGGTGCCGGGCTACGGCCTGAGCCTGCAGAACCGCGGCCATGGTTTCACCCTGGACGAGTCCCGCGCCAACGTGGTGGGCCCGGGCAAGCGGCCGTTCCACACCATCATCCCGGCCTTCCTGACCAAGGACGGCGCGCCGGTCATGAGCTTTGGCGTGATGGGCGGCGACATGCAGCCGCAAGGCCACCTGCAGACCCTGGTGCGCATGTTGGACTACCGCCAGAACCCGCAGGCCGCCTGTGACGCGCCGCGTTGGCGCTTCAATGCCGGCATCGTCAACGCCGAGCAGGGTCTGACCGCAGCCGACGGCCTACGCGGCCTGGGCCACCGCGTGGAGCCCTTTGCCGACAGCTACCAGGACTACGGTGCCGGCCAGTTCATCTGGCGCCTGGGCGACCCGGCGGTGGAGGGCTACGCTGTGGCCAGCGATCCGCGCCGCGACGGTCTGGCGGCAGGTTTCTAAAGCGTTTGTGCGAGCTGAAGCCCGATCCGCTGGGGTCGGCACCGTCTCGACGGACCTGGGGGCTACCCACTGACCGCTGTTTCATCGGACCCACAGGCCCGGCGTGCCGCAGGCTTGATGCTGGCCTTGGCTGGTGCCACCGCCTTCTCGGCCAAGGCCATCATCGTCAAGCTGGCCTACCGCTACGGCGTGGATGCGGTCACACTCATCATGCTGCGCATGCTGCTGGCGCTGCCGCTGTTTCTGGCGCTGGCTTGGTGGGCGGGGCGCGGCCGCGAGCCCTTGAGCGGCCGCGATTGGCGCGTGGTGTGCGGGCTGGGCTTTTGCGGTTACTACCTGGCGAGTTTTCTGGACTTTGCGGGCCTGCAGTACATCAGCGCGAGCCTGGAGCGCCTGATCCTGTACCTGAACCCCACCTTGGTGATGTTGCTGGGCTGGTTGCTGTTCAAGCGCCGAGTGTCTCGCCAGCAGTTGACCGCCTTCGCCATCAGCTATGTGGGCATCCTGGTGGTGTTCGGGGCGGAGCTGAGCCTGGAAGGGCGAGACGTGGTGCTGGGCTCCGTGCTGGTCTTTGGCTCCGCCCTCAGCTACGCCGTCTACCTGCTCTACAGCGGGCAGGAGGTGCAGCGCCTGGGCTCGCTGCGCCTGACAGGCCTGGCCACCTCGGTGGCCTGCGTGCTGTGTATCGTGCAGTACCTGGTGCTGCGGCCCGTGGGCACGGCCCTGACCCTGCCCGCCGAGGTGTGGGGGCTGAGCGTGCTCAACGCCGTGGGGTGTACCTTCCTGCCCGTACTCATGATCATGATGGCCATCGAGCGCGTGGGCGCCTCCGTGGCCTCGCAGGCCGGCATGGTGGGCCCGGTCTTCACCATCCTGATGGGGGTGTGGCTGCTCGGCGAGCCCTTCACCGTCTGGGTGGCCGCCGGTACCGCCCTGGTGATGGCAGGAGTGGCCTTGCTGGCGCGAGTGCGGTGAAAAAATTTTGTTCTTCCTACTTTTGAACCACAGGAGCACGAGATGGATCTGGGCATTGCAGGCAAGTGGGCGCTGGTGTGCGCCGCGAGCAAGGGGCTGGGCAAGGGCTGCGCGCAGGCCCTGGTGGCTGAAGGCGTGAATGTCGTCATCACGGCACGCGGTCAAGAGGCCCTGGACGCCACGGCGGCGGAGCTGCGCGCACTCAACCCGGCCGTGCAGGTGGTGGCCGTGGCTGGCGACATCACCACGCCCGAGGGCCGCGCCGCTGCGCTGGCGGCCTGTCCGCAGGTGGACATCCTGGTCAACAACGCCGGTGGCCCGCCACCTGGGGACTTCCGTGACTGGGGCCGCGAGGACTGGATCAAGGCGGTGGATGCCAACATGCTCACCCCCATCGAGCTGATCAAGGCCACGGTGGACGGCATGGCCGAGCGCGGCTTTGGCCGCGTGGTGAACATCACCTCCGCCGCTGTCAAGGCGCCTTACGAATCGCTCGGTCTGAGCAACGGCGCGCGCGCAGGCCTCACCGGCTTCGTCGCCGGGCTGGCACGCCAGCCGCGGTTGGCCTCTCGCAACGTGACGATCAACAACCTCCTGCCCGGACCCATCGACACCGACCGGCTGCGCGCCAACACCGCAGCCGTCGCCCAGCGAGCGGGCCGCAGCTTCGAAGCGGTTTGGGAGGAGCGGCGGCAGGGCATCCCCACCCGGCAGTTCGGCAACGCCGCCGATTTCGGCGCCTTCTGCGCCTTTCTGTGCAGCGTGCGCACCGGCTACATGACCGGCCAGAACGTGATGCTCGACGGCGGGGCCTATCCTGGAACCTTCTGACCGGGTGCCCTGCCGCCGTCGGCCCGCGCGGATCAGACGGCCTCAGCGGATGAACTGATCGATGTAGCCCTCGCCCAGGCCGTTGGCCGCGTAATGCGCGCGGCACATCGCAATGCGGGTGAAAACGTCGTCGAAGCCGGTGCAATTGCCGTCTGGGTCGCAGTAGATCATCGCGCCGTTGACCTGGAACATCGTGATCATCTCGTCTACGTCGGGATCGACCACAAGCGTGTGCGTCTCGCCGGGGGCCTCGTAGACATAACTTCCTTCCGTGGCCACCCAGTCATGCTCCAGGTAGCGCCACTGGCCTTTGATCACATAGCCATGCACGGGCTGCGGATGGCGGTGGCGTGACAACACGCCGGCGCGGCGCACGCGCAGCACGTTCATCCAGTAGCCGCGCGAGGCGCTCATGCACAGGGGGCGGAACCAGACGTTGTCATCGACCGGCACCCAGATGCGCTCGTCCTGCGGAATCACGTGAGGGATCACCAGTTCAGGAGGCGACTCCTTGGGCATCGGGTGCTTGTAGGCCTGCCACTTTGACGATTCTGGCGGGACGGGGTGAGTCATGGGAGCGTTCTCCTGAGGGTGGATGGTGGTTGGGAAGCGCGCGCGGATGGGCGGTGGGTCAGCTCCAAAGGTAGCCACCGTCCACTGGAAGTACCGCGTCTGTAACGAAGCAGGCCTGCGGGCTTGCCAGAAGGAGCACCGGTCCGGCCACATCTTCGGGTGTGCCCCATCGGCGTCCGCGCCAGGATCGGCCCCGAGCGCGCCGGGTCCTCCTGCAGCGCCTGGGTCAGCGGCGTGGCGATCCAGCCGGGCGCGACCGCGTTGACGCGGATGCCGTCGGCCGCATAGGCGATCGCCAGGCTCTTGGTGAGCCGGGCCACCCCGCCCTTGCTGGCGCTGTAGCCTGGCACCTGGCCGCTGCCGCAAAAGCTGAGCATCGAGGCAGTGTTGACGATGCAACCCCGCTGCCGCGAAAGAACCGCGTGCGCGGCGGCACACACACGCATGGTGCCGGTGAGATTGATGTCCAGAACCTCAGCAAACGCAACCGGGTCATATTCGACACCCCGGCGGATGACACCCGCGCAGTTGACCACCACGTCCCAGTCGCACCGGCCCTGCACCAGGCTGTTCACTGCCGCCGCATCGCGCACATCGAGTTGGGCGAGCGTCACCGGATGCATGCCGGGCTTGGCGCGCGCAGACTCCAGCTTGGCCGCCGTGGCACCGGTGGCGGTGACACTGGCGCCCTGAGTGGCAAAGGCCTGGGCAATGGCAGCGCCGATGCCGCTGGTGGCACCGGTGACAAGAACAAGGCGTGAGCCTGCGGTCATGGGTAGATCCTTGCTGACGTCAGCTCTTGATCTCGAGCTTGGACGCCAGCACCTTGAAGGCTTGGCTGTCGCGGTCCTTCGCGGCGCGGAAGCTGGCCGCGTCGGCATAGGTCGCGCCCAGGTTCAGCTTGTCCAGCGTCTTGCGGTAGGCGGGCTCTTGCACGGCCTTGGGCGCGCACAGGCCGCTCCAGGCGCCCAGGCTCAGGTCAATGCTGCGTTCATTAAAGGTGGGCTCCTTGTCAAAGCCTCTTGCGCGCTGTTCGGCGGCCACAGCCAACACCTTCAGCCGGCTGGCCTGCACTTGGGCCGTGACCTATTGCCCACATTGAATTCGCCGGAGCGTTTGCGCGCCGCGTCGAGGAACTGCCAGAGGGCCGGTCAGCGGAGCCAGGCCCGCACCGATCAGCGTTCTGCGAAGCATCGTTCGTCTCCTCGATCAAGGGTCAATAGGTGGCGCGGCCACCCGACAGGTCAAACACCGCGCCGGTGTGGAAGCTGCATGCGTCCGAGCACAGCCAGGCCACCATCTCGGCCACCTCGCCCACGTTGCCTAGGCGCTGCTGCGGGCTCTTGGTCACCATGGTCGCCACATGTTCGGGCGACATCTGGGCCAGCAGCGGCGTGTCTATGGCAGCCGGAGCGATGGCGTTGACGCGCACGCCCGTGCGGGCCAATTCCTTGCCCAGCGACTTCGTAAGTGCCAGAACGCCGGCCTTGGCCGCACTGTAGGCCGAGGCGTTTGGGGTGCCCTCTTTGCCCGCCAGTGAGGCGATGTTGACGATGCGGCCCGTGCCCCGGGCACGCAGGCCGGGCACCAGGGCGCGGCAGACCAGGAAGGTGCCTGTCAGGTTGACACGCAGCACCTTGTCCCAGATGGCGGGGTCGAACTCGTCCAGCGCCATCGTGGGCCCAGCCCAGCCGGCGCTGTTGACCAACAGGTCAATGCGGCCATGGCGGGTGAGCGTGCGCTGCAGTGCCGCATCTACGGACGCGGTATCGGTCACGTCCACGCCAGGGATGCGGGCATCGCCCTCGAGATCCCACACCACTACGGTAGCGCCACCGGCCTGCAGCCGCGCGACCACGGCCGCGCCGATGCCGCCCGCCCCGCCGGTGACCACGGCCACCTGACCCGTGAAGTCATACACGGGCAGGCGTGCGGAGGAGGCAAGTTCGGAGCGACTCGGGGTCTGCGGATCCCGCGCGCTGCTCATGGGAGGGCATCGCTCAAGGCTGCAAGCACGCGCTCGGCTGTGGGGATCGGATCCACCGCGCCGTAGCCCTCGGTCGAGAGGGCCGCAGCCGCGCTGGCGTAGCGGGCGGCCGCAAGCAGGTCGTCGCCAGCCACGCGGCGCGCCACGAAGGCGCCGCCGAAGGTGTCGCCGGCGCCGGTGGCATCAATGGGCCTGCACGGGTGGGCAGGCACGCGGTGGCGCTGGGCGGCATCGGCCACCAGCGCGCCTTGCTCACCCAGTTTGAGCGCGACTTCCTTCGCGCCCAGTTGCAGGCACAGATCCACCAGCTCATCAGAGTCGGTGATGCCGGTGAGGGCGACCACGTCGTCGTAGCTGGGCAGGCAGATGTCGCAGCGGCGCATGGCTTCGGTCATGACTGCGCGCGCCCGCGCGGCGGGCCACAACTTCAGGCGCAGGTTGGTGTCGAAGCTCACCCGCACGCCCGCCGCGCGCGCGGCCTCCATGGCGGCCAGCCCGGCGTCGCAGGCGCTGGCCGAGATCGCCAGGCTGATGCCCGAGAGGTGGAAGACGCGCGCAGCACGCACCGGCTCCAGCGGCAGCGTGGCGGGCGACAGGCGGCTGGCGGCGCTGCCGCTGCGAAAGAAGTGGAAGTGGTGGCCGGCCGCGTCGTGCGTGACGAAGTAGATCGCGGTGTAGGCCTGGGGGTCAGTGGCCACCGCCGCGTGGTCCACGCCCTCGCGCGTCCAGAGGTCGCGCAGCATCCGGCCGTAGGGATCGTCGCCCAGGGCGCTGAGGTAGGCCACGCGGGCGCCCTGGCGCGCCGCGGCGATGGCGAAGTTGGAAGTGTCGCCGCCAAAGCCCTGCAGGTACAGCCGCCCGCTGCCTTCACCGGTCTGGTTGAACTCGACCATCGGCTCGCCATAGGCGACGATGTCCACGGGGACCGAAGCGCTTGCCATGGCTGGAGCCGGTGCCGGGCCGGGCTCAGATGCGGCCGTACTTGGCCAGGCCCATACGCAGCGACTTCTCCACCATGATCAGCCGCGCCTGCTCGGCCTCGCGGGCATCGATGTCCTGCGCCATCGCCAACACCGCCTCGGCCTGCGCGCGCGGTACGCACACCACGCCGTCGACATCGCCCACCATCAGGTCGCCCGGGTGCACGACCACGCCGCCCACGCAGACCGGCACCTGCGAGGCCACCGTCTTGTAGCGGCCGAGCGTGGTGCCGGGGCTGACGGCTCGCGCGTAGACCGGAAAGCCGTAGTCGCGCCGGATCTCCACCAGGTCACGCACGCCGCCGTCGAGCACCGCGCCGGCGTGCCCGTTGGCAACTGCGCCGGCCGTCATCAATCCGCCCCAGACGGCTACGTCGGGCTCGCCGCCGGCGATCGAGATCACGATCACACTGCCGGCTGGTGCCTCGTCGATGAGGTCCAGGGCGAGCTGCGGCGGCAGGAACTCATCGGTGGCGGCCTCCAGCACCGTGGCCGCCGGGCCGCAGATGCGCTGCTCGTTGATGCGCGGCTTGATGGTGTGGTCCATGTAGCCGCGCCGGCCGCAGACCTTGTCCACGGCGTCGGCCAGCGAAGCAATGGCTACCTGGTTGAGTGCATTGATCAGATCCTTCATTTCCATGGCAGAGCTTTCGAGGGGTGGGGGGTCATTACCAGGGGTTGAGCCAGTGCCGCGGCGGCTCGCCCCGCAGAACGCGCACGGCCTCCTCGGTGGCCAGACGTTGCAGGTCGCGCATCGACTCCTCGCTGTACCAGCCAATGTGGTTGGTCACCACCACATTGTTCAGCGCGAAGAGCGGGTGCGCCGGGTCGGGCGGCTCAGGGTCGAATACGTCGA
>Ga0209985_10003139_pt1 | contig 14387 bp, 10 predicted proteins | sample NOAtaG_FD_187305 | JGI IMG/M metagenome (GOLD analysis project Ga0209985, IMG submission 187305) | Freshwater lake microbial communities from Lake Erie, under a cyanobacterial bloom - NOAA_Erie_Diel6S_1000h metaG (SPAdes) (version 2) | ecosystem: Environmental > Aquatic > Freshwater > Lake ...
TCGTTCGAGTCGAAGAGGTCGTCGCCCGAGGCGATGGCTGCACCGATCCCCGTGGCGGCGCGACCGTGGTCCGTGGATACCCCGACGCTCGGGACGTACGAGGTCAGGTCGACGGCCTCCGCGGCCTCGCCGCCGGGCGCGCGGAAGTCCCGGATGCGCCAGTAAAACATGCCCCCGTCGGAGTCGACGCGAACGCAAGGGCAGCCCTGGCTGTCGAGGCCGGCCAGCGCGGTGACGCGCGTGGGCCGTCCCACGTAGCGGCTCATCTCCTCCGCCCAGTACGTGTCGCCGTTCACCGCGCGGTGGCGACCGGGGATCACCGTCGCGCCGACGGTGGCGCTGCCGTAGCGCGCCACGGCCATCCCGCACTCCTGGGGAAACGCCATCGACGGTCCGATGCTGGCCGGCGGCCTCACCGTTCCGGTCCCGACCCCGAGGTCGCGGACGCGCCAGAACCAGCTGCCGCCGTCGGTGTCGACCCGCACGCCTGCACACCCTTCGCCATCCACGCCCGCCAGGCGCGTCACCCGGGCCTCGCGGCCGATGTAGCGGGTCATGCTCGGCTCCCAGTTGTCGTTGCCGCTCACGAAGCGGTGGCGCTGGAGCGTGACGACGGAGCCGACCTCGAGGCCGTCGTAGCTCACCGCGTCCGCGCTCATGCCGCAGCGCCCAGGCGCGGGCGGGGCAGGCGTCGCAGCAGCCTGCGCCTGGACGATGCACGGCGCCGAGAGGAGCAAGGAGCACAGGGCCAAGGTGACGCGGGCGACGGTCATGGTGCAGGAGCCTACCTCAGAGCCGGCTTCGGTCGATGGCATCATCGGGCCAGCGGGCGCCGGCAGCCGCCAGGCCGCCAGCCGCGACACGGATGTCAGCATGGCCGCGGGACCACCCGACGATTCGTTGGAGAAATCTGCGAATGGCGGCGTGGCACCAGGCTTGCGAAGGCGGTGTTTCGTCACGGCGCTGCCCGGACCCGGTCCCCTTCGCCGCTTCGCTCTCTCCCACGCCGCCCGTCCACTTTGCCGGTCGGTGGGCGGCGGGGCCGTCGCTTCGCTTGCTCCTTCGCTTCGCTTCGTTCGCTTCGCTCGTCTCGTTCGCTTCGCTCGTCTCGTTCGCTTCGCTCGTCTCGTTCGCTTCGCTCGAGGTTCGTTCCAGGCTCGGTTCGGTTCGGGTACGTCGAGATGTCGGAGGGCCGCGCGCCGCAGGGTTCGCGGCCTTTCGGCTTCGAAGGGGCCTCGGCGGGCGAGGCATGGGGTCGAAACGGCCGCCAGCCAAGCCCCATTCCCACTCCATGCTTGAGGCAGACCGCGCGGCCCGCGTACCATCCGGCCATGCGAGTCGGTGCTGGCCTTCTGGTCCTCCTCCTCTCGACGGGCTGCGGGGCGTCGCTGCGCGCGCTCGATCGCGCCGAGGCGGACTACGACGACGCCCGGTACGAGGCAGCTCTCGAGTGGCTCGAAGACCTCGAGACCCACGCGACCGGCTTCGACGAGGACAACCGGGTCCGCTACTTCTATTTGCGGGGCATGACCGAGTACCGGCTGGCCCATCGCTACTCGGCCCTGCACCATCTCGCGCTCGCGCGGGAGATGGCGGGCGAGCGGGGCGAGGGGCTCGAGGGCGATCAGCGGGAGCTGCTCGCGCGCACCCTCGCCGAGCTCACTCCGACCGGACCGATGGAGTGGTTGCCGCCCGCATCGAGCGGCGGCGAAGCGCCCTGACCGCGGCTCGTGCGGCGCTCAGGGCGGGAGCGCATCGAGAAGGTGGTCGCACGTGCTCGTGTACGCGTGGCGAGGGTGGTGCCGATGCAGCAGCGCGCAGGTCGCTTCGACCTCGTGGCGGCGAGCCGCCTGGTACGCGCAGTTCATCCGCATCCCGAGCACCGGCGCGCTCGTGCCCGCGGGTGCGAGCGCGCGAAGGCAACCGTCGAAATCCCCCTCGCCCATCCGCTCGGCGGCCGCGACCATCTCCGGCGGCGGACCGGCGGGCGGCGCGGCGGCGGCGGGCGGGCTCGGCGGTGCGGGAACGGGCGGCGCGGGAACGGGCGGTGCGGGAACGGGCGGTGCGGGAACGGGTGGCGCGACGCCAGGCGCTCGGCGCGACGCGAGCGCGACGGCGCGCCCCGAGCGCGCGGGGGGCGAAGGCTCCGAGGCCGCGGCCGCGGGCTCCGGGGCGTCCGGGAGGTCGGGCGCAGACGGCGCAGGCGCGGCGGGCGACGTCACCGCAACGGCGGGCGGCGCGTCGGGCGGCGAAGCGGTGGTTGAGAGCGCGACCGGAGGCGCCGCAGGGGGGTTCAGCCCGGGCGCGTCGGGATCCGTGGGCATGCGGAGCAGGAGATCGATCGCGAACGCACCTGCGAGCAGCGTGGGCAGGAACACGAGCATCGCGAGGAGCACGGCGTAGCGGCCCGGCCCGGCAGCAGCGGAGGACGGGGGCGGAGGCGTCGCCACCGCGGCGTGACTCGGCGTGGCCTGCACCGTCGGGGCGAGGGACACCGCGAGGCGATCGAGCGTCGGCGGAAGCCCCGGCGCCAGCGGTGCGGCGCCGAGCGAGCGACCGGCGGCGCGCGAGAGTGCCTCGCGGAACGAACGGACGTCGGAGAAGCGTTGCTCGGGGGCCTTCGCCATCGCCCGCTCGAGCGCGCCCTCGAGCGCCTCGGGGACCTCGCGGCCGAGCGCGCTGAGCCGCGGCGGCGTCGCCGTCACCACCGCGAGCAGCAGCGCGGTGAGCGTCGGTCCGTCGAAGGGCGGCCGGCCCGCGATCATCTCGTACAGGATCACCGCGAGGGACCAGAGGTCGCTGCGGCCATCGATCGCCGCGCCCTGCGCCTGCTCGGGCGACATGTACGCGGGCGTCCCGAGTACGGTGCCGGTCGCGGTGACCTTCGCCCGGGCCACCTCGGCGGCCGCGCCGTGGCTGCGCGCGAGACCGAAGTCGAGGAGCATCGGCTTCTCCTCCCCGGTGCCCGCCTGCCGCGCGAGGAAGATGTTCGAGGGCTTCAGGTCTCGGTGCACGAGCCCGGCCGCGTGCGCGGCCTCGATGGCGCCGAGGATCGGATCGAGCAGCGCGATCGCCGCGGTCCACGGCAGCGGCCCGCTCCGTGCGAGGCGGCTCGCGAGGTCTTCTCCCTCGAGCAGGTCCATCGCGAGGAACCACTCCCCGCCCGGCCCCTCGTCGTAGTCGTGGATCGGGACGATGTGCGCGTGGCCGACCGCAGCGAGGGCCTCGGCCTCGCGGCGAAAACGGAGCAGCGCGGTGCGGTCCCGCGACTGCTCGGGGAGCAGGACCTTCACCGCATACGCGCGGCCGGTGCGCACGTGGCGGGCGGCCCACACGGCCCCCATGCCGCCCTGGCCGAGCAGGCGCTCGAGGCGGTAGGGGCCGAGGGTGCGCGGCGCATCCATCGAGGGCGAGTCTGCTCCGCGCTTGCGAGGACGCTAGTGGTGCAGCGCGCCTCGACCCCGTCGTGCAGCGGCGTCAGACCTCCGCGCATGGGCATCCTCGACAAGCTCTTCGGCGCCGCTCCCCAGGTTCTCCCGACGTCGGTGCGGGACATGAAGTCGTTCGTTCGCGAGGTCGAGGAGAGCCCGGTGCCGGTGATCGTCGACGTGTGGGGCCCGAGCTGCGGGCCGTGCAAGAAGCTCGAGCCGGTGCTGGTCGACGTCGCGACGCGCTACGCGGGCAAGGTGAAGGTGGTGGAGATCTCCACCGAGGCCGAGCCGCAGCTGCTCGCCGAGCTCGAGGTCCGCGCGACCCCGACGCTGATCATCTACAAGGCGGGCGCGGAGCTCGGACGCAGCGCGGGCTACCGCCCTGCCGGATGGTTCGACGAGATGATCGCGGCCGAGCTCAGCTGAAGGCTGGCCCGATCAGGGCTCGCCGATCTGGTCCTCGAGGAGCTCGCTCGCGATGCCCATGAAGTCCTCCTCGGTGATGATCGCGACGAGGTGGCCGTCCTGGATCACCGGTAGACAGCCGATGCGGAGCTTGCGCATGAGGCGGATGGCGTCGAGCGTGGGCGTATCGGGCGTCACCGTCTGCACGTCGCGCCGCATGATGTCGCTGACCGGCGTCGAGCCCGCCTCCGCGGGCTTGCCACCCTTGCTGCGGTCGGCGAAGTAGCGCAGCACCGCGCGGTAGCTGACGAGGCCGACGAGGTGGCCCCGGCCGTCCTCGACCGGCACGTGCCGGATGCGCTCCCAGCCCATCAGATCGGCCACGAGCTCCACCGCGTCGTCGGGCTGCACGGTGAAGATGTCGGTGGTCATGTACTGGCTGACCTTGTGGTAGCTGGTCCGCGCGCTGCCGACCTCGTCGATCCGCGCACGCTCCCACTCGTGGACCGCGCGGCCGGTCTTCTGCCGGGCGACGGTCGCCGCGACGAGCGCGTTCAGCTTCTCGCCGGGCGCGCCCTTCTCCTTCATCTCCGCGAGCGACTGCAGCATCCAGCGGGCGCCGGTCCGCATGGAGCGCACGCGCTGCTCGATGATGCCGAGGTACTTCGCCGAGTCGACGGGGTCGATGCCGGCGCGGGCCAGGCCCTTCTCCGCGGCGGGCAGGAGCCGATCGAGCACGAAGGGCTGGGCGAGCACCTCCTCGCCGTCGAGCCAAGTGAAGCGCGCCCCGAGACCTTCGCGGGCCGCGGCGTAGAGGTTCGCCTGGGCGTGGGCGAACTCGAGCCGGCGCTCGACGCCCTCGAGGGTCGCGCCCATCTCGCTCATCAGGCCGAGCCAGAACGCGGCGTTGGCGATCTCGTCGACGACCGTCGGGCCGCTCGGCAAGACGCGCAGCTCGATGCGGAGGTGGGCCTTGCCGTCGGCGACGCCGTAGCAGGCGCGGTTCCACCGGTAGACCGTACCGTTGTGCAGGCGCAGCGCCTTGAGCTGGGGGATGGCGCCCTTGGCGAGCGTGTCCATCGCGTCCTCGTCGAGGTCGGTCCCGACGAGCGTCCGGAAGCGCGCGACATCCTCCTTGAAGATGTCGAGCACGCTCGTGTGCGCCCAGCGCTTGCCGAACGACACGCGCGCCGACGTGTCGCGCAGGTGCATGCCCGGCGAGCGGGTGTCGACCGCCTGCTCGAAGAGCGCGATGCGGGTCTCGTTCCAGAGGCGCTTGCCGAAGAGGACGGGCGAGTTCGTGCCCACCGAGAGCACCGGCGCCGCGAGGAGCTGGGCGATGTTGTAGAGGTGGGCGAACTTGTCGGGGTCGACCTGCAGGTGGACCTGGAAGCTCGCGTTGCAAGCCTCGACCATCACCGAGTCGTGCTTGACGTTCAGCTCGTCGATGCCCTGGATCGAGAAGTCGTAGGCCTCGCCGCGCGCCGCGGTCATCGCGCGGTTCAGCGCGCGGTAGCGGGGCGAGGGGACCATGTGCTCGAGGCCGAGATCGGTCTTGCGGATCGTGGGCAAGATGCCGACCAGGACCGGCATCATCCCGAGCTCGTCGCAGGCGGCCCGGGTCTTCTCGACGAGGCCCTGCAGCTGGGCCTCCATCTGAGAGAGGCCCTTGCCCGAGAAGAGCTGCGGATCGAGGTTCATCTCGAGGTTGAACTGACCGAGCTCGGTGGTGAAGTGCGGGTCGTCGACCTTCTTCAGCACCTCGAGCGCGCCGTCGGTCGGCGCGAAGGACTGATCGATGAGGAAGATCTCCTGCTCGGCGCCGATCCGGCTCACGCCGGTCTCGAACTGACCGTTCGCGAGCATCTGCTCGAGCGCGCGGAGATCGCTGAGCAGCGCGCGGGTGAATTGCCGCCGCGCCTCGCCCTCGAGCTCGCCTTCGACCTTCTTGTGATCCCGGGTGTCTTCCATCGTGGAGGTCTCAGCCTTTCGTTCGGCGCTCGGAGCGCATCATGGGGCGAAGCCGGTCCACTCGCCCAGGTACTTCGGCATCATCGCGCGCCAGGTCATCCAATCGTGGTGCACGTCGGCCCCCCACGGATCGACGCGGTTCGGGATGCCCTTCTTGCCGAGGACGTTCGCCATGTCCCAGGTCTCTCCCATGTTCTCGGCCCGGCCGGCGCCGGAGGCGAAGAGGATGAAATTCTGCCGCAGGCGCTCGAGGTGCGCGCCTTCGAGCGTGGGGACGAACTGCAGCGGCGAGCTGACGAAGTAGTCCTCGGTGAACCGGTCCGCTTCGATGAAGCGCATGAGGTTGTAGGTGCCGCTCATCGCCAGGGCCTTGGTGAAGACGTTGGGCCAGCGGCACACCGTCGCGACCGCGTGGAAGGCGCCGATCGACGCGCCGGCGGTCCAGATCGGCAGCTCGCCCCCGCAGTCCTGGTGGATCGCCGGCACGACCTCGTGCCGCACGTACTGGTGGAACTGGTTCTGCATCCACATCCGGTGGGCGGGCGAGCCCTCCTTGCTGAACCACACCTGCCCCGCGACCGAGTCGCAGGAGTAGATCTTCACCTTGCCCGCCTGGATGAGCGGGTCGAGCACCTTCAGCATCTGCCAGCGCTCGATCTCTTCGGCGTCCCCGCCCGCGGTGGGAAACACCAGGACCGGCTGGCCGATCCGGCCCCACCGACACAGCGTCGCTTCCTTGCCCATCCGTTCCGAGCGCCAGCGAGTCTTGACGAACATGAGCCTCCTTGGGGCCGCCCGAGCATCGCACGGCCGAGGGCCCCGGATCCATGGACTTCTCGGCGGGGCCGACGCGCCGGGAGGATTGGCGCGGGCCCGGGGCCGTGCGAGCGTCCGGGGCATGAGCTCCGAGGTCGGTCCCGTTCGACGTGCGCTCGGCCGCACGTGGCTGAAGGTCTTCGGCTGGAAGGCGGTCGGTCCGCTGCCCGAGGGTGTGCCCAAGGCGGTCTTCGTCGCTGCGCCGCACACCTCGAACTGGGACGGCCCGCACATGATCGCGATCGCCTGGACGCTCGGCGTGCCGCTCCACTGGATGGGCAAGAAGGAGCTCTTCCGCTTCCCCTTCGAGCGCTTCCTGAAGAGCGTCGGCGGTGTCTCGGTGGACCGCAGCCGCCCCGAGGGCGTCGTCGAGGACATCGCCCGGGCCTTCGCCGCGGAGCGCACGATGTACCTCGCGATCGCGCCCTCGGGCTCGCGCCGGGGCAAGGGACACGTGAAGAGCGGCTTCTACCGCATCGCCCAGCAGGCCGGCGTGCCCATCGTCCTCGGCTTCCTCGACTACGAGAAGCGGCAGGGCGGCTGCGGGCCGGTGGTCGTGCCGACCGGCAACCTCTCGGCCGACATGGAGCACCTGCGCGCGTTCTACGCCACGGTCGTGGCGCGCCACCCGGAGCGCGTACCGCCGATGCGCGTCCGCGAGGAGGCCGGCGGTCCGGCGGACGCCGCAGGCTGAGCCGCGATCGCGACCGCTCGCGCGTTCCTGTCTACACTCGGGGCATGCGTTCGCTTCGCGCTCTGTTCGGCTTCGCTCTGCTCGCAGCCTGTGGTCCTGCCACCGGACCGGCCCTGCTCCCCCTCGACCCGATCGAGATCGCGGTCTCGGAGAGCGCGCGCATCCCGCTCGCGCTCGACAACCCGAGCGGCGAGGCCGTGCGCTTCGTCTACGAGGCGCCCCCTTCGCTGGTGGCCTTCGACACCGTAGCGACCATCTCCGGCTCACCCGCCGGCGGTGAGCTGCGCTTCACCCCGCTCTCGGCCCACGTCGGCACCCACGAGATCCAGATCGTCGTGCAGGCCCCCGGCGGCCGCGAGTACGACCGCACCCCGCTGCTGGTGACGGTGCGGCCCGCCGACGACGCGGCGCCGGTCTTCCTCGAGCCGGGCGCCGGCGGCACCTACGACCTCGGCCGCGAGCCCTGCGTGCGCTTCGCCATCGAGATCCGCGACGACGACAGCCCCTCGGTGGACATCCGCGAGCGGAGCCCGCTGCCGGAAGGGGCGACGCTCATCTCGGGCGGACCCAAGAGCGCGACCTTCGAGTGGTGCCCCACGAACGATCAGATCGCGGCGAGCGAGCGGTGGACGATCGAGCTCGAGGCGAACGACGGCGATCACCCGGCCGTGCCTCACGATCACGTCGTCGTGCTGCGCTCGGGCGGCGGCGGCTGCGGCACCGGCACGGCGCCGACGATCACGCTGCGCTCTCCGCTCGCAGACGAGCGCGTCGTCTCGAGCACCGGCTACGAGATCGCGGTCTCCATCGCCGACGACCTCGGCCTGCGGGATGCCCCGCTCCTCTACTGGACCACCGAGACGCCCGCCGAGCCGCCGGACATCACCGCGTTCGAGCAGGTCGCCTTCTCGAGCGAAGGCGGCGAGAGCTACCGGGCGCGCATCCCGCCCCTCGGCCTCGCCGAGGGCGAGTCGCGGGTCGTGCACTACCTCGTCTCGGCGACGGACAACGACGACGCCGCGGGCACCGCGTGCGATCACCGCACCGACTCGCGCCTCGTGTCCTTCGAGGCGGTCGGCGGCGCGGGCGGCGGGAGCCTCGCGGAGTGCTCTTCGTGCACCACGAGCGTCGAGTGCGGCGCGGGCGTGTGCGTGCCCTCGGCCGGCGGTGCGCGCTGCCTCACCGCCTGCGATGCCTCGGGCGCCTGCACCGGCGGGCGCACCTGCGAGCTCGCCGCCTCGACCGAAGGCGCCATCGAGCTCGTCTGCGGCACGGTCGCGGCCATCTGCGACGGAGGCGGCGCGTGCACCGACGACGGGAGCGAGCCGAACGACGCGATCGCCGAGGCGACGCTGCTGAGCGGCGCGAGCGCGCGCGGCCAGATCTGCTCCGACGATCCCGACTACTACCGCGTGAACGCGACGATCAGCGACGAGGTCGTGGTGCGCCTCGACGGCTTCCGGCACGCGGACGGAGACCTCGACCTGCGCCTGCTCGGAACCTCGGGCGCGATCCTCGGCTCGAGCGCCGGGACGAGCGACGCCGAGACCATCACCTACTGCGCCCGGGACACCGGCCCGATCTTCGCGCACGTGCTGGGCTACCGCGGCGCCGAGAACCCCTACACGCTCACCGTCACGCGCACGCCCGACGCGTGCTGCGTGAACGACGCCTTCGAGCCCGACGACAGCCGCGCCACGGCGCGGGCCGCCGTCGGGGACACGTTCGAGGGCACGCTCTGCCCGATGGACTCCGACCACGTCGCGATTCCGATCACCGGCGCGAGCCGGGTGCAGATCGAGGTGACCTTCGACGCGGTCCGCTCCGACATCGACATCGAGCTCTACGGGCCGACGGGCTCGGTGATCGCGAGCTCGCGGGGCACGAGCGACCTCGAGACGATCGACACGATGGTGACGACGGCCGGCACCTACGCGCTGCGTGTGTTCGGCTTCTCGCCCGAGTCGAATTCCTACCTCGGCATGGTGACGGTGACCGCCGCCACGACCTGCACCGCGACCCTCGCTTGCCCCGCCGGCCAGGTCTGCGCGTCGGGCGTGTGCCGCTCCGACGACTGCACGAGCGCCGCGATGTGCCCGCCGATGCACCTCTGCCCCGACCTCGGCCCGGCGAGCGGCGCGAGCGCATGCGGCACCTCCTGCGTCTCGAACGCGGACTGCCGTGCCTTCGAGGGCTGCAAGTGGTTCCCCGAGGGGCGTACGTGCGCCGAGCGCGGCGCGGGTGCGAACGGCGGCGCCTGCTCGACCTTCCGCGACTGCGCCGGACAGCGCGCCTGCATCGACTGGCCGGGCGGCTACTGCGCGCGCGCTGGCTGCACGACGAACGCCGACTGCGAGACCGGCACCTTCTGCGTCGCGCGCGGCGGGATCAACGTGTGCGCGCTCGACTGCGCCGCGGACAGCACCCGCTGCCGGAGCGGCTACACCTGCGCGAGTGTGGGCGATCGGGGCGGCGCCTCGCGCCGGGTGTGCGTCCCGTGAGGGGCGCGCTCTTCGCGCTGCTCCTCGCGGCCTGCGGCCCGCCGGCCGTGGAGCCGCCGGGGCTGCCGGATCCGCGCATCGCCTCGGCCGATGCCCCCTCGCCGATCCTCGCCGGCACGCTGATCCGCGTGACCGGCACCTATTTCGATCGCCTCGGCGGCGCGCCGGTGCTCGAGGTCGCGAGCGACACCGCGACGGTGACGCTCTCCTCGGTGCTGCACGACGCGCCGGACGAGCTGCTCTTCCAGGTGGACGCGACGAGCTTCGCGCGCCTCGTGCCCGGCGGCGCCCCGAGCGTGACGCTCGACGTGGAGCTCGTCGTCGAGGGCGCGGGCCAGCGCACCGAGCCCTTCTTCACGACCTGGGAGCTCGCCCGCGATCTGCCCCTCGCGCTCGGCGAGGGCCTGCGCGGAGACGTGCACTGGAACGACGTCGTCGTCCTCGACGGCGAGGGCTTCGTCGCCGCAGGCGAAGGCACGCTCGAGGCCCACGTCGTCGGGACCTTCACGCCGAGCCCGGGCACCCCGATCGCGATCGACGTGCGCCTGCCCCTCTCGCTCGTCGACCGCACCTCGCGCACCCGCGCGGTGATCGTGCTCGGCACCGAGCTCGGCCGGAACGCGCTCGGCCGTCTCGAGGGCTCGATCGCGATCGCCTCGACGCTCCTCGGCGGCGCGCCGCGGACCACCCCGACGGAGCCCGTCTCGCTGCGCTTCCTCGGGCCCGAGCTCTACGCCTTCGATCCCGCAGCAGGCTCCCTCGGGCAGACGGTGCGCCTGCGCGGTGCGGGCTTCCTCGGCGGCCCGGGCCGCCCCACCGAGACGACGCTCGTCCGCATCGAGGGCAGTTTCACCCCCGAGACCGGCGCGGCGCGCCCCTTCTCCGAGGAGCTGGTGCCGGAGCTCGAGTCGGGCAGCACGCTGCGCCTCACGCTCGACACGCGGGTCGAGGGCGAGCGCCTCGTGGCCGAGCTCTTCGATGCGGCGCGCGGGACGCTCGAGGGCGTCGCGACGCCGATCACCATCGCCGGGACCGACGAGCTGAGCGGCGTGCCGGTGCCCTTCCGCTTCGCCCTCGAGGGCCCGCGGCAGGTCGTCTGGCTGCGCTTTCTGCCGGGCTACTACGACAGCCTCGCGCGCTTCGGCCTCGTCGCCGCAGCGCCGCGGATCGAGGACGGAATCATCGCGCGGGTCGAGTCGATCTACGCCGGCTACCGGGTCGAGCTCCGCGTCGAGGAGCCGGACGACTTCGACGGCAACCACCACGCAGTCGTCGAGATCGGTGGCCCCGACCCGAACGGCAACGGCCTCTTCGGCTACGACAACTCGCCCGGCAAGGACGTGGGCAACCTGCGCCTCTTCGACCGCATCGGCGGACTCAACGCGATGACGCAGATGGACGGCGCGCCGGGGTACGGCGGGGTCTTCGTGCAGTCGCTTCTCTGGTGGAGCGCGCACCCCGAGCTGCCGGGCGAGCGGCCGCCGAGCTCGCCGTCGCCCGATCCGCTCTTCGACGCGATCTTCGACCCGGTCCGGCGCAGCCCGGCGAGCCTCGCCGAGACCCGCGGCGAGGGCGAGCCCGCGCGCATCGCCGCGGTCGAGCGGGCGATCCGCGCGCTCGCCTCGATCATCGGCGAGACGACCGCGCACGAGCTCGGCCACAGCTTCGGACTCGCGCAGCCCTACGGGGAGCGCAACGTCTTCCACAACGACGCGGACGGCGAGGGCTGCTTGATGGACCGCGGCGGAGAGCGCCCGCTCGCCGAGCGCGCCGAGGAGCCGGACGCGGCGCCGACGACGCTCTGCTACGACGAGCCCGCGTACCTCGCCGAGATCCTCGGCGACTGAACCGCGCCTCAGTTCAGGTCGAGCGCGTGGGCGAAGAGCGCCTCGCGCGGCACGATGCGGAGCGCAGCCTCGTTCGTCGCGGCGAGGATGACCGGCGGCGCGACCCCGGCGCGGTAGGCCTCGAGCCACCGCGACGCGCAGACGCACCACCGATCGCCCGGACGCAGCCCGGGAAAGTCGTACTCCGGGCGCGGCGTCGAGAGATCGTTACCGGCCCGCCGCGAGTGGGCGAGGAAGGCCTCGGTGACCTGCGCGCAGACCGTGTGCGAGCCGCGATCCTCGGGCCCGGTCGCGCAGCACCCGTCCCGGTAGAAGCCGGTGCGCGGATTCATGCTGCAGGGCCGGAGCGGCCCGCCGAGCACGCTCCGCGCCGCCTCGTCCTGCTTTCGTCCCTCGTGATCGCTGCCGTCCATGGGCGCGAGGCTAGCGCAGCCCGCGCCCCGATCACGCCCCGATCATTCGATGACGAAGACGTGGCTCGACTGATCCGGCACCGACACCGAGAAGCCCGAGGTGACGAGCTGCGAGCGCGTCGCCGCGGCCACGGTCGCGTCGGCGGCGCCGCCCTCGTCGAGCACGCGGCGCACCGTGAAGGCGCGGCTCGAGGGCAGGCCGGCCGCGTCCGCGAGCTCGAGCGGGATCCGCACCGGACCGCTCGAGGCGGCGCCGGGGGCGAAGTTCGCCACCACGATGAGCAGACGCCCGCTCCCCGGTACGAAGCGCGCGAAGGTGTAGAAGCCCTCGGGGCAGTCGGAGAAGCGACCCGGATCGTTGTAGTACTCGAGGCCCCAGTAGCCGGCTCCGCGCACCGACTCGTCCTGCGCCAGCGCGAGCAGATCGGCGTAGTAGGCGCGCAGCGCCGCGCGCTCGGGGGCGAGACCGCCGCCGTCGTACGCGCCGCCGTTCACCCAGCCGATCATGCGCGGCATCGACCAGTAATCGAAGATCGACGTGCGTCCGTCGTCGCCGCCGAAGCCCTCGATGCCCGCGGCCTCCTCGCCGACCTCCTGGCCGTTGTAGAAGAGCACCGGCCCGGAGCCGTAGAGATACTGGATCGGCGCGAGCTGGTAGCCGGCGCGGAAGCCCCCGAAGCCCGAGTCGTCGGTGCCGCCGCTCGTGACGATCGGCGAGGCGATGCGGCGCTCGTCGTGGTTCTCGAGGTAGTGCAGGTAGCGGCCGCGGTCGGCCTCGCTCAGGCCGTTGTAGAGCGCGCTGAGATCCTCGTGGCTGGTGCGGCCGAGGTAGAGGCCCTTCAGCGTGTCGTAGGCCGCGTCGTGGTAGACGGAATCGAAGCCCGCGCCGAGCAGCCCGCCGAGATCCTCGTAGGCCTCGGCGAAGAAGAACACCTCGGGGTCGCGCCGGCGCGCCTCGGCGATGAGATAGCTCCACGCCTCGTTCGGCACGAAGTGGGCGAAGTCGCAGCGGAAGCCGTCCACACCCTCGGCCTGCCAGTGCGCGATGATCTCGTCGAAGCGGCGCCACGTCGCCGGCACCGGATCGAAGTCCCGCGCGCCGTCGACGAAGTTCCGCCCCCAGTTGAGCTTGATCGTCTCGTACCAGTCGCTCGCCGAGGGGCTCGCGCTCGCGATGTTGTTGCCGGTGACCCGCGCCGGACGCGCCGCGCTGCCGTCCTCGCCGCCGAAGCGGCCGTCGAAGGAGACGTCGCCGATCGTCCAGCCCGGCGGCCGGCTCAGGGCGAGCGGGCTGCCCGAGGGCAAGTAGAAGAAGGAATTGTCCGGAGCGAAGAACGCGCTCGGATCGTCGCCGATCCCGAAGTCGCGCTCGGGGTGCACGATCGAGCCGTAGCTGCGGGCGACGTGGTTGGGCACGAGGTCGATGACGACCTGCATCCCCGCGTCGTGGATGCGCGTGACGAGCGCCGCGAACTCCTCGCGCCGCCGCGCCGGGTCGTCCGCGTAGTCGGGGCTCACGTCGTAGTAGTCGCGCACCGCGTAGAACGAGCCCGCGCGGCCCTTCACGATGTCGGCGTCGTCCGCGGCGAGCGCGGGATCGACGCTCGACCAGTCGGTGAGGGTCGCCTGCCGGGGCACCCCGGTGAGCCACACGTGCGTCGCGCCGAGCCCGCGCAGCGCGGCGAGCGCGGTCCCGTCCACGTCGGAGAAGCGGCCCACGCCGTTCTCCGCGATCGTCCCGTCCCGCCGACGCGTCTCGTTCGTGTTGCCGAAGAGGCGCAGCACGAGCTGGTAGATGACCGGGCGCGGCGCCTCCTCGGTCCTCCCATCGGGGGCATCCGCCACGGGCGCATCCAGGGGCGGCGCATCGGGCCCCGACGCGTCGCGCCCGCCGCCGTCGAGGCTCGGTGCATCGAGGCCGGGCGCATCCGGAAGCGGCGCGTCGGCCCTCGGGGCATCCGGGAGAGGAACGTCGGGCAGACCGTCGGGCGGTTCTCCGGGGCAACCCGTGAGCGCAGCGGCGAGGAGAACGACCAGCGAGGGGCGCGACATGGCGGGCAAGCATAGGGCATCGCCTGCGCCCGCGCCGATCCCCGCTCACTCCGGGACGGGGTGGCCCCAGTCGGAGATCGGAGCCTCGCGGACCGGGTCGTTCGCCAAGGGACGCCACACGAAGTCGCCGCTGCGCACCGAGGCGATGAAGTAGATGACCGCGAGGGCGATGGCGAGCGTCACGCCGAGCAGGCCGACGAACCGCGAGGTCGTCCAGACCTCGTCCTCACGCTTGAGCCGCTCTTCGTAGTACTTGT
>Ga0209985_10003142_pt1 | contig 14370 bp, 17 predicted proteins | sample NOAtaG_FD_187305 | JGI IMG/M metagenome (GOLD analysis project Ga0209985, IMG submission 187305) | Freshwater lake microbial communities from Lake Erie, under a cyanobacterial bloom - NOAA_Erie_Diel6S_1000h metaG (SPAdes) (version 2) | ecosystem: Environmental > Aquatic > Freshwater > Lake ...
TGAAGACATTCGCTTGGTCTCGCAAGTGAGGAGTCGATGATGCGCCGTAACTTTGCGCCACTTCTCCTTGCCTTCGTCGTCGGCTCTGGATTGATCATTCCGACCGCGATTCCATCCGCAATTCCCACCGCAGTGAGCCTTACGAGTGAGATCGAGGCAGAGGCCGCCGCCAAGAAGAAAGAAACTAGGAAGGAGCGGAAGGCCCGACTCAATCCTCAGATCTCACCACCTCCGAATTGGCCACCGAAGGGATTCACGATGAGCAATGGGATCTACGCAAAGATCCCAACGAAGCGCGAATTGGCAGGTCTCGTATCGGCGCGGACCGCACTCTTCCAGGCGATCCAGCCCTGCGATCAATTCGCCTGTGGCAGTGTGATCGTCGCGAGCGCGGAGAAATGTCTCTGGTGGGAGGTGCTCTCCACCGTGACGGGGCCGAAGACGAGCGACACGGCGACCATCACCTCCTACGGATCGCTGACCACGAAGAGTTCAGGAAGTGATGCGAGAGCGCAGAAAGTGATCCTCTTGATCAGTAGTGAGCCGATCGCAGAGCGAGTTAGGGTGGCAAATATCAATGTCACCTGTCATCGCTCAGGTAAGAAGGGCAAGTCAGGCAATACCTATCTGCCCTTCGAAGATCGCGGTTGATCCACGATGCTCGGTGGGATCGATAACACCCTCTTCCTCACATCCTTCGGTGGCTTCTTCGCGCTCCTCGTCCTGATCCCACTACTCAAGTGGGCATTCGCCCGTGGGAAGTCAGTGGTGGAGCGACCGATAAGAATTGGTGGCGAGAGTGAGTACGGCCTCCTCGTGCCGGTGGCCGAACCAGCGAATCACATTGAAGGAGAGATGCTAAAGCGCCTACTCCTCGATAGCGGGATCAGAGCGAATTTGGTACAGACCAAGAGTGGACCGCGGTTGATGGTCCAACGAGATGAAGTCTCGGCCGCAAAGGCGATCTTGACCTCACCTACTAACGATTAGCGCCTGGGACCCAGAGTTCATCGCCACGTGATGCGTTGACGCTTCGCGCCAAGACGAAGAGAAGATCCGATAGCCGATTGAGGTACTTCGCTGTCAATGGATTGACACCGGTGCCGAAGGAGTGGATTGCATCCCACGTGCATCGCTCCGCACGACGGACGACGGTTCGAGCGACATGCATATGTGCCGCTGCCGGAGTACCTGAAGGAAGGACGAAAGATCGAAGTGGAGTGAGATCGGCGTTGTACTTATCGATCTGATCCTCAAGGTAGGTCACCTGCGCTTCGACGACACGGAGTGGTTCATGTGGAGGGTTGTCGATCACAGGAGTACAGAGGTCTGCACCGACATCAAAGAGATCGTTCTGGATCCGTACCAACAAGGCGCGGATATCTTCCGCAATATCCGTGGATGCGAGGACAACACCGATCGTCGAGTTCGCCTCATCGACGGTGGCATATGCCTCAAGGCGAGGATCGTTCTTCGAAGTCCGAGAACCGTCGCCGAGCGAAGTCGTGCCGTCATCACCAGTCTTGGTATAGATCCTTGTCAGATTGACCATGTCGCGAGCCTATTGCAGTGGCGGTGCGTGAGCCAATCCTGCCTTCGCTGGCTACTTCCTCACTCTCTCGCTCGTATTCTGAGTAGCTTGAAAAGCCCGCACTAGTATTGCCGGCGTGATGTCGAGCCACTCTGGTGAGAAGTTCCGTGTCGTAGGCGGAGCGCATCTCAAGGGCGATGTCCAAGTCTCAGGAGCGAAGAACTCAGTTCTCAAGTTGATGGCAGCTGCGCTCCTTGCTCCCGGTAAGACGCAGCTGAGTAATGTCCCTGAGATCGCTGATGTCGCGATCATGTCAGAGCTTCTCACTCGACTCGGTTGCACGATAAAGCGGGATCTAGACGGCGCAACGATCGAGATCGATGTCCCGACATCTCCCTCGCATCGCGCCGACTATGACTTGGTGCGAAAGATGCGCGCCTCGATCAACGTCTTAGGCCCACTCGTCGCCCGCTGTGGTGAGGCTGAGGTAGCACTTCCTGGTGGCGATGCGATCGGATCTCGCGGTCTCGACTATCACATCAAGGGTCTCATCGAGATGGGGGTCAAGGTCCATAACGAACATGGTTATGTGATCGCGAAGGCACCGGAAGGGCTCCACGGTGCGAGCATCGCTCTCGACTTCCCAAGCGTCGGTGCTACGGAGAACATCATGACCGCAGCCGTCCTCGCCAAGGGCGTCACGATCCTCGATAACGCCGCACGTGAGCCCGATGTCGTCGATCTCGGTAACTTCCTCATCGCCATGGGTGCGGATATCGAAGGACTTGGCACTCCCACGATCACGATCCGAGGCGTCACCTCACTCACTCCGACCCGACACACCACCATCCCTGATCGGATCGTCACCGGGACCTGGGCCTTTGCAGCAGCGATCACAGAAGGCGACATCTCGATCCATCGCTGCGATCCCTCTCATCTCGAAGTCCCGCTTGAGAAACTCACCAGCGCCGGTGCGGTGGTGACGACCACCGCCGATGGCATTCGAGTCCGGATGGAGAAGCGACCGAAGGCGATCGATGTCTCGACTCTTCCCTACCCCGGGTTTCCCACCGATCTGCAGCCTTTCATCATCACGATGAACTCGATCGCAGAAGGTGACGCGATCGTCACTGAGAACGTCTTCGAGTCTCGCTTCATCTTCGTCAATGAACTGCTCCGTCTCGGGGCGCAGATCAAGGTAGATGGTCATCATGCTGCGACTGTAGGGATCGATCGACTCTCATCGGCTCCGGTAGTCGCTACCGATATCCGTGCCGGTGCAGGCCTTGTGATCGCTGCTCTCGTCGCGGATGGTGTCACCATCATCGAAGGTGGTTTCCACATCGATCGTGGTTACCCGAGCTTCGCCGAGCAACTTCGCTCCCTTGGCGCGGATGTGACCCGAGTCGATTGACTTCCTCTGATTCCATCTAGATTCGCCAGATGCGATTTGGTAAGAGGATTACCGCTCTATCTGCCAGTGTCGAGATCCTTGCGCCCTGAGATACCCAATTTTCGGTAGATCGCAATCGTCTCTTGGCGAATGAGGGATTCGGAGTATCCCATTCGCTCTGCGATGTTGCTGTTGGTATCTCCTGATTCGATCATCCGCAGGATGATCTCTTGTCGTTCAGTAAGAAAAGTCGAATTAGTTTCTCGCTCTTGTCCCTCAGGTTGGACCGCTAACTTCCCATCCGAGCTCTTCACCACCGGCTCCTTGTGTGACTTCACGAAGAGCGAGAGCATCGATCGAATGGCGTTGAAGTAATCGACATCGGTGACACTCTCCTCAATCAAAGTCGGAAGAGTGAGTGAGGCGACATGATGAGGCGAGATCGTCATCAGGATGGTGGACTTCCAATTCGATCCATCAGCGACACCGTAGTTGGTCTTGAATCCCCTGCGGTACTCACGATCATGTTCTATAAATACCAGCGAATGATGAGATGGGTGGCCGATCATCAGCTGGGTCGCGACCATCTCACCAAAGGCGCGGTGGGCAAGGAACCCCTCATCGAACCCGATATCTGCCAGATGAGTGACCTGTAAGTCTTTCTCGATCTTCGCAAGATAGAAACGAGAGGCACCTCCCGACAGAGATGCGTACATTGCGATTCCCTCAATCGCATCATCGAGAGTAGATGCGGTGGAGAGGTGATCTGCGATGCGTGATAGATGATCGATCACGATCCCCTCCTCTCCCTTTGCTCTCTTCTTGCTCTCTTCTTGCTCTCTTCTTGCGTTTCTCTGGATAGCTATCGATTCCACTTATGGCGGTGAGGCTGTTGTGAACCTACTACTAAGGTGAGAAAGTATGTTCGACTGCTGAACAATTGACCTGTCAAAGTTCCTGACACTTATATGCTTTCATTCATCCATGGCCCACCCTCTGAAGCGAGCCTCGAGGGCGAGGAGTTCAGATGGTGAATGAAGAACTACAGAATCCCAACGCCTTGCTCGTCGAGGATGACGCTGAGGACAGGCTCACGATCAAGTTGCAACTTGAGGTGATGGGATTCACTGTCTTCGATGTCTCATCAGCCCAACAGGCACGTGAACTCTTCGCCATCCGTGACTACAGCATCGTCATGATCCATCTCGGTCACGCTCCTCTCGACAGCCTCACCGTCTGCCGACAGATTCGAGCGGCCTCGACGGTCCCGATCCTCATGATCACCAAGCGCGGCGAGTTGATCGACGAGGAGCTTGCCCTGGGTGCTGGCGCAGATGATTACGTCACGAAGCCGATCGAGGCCCGCATCCTCTCCTCACGGGTGACGCAACAGTACAAACGAGGCGAGAGCCAGCGAGCCCCTCGTAAGACCTTGCTGACATGGGAGAACCTCACCCTCGACTTAGCAGAGCATCTCTTCAAGATCGGTGAGCGCGAAATTCTCCTCACCAACTCGGAGTTCCATTTCCTCCAACTTCTGATGGAGAACCCGCAGCGAGTCTTTTCGAAGGAACAGGTCCTGGATGCCATCACGGCGTTACGACAGGAGGCGAAGTCGATGGAGAGTTACGTCCACCAGCTTCGGATGAAGATCAAACGCAATGGCGGTCCCGATGTCATCGACGTCATCAAGAGCACTGGCTTCAGGCTCGCGAGCATCCCCGCAGATGCACGGCAATCGAGCGCTTCCTAAGTAAGAGCGACTTCCCCACTCATATTCTGTTTTCGAGTTCCAACGCGATTCTTGGGTCCAGCAGGTCTAGTGGGTTCACCCCACGATCACATCAGTGATCACTCCATTCTTGATCGCGACGGTGATCCGATCAATCCGATAATCCTTTGTCACTGCGAAGAATTCGCCATCGCGCTCTCCCACGCGATAGCCCCAGCCATTGGTCTCAGCACAGAGTTTCGCGACATCCTCCCTCATGCCGATCAATTGGTCAGCGACAGGATCCTTGATCGAACCGCTCTCCTTTGTCGGAAATGGGCATCGGCCTGTGGATGTACCGAACTGAAGAACCTCGCCAGGGACTTCTTGATAACCGATGGCAACGAGCGCTGAAGATGCGCGTCCTGCTCTGATGGTTGCGGTGTAGACCCCAGCTTCTGCATCCTTACTGATCCGAGAGAGATAGAAATAATCCTGCGGCAGGTAAGGCTTCGAGAATCGAGTCCGTTCATTGATGATGAGTTGCTCGACCTTGCCGCTTGGCGAAGTGACGCTCACCTTCGGCAGTTGGGACTTCTTCATCCTCCGCATCTGCGAGGTATCGGGAATCAAGTACTCCATCTTCAACGTCTCACCTGCGCGATGTAGGAACCGGACATGTCGGATTGCTTGCCGCTTTCCGTTCTTGAGATCCTCACCGGTGAAATCGGCGTAGACAGCGAATGAGATGGTGCCGTCGATGATGATCGGAGATGCAGAGCTCTCACGATCGACCGCCGAGAGGCGAAGTGGGATGTGTGCATGGGCACTTCCACTGATCAGGGAGAGCGGAAGTGCGAGCGCTATCCCGAATGCGGATAGCGAGAGGAGGTTTCGCTTAGTCCGTGCTCTCTCCGAGGATCGAGACGCGATTGTTCGCGACCGAGATGAATCCGCCGTGGACATTGAATGTGGTCTCGCTTCCGTCAGTCGACTTGATCCGCACCATGCCATCGGCAAGTACACCGAAGAGCGGGGCGTGGTTAGGCAATATACCGATATCACCTTCGAGGGTGCGCGCTGAGACCATGCTTGCATCCCCACTCCACACCCTCTTCTCAGGGGAGACCAATTCGACTCGAAGTTGTGCCATGGGTCTTAGGCCTTAGCCAACTCCGCTGCCTTGCGCTCGACATCGTCGAGACCGCCGCACATGAAGAACGCCTGCTCCGGGATATGGTCGTAATCACCGTTGGCAAGTGCGTCGAATGCTGCGATCGTCTCAGAGAGCGTGACGAAGGATCCATCGATTCCGGTGAAGACCTTCGCGACGAAGGTGTTCTGGGAGAGGAAGCGCTGGATACGACGTGCACGTCCGACGAGGATGCGATCCTCTTCGGAGAGTTCGTCGATACCGAGGATCGCGATGATGTCTTGTAGGTCCTTGTAACGCTGCAGGATCTGCTTGACCCGGTTCGCGACGCGGAAGTGGTTCTCGCCGATGTAGCGCGGATCGAGGATACGTGAGGTGGAATCGAGTGGATCCACCGCAGGATAGATACCGAGCTCGGAGATCGGACGTGAGAGAACCGTCGTCGCATCCAAGTGGGTGAAGGTGGTGTGTGGCGCTGGGTCGGTGATGTCATCGGCAGGGACGTAGATCGCCTGCATCGATGTGATCGAGTGACCGCGAGTCGAGGTGATGCGCTCCTGGAGCACACCCATCTCATCAGCGAGAGTCGGCTGGTAACCCACTGCAGAAGGCATACGACCAAGGAGGGTCGAGACCTCAGAACCTGCCTGGGTGAAACGGAAGATGTTGTCGATGAAGAGGAGAACATCCTGCTTTTGCACATCGCGGAAGTACTCCGCCATGGTCAGCGCTGAGAGCGCAACGCGAAGACGCGTCCCTGGTGGCTCATCCATCTGACCGAAGACGAGTGCGGTCTTGTTGATGACACCGGTCTCAGTCATCTCAAGGAAGAGGTCGTTACCTTCACGGGTTCGCTCACCGACACCTGCAAAGACGGAGACGCCTCCGAAGTTCTCGGCGACGCGGTAGATCATCTCTTGGATGAGAACGGTCTTACCGACACCTGCACCACCGAAGAGACCGATCTTTCCACCCTTCACATAAGGGGTAAGTAGATCGATGACCTTGATTCCGGTCTCGAACATCTCGGTCTTCGACTCGAGTTGATCGAAGTCAGGTGCTTGGCGGTGGATCGGCCAACGCTCCTTCACATCGAGGGAGGCGGTGGGAACATCGAGCGACTCACCAAGCGCATTGAAGACGTGACCCTTGGTGACATCACCGACCGGCACAGAGATCGGAGCGCCCGTATCCTGCACCTCGACGCCACGGACCATTCCGTCGGTCGGCTGCATCGAGATGGCGCGGACCAGGTTGTCGCCGATGTGCTGCGCTACTTCGAGAGTGAGCATGCGCGCACTCCCTCCGAGCGTCACTTCGACTGTGAGCGCGTTATAGATCGCCGGCATCGCATCGGATGGAAACTCGATGTCGACGACCGGACCGATGACGCGTGCGACACGGCCTGTGGCGGTTTTCGTGGTCATTATTCGCTCCCTGCACTAGCTGAGGACAACGCATCCGCGCCGCCCACGATCTCACTGATCTCTTGGGTGATCTCTGCCTGACGAGCCGCGTTGGCTAGTCGGGTCAACGATTTGATGAGTTCATCCGCGTTATCGGTAGCGGACTTCATCGCACGACGGCGCGCAGCGTGCTCGGAAGCAGCGCTCTGCAACATCGCGTTATATACCCGAGACTCGATATAGCGAGGAAGGAGTGCGTTGAGCACCTCTCCTGCATTCGGCTCGAATTCATACATCGGCAATAGACCGCTTGGCGCTGGCCCATCGCTCTCCACCACTTCGAGCGGCAGCATCCGCTTCGAGAATGGGATCTGGGTAATCATCGACTTGAACTCGGTGTAGACGATGTGGAGTTCGTCGACTCCATCGCTCTCCACCTGGGCATCCTTCAAGAAGGCGGTGATCAACTCATCGGAGACCTGCTTGGCATTGGCATAGGTCGGATTGTCGGAGAAGCCGGTCCACGAATTCGTGATCTTTCGATTACGGAACTTGTAGTAGTTGACGGCTTTTCGACCGACGAGATAGACGCTCACCTCAAGGCCGCGTTCACGAAGACCATTGATCAGGCCATCGCCTTCCTTGATCGCAGCGCTCGAATAAGCACCAGCCATTCCACGATCCGCAGTGATGATCAAGACCGCTGCGCGCTTCGGATTCAGAGACTCCGAGGTGAGTGGATGGGCGGTGTTCGAGAAGGTCGCGATCGCAGAGACAGCACGGGTCAACTCATTCGCATAAGGGGTCGATGCAGCCACTCGCTGTTGCGCCTTGACGATGCGCGAAGCGGAGATGAGCTCCATGGCACGCGTGATCTTCTTGGTCGCTTTGACCGAGCGGATACGCCTGCGATAGATGCGAAGTTGTGCGCCCATGATCTACTTCTTGAACCTCGTGATCTGCTCTTGAGCATCTGGACCTTCCGCTGCTACCTCGGCCTCGTTGACCTTGGCAGCGCCGGTTGCCGCGAATTGCTTCTTGAACGCGGTGATGGCATCGGTCATCTTCGCGACGGTGTCGTCGGAGAGTTCCTTGCTCTCTGCGATCACATCGAAGATCGCCTTGCGCTCGCGAGCGATGAAGTCCAAGAACTCCGACTCGAAGCGACGGATGTCGACGAGTGGGACATCATCGAGCTGACCGGTCGTTCCCGCCCAGATCGAGACGACCATGCGCTCGAGCGAGAACGGGCTGTACTGACCTTGCTTCAAGAGCTCGACGAGACGAGATCCGCGCTCTAGCTGTGCCTTCGAGGCGGCATCGAGGTCGGATCCGAAGGCTGCGAAAGCCTCCAACTCACGGAACTGTGCGAGGTCGAGACGGAGACGACCGGCGATCTTCTTCATCGCCTTGGTCTGTGCGGAACCACCGACACGGGAGACCGAGATACCGACGTTGATCGCGGGGCGAACACCTGCGTTGAAGAGGTCGGTCTCAAGGAAGCACTGTCCATCGGTGATGGAGATGACGTTCGTCGGAATGAAGGCGGAGACGTCGTTTCCTTTCGTCTCGATGATCGGAAGTCCCGTCATCGAACCGCCACCGAGCTCATCGGAGAGCTTCGCGCAACGCTCGAGAAGACGTGAATGTAAGTAGAAGACATCGCCTGGGTAGGCCTCGCGACCTGGCGGACGACGAAGGAGGAGTGAGACCGAACGATATGCCTCCGCTTGCTTGGAGAGATCGTCGAAAACGATCAAGACGTGATCGCCGCCGTACATCCAATGCTGACCGATCGCAGAACCGGTGTAAGGAGCGAGGTATTTGAAGCCCGCTGGATCAGATGCAGGTGCTGCGACGATGGTGGTGTACTCCATCGCGCCAGCCTCTTCGAGTGCGCCCTTGACCGATGCGATAGTGGAACCCTTCTGACCGATCGCAACGTAGATGCACTTGACGCGCTTCTTCGGATCTCCCGATTTCCAGTTCTCGCGCTGATTGATGATGGTGTCGATCGCAACCGCGGTCTTTCCGGTCTGACGATCGCCGATGATCAACTGGCGCTGACCACGACCGATTGCGGTCATAGCGTCGATCGCTTTGATACCGGTTGCCAATGGCTCCTTCACCGGTTGGCGCTGGACGACCGTCGGCGCCTGAAGTTCGAGTGCACGAGTGGCATCAGCCTTGATCTCGCCCTTGCCATCGATTGGACGGCCGAGCGCATCGACGACGCGACCTAGGAATGCATCACCGACGGGGACGGAGAGGATCTCACCGGTGCGACGGACAGTGGTGCCCTCTTCGATTCCGGAGAACTCACCGAGGATGACGACACCGATCTCTCGGACATCGAGGTTGAGTGCCAGGCCGAGGGTGCCGTTCTCGAACTTGAGCAACTCATTGGTCATCGTCGAAGGAAGTCCTTCGACACGAGCAATGCCATCGCCAGCTTCGACAACGGTGCCGATCTCATCGCGTGAAGCGGCGCTCGGGTCGTATGACTTAACGAAGTTCGCTAAGGCATCCCTGATCGCCTCTGGCTTGATCGCGATATCTGCCATGGTTCTCCCTCTTTCTCTTTCTCTTCCTGAAACTCTTCTTCTTGTGCTTCTAGTTCTTCTGGTTTCTCTTCTTTTGCTTCTTTTCTGAAATCTCTACCGGACCGCTCGACCAGCCAAGGAACGACTCGCCTCCATCAATCGATTGACGACTGTGCCATCGATCAACTCATCCCCGATTCGAACTGAGATGCCGCCCATGACGAGTGGGTCGACTTCCACATCGACGCGGATCTTGCGTCCGAGTGCGCGCTCTAGAGCCGCACCAAGTCGCGAGAGTCTCTCGCCATCGAGTCTCACTGCGCTCTTGACGTGAGCGACAGTGCGCTCTTTCCGAGCGAGGATTACGTGGCTGTAGTGAGCCAAAGTCCGCTCCACATTGCGACCACGAAGTGATGCCACCACGTTCTGAAGGACCTTCGCAGTCGATCCAGCGATCGATCCCGAGAAGAGCGAGGCGATCAGTCTCTGCTTCGCATCAACGGTGTACTTCGGATCATTGAGGCCTTGGCGGAGTTCCGCTGAGGCGGAGATGCTTCTGACGATGGCGAGGATCTCGCCCTCCAGGGCATCGCTCTCACCAGCAACCTCTGCACTGATCGCAAGGCATTCGATGGTAATCACCTCGATCGCATCGGTGAGATCGCCTCCAGTAGACCAACGAAGCGCTGCTGCCTGCTCGATCAGGGAAAGTGCACTCGGTGAAATCACTTTCCCAAAGAGGTCCTTGACCAGAGCAGATTTGGCTTCGGCGCTCCGAGCCGGATCGGTCAGTGCGCGACGAAGACCTGAGGAGGAATCAAGAGCAGCGCGAGCGGTCGATAGGTCTGCAGCTAACGAAAGAGCATCGGCTGCGCCCTTCGACGCGAGAGAAGACTCGACGGCAGCACGGAGAGCAGCAAGGGATGCCTTGCTTGAACCTGTGAGTTCATCTGCGCTCATCGTCTCGCCTCCTCTTCGTTTCTCGTTGACTTTCGATTACGACTTATCTACTTCTTGCTCTTCTCGAGGTCCTCAAGGAAGCGATCGACAATCCGCGTCTGACGGACATGGTCATCGAGCGCCTCACCGACGATCTTCGATGCCAACTCAGTGGCGAGCGCACCGACTTCATTACGAAGTGAGGTGACTGCCTGCTGACGTTCCGCTTCGATGGTCGCCTGTGCAGCCTGAGTGATCCGAGCAGCCTCTTCCTGAGCCTTGGCACGCATCTCCTCCAAGATCACCGCACCTTGAGTGCGAGCCTCTTCTCGGATCGTCTGCGCTTCGCCACGAGCATCAGCGAGCTGCTTGGTGTACATCTGTAGCGCTTGTTCCGCTTCGCGTTGCGCCTTCTCCGCCTTCTCGATCCCACCTTGGATCGCCTCAGTGCGAGCAGCGAATGCCTTCTCGAACATCGGTGTCACCTTGGAGCGAAGGACGAAATAGAGCAGAGCGAAGGCGATTGCGCCGGCGATGATCTCAGCGGTATGCGGGATGAGTGGATTGACCTCACCACCTGCCGCGTATGAGGTCATGGCCATGAAGATCGTCGTCATGATCTATCGATTAGAGGACGAAGGCCAAAACGAGGCCGAAGAGTGCGAGCGCCTCAGCAAGTGCGAAGCCGAGGAACGCGATCGGCTGGAGTACTGAGCGTGCCTCTGGCTGACGTGCCACACCATTGATGTATGCGGCGAAGATCATGCCGGTCGCGATTGCAGGACCGATCGCAGAGAGGCCGTAACCGACCAGATTGAGCGTACCTTCCATTGTCCTTACCTTTCCTAACTTCTCCAGGTCACCGAGTGAGACCCGGAATTCTCTTTTTTGCCTCTTTTGTGACTACCTGCCTCTAGTGCTCATCTGCCAGCGCACCAGCGATGTAGAGCGCAGTGAGGAGGGTGAAGATGTAGGCCTGTAGGACCTGCACCATGAACTCGAAGAATGTGAGTGCGATTCCGATGATGAATGCGAATGGGCTGACCAATTTGAGGCCGATCACGCCGGCGAGAAGGTGCTCGCCACCTAGGAAGAAGACCATGAGGAGGAGATGACCGGCGAACATGTTGGCGAAGAGACGCAGTGACAAGGTCAATGGCCGGACGATGAAGTAGGTCGCGATCTCGATCGGGGTGAGGAGGATGTAGACCGGCTTCGGCACACCTGGCATGAACATGATGTCACGCATGTACTTGACGATGCCCTGCTTCTTGATGCCGATGTAATGGAAGATGAAGAAGGTGATCGCAGCCAGCACGTAGGGGAATGAGACGCGCGACATGGTCGGGAACTGGAGCATCGGGACGATGCCGAAGACGTTGTTGACCAAGATGAAGGTGAAGAGAGTGAAGAGGTAGGGAACGAACTTCAAGAACTCGTGTCCGATGATGTCTCGTGCGAGGCCCTCGCGGACGAAGTTGTAGACGCCCTCACCGGCGAATTGGAGTTTCGATGGCACCACTGCTGCCTTGCGAGATGCTGCGATGAAGAAGACTGAGATCAAGATGACGGAGAGGAAAGCAAGGAGGATCGGTTTGGTCGCGAATTCGACGCCGTCGATGAAGGGCGGTAGGTCGAAATCTTCTGCAGAGGGAGGATTGAATCCTTCACCAGTTGCAGCCAGTTGGATCAACACAGTTCTCCTGAGATTCGCTTCGTTAGGTGAATTACTCGTGAGGTGAACTACCTTGGCCATCGCAGGGAATCGATGCTTCCGGAGCGCGGTCGTACCCTAAATGAGAAAGGGTCTTTCAGGAAAATCGAGAAGTGGATCGAGAAGGGAGGTTCTCAGGGTGGTGCGCTATTTCCGCCCGAAGCGCATCCAGACCAGATAGAGGGCTGAACCCATCCCCAGCAGGAGTCCGATCAGGGTGAAGATGCCCCGATTGAGGAAGTGATCGAGGCCATATCCGATACCGCCCCAGACCAAGAGTCCGGAGAGGAGGTATCCGAAGATCGACCAGAGAGCACCCTCTTCGCCGCGATTAGGTTCGCGCGGAGGGGTATTCGAGTTCTCAGACATCAGGGCTCAAGCGTATCTTCATAAAGGCGCGAATCTCCCCTGCCAACCAGGCGGTAGTGAGGAGAAGTGAGGAAATTGCGAAGCTCGGACGGTCGATCGTGGCGGGATCGGTGAGTCTGGTCACTGCGATGAGGAAAACCGCCATCAGCGCGACTTTGAGGAAGTAAGAGAGCATCGCTATCAACATCGTGCTCGTCGGATCGAGATTTCTCGAGATCCTCGCCACGAAGAGATGGACTGAGAAGAAGATCACGACGGTGATCGATGCAAGTGCGCTCCCCCAGAACCCTGGCATATCGCGCAAGATGAATCCGCCGACGATCGCGATGACTGCTGTGATGATCGAAGGTGTGATCGCTCCTTTCCAGAGCGCGTCGCGCCAATCTCCTTCGCTCTGCTTACTCAAAATCCACCTTCACTCGCTTCGTAGTGAGATCGAACTTCGACTTGTTGACCATGAAGGAGAGGAGGAAGAGTGCGATTCCGATCAAGAGCGCCTGCCAAAGAGGCAAGAAAGCAGAGGCCATTGCAGGGATCGCAAGCATCGCAGTCCAGAGATAGAGGACGATCGTCGCCCGCGCCTGCGAGTTACCAAGCTCCATCAACTTATGGTGGATATGTTTCTTATCCGGTGCGAAGGGGGACTTTCCAGCACGCGTCCTGCGAAGGACAGCGAGGGCGAAGTCGAGTAGCGGGATGGCAAGGACCATGAAAGGAAGAAGGATCGGCAAGAGCGCTGGAACGAGGCTCTCGGAGAAGGCGGCGTTGATGTCGACCTGACTTGAGAGTGTGATCGCTGAGGCTGCCAGCATGAGACCTAAGAGCATCGAGCCGGAATCCCCCATGAAGATTCGCGCTGGATAGAAATTGTGTGGCAGGAAGCCGAGACAGAGTCCGATCATGATCGCACTCACCAGCGAAGGCGCACCCGCACGAGGGAATCCATTCTCCACCGCCAAGAGATAGGCGAAACCGAAGAGTGCAGCGGCAGAGATGGCGACGATCCCAGCAGCGAGTCCATCTAGTCCGTCGACGAAGTTGACCGCGTTGATGCAGATGACGACGACGAGGACGGTAAGGAACTGACCGATATTGGTCGGCAGGATCACGATCCCGTTGATCGGAATCCAGAGAATCTGAACTCCATAGAGAAGGAGGACACCCGCAGCGAGTGATTGACCGGCAAGTTTGGTGATGGCATCGAGTTCGAATCTGTCATCGAGCGCGCCGAGGATCACCACACATGTGGCGGCCAAGAAGACCCCCAACATCTCGCGCGTGAACGACTTGCCGACGAGATTGAGGTTGTCGACGATCAAGAGCGTGGCAGCGAATGCCAGCCACATCCCAACTCCACCCCATCGCGGCGTCGTAACGGTATGTATATCGCGCTCACGAACGCTAGCTACAGCTCGCGCTCGCATGGCGATCGTTGCGATGAAGGGCGTGATGACGTAAGTGACCGCTGCTGCGATCAAGAGGGTCAAGAGATATTCGCGCACTGTAGGTCGCTACCCGATCCGCACTTATCGTGGATAGACCGGGAATCTGGCAGTGAGCTCCGCGACCTTCTTCTTGATCGCACTCGCCTTTCCATCATCCTCACCATCG
>Ga0209985_10003144_pt1 | contig 14364 bp, 11 predicted proteins | sample NOAtaG_FD_187305 | JGI IMG/M metagenome (GOLD analysis project Ga0209985, IMG submission 187305) | Freshwater lake microbial communities from Lake Erie, under a cyanobacterial bloom - NOAA_Erie_Diel6S_1000h metaG (SPAdes) (version 2) | ecosystem: Environmental > Aquatic > Freshwater > Lake ...
AGCCGCACTGGACTACCTCGACGCCCGCAACGAAGACGCCAGGCCGTTCGTCTGGACCGCCGACGCCAACACCATCCTCGGTCGCGTTGCCAAGAATCGTGCGGCTATCTCGCGGTCAGGACACTAGAGTTTCGTCGTAGTCGCTGAGGTACGACTCACCTCCGCCGTACCTGAACGCGCCAAGGTCATTCGAAATCCGCGTCGGTGATTCGGCGATACCGGCGATGTGTTCAACACCCTCAAGTCTCCAGCGCTCCCGCGCCGTGAGCTGGTCCTGATCGAGCGCTGGAATTGCGTACGCCGTCTGAACAAGGAGCTCGCTGACGGGGCACTGAAGGTATGATCCCGCCCAGCGTTTCCAAGGAATGCCATCGGCGTTGCGGGTTCCACACCAGTTGTAGAACTTGGGCTCGGCAAGAAGGAACGCGCTCCCATCCCCAAGGTCCCGAACCACGATGACACCCTGGGCCACGATGACGCGCACTGCGTTGTCATAGTCCTCCGCGGCGACCCCTTCTGGTCGTTGGACGCCAGCGGGACGAAACACGCGCCCATCCGACAGCGTGATCGCACCGTCGCGCACGCTCGTGACCGCTATGGGTGAAGCCAGCGGTTTCTCTCGTTTCCAGACGTCGTAGTCAAAGACCCCGGAGATCGAGAGGACGCTGAATGCGACAAACGCCGCCACAACCATGACGCTTCCGATCACAATGCTGCGCCATCCGCGTTTCATGTTGCAGAATCCTACACGATCCCGCCCCTACCGGGTGGTCCCCGATCCCGTCACGTCGTCCGCGGATTCAAGACGCTCAGAGCCTCCCCTCAGAAATTCACGCGCTCTCATGTCGATCAACTTTCGGTGACGGTTCAAGCCCATCCCGAGGTGCTCAAGATGACAGGACACGATTGAATTCGTCTCTAAACACCGATGGCCTCGGCACTTGCCGAGGCCATCTGGTCTGCTGAATCGGGGCGAGAGGATTTGAACCTCCGACCTTTTGGTCCCGAACCAAACGCGCTACCAAGCTGCGCTACGCCCCGGAATGGTCGAGGAGTATAGGCCGCACCGGCGCGGACGTCTCGAATCGGCGGGGTGCATCGCCGCAGCGCGGGGTTCCGCGGAGATTCTCGGGCCGCGGAGCCCTCGGTCGCGGTGGGCGGAAGGCGGGTCCGACGGCAGGGGCTCAGATCGTGGCCGCGGCCGGGGCGCTCGTCCCGGTCGGCCTAGACTTGTTCGTTCGACCGGGGCCGATATGGTTTCGACCGAGCATGTGAAGCTTGATGTGGCGCGTCCTGGAGCATGCAGGCCAGGTAAAAAGCATGCAAAACACAGCTGCCAATAACAGCTACGCTCTCGCGGCCTAATTGATGGTCGCACGATTCGCGGGCCTGCGGCCCGACAGCCCGCGAATCGAAAACTTCGGGCTGGTCGGCATGCGGGTCCCCGGGGACGCCGACGAGATTCCACTGGGGTCTAGGAACGAACCGAGCCTGCCGAGGGCGCGGCCGAACCGAACGTAAATCATCGGCTACACGCGTAGAGGCATCCTGCTGACTGCTTCGGCACGGGGGTTCGAATCCCCCCGGCTCCATTCTTCTGAAACACCGGGACTTGCGGAAACTAGCCGCAAGTCACGGAAATCTGCGGAGTTCCGCGCTTCGGCCCGCTCCGCGTCATTCCCCTGTTTCTGCTCGTTTCCGGCCCCATCCGACGCCTTCCGCTGCGCCTGGCGCTGCGCGCAGGCCGTGGCCGTTGCCGCCCGCTCGAAGAGTTCATCCGGTACGGCGTTGGCGTAGTGCTTCCCGCTGATGGTGATGCTGTGCCCGATCCACCGGCTCACGGCGAACTGCGGGAAGGTCATGGCCCATTCCTTCTCGCACGACGAGCGAAGCGTCTGCCACAACCGCGCCCACGGCTCGACGCTGGCCTTCGCCCAGATGCGACGCACGCGGCGGATGACGGCCCCCTTGCCGCCGATGGTGACCAGCGGCGTCTCGCCCTCGGGCATCGTCTCGAAGCGGTCCCGCAGCAGCGTCATCAACCTCGGCGTGATTGGGACCACCCGCTGGTCGTGGCCTTCCCACCGCTCGGTCTTGGGGCTGTGGACGGTCAGGCGTGCCCGCTCGAAGTCCACGTCGGCCCAGGTGAGGCGGTGCGACTCGCTGGGGATGCGCAGCCCGGCGTAGCGAGCGAGGCCGAAGAGCAGCCGCCATTCCGCGTCAGGGCAGGCGTCGATGACCCGCTGGATCTCGTCGGGCGTGATGTACCGGGTGTACTTGCTCGGCGTCGGCCCGCTCTTGAGCGTGTCGAAGGGGTTGGCGTCGATGATCTTCCGGCGCTTCACCTCGCCGAGCATGGTCTTGACGTTGCCGCAGTGCGTCCGGATGGCCGCCTCGGACAGGCCCAGGTCCTTGAGCGACCGCCGCCACGCCGTCGCGTCCTCAGCGGTGATCTTCCGCAGCGACTTGTCCCTGTCGAAGAACGCGAGCAGTTTCGTCTCCGTCTGCCGGAGTTTGCGGCTGCTCTCGGGCTTGAGGTCGTCCTTCCGTTCCGCGATGTACCGCTCGACCAGCGTGCCGATGGTGGCGCTCTGCCGCTCGGGCACGAGGCCGACCGCCGCGAGTTTGGCATGCAGGCGATCCTCGAGTGACGACAGCCAGCGCGAGGTATCGTCGGAGGGCGAGTGCCCGTGCAGCGCGGCCGCGGCGAGGTCCTCAACGCGGACCTTGAACGCCTCGGCGTAGCGCTTGGCGACTTGGCCGAGCGTGATGTGCCGCGGGTTGCCAGCGGCGTCGTGGAAGGTGATGAACCGGCTGCCGTTCTTGCGGGTCGTGATACTCGCCATCGGGCGGACCTCCGTGTCGCCAGTCAGGCTCGGACGGGCCGAGTGTCAAGCGGAACTGGGGCATTCGGGCGGAATGTGGGCGGAATCACGCGCCGTGGGGCGGGGCTGTCCCGCCTGACGCCGACAAAACCGACGGAACCCCGGCCAGTTGGCCACCGGTTGCGTTTGGGGCCGCCGTGGGCGGGGATGTGTCGGAGGCGGGGACGTGGCCCCGCAGAACGAAGCGCCGCGACGGCCGCCCGCCACGCGGGCCAGGCGCGGACCACGACCAATCGCCATGTTCGGCCTTGGCCAGCGCATCGAGTTCTGCCTCGGCATCCGTCGCCCGCGCCAGCGAGCGGAGGCGTTGCCAGTCGCGGATGCTGACCGAGCCCTCGTGGCGTGCGATGAGGTCGAGGTGGCGGCGGACGATGCGCTGTTCCGCGGGCTCGGTGATGCTGAGCCGCGCGTGGCGCTCCGACGCGGCGAGGTAGTCGGCCCACGCGATGGCGGCGGCCATCGTCTGCGCATCAATGCGCGGCGCTTCGCCTGGCGTGCCGCAGCGGCCCCAAGTCGTCAGCGCGTGCAGCGTGAGCGCGATGCGCAGCGAGAGGCCACAGAGTTTGCCGCCCCATGCGCGGCGCTCGGCCAGGTCGCCAAAGCCCAGCGCGGCCTCGGTGCGGAGTTGGAACGCGTGGTAGAGCGCGTCGGCCTCGGGCGAGAGCGCGATGATCGCTGGGCCGGTGTCGGGATCGTCGCTTGGCTCGAAGGACAGCAGGCGGGCGACCGCGGCCTGCCAAGCCTCGCGGACGGTCGCTCGCACCGGCTCCGGCCGCACGTCGCGCATGCCGACGAGATCGGGCGGGGCGATGACGGCGAAGCGGGCGAGCAGGCCACGCCCCTCGGCCTGCGGATCGCACCACACAGCCTCGACGGCCGCCCGCTGCACACACAACGCCACTGCGAGCGCCGGGCGGTCGATCACGTCGGAGGGACGCCCGACCCGCTGCGCACGAATCGGATCGCCCGCGTGACCCTTGAGCATCGCGCCATAGTTCCGCACGCCCGAGTATCGGCCCTGCACGATGTCCAGTGCGTCACCCTCGGCGCTGGCGAGCAGCGCACGGCCGTGGTTCTCCTTCATCTGCCGCACGAGCGCTTCCGGTGTCGGTTCGCTGGCCAGCAGCGCCGGCGCGGTCGGCACGGGCGTCGCCTCCATCTCCTGGGCGAGCCGGATCGCCTCGCCTTCGACAACAGCCCGCTTGAACGGGTCGGCCACCTTGCCCGCCTGGTCTTCGATCGAGCGGATGCGTCGTTCGGTGATGCGGTGCCGCTGGGCAGCCGCGGCGATGACGGGCCGCATCTCGCGGCCCTTGTCCGCCTCCCATTTCAGGATCGGCCGCAACAGTTCCGCGAGCACGGCTGACTTGCGCGTACCCGGTTCGGAGAGCACCAGCGCCCACAGCGGGGCAGGCTCGATGTGATCGCCATGCCCGCGGACGCACGCGACGTTGCAGATGCACGCCGACGCGACCGCCAGGCCCAGCAGGGCGGCCATGTCCGGTGGCGTCTGCGTCGAGCGGGCCAGGTCGGCGAAGTACTCGCGGATGTCAGCGGTGGCAGCAGGAAAGAGCGTCGCGAGGTCGAACGCGGGGCGCTCGTCCGGCCTGTTGTCCCCAGGTGCCTCCAGTGCGACCGGCTCGGCCGCAACGGCGAGAGCGTCGATCTTCGCATGCACGGCCTCGGCATTGCCACCCTCCATCGCGAGCACGTCAACGATGTCGCCGCCCTCGGGCAGCCCGGGCCAGTGCTCGGCGAGCCGAACGATGCGGACTTCCTGTGCGCCAGCGGCGTGGCAGAGACCTGCAACCTCGTCGGCGTAGGCCTCACCCGCGGCATCGTGGTCGGGGAGGATCACCGCGACCTTGCCCTTCATGACGGACCAGTCGGACTTGCCCGCTGCCTTGCTCCCGCCAGCGCTGGTCGTGGCGACGAGGCCGATGGCCCGAGCCGCGTCCACGCATGTCTCGCCCTCGACGATGTAGACCCACGCGCCGTCCGGCAACCTCGACAACTCCGGTAGGTTCAGCATCGGCCTCGGTCCGGGCATCGCGGCGATCACCCAGCCGTCGCCGCGCCGACTGATCGGGCGAACGACCTTCCCACCCGAGGGCGGGTTCCAGCGAATCACCTCTCCAACGGGAACGCCCTCAGCGTCGGCGTAGGTCCAGCGTGCAGCGGATAGCCCGTGCTTCCGCTCAAGCACCGCGACCGCTTCGTCGGCGGTGGCGAAGGTGGCATCGATCGCGTTCTTCCGCTGGGCGGGAGATCTCCTCGCTTCGGCCACAGGTACTGGCATGAGGTCCCTCATCGCCATGCCGAGCGTGCCGACGATCGCCTCCGCTGGGCACCCGGCGTGGCAATGCAGGAGAACACGAGCGTCCGTGCCGATGCCGATCGAGAGCGAGGGATCGCGATCGTCGTGCGCGGGGCACCGGGCCGACCATGCGTCGCCGTGTCGCTTAGGCGTGCAGCCCGCCCGCGTGAGAGCGTCGAGCACCGCAGCAATGGGCTCACCCATGTCCCACCCCCTGCGTCGCACGCTTGGCCCGATCGATGAATCGCCTCAGGTCCGCCGGATCGATCCTCACGCTGCGTCCGAAACGCACCGCGGGCAGCGTCCCGGCTTGCACGAGCGTCCAGACGGTGCGCGGCGTGACGCCGAGCACCGTTGCCGCTTCGCGATAGGTGAGCAGCGGGTGCATGGTGTCCTGACATCCGGTCGCGTTCTTGAGCTCGTCCATGAGTGCGCACCCATCGCACCGCCGCGATCAGCGCGGCGTGCGTCATTCGTGATCCGTGTGAAAGAAAGGCCGGGGGCAGCCCGCAACCGCCCCCGGCCGCACCAGCGCCGACCGTTTACGCCTCGCCCTTGCTCCGCACTGCCGCCCGCGGGTCGCACAGGGCCGCGCCGAAATCGAAGTAGACGCGCCACGACACCGCCAACTTGTTCACCGTCTGGTCGAGCCCGAAGAACTCGACCGTCGGCGTCTGCTGGCCGTTGAGGAACCCGACGATGATCGGGCTCGCTGCCGGAGCCGCGAACAGGTACCAGTGCTTCGTCGAGGCCTTCGTGCCATACTTCTTCGTGTTGCTGAGGCGCGGCTCGACCTCCAGCCCGACCGCATTGCGAAGGCTGTTGCCGGTCGGCAGGTTCGTCTGGGCCGCGATGTACTCGCTCTCGAGCACGGCGCGGGCCACCGTCTGGAGTTCCGGCGGAACGACCAACCGGGTCGGCCGAAGGTCGAGGTCATTGCCCTCGGCGTCTCGCTGCGTGAGCATGGCCGTGATGGCCTTGGTCAGGCCGTCCGTGCTGAGGTTCGTGTCCACCCCGGTGATGAAGTTGCCGTTGCCTGCGGAGAAGAACGCGCCGGCGTTCGACATCAGGGTGTCGTACACCAGATCGCTGAGCTTCCGCATCGCCGCCTGGCCCATCGCGCGGGCGACGCTGTCGAAGAGCGACAGGTCGTCGTTGATGAGGTCGCGGCGGTCGATGGAGAACATCTTGCCGTAGGTGTCCACCTTGTACTGGGTCGTCGCCTCGTCGGCACCGCCGTGCTTGAACTCGCCGCCGGGCGGGATCTGCTGCAGCGAGCCCGTGAACGACGGGCGGATCGCCGTGGCCGTCTTGAAGTCCGGCACGCTCCGCACGCCCGCGAAGGACCGCCAGGTGGCCGGGCTCTCCAGATAGCCGTCGAGCAAGACCTTGTTGACCGCGGCACCGAGCGCCTCGGTGAGCGTGTGCGTAGTGAGCGACGCCCGGACCATGCCCTCGCGGTCGGCAGGGGCGTCGATCCCTTCGTGCTGCAGCGCCGCGCGGCAGAGGTCGAGCGTGTGGGCCACGCGGAGGTCGTCGGCCGCCTCCATGCACGCCGGGCCCAAGGCCTTCTCGGCGAGCGCGGCGAAGCCCGCCCGTTTGAGGATGGCCGCCTCGATGACCCGGGCACGCGGGATGTGGCTCGAGCCGCCGCCGGTTATGACGCCGGAGAACACTGGGCGCGAGGCCCGGAGGACCTCGAGCACGCCCGCCCGCAGTTCGCTGACGGTCATGTCGCCCGCGACGGCCTTCGCCTTCAGGTCGTCCACCCGCTTCTGGTGCACGCCCCAGTCCCGCTCGCCCCCACCGGTGAAGATGGGGCGGCAGGTCAGTTCGATCTCCTTCAGCCGGTCGCGCTCGTCGGCGCGGATCTGATCTTCGTGTGCGATGTCTGCCATGTTCGTCCGTCCTTGGCGTGATGCCGCGATGGCCACCGACGTTTCCGCGTCGGCTCCAACGGGCGTGATGCTGACTTCCCGCAGCCGACCGCGCCGCACGAGCGTGAACCCGCCCGGCGACGACAGCGACCGCCCGTTGATCTCGACTGACTGATTGGGCTTTACCCGCTCGTGCTCGGTGGGCGCGACGCCGACCGACGCCTGGAACTGGAATCCGCCCCTGGCCATCTCCACAACGTGCCGCGCCGGTTCGCCAGCGCCGCTGACGACGCCTGCGACCATGAGCCGTCCGTTGGCGACGGCGGGTTCACCGTGGCCGACGACGCTGCCGACTGTGGCGTTGTGGTCGGCCAGCAGCGGCACCTGGCCGCCCGCTTCGAGGCCCGCCAGGTCGATGGCGATGTCGCCCCAGCCGGGCACGCGCATGATGCGCCCGGTGTACGCGACGACGCTGATCTTCGGGCGGGCGTCCTTGCCCGCGGCTTCGATCTCGACCCCGGCGGCCGTGAGCAGCAGGTCATCCTTGACCGTGTTTGCGTTCATGGAACTCTCCTTCTGAGACCACCTTGAAACCCGCCGCCAGCAGTTTCGGGAGCAACACATCGATCCGAGTGCGAATCGCACTCTCACTTCGACCCAGGCGACGCGCGGCCTCGCTGACGTTCCCGCCGCTCTCCATGATCACCCGGCACGTTTCCCGGCTGGTTTCGTTGTCGATGAAGTCCAGCACGTTCTCCTTGGTCCAGAACGACTGCGACAGGCTGACCGTGCGGTTGCGAGCGATCTCCGTCCCTGAGGGATCCGGGTAGACGCCATCGGTGGCCTTCTGCTTGGCGTCCGAAGGCGGACGCAGCGGTTGGAACTTGCGGACGGTTTTCCTTTCGCGGACGGCGAACTTCATGACCGCCCGCTGGATAACCGTGTAGACCAGCGACTTCGGTTTCGCGCCCCGCGCCGGGTCCCAGACGGGCGGCTTGGCGATCAAGTGCAGGAGCGCCTGCTGCGCGGCGTCGTCGTGATCGACACCAGGGCGGCAACGCTTCTGGGCCTCCTTGAACGCAACTCGCCGCGCGTAGTCGAGCAGGTCGGGCGTGAGTTCGAGTTCAACGGGTGAGGGGTCCGGCATTCAGACCTCCTCGCCACGCTCAAGCCTCTCGCGGACATCGTCGCACAGCGTGAACGAGATCACCGCCGGAGAGTTCGCGCGGGGCGGCACGCGGTGCAGGACGAAGTAGCCGTCGTCATCGGGCACCGGCTTCCCGTACTTGTTCGACTCGCGCTCGGCGGCCTCGCGCAGCGCGCGGAGGAAGTCGGCGTAGCGGCACCCAAGCGCCAGGCACAGCATCACGTACGGAACGAAAATCTGGCACTCCTCGAAATGCTCAGCGGCAGCGTCCACCTCGACCTGCGTCCAGACATCCGGCCGCGACGGCGTAACCACTCCCTGCTCGACGAGTGCTTCGAGCAACGCAGGGCGGCAGTCGTAGCCGCGGGATCGCAGGTGGTGCGATGCCGCTGTCGTCGTCATTGGGAACATCCGGTCCCGCTCCTGCTCGGCCGCCTCGTGGAACGCGGGGTCCGCGCCCGCCCGGGGCTTCACGCGGAGGTCGAAGTACTCGTCAAAGGTCAGTCCGATTCGGATCACGGTGGTCTCCTTGCCGGGAGGCGTCGGGCGACAGGCCCACCCCCCAAACCCTTATTTCCGGCGCGGGAGCCGATTCGCAGCGCCGACGGATGATATTTTTGGCGTCAGGCCCTGGCACCCCGGCACCCCCTCTCCGTGCACCAATGCAAAGCGGTGACCGCTCCCCTGCGGATCCCGGATCGAGAGGGGCGGCTTCCGTACACTTCGCCGTGTCGCCACCTCTCAGGACATCGCGCGGATGCTGCTCTCGATCACGACAACACACCACCCAGCCTCGGACCTCGGCTACCTGCTCCACAAGCACCCGGGGCGGATGCAGTCGTTTTCTCTGGCATGCGGCAAGGCGCACGTCTACTACCCGGAATCTAACCCGGAGCGGTGCACAGCGTGCCTGCTCCTTGAAATCGATCCGATCGGCTTGGTTCGGGGTCAGCGTGGGCAACGCACGCTTGATCAGTACGTGAACGACCGACCGTATGTCGCATCCTCAATGCTGGCGGTTGCGATTGCGCAGGTGTTCGGCACGGCACTCGCGGGGAACTGCAAGGATCGCCCGGAACTGGTAGTCACGGCCGTCCCGCTCGAGGCGAGGATTCCCTCGCTGCCCTGTGCCGGTGGAGCCGAACTGCTCCGCAGGCTGTTCGAGCCGCTCGGCTATCGAGTCACCGTGACTTCGCATCCGCTCGACGACAAGTTCGCTGACTGGGGTGATTCATCCCTCTTCACTGTTGAAATCGCTGCGACGAAGACGCTCAGCGAGCTGCTCAGTCACCTCTATGTGCTGATTCCGGTTCTTGACAACGAGAAGCACTACTGGGTCGGTGATGATGAGGTCGCCAAGCTGCTCCGTCACGGTGAGGGGTGGTTGGCACAACACCCGGAGCGAGAGATCATCGCGACGCGATACCTGAAGTATCGTCGCAACCTCGCTGACGAGGCGATCAAGCAGCTTCGAGAACAAGATGGCGAGGGTCCGGTCGAGATCGAGGCCGACTCACCGGAGGATCCCCGCGAGGAAGCGGCGGAGCAGAAGTTGAGCCTGCACCAGCAGCGCCACGGCGTGGTGCTGGCCGTGCTGCAGGCTAGAGGCGCACGAAGGGTTGCTGATCTTGGCTGTGGCGAGGGGAGGCTGGTGAGAGAACTTCTGAAGCACAAGGGCTTTGAGAAGATCATCGGCATGGACGTGTCGCACCGCACCCTGGAGATCGCCGCGGACAGATTGCGCCTCGAACAACTCCCACCGATGGTCCGCCAGCGCGTTGAGCTCATTCATGGCTCGCTCATGTACCGCGATCGGCGGCTCGATGGGTTTGATGCTGCCGTGCTGTGCGAGGTCATCGAGCACATGGATGAGCCGAGGTTGGAGGCGATGGAGAAGGTCGTGTTCGGTGCCGCCAAGCCGTCCCTCGTCATCGTGACGACTCCAAACAGCGAATACAACGTCATGTGGGAATCGCTGGCGGCGGGGTCCGTGCGACACAAGGACCATCGTTTTGAGTGGACGCGGGACCAGTTCCGTGCCTGGGCGGACGGGATCTGTGCACGCTTCGGCTACACCTGCGAAATCAGGGGCATTGGCGATGCCGGTGTCGCGCCAGACGGCCGCGACGTTGGTTGGCCAACGCAGATGGGGGTGTTTGCGCGTGCCTCCTGACATCAAGGTTCCAGAACTGTCTCTCGTCGTGCTGATCGGCGCCTCCGGCTCCGGGAAGAGCACCCTCGCGCGCCGGCTGTTCAAGCACACGGAGATCCTTTCGTCCGACACCTGCCGAGGGTGGGTCTCCGACGACGACAACAACCAGGAAGCAACAGGCGACGCATTCGACGTGCTGCACTATGTCGCCAGGAAGCGGCTCGCACGCGGCCTGCTCACCGTGGTTGACGCGACCAACGTGCGAGCGGAGGATCGAAAGCCCCTGGTGCAACTGTCACGCGAGTTCCACTGTCTGCCCGTTGCAATCGTGGTGGATACCCCAGAGCATCTCTGCCACGAACGAAACTCGGAGAGACCGGATCGCAACTTCGGCTCTCACGTCATCCGCAATCAACGGATGGCGATGCGGCGTGAACTCCGCGGGCTCGAACGCGAGGGCTTCCGCCATGTGTTCACGTTGCGCACGCTGGAAGAGTGCAATAACGCCACTCTCGTGCGTGAACCGCTCTGGAACAACCTCAAGCATGAGCATGGGCCATTCGACATCGTCGGGGACGTGCACGGCTGCTACGACGAACTCGTCGAGTTGCTCTCGGCGCTCGGCTGGAAAATTGCGCAGATCGAAGGCGAGCCCGAGGGCGAGTGCGTCGCCACGCCGCCCGAGGCAAATGGCCGCTCCCGCAAGATTGTTTTCGTCGGCGACCTGGTCGATCGTGGTCCCAAGACGCCCTCGGTTCTGCGACTGGCCATGCGTCTTGTGAAGGCAGGGCATGCGTTGTGCGTCCCGGGCAATCACGACGTCAAGCTCATGCGGGCTCTCAAAGGCAAGAACGTACAGGTCACGCATGGTCTCGCGGAGTCGCTGGCGCAACTCGGCCGGGAGTCGGACGAGTTCAGGCGGATCGTCGCCGCGTTCATCGATGACATGGTGAGCCACTATGTGCTGGATGGCGGGAAGCTCGTCGTGGCGCATGCGGGCATGAAGGAGTCCATGCAGGGGCGCGGATCAGGGGCCGTGCGCGAGTTCGCTCTGTTCGGGGAGACGACCGGGGAAACCGACGAGTTCGGCCTACCAGTTCGTTACAACTGGGCCGCGGAGTATCGCGGCAAGGCAGCCGTGGTCTACGGACATACGCCCATCCCCGAACCCGAGTGGCTCAACAACACGGTGTGCATCGACACGGGCTGTGTCTTCGGCGGCTCGATGACCGCACTCCGGTGGCCTGAGCGTGAGTTCGTGGTGGTCAAGGCACGCGCCACCTACGCGGAGTCGAAGAAGCCATTCCTCGCGCCGGAGGATCGCGCGCCGTTGTCGTTGCAGCAGGAGCACGACGATCTGCTCGACCTGGACGACGTATCGGGCAAGCGTCACATTGAGACGCGGCTCACGAGGACGATCACCGTTCGTCAGGAGAATGCGGCCGCAGCCCTCGAGATCATGAGCCGGTTCGCCGCCGACCCCCGGTGGCTGATCTACCTCCCGCCGACGATGTCACCTTGCGAGACGGCGCGGGATGGCCCACTGCTTGAGCAGCCGCGCGAGGCGTTCGAGTACTACCGCACTGGCGGGGTTGGCAACGTCATCTGCGAAGAAAAGCACATGGGCTCCCGGGCCGTAGTGGTCGTGTGCAGAGAACCGCAGGTCGCACAAAGGCGATTCGGAGTTCGTGACGCCGATTCACTCGGGATCATCTACACCCGAACCGGTCGGCCGTTCTTCAACGACCGGGCCACGGAGCAGGCTCTTCTCGCTCGTGTGCGGGACGCGGCTCAGCGTGCCGGCCTCTGGGAGGAACTTGCCACCGACTGGCTGTGCTTGGACTGCGAGCTCATGCCTTGGTCGGCGAAGGCTCAGGCCCTCATCCGCGAGCAATATGCGGCCGTGGGTGTCGCAGCCACCGCCGGGCTGAGAGCCACGGTCGCCTCCTTGACGCAGGCGAAGAACCGGCTTCCAGAGGTCGATTCGCTGCTTGCGACGACGGCAGAGCGAGCCGACCTCGTCGAGCGATACGTCAAGGCGTACCAGCGCTACTGCTGGAACGTGTCCGGCGTGGACGACCTCAGGCTTGCCCCGTTCCATCTCCTCGCCAGCGAAGAGAAGGTCCACGTCGATCGTGATCACCGGTGGCACATGGAGACGCTCGCGAGATTGGCGAGCGATGCCGATCGCGTTCTGGTCGCGACGCCGTGGAAACTCGTCGATCTGTCGAGCCAGGCGAGCGAGGACGAGGCAACGGCATGGTGGACATCGCTCACGGCCAGCGGCGGCGAGGGCATGGTGGTCAAACCCCTGGAGTTCATCGCCAAAGGACCGCGAGGACTCCTCCAACCCGCGGTGAAGGTCCGGGGATCTGAGTATCTCCGAATCATCTACGGCCCCGAATACTCCCGGGCCGAGTATCTCGAACGGCTCCGCTCGCGTGGCTTGGGAGCCAAGCGATCGCTCGCCCTTCGAGAGTTCTCTCTCGGCGTTGAGTCCCTTGAACGATTCGTGCGCCGAGAGCCCTTGCGCCGCGTGCACGAGTGCGTGTTCGCCGTGCTGGCGATGGAGAGCGAGCCCGTGGACCCCAGGCTCTAGTCGGTGCCGTCCCGAGGCGCGATGGGTTGCGCGGCGCTCGGACATCCGAAACAATGTCTGTCTATCCCCGCGGCTGTTCCCGCGGGCGTCACGTCGGCGAGCCCGGCGGGAAGGAACCATGCCAACGCTGCCGCTGACGGAACGGGCGGCGATGGCCCGCCGCGTCGCGGCATCCCAGGTTTCGTCGGTTCTGTCGGGCGTCGGGCGGGATCAACGACCGGGCGTGGCCGCGCCAAGCGCCGCGACGATCCCGGCACGCACGTCGGGGGGCAGGTTGGCCCACGCCGCCACGAGGCGGGCCAGGTCGGCGTCGGGCGGGCAGTTGCCCGCTGGCCGCCGTCCTGCGCCCCGTTTGGCCCCCGGTGCGGTCAGCGCTGCGCCCGGCGCTGCGCGCTCTTCGGAATCGGCGTATTCTCCCGGAGATTCCGCGAGTGCTCGGGGGTTCAATTCCCCCCGGCTCCATTGACGATCACCCCGCCCGCTCGCGGCGGAGGTGGCGGCCGGCCGGGTTCGGCCATGGGCCACGGGCCATCGGCCATCGGCCATCGGCTCCCAACGATCCTCCCCCGGTTCCGACCGGGGGAGGTGGCGAGTCCTCGAGCCGGAGGGGGCGGGGGCGGGGGCGGGCAGTGGCGCAGTGGCAGAGTGCCAAAGGGCAAAGGGCAAAGGGCAAACCGGCAAAGCACCAAATCCGCAAGCTCCTCCCCCGTTTCCCAACGGGGGAGGTGCCGAGTCCTCGAGTCGGAGGGGGCGAACGCCCCGAACACCCCCCACCCCCTCCGATTTGAACTTTTCCCCATTTGAACTTTGAGCTTTCGCGGCGCATCGCCGCGCGTTCCCCCCCGTTCCCCGCGCAATCCCCGCGCGATCGCGAACACGATCGCGAACGTTCGACCCCTGATCCCCCGAAAATCGACACAAAACCGAACACCAGACGACCAAATGGAGAGAAAAAAGGTCGTGATGGAGAGCGCAGAGCGCCCTCTGAGCTCTCCAGAGCGCCCTCTGCGCTCCTCAGAGCGCCCACTGCGCTCCCCAGAGCGCCCTCTGCGCTCCCCAGAGCGCCCTCTGCGCTCTCCAGAGCGCCCTCTGCGCTCTCCAGAACGCCCTCTGTGCTCTCCAGAACGCCCTCTGTGCTCTCCAGAGCGCCCTCTGGGCCGCTCATCACGCCCCCTGCGCTGTCCATCACGCCCCCTCCGCACACCCCGCGGCCCATCGCGGCCCGACCTCGTTCTCATTCAGTTCGGCTCGCCACCGCCTTGTATGACCCACCCACATGGGTAACAGTTTCATCCGGGCACATGGGTAACAGGTCTACATCCAAGGCAAAGGAGCGATCCGATGCCGTGGAAGGAGACGTGTACCGTGGAACTGCGCGAGGCGTTGG
>Ga0209985_10003145_pt1 | contig 14362 bp, 12 predicted proteins | sample NOAtaG_FD_187305 | JGI IMG/M metagenome (GOLD analysis project Ga0209985, IMG submission 187305) | Freshwater lake microbial communities from Lake Erie, under a cyanobacterial bloom - NOAA_Erie_Diel6S_1000h metaG (SPAdes) (version 2) | ecosystem: Environmental > Aquatic > Freshwater > Lake ...
AGCATGCGCCCCGAACACTTCTTCGGCTTCCTTGATCACCTGCGGCGGCATGCTCGAGCTCGACGAGCGCATGAAGCGCAGCGGATGGCGCGCGATCACGTCGCCGTTCTTGGAGGCGCGCGACAGGATGGTCTGGTGCATGGTCGGCACGGCCGTGAACCAGGTGGGCGCGGCCTCGTCCATCCAGGCGAAGAACTTCAGCGCGTTGAAGCCCGGCGTGCAGAACACCATCGAGCCGGCCGACAGCGGGGCCAGCACGCCGGCGATGAGGCCGTGGATGTGGAACAGCGGCATGATGTTCAGGCCGCGGTCGGCGGCCGTGAACTTCAGCGTGGCGGCGATGTTCTGCGCCGAGGCGGCCAGGTTGGCCTGCGTGAGCGGCACGATCTTCGGGCGCGAGGTCGTGCCCGAGGTGTGCAGCACCATCGACACGTCGCCCGGCTGGGCATCGCCGCCGTGCGCGGCGGGCGCCGCGGCCGGCAGGTCGAGGTCGAAGTCACCGGCGCCACCCTCGGCGCGCGGCACGAGTTCGATCAGGCGCACGCCCAGGCGCCGGGCCACGTCCACGGCGGGCGAGGCGCTGCCACGTTCGACGATCAGCGCCTTGGCCTGCAGGTCGGTGAGATAGAACTCGAACTCGTCGGCGCGGTAGGCCGGGTTCAGCGGCGCACTCGTCACGCCACTGGCGCAGGCCACGTAGCAGGCGGCCATCTCGGGGCCGTTGGGCAGCACGATGGCCACCGCGTCGTTGCGGCCGATGCCGGCGGCGTTGAGCGTGGCCACCGTGCGCGTGATCAGGGACCTGAGGCCACCGAAGCTCAGCGCCTGGCGGCCGGGCGCGCCCAGGGCCGGTGCGTCATCGGCACCGGCGGCGAGCAAGGGCTTCAAGGCCTGGAACATGGTTTGTCTGTGTTTGTCCTGGACAGAACCCGATCTTCGCAGGTCAAACGGGGCTCTGGGCAGCCCCCCAACGACGCACCCGGGTTATCCCTGATCTCCTGAACCCGCCATCAGCTGTCCTTGGACACCGTGATCGTCGGGAAGCGCCCGGAGTAGTCGCGCGCCTTCTGCGCGATGGCCAGCGCCATGCGCTGGGCGACGGCGCGGTACAGCGCCGCGATCTCGCCGGCCGGGTCGGCCGCCACGGTGGGGCGGCCGCTGTCGGCCTGCTCGCGGATGCTCAGCGCCAGCGGCAGCGAGCCCAGGTGCTCGACGCCGTACTGCGCCGCCATCTGCTTGCCGCCGTCGGCGCCGAAGATGTGCTCGGTGTGGCCGCAGTTCGGGCAGCAGTACACGGCCATGTTCTCGACGATGCCGAGGATGGGCACGCCCACCTTCTCGAACATCTTCAGGCCCTTCTTGGCGTCGAGCAGCGCGATGTCCTGCGGCGTGGTCACGATCACCGCGCCGGTGAGTGGCACGCGCTGGCTCAGCGTGAGCGCGATGTCGCCGGTGCCGGGCGGCATGTCGACGAGCAGGTAGTCGAGATCGGCCCAGTTGGTCTGGCGCAGCAGCTGGTCGAGCGCCTGCGTGGCCATCGGACCGCGCCAGATCATGGCCTGGTCGGGCTCGATCATGAAGCCGATGCTCATGACCTGCACGCCGTGCGCGGCCAGCGGTTTCATGGTCTTGCCGTCGTCGCTTTCGGGCCGGTGCTCGGGGCCGCCGAGGCCCAGCATGGTGGGCTGGCTGGGGCCGTAGATGTCGGCATCGAGGATGCCCACGCGCGCACCCTCGGCGGCCAGCGCCAGCGCCAGGTTCACGGTGGTGGTGCTCTTGCCGACACCGCCCTTGCCCGAGGCCACGGCCACGATGTTCTTCACGCCCGGCAGCAACTGCACGCCGCGCTGCACGGCATGCGACACGACGCGCGTCACGAGCTCGGCGTGCACGGCGGTGACACCCGGCACGGTGCGCGCCGCGGCAGCCAGCGCCTCGCGCATCTCGGGATGGCGGCTGCGGGCGGGGTAGCCGATCTCGAGCTCGAAGCGCAGCTCGCCGCCGTCGATGCGCAGGTTCTTCAGCGCCTTGGGCTGCACCAGGGGCAGGCCGGTGGCGGAGTCGATCACGCGGGCCAGGGCGGCTTGGATGGCGGCTTCGGAGGGGGCGGTCATGAGGCGGCGGGAGCAAACGAAGGTAGAAGGGCTGGCCAGTCTATCGGGGCGCTCCGCCCACGCTGGCGCCGTGGTTCACTCGATGCGGCGCACCCGGACGAGCGCGTTCACGCCCTCGATCTCGAGTACGAAGCTGCCGAGGGCGCCTCGGCGCACCGCCGCGCGCGGGCTGTCGAGCCAGTACACGCCGCGGCTGCCATCGATGACCTGCCAGACCTGCCCGTTGGCGAGCCGGATGCGGTCGAGCGGGCGCCAGCCCTCGAACCGGCCCTCGATGCGGCTGTCGACACGCTCGATGCGATCCGGGGCCTCGGGCAGGCCGAACCGCGCGGCAGGCGGCGCCACCGCGCTGGCGGCGGCCGCCGCTGCAGCCGGGGCCAGCGCGATGGCGTCATAGCAGGCCAGGCGCGCAGCGTCAGCGGCCAGTGCGCGACAGCGGCGAAGGCTGTCGTCGTCGGCAAGGGCCGCACCCGGGACGTGGGTCAGCAGCAGCGCAATGAGCAGGGTTGGACGCATGGGCGGGTCTCTGTCTTCGGATCGAGGGCGGGGTGGCCCCCGACTCCTAGAATTCCACCATGACCCGCCAGCTGTTCGTCACCACCGCCCTGCCCTACGCCAACGGCCCGTTCCACATCGGCCACATCATGGAATACATCCAGGCCGACACCTGGGTGCGCTTGCAGCGCCTGCGCGGGCACGAGGTGCGTTTCGTCTGCGCCGACGACGCCCACGGCGCGGCCATCACCATCGCCGCCGAGAAGGCGGGCCTGACGCCACAGCAGTTCGTGGCCGGCGTGGCCGCCACGCGCAAGCCCATGCTCGATGGCTTCCACATCGCCTTCGACCACTGGCACAGCACCGACGCGCCCGAGAACCACGCGCTGGCCAAATCCATCTACACCGCGCTGCGCGAGGCCGGGCTCATCGAGCAGCGACCCGTCGAGCAGTTCTTCGATCCCGACAAGGGCATGTTCCTGGCCGACCGCTTCGTCAAGGGCGAGTGCCCGAACTGCGGCGCGAAAGACCAGTACGGCGACAACTGCGAGGTCTGCGGCGCCGTCTACCAGCCCACCGAGCTGAAGAACCCCTACAGCGCCTTCAGCGGCGCCACGCCGGTGCTGCGCACCAGCGAGCACTTCTTCTTCAAGCTGTCCGATCCCCGCTGCGTGGAGTTTCTCGAAGCCTGGACGCAGGACGGCCGCCTGCAGCCCGAGGTGGCCAACAAGGTGCGCGAGTGGTTCAAGCGCGACGAAGAAGGCCGCGTCAGCCTGGGCGACTGGGACATCAGCCGCGACGCGCCCTACTTCGGCATCGAGATCCCCGACGCGCCGGGCAAGTACTTCTACGTCTGGCTCGATGCGCCGGTGGGCTACCTGGCGTCGCTGAAGGCGCTGCTCGACGCCCAGGGCCTCGACTTCGAGGCCTTCATGGCCAACCCGGCGCTGGAGCAGGTGCACTTCATCGGCAAGGACATCGTCACTTTCCACACGCTGTTCTGGCCGGCGATGCTGAAGTTCAGCGGCCGCAAGGTGCCCGACTTCGTCTACGTGCACGGCCACCTCACCGTGAGCGGCGAGAAGATGAGCAAGAGCCGCGGCACCGGCATCAGCCCGGTGCGCTACCTCGATCTGGGCTTCGACGCCGAGTGGCTGCGCTACTACATCTGCGCCAAGCTGAACGCGCGCGTCGAAGACCTCGACTTCAACCCCGAGGACTTCGTCGCCCGCGTCAACAGCGATCTCGTGGGCAAGTACGTCAACATCGCCAGCCGCGCGGCGGGCTTCATCGGCAAACGCTTCGGCGGCCGGCTCAGTGCCGATGTCGGCGTCGAAGGCCGCGTGCTGCTCGATGGCCTGCGCGCCCACGCCGAGACCGTGTTCGCGCTCTACGACAGCCGCGAGTTCGGCAAGGCGCTGCGCGAGGTGATGCTGCTGGCCGACCGCGTGAACGAGTACGTCGACCGCGTCAAGCCCTGGGAACTGGCCAAGCAGCCGGGCATGGACGCCGCGCTGCACGACGCCTGCACGGTGTGCCTGGAGGCCTTCCGTGTGCTCACCGTCTACCTGAAGCCGGTGCTGCCCGCGATGGCGGCCAAGGTCGAGGCCTTCCTGCAGGTGCCGCCGCTGCAGTGGGCCGACGCGCAGCGCTCGATCTGCCACGGCGGCGCGCACACGGTGGGCGCGTGGCAGCACCTGATGCAGCGCGTGGACCCGGCCAAGCTCGAGGCGCTGTTCGAGCCGCCGGCCTCTGCTGCGCCCGCCCCGGCGCTGCCCGGTGGCGAGGCGCTGGCGCCCGAGATCGGCATCGCCGACTTCACGAAGATCGATCTGCGCATCGCCCGCATCGTGGCCGCCGAGGCCGTGGAAGGCAGCACCAAGCTGCTGCGCCTGACGCTCGATGTGGGCGAAGGCCGCACGCGCAATGTCTTCTCGGGCATCGCCGCCAACTACAAACCTGAGCAACTGGCGGGCAAGCTCACGGTGATGGTGGCGAACCTCGCGCCGCGCAAGATGAAGTTCGGTGTCAGCGAGGGCATGGTGCTGGCGGCCAGCCACGCCGACGAGAAGGCCGAGCCGGGTGTCTACGTGCTCGAGCCGTTCCCGGGTGCGCAGCCGGGCATGCGCGTGCGCTGAGCGCGCGGCTCAGTCGAACGGGTAGCGCACGCCGACGGCGCGCCGGGCGTCGTCGAGCCAGTGCGCCAGCGCCAGCGATTCGGCCAGCGGCATGCCCGGGCATTCGCGCAGCCCGGCCTGCACGCAGCGGGCGGCCTCGCGCACCTGGTACTCGAAGCCGTTCACCTCGAACGGGCACACGAGCTCGGCATCGGGCTGCCCCAGCCGCGACAGCCGGGCTCTCGTCGCGCCCCAGAACGGCTGGTCCACCGTGATGGCGCCCTGCTCCCCCAGGATGCGCAGCGAGTTGTCGCCCATGTGGTCGAGCGCGCTGACGAACTGCGCGACGGCGCCGCCTTCGAACCACAGCGTCGCGTGCACACGCTGGTCCACGCCGCTGGGCGCCAGCGTGCCAGTGACCACGCTGCGCGTCACGGCCGGGCAGGCGCCTGGTGCCGGTTCCAGCGCCCAGCGTGTGAGGGCGAGCGGGTAGATGCCGAGGTCGAGCAGCGCGCCACCGGCGGCGGTCGGGTCCCACTGCCGATCAGCCGGGTCGAAGCGCGTGGGATAGGCAAAGCTCGCCTGCACCGCGCACACGGCGCCGAGGCCGCCCTCGCCGAACCAGCCGCGCATTGCCGCGTACAGCGGCAGGAAGCGCGACCACAGCGCCTCCATCAGGAACACACCGCGCTTGCGCGCCAGCGCCACCACGCGCTCGGCCTGCACGGCGGTGGCCACCAGCGGCTTCTCGCACAGCACCGGCTTGCCGGCGTGCAGTGCGGCCTCGATGGCCTCGGCGTGCTGGGCGTGCGGGGTGGCGATGTAGACGGCGTCGATGGCGGGGTCGGCCAGCAGCGCGGCCAGGTCGATGCCGGACTGCGGGGCGGGTCGGCCGTCCACGGCCCAGCGCCTGGCAAAGGCCTCGGCACGCCCCGCGTCGCGGCCCTGCACGCGAGCCAGGTGCATGCCGGGCGTGCGCTGCACGGCCTCGGCGAACTTGTGCGCGATGCGGCCGGGGCCGACGAGGCCCCATGCGAAGACGGTCATGGTGGGCAATGAAGGGCGCGACGAAGCACCGTCGCGGCTCCGATCATCGCCGCGGCGCGCTCGTCACGGGCGCGCGCTGGGTCGTGCGCTCAGCGGCAACGCTCTCCCGCCGGCACGCCCGGGCAACTGGTCATGTTGGCCTGCACGCCCAGGCCTCGCCAGCGGCCGTAGAGGCCGGCCATCTTGTGCTCGCCGGCCGTCACGGCAGCGCCCGACAGCACCGTGAAGCCGACCGTGCGCGCGCGCGGCCGCAATTCCCGCTTGGCGACGCGGCCCGAGCCCCCGACGCCGCAAAGGGCGCGGTCCGTGCAGACGAAGGCCTCGGTGAAGCCGATGGTCCCGCGCGGAAAGCTCCAGGCCAGCTCCAGCGGCGTCGCCGTGCCCGCGGCGGCCACCAAGTTGCGCAGCGCCAACTGCGCGGTGGCGGTGTAGGCCGGCCACGGCAGATCGGGTAGCGCCGACCACACCGGCGCCACGCCGTCGACGTCGACCACCACGCGCGTGGCCGGGCCGTCGAAGGGCGTGCTGCAGGCCGTGTCGGCGTACAAGTCCACGGTCACCGTGCGCCCGCCGCGCAGGAAGTTGCGGATTGCGGCGTCGCCGGACTCGCCTTCGGGGAGGAAGAGCCAGGTGTCGTCGCTGGTGCGGGTCGAGCCGCTCGCGGGGTCGGTGCTGGCGTGCGGCCCGCCACTGCCGTTGGTCCACAGCGACAACCGCTCGGGCTCGCCCTCGCCTTCGCCACGCACATGGCGCTTGTAGAAGGCCAGCGTCACGCGATTGCCGGCGGCGTCTTGCTGCGACACACGGGCGCAGGCCAGGCCGGGCAAGGCCGGCACTTCGAAAGCAAAGGCGCGGTCGTAGTGCGCCACGGCGCTTGCGCCGTCGATGCGCAGGTCGCGCTGGACGCTGGCGCTCGCGGTCACGCCCACGGCGTGGCGGTCGCCGAGCAAGCGCCACTGGCCGGCGCGGTAGGCCACAGCCAGGCCGCCACCGAGCTCGCTGACATCGCCTTCGCCATCGCGCAGCACCAGGCTCACGCCGCAGATGGCGTTGTCGCCATCGAAGTCGCAGCGGCCCAGGACCGGGCTCATCAACCGCGAACCCCACAGCACCGGGCCGACGACCTCGGGCGAGCCGGGCTCGCGGCCCGAGAAGAAGGTGCACAGCACGTCGGACACGGCTGCCGCTCCCTGCAGCGGCTCGGGGCCGAAGGACATCCGGGCGTCGTCGGCCAGCTGCGAGGCCAACCCGGTGGTGGCATGGCGGCAGGCCACCTCGCTGACCAGCGCGCTGTTCAGCCGCGTGAAGAGCGCCTCCAGCTGCGCCAGCGGCAAGTTGGCCGCCGCACCCGTGGCGCTGAGGCTGCCCTGCGCCGCCGATCCGCTCTGCACGAAGACGTTGCCGCTGCCCAGCCGTGGCGTGAGCTGCACGAAGGGCTGGCCGTCGCTGCCCATGTTCACCTGCACGGCGTCGAGCAGGCGGTCGTAGCCGGTGCGGCTGCCGGCGTCGAGCACGCCGCCGAAATAGTCCACGCTGCCGCCTCCCAGCGTGGCCAGCGAGCTGGCCAGCGTGCCCTGCGCCGTGGCCAGGGCCGCGGCCGAGGGCGCAGCCGCGGCCATCAGCTCCTCGGCCGGCGTGCCGCTGGCCAGCACCAGCGCCGCGGTGGTGAGCGGCGTCACGTTCGCCGTGCCAGCGGCATAGGCCACGGATTGCAGGCAGGTCCATTCGGCTGCCGCCCAGCCGCAGGCCTCCAACCGCCAGGGGCCGGTGCCGGTGAGCACGATCGCGCTGAAGCGCCCGGCCGCGTCCAGCGGCACACCTTCGGCCACCACGGCGCCGGTGGCATCGATCACGCGCAGTTGTCCATCCACGAAGGGGGCGCCGACGGCCGCGGTACCCGCCAGCGTGGCCGGAGCAGGCGGCGGCGCCGGAGTGGGGCTGTCGCCGCTGCCGCAGGCCGCCAGCAGGCTGGCGAGGGTGGCGGCGGCGGCCACGAGAGCCAGACGGCAAGGCGGGCTTCGGCGAGCAACTCGGGAGAAGTCTGAACGAGGCATGGGGTCTCCTTCGGGCGTCGTGGGTCGCGCCCATGGCCGGCTTTCGGACGAGCGACCCGGCACTTGAGAGCCCGGCACCTGAGGGTGCAGCCGCGCCGCGACTTGTGCCACGTCAGGTGCGCGCAGGGCAGGCCGGCGCAGAATCTGCCGCCTGATGCCTCCGGTTCCGCTGCACCCGTTCCGCCCTCGACTGCTCGATGCGCTGAAGGACTACGACCGAACGCGCTTCGCCAAAGACCTGGGCGCCGGCCTCACGGTGGGCATCGTCGCGCTGCCGCTGGCGCTGGCCTTCGGCATCGCCAGTGGCGTGAAGCCCGAGCAGGGGCTCATCACCGCCATCGTCGCCGGCTTCCTGATCAGCGCCCTGGGCGGCAGCCAGGTGCAGATCGGCGGGCCGGCGGGTGCCTTCATCGTCATCGTCTACGGCATCGTCGAAAAGCACGGCGTCACCGGGCTGCTCATCAGCACCGCGGCGGCCGGCGTGCTGATGCTGGCGATGGGGCTCTTCAGGCTCGGGGCGCTGATCCGCTACATCCCGATCAGCATCGTCATCGGCTTCACCAACGGCATCGCGGTGCTGATCGCTCTGTCGCAGCTGCGCGATGCGCTCGGGCTGCCGATCGACAAGATGCCGGGCGAGTTCTTTGCGCAGGTGTCGGTGCTGGGGCGCCACCTCGTCCACACCAACGGGCACGCACTGGCGCTCACGGTCGGTTGCGTGGGGGTGCTGGTGCTGTGGCCGAGGCTGGCGGCGCGCTGGCGAGCCTTGGCGCGGGTGCCCGGGCCGATCGTCGCGCTGGTGCTGGCCACGGCGCTGGTGGCGCTGCTGCAACTGCCGGTGGAGACCATCGGCAGCCGCTTCGGCGAACTGCCGAATGTGCTGAAGCAGGGCCTGCCCGACATCGAGCTGCCGCCGCTGGCCTGGGAGCGGCTGCAGCAGCTGACGATCCCGATCATCACCATCGCGCTGCTCGGCGCCATCGAGTCGCTGCTGTGCGCCCGCGTGGCCGATGGCATGACGGACTTCAAGCGCCACGACCCCAACCAGGAGCTGATGGCGCAGGGCGTGGCCAACATCGTGTCGCCGTTCTTCGGCGGCATTCCGGCCACCGGCACCATTGCGCGCACCGTCACCAACGTGCGCGCCGGGGCGGTGAGCCCGATCGCCGGCATCGTGCACGCCGCCGTGCTGCTGCTCATCCTGCTGCTGGCGGCGCCGCTGGCCGGCCACGTGCCGCTGGCGGCGCTGGCCGGCATCCTGCTGTTCGTGGCATGGAACATGTTCGAGGGCCACCAGTTCCTGCGGCTGCGGCAGTTCGCCGTCACCTACCGCACGCTGATGCTCACGACCTTCGTGCTGACCATCGTGTTCGATCTCACGGTGGCGGTGGAAGTGGGGCTGGTGATGGCCTGCGTGTTCTTCATCTGGCGCATGGGCCAGCTGTTCAGCGTGCAGCCCCAGGCGGCCACCGCCGCGGCGCCGTTGCCACCCGGCGTGGCGGTGTTCGCGCTCTACGGCTCGCTGTTCTTCGGCGCGGTGGGCAAGGTCGAGGGGCTGCCCGAGCAGTTGCCCGAGGGCACACGCACGGTGGTGCTGGACATGCAGCGCCTCGTCTCCATCGACACCTCGGGGCTGGACGCGCTCGAGCAGATGTGGCGCAGCCTGCAGCGGCAGCAGGTGGTGCTGGTGCTGGCGCACGTGAACCCGCAGCCGCTGTCGCTGATCCGCCGCGGCGGCTTCGAGGCGCTGCTGGGTGCCGAGAACATCGTCGGCAGCGTCGGCGATGCACTGGCGCGCCAGGCCGGCTGATCAGCGCCAGGGCGGCGCGGCCTTGGCCAGCTCGTCGAGCGCCTGCTGGGCGCGCACCAGCAAGGCCTGGCGGTGCGCGGTGAGCCAACCGAGCGCCAGCCACACCGAAGGGCTGGGTTCGGGCAAGGCCTTCAGCGCCTGCTCGGCGGTGTGCAGGTCGTTGAGCTCGCCCAGGCGGTTCAAGGCCTTGCGCAACAGGGCCAGCAAGCGCTGCAGCGGCTTGCGCCTGAGCTGCGGCGCCAGCGCATCGAGCAGGTAGCGCAGCCGCTTGGCCCGCTTGCGCAGGCGGTGCAGCTGCTCGGGCGGAACGGCGGCGACCTCGCGCGAACCGCGCCGCACGCGCTTCCACAGCGGCTGCAGCAGGGCCGCGGCGTCAGGCGGCGTCGCCGTTGCGGCAGCCGACAGCGCCGTGCCCTCGGCGGCAGCGGCCGGCGGCAAGGCCATGGCCAGCGTGCGCATCAACAGCGTCTGCACGGCGGTGCCTTGCACCACCTCGGCAGGGTCGGGTGCCGACGAGGCGGCGGCCTGCGGCAGCGGCGGCAGGCCGGCAGCCGCGAGCACGCGGTCGAGTTCGGGCCACAGGCCGGCGGCCAGCGCATCGGCGTCGCGCGCCGCGCCGAGCGCACCGAACGGGGCAGCCCAGTCGCGTTCGAGCGCCAGCGCCGCCGCCACCGCGTCGGGCTCGCCACGCAGCGGCGCGGCCTCGCGCAGCACGCTGCGCAGCCGGCGCAGGCCCACGCGCAGCTGGTGCAGGTGCTCGGGCGTGGCGGTGCGCGCGGCCAGTTCGGCGGCATTGGGCAGCACCTGCGCCAGCGTGTCCTGGACCAGGGTGGCCAGCAACGCCGGCCCGGCCTGGCCCCGCACCACGCTGGACGGCGCGGCATGGGTGGCGGGCACGATGTCCAGGCCCTCGGCGAGGCGGAAGCCGCGTTCGGACTTGGTGCGCACGTCCCACCACAGGCCATGCCGCTGCACCCAGCGCAGCGCCAGCGCCGGCAGCGCCGCCGCCGGGCCGGCCTTGAGCTCGAACTCCAGCTCGTCGACCTCGACCTGGCCGCCCTCGGCGTGGATGCGGCCGCGGTCGTGCGCCAGCTCGATCTGGGCGCCCCCGCTGCGCACCAGCCGCAAGGTGCGGCGGATGTCGGTGCGGTAGAGCACCTGCAGCGGCGCGCCGTCGGCCAGCTGCGCCAGCAGTTGCTCGCCCACCGGCGTGCCGGCGTGGCGCGTGGCGTCGAAGGCCGGCATCGCGGGCATGGCCGACACGGCCACCTCGTGCTCGGGGCGGGCCATCAGGCCGTCGCCCCGGCCCTTGAGCGTCTGCACCCACTGCCGGCCCTCGCGGCGCAGGCGCAAGGCCAAGCCGGCGGCGGCCAGGCGGCGGTCGGCCGTGTCGGCATAGGCCGCCACGAGGCGGATGCGCCGCGCCGTCGTGGTGGCCACGGCGCGCGCCACGGCCGCGGCCTGCCCGGGCGGGATCTGGAACTTCAGTTCGGTTTCGGTCATCGACCCGGGGCTGCGCAGCCTAAAATCAGGGGTTGCCCGAGCATATCGAAGCCCCTGCCATGCCGCTGTTCTGGAAGCCCTACAAGTCCGACGTCACCTCGTTCATCGAGGAACTGAAGGCGAAGAAGCCCACGCTCGAGGCCGAGCAGCGCGCCGGCCGCGCCCTGCTCTGGGACCAGCACCCCGACCGCGTGGCGCAAGAGGAGTGGCGCGGCGCCCGCGTGGCCCAGCAGGCCTACGTGTACCAGACGCGCACCGACAACGGCGCCGGCAACGGCGCGTGAGCACCGACGCGGCCGCCGCGCTGCAGGACGCGCTGCAAGACGCGCCAGCCGACCCGCCGCCGGCGGCGCTGCAGCCGCAGGTCGTCGACCAGGTCGCGGTGGCGCGCCTGTACGGCGAGCCGCTGTTCCGCATGCCGCAGGACCTGTACATCCCGCCCGATGCGCTGGAGGTCTTCCTCGAGGCCTTCGAAGGCCCGCTGGACCTGCTGCTGTACCTGATCCGCAAGCAGAACTTCAACATCCTCGACATCCCGCTGGCCAGCGTCACGAAGCAGTACCTCGAGTACGTCGACCAGATCCGCCAGCACAACCTCGAGCTGGCGAGCGAGTACCTGCTGATGGCGGCCATGCTCATCGAGATCAAGAGCCGCATGCTGCTGCCGCCCAAGAAGGGCGCCGACGGCGGCGAAGCCGAAGACCCGCGGGCCGAGCTCGTGCGCCGCCTGGTCGAGTACGAACAGATCAAGCTCGCCGCCGCCCGCCTGGACCAGCTGCCACTGGCCGGCCGCGACTTCCTGCGTGCGCAGGTGCACATCGAGCAGAGCCTGGCGCCGCGCTGGCCCGAAGTGCACGCCGATGACTTGCGCGAGGCCTGGCGCGAGATCCTTGCGCGCGCCAAGCTCACCGCGCACCACACCATCACGCGCGAGCAGCTCTCGGTGCGCGAGCACATGAGCCTGGTGCTGCGCCGGCTGCAGGGCCGCCGCTTCGTCGAGTTCCACGATCTCTTCGACACCACGCGCGGCGTGCCGGTGCTCGTGGTCACCTTCATCGCCATGCTCGAGCTCAGCCGCGAGCACCTGCTCGAGGTGACGCAGGCCGAGGCCTTTGCCCCCATCTACGTGCGGCTGGCCTACACGCCGAGCTGATCGGATCGCGCCCTGCGCTCGCGAACGATGAACCGCCACTCCCGCCGCCGCACCGCCTGGTTCGTGCTCGTCGCGATGGCGCTCGGCCTGCTGCTGCCGACCGTGGCGCACGCCGTGGCCCGACCCGCTGCCACGGCCTGGACCGAAATCTGCACCGCGCAGGGCATGCAGCCCGTCCCGGTGGTGGCCGACACCTCCACCGAGGTGCCGGTGTCGCTGCACGGTGCCATGGACCACTGCCCGTGGTGCCTGCTGACGGCCGCGCCCGCGTGGGCACCGCCACCCGGCGACGTGGTCTGGCGGCTGCCCCTTGAAGGGCAGGCCCACCCCGAACGCCGTTTCACCGCGCCACGCACGCCGCTGCCCTGGCGCTGGTTGCAGGCCCGCGCACCGCCGCCATCCATCGCCTGATCCTGGCCCGCGCCGACGGCCGCGTTGAAAAGCACACCTGGGCCCCCGCCGCCACGCCTGGCGCGGGCCCGCATCGAAAGGAACCGTTCTCATGAAGACCCTGAAGACCCCGAGGATCTCGAATCCGCTGCGCTCGCTCGCCACCCTGGCGGCAGCCGCCACCCTGCTGTGCGCCGGCACGGCGCACGCCCAGGTCACGGTCAAGGACCCCTGGGTCCGCGGCACCGTGCCGCAGCAAAGCGCCACCGGCATGTTTGCCAGCATCACCTCGGCCCAGGGCGGCAAGCTCGTGGCCGGCTCGTCGCCGGTGGCCGGCGTCGTCGAGATCCACGAGATGAAGATGGAAGGCACGACGATGCGCATGCGCGCCGTGCCCGCCCTCGATCTGCCGGCCGGCAAGGCCGTCGAGCTCAAGCCCGGCGGCTACCACGTGATGCTGATGGACCTGAAGCAGCCGCTGAAGACGGGCGACACCGTCGCCGTGTCACTGGTGGTGGAAGCCGCCGGTGGCAAGCGCGAGACGGTGGAGGTGAAGGCCGTCGTGCGCGCGATGCCCGGCATGGGCGCGGCCAAAGACGGCCACGGCGGTCACGGCCACAAGCACTGAAGCCCGCGGCCCGACCGCGGCTCAGCGTGGCGCCGGCTTGCCGGCGAACAGCGCCGCGGCGCGGGTCTTCAGCTCCAGCAGTTCGTTGGCGCTGATCGACAGCTGGCCGCTGCCGTTGACGTCGACCTTGAACTCGACGTCGCGGCCGTGGCTCGTGAGGGTGCCGGCCGTGAACTCGTAGTCCTTGCGGCGGAAAGGCACGCCGTCGGCTTCGGTGTCGTAGTCGTTGTAGGCCAGGCCTTCGATCTCGCCGCTGGCCAGGTTGAGCATCGCGCGGGCGTCGATGACGTCTTCAGAAAGCTCGATGGCGAGCGTGATGGGTACTTTCAGGTCCACGCGGGGTTCCGGTTCGGGTTGGGCAAGCGCGGCATTGTCGTCGCTGCCGCGCCGGCCGGCGCCCGAGCCGTGTGTCAATGACGGCGCAGACGCCGCAAGCTCAGCAGCGCCAGGCCCGCGCCCATCAGCGCCCAGGTCTCCGGTTCGGGCACTGGCGCACCCCACTGGATGGTGTGGCCGTCGGTGGCCAGGCCATTGGCGCCGGTGAAGCCGTAGTACACGAGCTGATCGACCATGCCCAGCGCCATGAAGTCGACGGCTGCCTGCACCTCGAAGCTGCCGAGGTTGATGTGCTCGATGCGCCCGATCAGCGTACCGGCGTGGTCTTCCAGGCCCGAGGGCACGTAGCGCAGCTGGCCGAACCACGCGAAGTCGGGATCGCGGATGCCGTCGCCCAGGCCCGTTTCGGTGGCGGCCACGGGCGTGATGCTGCCGCCCTGCAGCAGTTGCAGGCTGGGAGAGATGGCTTCGTCGACGCCGCCGAAGTCGAAGGTGTCGATGGCCAGCGCGATGCTGCTGGTGGAGTCTTCGTTTTCGTAGCCGAGGCTGGAACCACCGCCGCCGAGCACCTGCGCGGTGTTCAGCGTGAAGGTGAAGCCGTCGCCGCGCAGACCGTCGATCACCGGGATCGACCACACCCAGTCCACCTGGAACGGCTGGTTGAAGTCGAACAGCAGCGCTTCGGGCGCATAGGCCGCGCCGGCCTGATCGCCCG
>Ga0209985_10003148_pt1 | contig 14353 bp, 7 predicted proteins | sample NOAtaG_FD_187305 | JGI IMG/M metagenome (GOLD analysis project Ga0209985, IMG submission 187305) | Freshwater lake microbial communities from Lake Erie, under a cyanobacterial bloom - NOAA_Erie_Diel6S_1000h metaG (SPAdes) (version 2) | ecosystem: Environmental > Aquatic > Freshwater > Lake ...
AGTGGAGCCGCATGCCCGGCAACGCTCCGGAGTCGGGGGCGAGGAGGTAGACACCTGGGCCGCCGGCGCCGCTGGCCGCCACCACCATGCCCTCGCTCAAGCCGAACTTCATCTGCCGCGGCGCGAGGTTGGCCACGACCACGACCAGCCGGCCGACGAGGGCCGCCGGCTCGTGAAAGCCCTTGATGCCCGCGAACACGGTCCGCGTCGCGTCGCCGCCGAGGCTGATGGTGAGCTTGAGGAGTTTCTTCGCCTCGGGCACCTCCTCGGCCGCGAGGATCCGCGCCACGCGGAGATCGACCTTCGCGAAGTCGTCGATCGTGCACTGGGCTGCGAGTGGCTCGGCGGCGAGCGCCGCTCCCGAATCCTGTGTGGCCGTGGTCGGCGGTGTGGCATCCATCTGCGGGGCTCCCTTCGGTGGTGTGTCCTTGGCGGTTTCCGCCCGCGCCGCGGCGAGCAGGGCATCGAGCTGTGTCTTTTCGACGCGCTTCATGAGCGGCTGAAAGGCCGCCACCGGCAGGCCCACGAGCGGCGTCTGCGATTCGTCCCAGGCGCGGATCGGGCCCCCCACGAGCGCCCCGGCCTGCTCGGCCAGCGTCGGCAGCACCGGCGCCAGATAGACGGCCAGCTGCCGGAAGAGGTTGAGGGCCACGCTGGCCACGTCCCGCAGTTTCGCGGCGGCGTCGGGGCCGGCCTTGGCGAGCTTCCAGGGCTGCTCGGCATCGACGTAGGCGTTGGCCCGGTCGGCCGCCGCCATGATCGCCCGCATCGCGCGGGCGGTGTCACAGTCTTCGTAGGCGGCGGCGATCTCGGCCCCGTCGGCCGCCGCGCGGGCGAAGAGGCCGCCGTCGTCGGGATACGCGGTCGCCAGCCCGGTCGATTCCAACCACCGCGCCGTGCGACTGGCGAGATTCACGACCTTGCCGACGAGATCGGCGTTCACCTTCGTGGCGAACTCGTCGAGGTCGAGGTCGATGTCGTCGATGCCTCCCGAGAGCTTCGCCGCGTAGAAGTACCGCAGCATGCCCGGGTCGAGGTGGTCGAGGTACGTCCGCGCGAGCAGGAAGGTGCCGCGGCTCTTCGACATCTTCTCGCCGTTGACGGTGAGGAAGCCGTGGATGCGGACCTTCGTGGGCAGGGCGAGCCCGGCCGCCTCGAGCATCGCCGGCCAGAAGAGCGTGTGGAAGTAGGTGATGTCCTTGCCGATGAAGTGGTGGATCTCGGCGGCGGGAGTGTTCGTGCCGCCGCGGCCCCACCAGTCGTCGAGCGTGCCGCCGTGCGTCGCGCACCACTCGCTCGTGGCCGCGAGGTAGCCGATCGGCGCGTCGAACCACACATACCAGAAGTGGCCGGGGGTGTCGGGAATCTCGAAGCCGAAGTACGGGGCGGGACGGGAGACGTCCCAGTCGCGGAGTTCCTCGCCGAGAAAGTGGCCGGCCAGGTAGTTGGCGATCCGCGGGTCGAGGGCCCCCGATTCGCGGGTCCACGTCGCGAGAAAGCCGTGCATCTGCTCCAGCGTCACGAACAGGTGCTCGGCCGAGCGGATCTCGGGGCGGGTCCCCGAAAGCGTGCTCACCGGGTCGCGGAGGTCGCCCGGCGCGTAGGCGGCGCCGCACTTCTCGCAGGAGTCGCCGTATTGGTCGGCGGCGCCGCACTTCGGGCAGGTGCCCTTCACGAACCGGTCGGCGAGAAACACGCCGGCGGTCGCATCGTAGAGCTGCTCGACGCCCCGCGACACCACGAGCCCGCGGTCCCGCAGCCGCTGCCAGATCATCCCGCACAGGCGGCGGTTCTCGGGGCTGTCGGTCGAGCCGTAGTGGTCGAAGGCGACGTGGAAGCCGGCGAAGTCGTTGCAGTGCGCCTCACGCATCGCGGCGATCAGTGCCTGCTCGCTGCGGCCCTCGGCCCGGGCCCGGATCATGATCGCCGTGCCGTGGGTGTCGTCGGCGCAGAGATAGATGCAGCGGTGCCCGCGCAGCTTCTGAAAGCGAACGAAGATGTCGGTCTGGATGTACTCGACGAGATGCCCGAGGTGGATGTGGCCGTTGGCGTAGGGCAGGGCCGACGTGACCAGGATGCGGCGGGCGGAGGGAGCGGCCATGCGGCGACGGGCTCGGGCGGGGCGGAATGAACGCGGATTGTAGAAGCGGCCTGCGACCGGGGAAACAGCGGTCGAGATGGGCGATTGGGCAAGCCCGCGGCGGAGCAAAGTGGTCTTGTCGCCGTCTGCCGGCCCCGGCAGTATCCCGCCCCCTTCCGGGCGCCGTTGGCCCGCGGGCAGCCTCCGGGCCGCCTGCAGGCCGCCGTGCCCCGGCATCGTTTGGACGCGTGGAGCCTCGAGGATGATCCGATCGTCACGACCGTACGTCTGCGGGGCTGCCATCCTCGCCATCGCCGCCTGGGCGGGGCCCGCGCGGGCCAATCCCGCCGCCGCCGCCGCCTCCGGCGAAGCGATGCTGCTCGACTTCTCCGCCGCCTGGTGCGGGCCGTGCCGCCAGATGGCCCCCTTGATCGACGAGATCGCCGCGGCCGGCTGGGTCGTGCGGCACGTGGACGTCGATCGTGAGCTCGACATCGTCCGCCGCTTCGGCGTCAGCGGCGTGCCCTGCTACGTGATGCTCGTGAAGGGCCACGAGGTCGGCCGCATCAATGGCGCCACGACGCGGGGCGAGCTCGAGCGGCTGCTCGCCAAGGCCGCGGCCCCGCTGGGGGGCGCGGCTCCGGTCGCCACCACTGCGGCAGCGTCCCAGCAGCCGCTGGCCGGCATGCCCCTGCCGGGCGGACAGGCCGCCGCGCCGCTGGCCACCGAACCCCCCGCGCGGTCGCGCACACCCGCGGCCGCCCTCGCCGCCACGCCGATCGTCACGCCCCCTTCAGCCGCCACGCTGCCGGAACGGCCCACACCCGCGCCGGTCCGCGAGCCTGTCGCCCCCGTGGCCGCGGCCGCGGTGCCCGCCGCCGCGCGGGCGGCACTCGAGCAGCGGCTCCTGGCGGCGACGGCCCGCCTCAAGGTCGAGGACGCGCAGGGCAGTTCGTGGGGCACCGGCACGGTCATCGACTGCCGGCAGGGCGAGGCGCTGATCCTCACCTGCGGCCACATCTTCCGCGATTCCCAGGGGGCCGGCCGCATCGAGGTCGACTGCTTCGCGCCCGGCGGCCCCCGCGGCGTCGCCGGCCAGGTGGTGTCGTGGGACCTGAAGCGCGACCTGGCGCTGGTGAGCATCTTCACCGACGCGGCGCTCGAGCCGGTCCGGGTCGGTGGCAGCGATCGCGTTGCGACCGCCGGCGAGCCGGTCGTGACCGTCGGCTGCAACGGCGGCGCCGACCCGACGATCCACCTCAGCCGGATCACGGCGGTGGACAAGTATCTCGGACCGGCGAACGTCCAGGTGGCCGGGCAGCCCGTGCAGGGCCGCAGCGGCGGCGGCCTGTTCGCCGTCGACGGCACGCTCATCGGCGTGTGCAACGCGGCCGACCCGGCCGACAACGAGGGGCTGTTCGCCGCCCTGCCCACGATCCACGAGCAGCTCGAGGAGGCGGGGCTGGCCTTCGTCTATCGCAACGTCTATCCCAGCGGCGGCCTCGACGCCGTGGCTGCGGGTCCCGGTGGCTCGGCGCACGTGCCGGCGATGCCGGCGGAGATGCCGGCCGTCGCCTTCGACCGCCGCGACCGCGCCGCCGCGCTGCCCACGGCGTCCACCGCCCCGGCGGGCGAACGTGCTCCGTTGCCGCCGGCCGCCGCACCGGCGGCGCTGTCGTCCGGCGAGCGGGCGCTGCTCGACCACGTGCGGCAGCACGGGGGCCGGGCGGAGGTGATCTGCATCGTGCGGCCGCACGGGGCCGCGGAGAACGCCAGCGAGGTGTACGTCCTCAAGGACGCCAGCCGCGCGTTCGTCGATCACCTGTCTGCCGCCCACCGCGGGTCGGCTCCGCATGCCCCCGGTCAAGGGCAGCAGCATCCGGGCCGCTCCGACGTGGCGGCGTTGCCGCCGGTCAATCCCGTACGCTGACGGCATGCGCCAGTATCTCATCCGCCACGGGCAGAGCGTTTCCAACTCCGCCGGCCGCGTCCAAGGCCGTGAGGATGTGCCGCTCTCGCCGCTCGGCGTGCGTCAGGCCGCGACCATGGCCGGCTGGGCGCAGGGGATCGCCGTCGAGATCGAGGAACTCTGGTCGAGCCCGCTCGAGCGGGCGCGGGCCACGGCGGCGCCGATCGCCGCGGCGCTGGGGCTGGAGCTGCGGATCTGCGACGAGCTAGCGGAACTGCACGCCGGCATATTCCAGGGGCACCTGTGGGCCGACCTGGAGACGCGGTTTCCGGAGGAGGTGGCCCGGTGGCGATCGGGAGACGCCGACTACGCGATCCCGGAAGGTGAGTCGCGGGCGCAACTCGCGGCCCGTGGCCGCGCGGCGCTGGAGGTGCTCGCGGCCCGCGACGTTCGCGGGATGATCGTGGTGGCCCACGGCGGCATCCTCACCGCGGCGCTCGGCAGCCTGCTCGGCCGCCGGCATCCGCTGCTCGCCGCGGCGGCCGAGCGGCCGTTCACGAAGCTCCCGGCGCTCGACAACTGTTCGGTGTCGCTCCTCGAGTGGCCGGGCCCCGAGCTGCGGGCCTTCAACGACACGACGCACCTGGCGGCGCCGGCCCCGCCGGAGATCCGCGACGAGCCGGCGTGAGCCGGCGAAAAAACGGAAAATCATGACGCCGGCACGGATTCGATCTATAGTTTGGGTCCGGAGGCGTGCCACGTGCTGCGAAATCGAGGCATCACTTATCGGATGCCGGTCATCGCGGTTGCGGCGGTCCTGCTCGCCCCCGCCTGGGCCGCGGCCGCGGATGCAGTTCCGTCGTTCACCCGCGACATCAAGGGCATCCTGTCAAACCGCTGCGTGCGCTGCCACGGGCCCGACCCCGAGGGGCGGGCCGGCGGCGGCGAAGGGGGGCTGCGGCTCGATACGTTCGCAGGAGCGACGGCCGACCTCGGTGGCCATGCCGCGATCGTGCCGGGCAAGCCCGATGAGAGCGAACTCATCGCCCGGATCACGTCGACGGATCCCGATCTCGTGATGCCGCCCCCTGAGGCTGGCGAGCGGCTTCCGGCCAAGCAGGTCGATCTCCTGAAACGCTGGATCGCCGCTGGCGCGACCTACGAGCCGCACTGGGCCTACGTGCCCCCGAAGCGGCCGGCGGTGCCGAAGGTGAAGCACACGGTTTGGCCACGAAACGCCATCGATCACTTCATCCTCGCACGACTGGAGGCCGAGGGGCTCGTGCCGCAGCCCGAGGCCGACCGGGCCACGCTCGCCCGCCGGCTCGCCCTCGATCTCACCGGCCTGCCGCCGACCCCCGCCGAGGTCGATGCGTTCGTGGCCGACACATCAGCCGACGCCGTCGAAAAGCTCGTCGATCGGCTCCTCGCTCACGACGGCTACGGCGAGCACATGGCGCGGCAGTGGCTCGACCTCGCCCGCTACGCCGACAGCGCCGGCTACGCCGACGACCCGCCGCGCACGATCTGGGGCTGGCGCGACTGGGTGATCCGGGCCTTCGACGCCAACATGCCGTTCGACGAGTTCACGCTTCGTCAACTCGCGGGCGACCTCCTGCCAAACGCCACTCTCGACGACAGGGTGGCCACCGCCTTCCACCGCAACACGCTCACGAACAACGAAGGCGGTACGATCGACGAGGAGTTTCGCACCGTCGCCGTCATCGACCGCGTGAACACGACGATGAGCACGTGGATGGGCACGACGATGGCCTGCGCCCAATGCCACGACCACAAATACGACCCGCTTTCGCAAACGGAATACTTCCAGCTCTACGCGGTGTTGAACAACACGGCCGATGCCGATCGGACGGATGAGTCGCCCGTGATCCGGATCCCGTGGGCGGAGGCCGATGCCAGGCGGGCCGCGATCGAGCGGGAGATCGCGGAGATCGAGGCGGGCATTCCCGAACTCAAGACACCGGTCGCGAAGGACCGGCCCGAGCCGCCCGAGTTTCAGCCGGCGCGGAAGATCGTCGCCGACCTGCGGAAGCGGCTCGCCGAAACCCCCGTGGCGACGGTGCCGGTGCTCGAGGAACTCGCCGGCGACAAGCGGCGGATCACGAAGATCCAGCTCCGTGGCAACTGGCAAAACCTCGGCGACGAGGTCCGCGAGGGCGTGCCGGAGGTGTTCAACGACGTGCCGGTGGTCGAGGGGCGCCGCGTCGATCGGCTCGCGCTCGCGAAGTGGCTCGTCGACCCGGCCAATCCGCTCACGGCCCGCGTGATTGTCAACCGGCTCTGGGAGCGGCTCTTCGGGATCGGGATCGTGTCGACGAGCGAGGAGTTTGGCAGCCAGGGCGACCTGCCGAGCCATCCCGAACTGCTCGACTGGCTGGCCTGCGAGTTGGTGGCGAGCGGGTGGAACCTGCAGGCGATTCAGCGGCTGATCGTGACCAGCGCCGCCTACCGGCAGGCGTCGAAGTGCCCGCCCGACCTCGTGGCCCGCGATCCGGAAAACCGGCTCGTCGCCTGCGGACCACGGGTGCGGCTCTCGGCCGAGGTGATCCGCGACCAGGCCTTGGCGGCGTCGGGATTGCTCTCGCGGAAGAAGGGTGGCCCGAGTGTGAACCCGCCGCAGCCAAACCTGGGCTTGAAAGCGGCCTTTGGCGGCAGCACCGACTGGAAGACGAGCACCGGCGAAGATCGCTACCGCCGCGCGGTCTACACGGCCTGGCGGCGGAGCAATCCCTATCCTTCGATGGCCACTTTCGACGCCCCGTCCCGCGAGGTCTGCACGGTTCGCCGGCCGCGGACCAATACGCCGCTCCAGGCCCTCGTGACGATGAACGACCCGGCCTTCGTCGAGGCGGCGCAGGCGCTCGCCAGGCGGATGGTGCGCGAGGGGGGATCGACGGACGCCGAGCGGGCCGCCTTCGGCTTCCGGCTCGTGCTGGCCCGGCGCCCGGCGACCGACGAGGTGGACCGGCTCGTCGGCCTGCGCGCAGACGCCCAAGCCGATTTCCTCCAAGCCCCCGACGACGCCAAAAAAATGGCCACCGACCCGCTCGGCCCCGTGCCCGCCGATTTCCCGGCCGACATTGCCGACCTCGCCGCCTGGACGGTCGTGGCGAACGTGATCCTGAATCTCGACGAAGCCTTCATGTGTCCGTGAGGAAGCCGCTTTTCGGAGACGACATCATGGACCCGATTTTCGAACACAAGCTGCTGGCGACGCGTCGACACCTGCTCGGCTCGATGGCCGGAGGCATCGGCGCGATCGCGATGCACGAACTCCTGGCGGCGACCAGCGCGGCTCCCGCCCCGGCGGTCGCGGCCGACCCGATGGCGGCGAAGCAGCCGCCGCTGCCGGCCAAGGCGAAGCGGATGATCGTGATCCATCTCACGGGATCGCCGCCGCATCTCGACATGTACGACAACAAGCCGGAGCTCACGAAGCGCGACGGGCAGGACTGCCCCGCCGAGACGATCGCCGGCAAGAAATTCGCATTCACCTCCGGCACGCCGAAGCTCCTGGGCACGCGGCGGAAGTGGACGCGGTGCGGCGCGAGCGGCATGGAACTCTCCGACGCGATCCCGCAGCTGCATCGCGTCGCCGACAAGCTCTGCCTCGTGAGGAGCATGTTCACCGACCAGTTCAACCACGCTCCAGCCGAGCTCATGGTCTACACCGGCAGTCCGCGGGCCGGCCGACCGAGCCTCGGCAGCTGGGCGACCTACGGGCTCGGCACGGAGAATGCCGACCTCCCGGGGTTCGTCGTCTTGATCTCGTCGGGCACGCAGCCCAACGGCGGCACGAGCAGCTTCGGGTCGGGCTTCCTGCCGAGCGTCTACCAGGGCGTGCAGTGCCGCTCGAAGGGGGATCCGGTGCTCTATGTGTCGGATCCGCCGGGGATGAGCCGGGCGATGCGCCGCAAGACGCTCGACGCGCTCAAGGATCTCAACGAGCTGCAAGCCCGTGAACTCGGCAATCCCGAGACGGTCACGCGGATCGCGCAATACGAGCTCGCCTATCGGATGCAGACGAGCGTGCCCGACGTGATGGACATCTCGAAGGAGCCGCAGCGCGTTCTCGAGGCCTACGGCGCGAAGCCGGGGCAGTCGAGCCTCGCCAACAACTGCCTGCTCGCCCGCCGGCTCGTCGAAGACGGCGTGCGGTTCGTGCACCTCTTCGACTGGGGCTGGGATTTCCACGGCACGAAACCGCAGGAAGACATTCGCGACGGCCTCACGCACAAGGCGGCCACGTTCGACCGGCCGGCGGCCGCGCTGATCGAGGACCTCGAGCAGCGCGGGCTGCTCGAAGACACGCTCGTGCTCTGCACGGGCGAGTTTGGCCGGACGCCCTTCCGCGAAGGCCGCACGGCTCAAGGCAGCATCCTCGGCCGCGACCACTATCCCGACTGCTATTCCGTCTGGATGGCCGGCGGCGGCGTGAAGGCCGGATACGTGCACGGCGCGAGCGACGATCTCGGCTTCAAGGTGGCCAGCGACATGGTGCACATCCACGACCTGCAGGCCACGATCCTCCACCTGCTCGGCTTCGACCACACGAAGCTCACCTACCGCTTCCAAGGCCGCGACTTCCGCCTCACCGACGTGCACGGCCACGTCGTCAAGGCCTTGCTTTCTTGAGCAGCAGGTCGCTCCACAACGCGGCGGCGTTGCGTTGGCCGGCCGGGCTGAAATGGCGGCGCGACCCCGGGCCACCGCGATTGGGGCCCTGCAGCGTGTCGGTGTCGGGGCCCAGGCCGAATCCCGGCAGCGTGCCGAGTCGGGCGATCGCCGCGCGAATGCGGGTTTCCCCTTCCGGATTTTGGTAGACCGTCGGATGATGCGTGGAAAACGCACAGAGCCAGACCGGCTCGAAGCCCCAGGCCTCGACGGCGGCGGCACGGATCGCCTGGAGGCGGACCACGTAGTCGTCGGTCGACGTGCCAGCGATCACGTCGGATTCCCCCTGCTGCCAGAGGACGGCGCCAAACCGCCCCACCATCCGCCCGGCCTTGTGCAGCCGTGCCGAGAGTGGCCCATCCGCCGCCCATTTTTGCGTCGACGTGGCGCTGAAGGCCACGTTCACGAACCCGATCGGCATGTCCAGCTCGGCGGCCAGGCGGTCGCCGACCGCGGGCCAGATCGATCCGCCATCGCTGCGGTCCGGGGCGGGCTGCGGATCGTTCGCCAGCCGCCAGCGGCCGGTTTCGACGTCGAGCGCCGCGACCCGACGCCGCGGATCCGCCACGACGAGCCGCTCGTCGTTGGTGTTGGTGGCATACGACTGGCCGGCGACGACGAAGACTTCTCCCACACCGAAGGGCTCGACGGCCGCGATCCCGGCCGACGCTGCGCGCACCTCGAGCCGATACCAGCCACCCGCCGGCAGGTCGACCGAGGCCCGGGCTCGATTCGGCGCGGTGGGGTCGGCGGGTTCGACCGCGAGCGGCCGCCACGCGGACGCAGCGGCCGGCAGCGGCGGGGCCGGCTCCGGTCCCATGCTCGCCGTCAGCAGCCGGCATTCGATGCGGGCCCCCGCGGCGAAGAGGCCGGTGCCCGAGAGTTCGATCCGCGCGGGGGCGCCACGCTGCGACACCTGCCAGGGCACGGGCGCCACGACCACCAATTCCGCCACGGCCGACGACGACCAGGCGACGAGCAACATGGCCGACAGGCCGGAAACGCGAGTTGCAGGGACGCGATGTGTTTCAAGCGCCATGCGGCTTGATTCCCGTGCCCACGGGGCTGACCGGCCAACGGGAGTGCGAGTCGGTGAAAAAACCAGGCGAAATGCCAGGCTGTTCGCCGGAAAACATCTCATCCGCCGTCGCCGGGATTCGATAAACTACAATGTTCAGTGTAACGGAGATTTGCCGCATGCGGCGACGTTCCACCATCCCAGTTTGGATTCCAGCAGGCGCCGCCCTGATCGCGGTGGCGATCGCGGCTGATTCCGCGCGGGCGGTCGATTTCTCCCGCGACATCCGGCCGATCCTCGCGGCCCACTGCTTCAACTGCCACGGCCGCGACCCGCATTCGCGGCAGGCCGACCTGCGGCTCGACGAACGCCCTGCCGCCCTCGCCGAACTGCCGTCAGGCACGCGGGCGATCGTGCCCGGCTCGATCGCCAAGAGCGAACTCGTCGCCCGGATCGAATCGACCGACCCCGACCTCGTCATGCCGCCCCCCGAGTTCAAGAAGCCGCTGACGGCGGAGCAGAAAAAAATCCTCCGTGAATGGATCGACGCCAACGCCCCCTATGCACCGCATTGGTCGTTCGAGCCGGTCCGCGACCCCCCGCCGCCGCAGCCGCCCGCAAAACTCGCCGCGTGGCCCACCGATCCGCTCGATCACTTCGTGCTCGAGCGATTCGCCCGCGAGGGGCTCGAGCCCGCGGCCCCCGCCGATCCCGCCACCTGGCTGCGGCGGGTATCGCTCGATCTCACGGGGCTGCCGCCCACGCCCGACGAGCAGGCGGCGTTTCTGGCCGACGCGTCGCCGACCGCCCGCGAGCGGGTGGTCGATCGGCTGCTCGCCTCGCCCCGGCACGCCGAGAAGATGGCGCTGCACTGGCTCGACGTCGCCCGCTACGCCGACACCAACGGCTACAACAACGACGAGGAGCGAACGCAGTGGCCGTGGCGCGACTGGGTGATCGCCGCCTTCGCCCGCAACATGCCGTTCGACCAGTTCGTCATCGAGCAGCTCGCCGGCGACCTCCTGCCCGAGCCGACGCAGGCCCAGCGGATCGCCACCGGCTTCGGCCGCAACCACGTGCTCACGACCGAAGGGGGCGTGATCCACGAGGAGTATCGCGTGGAATACGTGGCCGACCGCGCGCAGACCGCGGCCACCGCCTTCATGGGGCTCACGCTCCAGTGCGCCCGCTGCCATGACCACAAGTTCGATCCCATTTCCCAACGTGAATATTTCCAGCTCTTCGCCTTCTTCAACAGCATCCCCGATCCGGTGGCGAAGCATCACAAAAACAAGTCGATCAACGTGGTCGAGCCGTTCGTGACGCTACGGAGCCACGCCGACGAGGCGGCACTCATCGCGATCAACGACCGGCTCGGTGGTACAAAGCCCGACGGCGACACGGCCAAGGAAATCGCCGCCATCGAGGATCGCACGGTGAAGGTGATGGTGATGGCCGACCTGCCCACGCCAAGGCAGGCACATGTGCTCGACCGCGGGCAATACGACGCCCCGCGCGAGCCGGTTGCCCCCGGCGTGCCTGCCTTCCTGCCGCCGCTGCCGGAGGGCGGAGTGGCCAACCGGCTCGCGCTTGCCCGCTGGCTCGTCGATCCGCGGCATCCGCTCACGGCTCGGGTCGCGGTGAACCGCTGGTGGGAGATGCTCTTCGGCCGCGGCCTCGTCGAGACGGTCGAGGATTTCGGCACGCAGGGGGCCACTCCCGCGCATCCGGACCTGCTCGACCATCTCGCCTCGAGTCTCGTCCGCGATGGCTGGGACGTGCGGAAGCTCCTGCGGCGGATCGTGCTTTCAGCGACCTACGGCCAGTCGTCGCGGGCGCCGGCCGATTCGTTCGCCCGCGATCCGGACAACCGGCTGCTCGCCCGCGGGCCGCGGTTCCGGCTGCCTGCCGAGACGGTCCGCGACCAGGCGCTGTTCGCCTCAGGGCTGCTCGTCGAGCGGATCGGCGGACCGAGCGCGAAACCCTGGCAGCCGGCGGGCCTTTGGGAGGAGGTGTCGGTGCAGCGGCAGGCGACCTACATGCCCGACCAGGGCGAAGGGCTCCACCGCCGCAGCATGTACACATTCTGGAAACGGAGCTGCCCGCCCCCTTCGATGGCGCTCTTCGACGCGCCCGACCGCGAGACCTGCGTGGTCCGCCGGGCCCGCACGAACACGCCGCTGCAGGCGCTCGTGGTGATGAACGACCCGACCTATGTCGAGGCGGCGAAGGCGCTCGCAATCCGCGGGCTCGGCGATGTGGCGGCTACGAACGATCAAGCCGTGATCGATCGCCTCTATCGCCTGCTGCTTTGCCGTGAGTCCTCGGCGGATGAGCGGTCGGCGGTGCTCCAGCAACTCGCGGAGTTTCGCCGGCACTTCGCCACCGACGTCGTCGCCGCAAAGAAAGTGCTCGCGCTCGGTCCCGACGCCGATCAGGGCAGGCCCGCCGAACTCGCTGCCTGGACGATGGTGGCCGGCACGCTGCTCTGCCTCGACGAGACGCTGACGAAGGAGTGACCGATGTCGCAGCCTTTCATGTCCCACCCATCGTCGATGCTCCTCGGCCGCCGGGCGTTTCTGGGCACGAGTGCGACGGCCGCCTCCACGGCGGCGCTGGCGTCGCTCCTCGGCCGCGACACCCGCGCCGCGCCGGCGGCCCCGGCGTCGGCGCTGCCCAAGGGGGCGGTGCTCCCCGCGCTCCACTTCGCGCCGCGAGCCAAGCGGGTGATCTACCTCTTCCAGTCGGGCGGCCCCTCGCAGATCGAGCTGCTCGACCCGAAGCCGGGGCTCGTCGCGCGGCACGGCAGCGAGCTGCCCGATTCGATCCGCCAAGGCCAGCGGCTCACCGGGATGACGAGCGGCCAGAAGAGCTTCCCCGTGATCGCGTCGAAGTATGGCTTCAAGCCGTGCGGCGCAGCGGGCACGCTGATCAGCGAACTCCTGCCGCACACCGGCCGGATCGTCGACAAGCTCTGCCTCGTGCGGTCGATGCACACCGAGGCGATCAACCACGACCCCGCGATCACGTTTCTGCAGACGGGCTCGCAGCAGCCGGGCCGGGCCTCGTTCGGCGCCTGGCTCAGCTACGGCCTCGGCTCGGAGGCCGACGACCTGCCGAGTTTCGTGGTCATGCTTTCGCAGGGGAGCGGCGAGGATTCCAACCAAGGCCTTCTCGAGCGGCTCTGGGGTGCGGGCTTCCTGCCGTCGAGCCACCAGGGCGTGAAGCTCCGGTCGAGCGGCGATCCCGTCCTCTATCTCGCCGACCCGCCGGGCGTGTCGCGGCAGCTGCGGCGGTCGATGCTCGACGGCCTCGCCCGGCTGCACGCGCTGCAGCAGGCCCGCGACGGCGATCCGGAGATCGCCTCCCGTGTGGCGCAGTACGAGATGGCCTTCCGCATGCAGGCCTCGGTGCCCGAGCTCACGGATCTCTCCCGGGAATCCGCGGCCACGTTCGACCGCTACGGCCCGGAGAGCAGGAAGCCCGGCACGTTCGCGGCCAACTGCCTGCTGGCGCGGCGGCTGGTGGAGCGGGGCGTGCGGTTCGTGCAGCTCTATCACCGCGGCTGGGATCAGCACAACAAGCTGATGAGCAACATCCCCAAGCAGTGCCGCGACATCGATCAGCCGCAGGCGGCGCTCGTCGAAGACCTCGCGGCCCGCGGCCTGCTCGACGAGACGCTCGTCGTCTGGGCGGGCGAGTTCGGCCGCACGGTCTACGGCCAGGGCGGCCTCGTGGAGGATTACGGCCGCGACCATCACGGCCGCTGCTTCTCGATTTGGATGGCCGGCGGCGGCGTGAAGCCGGGGCTCGTGCACGGCCTCACCGACGACTACTCCTACAACATCCTCGACAAGCCGGTGCACGTCCACGATCTCAACGCCACGCTCCTCCACCTGCTCGGCGTCGATCATGAGCGGCTCACGTACCGCTTCCAGGGGCGCGACTACCGGCTCACCGACGTGCATGGGAAGGTCGTGCAGGACCTCATCGGCTGAGCCGCGGACGGCTCGGTCGCCCGCACCCCGTGGTCAGACCTCGTGGACGACCGCCATGTTGTGGCCGCCCGCGCCGAAGCCGGTGCCGGCCACGAGCAGGATCCGGTCGCCGCGGCGCAGCCGGCCGGCGGCCAGCCCCCAGGCCGTGACCCGCTCGAGCAGGTCGCTGGTGTCGGCCCAGTTGTCCATCGCCAGCGGCGTCACGCCCCAGTAGAGCGCCATCTGCCGGAGCGTGGCCGGGCTGTCGCTCACGCCCACCGTGGGCACGGCGCCGCGGCGCTTCGAACGGGCGATCGCCGTCACGCCGCTCTTGCTCGCCACGACGACCAGCTTGGCGTCGAGCTCCGCGGCGATCCGCCCGGCACCGTCGACCACGGCCTGCGTGATCGGATGGAGCCCCTCGACGAGCTTCGACGGCGGCGGCGGGAACTCCACGGCCGCGACCGCCGCGCCGGTCTCGTCGCGGCCGAACCGGCCCTCGAGGTATTGCCAGCGGTCGGCGAGATACTGCCGCTCCGTGGCCGCCGCGATCCGCCGCATCATCTCCACCGCCAGCCGCGGATGGTCGCCGATCGCCGTCTCGCCGGAGAGCATGCAGGCGTCGGCGCCGTCGAGGATCGCGTTGGCCACGTCGGTCGTCTCGGCCCGCGTCG
>Ga0209985_10003156_pt1 | contig 14320 bp, 8 predicted proteins | sample NOAtaG_FD_187305 | JGI IMG/M metagenome (GOLD analysis project Ga0209985, IMG submission 187305) | Freshwater lake microbial communities from Lake Erie, under a cyanobacterial bloom - NOAA_Erie_Diel6S_1000h metaG (SPAdes) (version 2) | ecosystem: Environmental > Aquatic > Freshwater > Lake ...
CCGCAGCACCGGCCGCTCCGCCGGCCGCCCCGCCGGCGGCCGTCCCGTCTCCTGATCCCGCTGCCCTCGCAGCGGCGGCCGCCGCTGCGGCGGTCGCGCCGGTCGCGGCACCCCCGGCGGTCCCGGCGCTCGCGCCGCCAGTTTCTCCGCCGGCCGCGGCCCCCGCCGCCGCGACCGCGCCTCCCGCAGTCGCGCCTGCGCCGACCCCGAGCGCTCCGCTGCCCGCGCCGGCTGCTGGCCCGTCGGCGTCACGCTCTTCCGGGGGCGGCTCCAGCGGTCCGGTGCGGCTGCCGACTTCGGGCCGCCGCGCCCCCGCCGACGACGAGGAGGAGGCCAGTGCACCGGTCGTGCGTCTCCCTGGTCGCGGTGAGCCCGCCACCTCCGGCAGCTCGGCAGGCTCCAGCCGTTCGGGCAGCTCGGGCAGCTCGGGCAGCTCGGGCGGCTCGGGCGCCGGCCGCGGCACGCTCGTCATCCAGACGCTGCCGTGGGCACGCGTCTTCCTGGATGGCCGCGACACCGGCCGCAACACTCCGGTGCGCAGCCTCGAGGTGAGCGCGGGCAGCCACCGCCTCGGCCTCCGCACCCACGACGGGACGATGCACGAGGAGACGATCACGGTCACTGCCGGCGAGACCCTCCGCATCGTCCGCCAGTTCTGAGCCGCGTCACCGACCGCGCTCCGCGCCGAGATTTTGCTGGACCCCCGCGGCAGCGCACCCCATAACGGCCGCGCGCTGCGGTGCGTTCGCGGCGCACCGCCGAGACGACCACTCACCCACCACAGCGGAGGGGTTTCGATGGACGACGAGCACGAGGAGGGCTGGACGACCCAGCGCAGCGAGGCCCTCTACCAGGTCCGAGGTTGGGGCTATCCGTACTTCCGCGTGAATGCAGCGGGTCGCCTCGAGGTCGTGCCCGACCCCGACGGCAAGGCCGACTGCGCCATCGACCTCTTCGACCTCGTCAACGACCTCGACGCCCGCGGTCTCGAGCTGCCGCTCCTGCTGCGCTTCTCGGACATCCTCCGGGACCGGGTCAAGCGCATCAACGAGTGCTTCGCCCGCGCCATCGAGGAGTACCAGTACAAGGGCGTCTACCGCGGCGTCTTCCCGGTGAAGGTGAACCAGCAGAAGCACTTCATCGACGAGGTCGTCGAGTTCGGCGCCCCGTGGCGCCTGGGCCTCGAGGCCGGCAGCAAGCCCGAGCTCCTCATCGCGCTCGCCGCCGAGCAGGAGCCGGGCGGTCTCGTCATCTGCAACGGCTACAAGGATCAGAAGTACATCGAGACCGCGCTCCTCGCGCAGCGCTTCGACAAGACGGTGATCGTCGTGCTCGAGCGCATCGAGGAGCTCGAGTACACCTTCCGCGCCGCGCAGAAGACCGGCATCCGCCCGCAGATCGGCGTGCGCGCCAAGCTCGGCAGCCGCGGCATGGGCCGCTGGGCCGACTCGACCGGCGACCGCGCGAAGTTCGGCCTCACCGCCTCCGAGATCGTCGAGGTCGTCGACCGCTTGCAGAAGCACGACATGCTCGACTGCCTGAGCCTGCTTCACTACCACGCGGGCAGTCAGCTCAGTTCGATCATCCCGGTGAAGCAGGCCATCCGCGAGGCGGCGAACATCTACGTCGAGCTCGCCAAGATGGGCGCGCACATGAAGTACCTCGACGTCGGCGGCGGCCTCGCCGTCGACTACGACGGCAGCAAGACCGACTTCCACGCGAGCAAGAACTACAACATCCAGGAGTACGCCTACGACATCGTCGCGGCGATCGCCGAGGCCTGCACGAAGGCCGAGATCGCGCACCCGACGATCGTCAGCGAGTCCGGCCGGGCCATCGCCGCGCATCAGTCGGTGCTCGTCTTCGAGATCGTCGGCAAGAACGAGGTGCGCTTCGGCGCTCCCCAGACGCCCGATGCGAAGGCGCACAAGGTCCTCAAGCAGCTGTACGAGACCTACGCGGGCATCCAGCCGAAGAACGTGCAGGAGGCCTACCACGACGCGCAGCAGGGCAAGGAAGAGGCCGACTCGCTCTTCAAGTTCGGCTACCTGAGCCTGCGCGAGCGGGCCCAGGCCGAGCGCCTGTTCTGGGCGTGCTGCGAGCGGATCCTCGAGCAGGCCAAGAAGCTCCGCCGCGCTCCCGAGGAGGTCACGCTCCTCGAGCAGCAGATGGCCTCCATCTACTACGGCAACTTCTCCGTCTTCCAGTCCATCCCCGACAGCTGGGCCATCGATCAGCTCTTCCCGATCATGCCCATCCACCGGCTCGACGAGGAGCCCTCGACGCGCGCCACCTTGGCCGACCTCACCTGCGACTCGGACGGCAAGGTCGATCACTTCATCGACGTCGAGGACGTCAAGCGCGTGCTGCCCGTGCACCCGTGGCGCGAAGGCGAGCGCTACTTCATGGGCATCTTCCTGAATGGCGCCTACCAGGAGATCCTCGGAGATCTTCACAACCTCTTCGGCGACACGAACGCGGTGCACGTCCGCCTCGACGGGGAGGGCGGCTACGAGATCTCCCACTTCGTGAAGGGCGACGAGATCCGCGAGGTGCTCACCTACGTCGAGCACGAGCCCGGCGTGATGGTCGAGCGCGTGCGGCGGCAGGCGGAGCGGGCGCGGCGCATGGGCCTCATCACCTTCGACCAGGTGAAGCTCCTCATGAAGCACTACGAGGAGTCGCTCGGCAGCTACACGTACCTGACCGCCGACGAGTAACGCGGCACCGCCGGGTCCTGGCGGGTCGATGCGCTACACTCCGGGGTAACGTGTCGCTCAAGATCGGCCAGGACCATTCGCGGTTCAAGCACATCGTCCGCGGCAAGATCCGCCAGAACCTGCGGCGTTACATCTCGCAGGGCGAGCTGCTCGGCAAGCAGGGCAAGGACGTCGTCTCGATCCCGCTCCCGCAGATCGACATCCCGCGCTTCCGCTACTCCGATAAGCAGGGCGGAGGCGTCGGGCAGGGCGAGGGCGACGAGGGCGATCCCGTCGGCGGCGAGGAGGGCGAGGGCCCGGGCGGCAAGGGCAAGGCCGGGCAGGGCGAGGGGCAGCACGCGCTCGAGGTCGAGGTGAGCCTCGACGAGCTCGCCGACATCCTCGGCGAGGAGCTCGCGCTGCCGCACATCGAGAACAAGGGCAAGAGCAAGCTCGTCGACCAGAAGGACCGCTACGTCGGTGTGCGGCGGGTCGGTCCCAACTCGCTGCGCCACTTCAAGCGCACCTACAAGCAGGCGCTCCGGCGGATGATCTCGACCGGGACCTACGACCCGAAGCGCCCGGTCGTGATCCCGGTCCGCGAGGACCTCCGCTTCCGTTCGTGGAAGACCGAAGAAGAGCCGATCGCCAACGCGGTGATCCTCTACATGATGGATGTCTCGGGCTCGATGGGGGACGAGCAGAAGGAGATCGTCCGCATCGAGTCGTTCTGGATCGATGCCTGGCTGAAGAAGCAGTATCAGGGCCTCGAGACGCGCTTCATCATCCACGACGCCGTCGCGCGCGAGGTCGACCGCGACACCTTCTTCCGGACCCGCGAGTCGGGCGGAACGATGATCAGCTCGGCCTACAAGCTCGCGGCGAAGATCATCGAAGAGGACTACCCCGCGAGCGAGTGGAACATCTACCCGTTCCACTTCTCCGATGGGGACAACTGGTCGGTCGACGACACGCTGCAGTGCATCGAGCTACTCAAGAAGCAGCTCCTGCCGGTCTCCAACGTCTTCTGCTACGGCCAGGTCGAGAGCCCCTATGGCTCCGGGCAGTTCATCAAGGACGTCCGCGAGCACCTCGGCAAGGACGAGCGCGTCATCACCAGCGAGATCCGCGACCGCGACGCCATCGTCGGCTCGATCAAGGAGTTCCTCGGCAAGGGCAAGTAGGGGCGCCTGCCAGCGCCGCGGGGGCGGCCTCGGCCGGGGACGGGCCCGCGCCACGATCGGGCTCGGTCACGGCGATCGCATCGCGCCTCGGCGATCGCGGTCGAGGCTCGAGCGCGTGTTTGGGCGGTGTGCTCCCACCCTGCACACCCGCGATTCGCCTCCGATCGGCCGCCGAAGCGATCGTCCGGCGGACCACCAGATCGCCTCCCGACCGCGACGGATCGCGGCTGCTACCCAGGCGCACCCCAATCCATAGGTATGGTCACGGTGTGGCCTGCGCGATACCTAGCGCTTCGTCGTTGCCAGGGCTCATCCGTGATCGTACAAGACCCCCCTTGCTCGGCCCTCGGAGGGGCACCCCCGCATGAAGATCCGGCGCGTCGAAATCTGCGGTTTCAAGTCGTTCGTCGACCGTCAGGTCCTGAACATCGACCACGAGGTCACGGCCGTCGTCGGGCCGAACGGCTGCGGCAAGTCGAACATCGTCGACGCCATCCGCTGGGCGATGGGCGAGCAGTCGGCCAAGACCCTCCGCGGCAAGGGGATGGAGGACGTCATCTTCAACGGCAGCGAGACGCGGGGCCCGCACTCGTTCGCCGAGGTGACCATCACCTTCGACAACACCGACGGCCTCTCTGCGCCGGAGTACCGCGCCTACCCCGAGATCTCGGTGACCCGCCGCCTCGATCGCGACGGCACGAGCGACTACCTCATCAACAAGACGCCCGTCCGCCTCATGGACGTGACCCAGCTCTTCCTCGGCACCGGCGTCGGCACCCGCACCTACTCCATCATCGAGCAGGGCCGCATCGGCTTCATCGTCAGCGCACGGCCCGAGGACCGGCGGCACCTCCTCGAGGAGGCGGCCGGCGTCACGAAGTTCAAGGCGCGCAAGAAGGCGGCCGAGCGCAAGATGGAGCTCACGCAGCAGAACCTGCTGCGCCTCGGCGACATCACCACCGAAATCGAGAAGAGCCTCGCCTCGCTGAAGCGGCAAGCGCAGAAGGCCGAGCGCTACAAGCTCTACCGCAGCGAGATCCGAGACCTGGAACTCTGGGTCGCCTCGCACCGCTTCCTCGAGCTGACCGTCACCCGCCGCGTGGTGAAGGAAGAGCTCGAGGTCGCGCTCGGCACCCTCGAGGGACAGCGGGCCGCGCTGCGCATCCGCGAGGCCGAGCTCGAGGCGGACCGTCTGCTCGCGCACCGCGCCGAGATCGCGGCCGAGCGGGCCCAGCGCGAGGCGCACGAGGCCGATACCGCCGTGCGCGGCCTCGAGGCCCGCCTCGGTCAGAGCAAGGAGCGCCTCGAGGGGCTCCGCGACTCCGACCGGCTCATGCAGCGGGAGATCGAGTCGCTCGCCGAGCGTCGCACCGTGCTCGCCGCCGAGCAGAAGGCGCTCGTCGCCACCCTCGAGGAGGTCGAGCGGATCGAGGCGAGCGAGGCCGCTGAGCTCGAGCGCGAGACCTTCGTCCTCGAGGAGCGCCGCGCCGCGCTCGCCGAGGCCGAGCACACCACCCAGCTCGCCCAGCGGCGGCTCAGCGAGGCGGCGAGCCGCATCGCCCGGGCCCGCGCCGTGCTCGAGGGCTTCACCCGCCGCCGCAACGACGCCGAGGTGCGGCTCGGCCGCCTCCGCGCCGAGCGCGAGGAGCTCGAGGCGCGCCTCGTCGAGCTGGCCCAGCAGAAGGACGAGCTGGCCACCCGCGCCGAGGCGCTCACGAGTGGCAAGGTCACGACCGCCGAGCGCCGCGCGCAGCTCGAGCAGGAACTGAAGGATCTCCGCGTCGCGATCGGCGAGAGCGAGCGCGCCGTCGACAAGCTGCGCCACGAGCTGGCCGACCGGCGCTCGCGGCTGCGCTCGCTCGAGGAGATCCAGAAGCGCTTCGAGGGCGTCGGCGCGGGCGTGCGCGCCGTGATGACCCGCTTCGCCGGCAGCGACGAGGAGCGCGCCAAGCGCGGCGTTCGCGGTCTCGTCGCCGATCGCATCGAGTGCCCCGAGCACCTGACGCAGTCGCTCGCTGCGGCGCTCGGCGAGCGCCTGCAGCACGTCGTCGTCGACGATCTCCCGGCGGCCGAGGCGATCCTCCGATTCCTCGACGAGGCCGACCGCGGCCGGGCGACCTTCGTTCCGCGCACGCCGCGTCGGGTGGTCGGCGCGCGCCTCGAAGTGCCCAGCGTGACGAACGCCGAGGGGCAGCCCGACGCAGGTGCGGTGCTCGGCCGCTTCACCGACCTCTGCCGTTTCGAGCCCGCGGACGAGTGGCTCGTCCGCCACCTGCTCGAGGACGTCCTCGTCGTGCGCGATCTGCCCACCGCGCGCGCGCTCTTCGACCGCGGCTTCACCGGCACGCTCGTCACCGAGCGCGGCGAGGTGCTTGCCCCCGGCGGTGCGCTCACCGGCGGCCGCGGCGATGCGGCGTCCGCCCACATGATCGCGGTGAAGCGCGAGATCCGCGACTTGCATGGCGTGGTCGCGCGACTCGACGCCGAGATGAGCGCCGCGCTCGCCCGCCACGGCGAGCTGCGCAACGGCATCGCCAGCCGGCAGGCGGCGCTCGATGCGGCCCGCACCGAGGCGCACGACGCCGAGATCGCCATCGTCAAGGCGGAGAAGGACCTGAAGCGGGTCGACGACGACCTGCTCCGCACCCGGCAGCGCACCGAAAAGGTCGTCCTCGAGCTCGAGGAGCTCGCGGCCCAGCTCGCGCTCTCGACCGGCGAGGAGGAAGAAGCCCGCGCCGAGATCGAGACCAGCGAGACCCAGAAGCGCGACGCGGAAGCCGAGCTCGCAGCGGCGCAGGAGGTTCAGGCCGAGCGCCGATCTTCGGTCGATGCGCAGGGGCATCGGGTCGCCGACGTCCGGGTGCGTGCGGCGCAGGCCCGGCAGCGGGCCGAGTCCGATCGGCATGCGCTCGAGCGCCTCGAGCGGTCGATCCACGAGCTCGGGGAGCGCGGCGAGCGCCTCCGCGTCGACGTCGAGCGCGGCGCCAAGCAGCAGGGTGAGACGATGGGCACCATCGCCCGCACCCGCGAGGAGCTCGCGGTCGAGGTCGCGCGCGCGATGCAGGCGCACTCCGTGCTCGGCGAGGCCAGGGCGCAGTACGACGCGGTGCGGAGCGAGCTCGGGCGGCGGGACGCGCTGCTCAAGGAGCTGCGGCAGAGCATCGAGGGGCACCACCAGCGGAGCTCGGACCTCACGCTCGAAGAGCGCGAACTCTCGCTCGCCCTCGAGCATCTCGTGCAGCACACCCGCGAGCGTCATCGGCTCGAACTCGGCAAGATCCTCGGCGACTACCACTTGCGCGAGATCCCCGACGAGGCGGTGAAGGCCCGCATCGACGAGCTCGCCCGGCTCGTCGAGCGGATGGGTGAGATCAACCTCACCGCGATCGAGGAGTACGACGAGCAGTCCAAGCGCTTCGAGCACCTCAGCACGCAGAAGAAGGACCTCGAGGACGCGCTCGGGCAGCTCGATCAGGCGATCAAGCAGATGAACCGCGAGAGCAAGCGCCTGTTCAAGGAGGCCTACGACGCGGTGAACGAGCGCTTCCAGCAGATCTTCCCCCGTCTCTTCGGTGGCGGTCGGGCCGAGCTCCGGCTCACGCAGCCCGACGACCTCCTCGAGACCGGCGTCGACATCTACGCCCAGCCGCCGGGCAAGAAGCTCGGCTCGATGGAGCTCATGAGCGGCGGCGAGAAGGCGCTCACCGCGGCGTCGCTGACGTTCGCCATCTTCCAGTACAAGCCGAGCCCCTTCTGCCTTCTCGACGAGGTCGATGCACCGCTCGACGAGGCGAACGTGGGCCGCTTCTGCGAGGCCATCCGGGCGATGACGAAGCACTCGCAGTTCATCGTGATCACCCACAGCAAGCGCACGATGCAGATGGCCGACGTGCTCTATGGCGTGACCATGGAGACCCCAGGCGTCTCCAAGCTGGTGAGCGTCGAGCTGAAGCAGAAGGCCGCGGCGAAGCTGCCGGCCTCCGCGCCCGCCGTCGCCTGACGCCTGCGAGTCACCCGGGGGGCAGACGGGCTATGCTCCCGTCGCGTGCCCCGCGTCCTGGTCGTCGACGACGAAGAGAACATCCGCCTCGTGCTCTGCACGCTGCTCCGCAAGCACGGCTACGAGGTCGACGCTGCGCCGAGCGGGGAGGACGCCCTCGAGCGGATGGATGTGGCGGCCCCCGACTTCGTCATCGCCGACGTGCGGATGCGCGGCATGAGCGGGATCGAGCTGGTCGCGCAGCTGAAGCGCCGCGTGGAACCCCCGGTCGTGATCGTGATGAGCGCCTACGGCTCGGTCGAGCTCGCGCTCGAGGCGATGAAGGCGGGCGCGTACGATTACGTGCAGAAACCCTTCAAGCAGGACGAGGTGCTGCTCGCGCTGAAGAAGGCGGAAGAGCGCGAGCAGCTCCGCCGCGAGAACCGCGCGCTGAAGGAGGAGATCGCCAAAGGGGCCCGCTTCGAGGGGCTGATCGGGCAGAGCGAGGCGATGAAGGCGGTCTTTCGCGTCATCGAGCGTGCCGCCGAGCACCGCTCGACCGTGCTGATCCAGGGCGAGAGCGGGACCGGCAAGGAGCTGGTCGCGCGCGCGCTGCATCAGCGGAGTCCCCGGGCGGGCAAGCCCTTCGTCGCGGTGAACTGCGGCGCGATCCCAGCGGGGCTGCTCGAGAGCGAGCTGTTCGGCCACAAGCGCGGGGCCTTCACCGACGCGACCAGCGATCGGGTCGGGCTCTTCGAGACGGCGCACGAGGGCACGCTCTTTCTCGACGAGGTCGGCGAGATGCCCCAGCCGCTGCAGGTGAAGCTGCTGCGCGTGCTGCAGGAGAGCACGCTGCGCAGGCTCGGCGAGACCCGCGACCGGGAGGTCGACGTCCGCGTGATCGCCGCCACGGTGCGCGATCTCGCCCTCGAGGTCGCCGAGGAGCGCTTTCGCGAGGACCTCTTCTACCGCCTGAACGTGCTTCCGCTCGTCGTGCCTCCGCTCCGAGAGCGGCGCGAAGATGTCCCCCTCCTGGTCGAGCATTTCCTCGAGCGGAACAACCGCCGCATGAAGACCCGGGTGCGGGCGATCGAGCCTTCGGCGATGAAGCGGCTGCTCGCCTACTCGTTTCCCGGCAACGTGCGCGAGCTCGAGAACGTCATCGAGCGTGCGATGGTGCTCGCCGATGGCGAGCGGATCACCGAGGGCGATCTGCCCGATGCGATCGGCCGCGAAGCGAGCCCGGTCGAGACCGTGCTCGCTTCCGGGGATCTCTCCATCAAGCGGGCGAGCAGCATCATCGAGGAGACGCTGATCCGCCGCGCGCTCGACAAGACCGGCGGCAACCGCACGGCTGCGGCACGCCTGCTCGAGATCAGCCACCGCGCGCTGCTGTACAAGCTGAAGGACTACGGCATCAAGTGACGCGGATCAGGGAGCGCGACGCTTCGGGTTCTCGATGCGCCCGAGGTCGGCGGGGTCCCCGCGGTGCACGCGGTTCCGCCCGCTCTCCTTGGCCTGGTACATCGCGAGGTCGGCGACGGTGAGCAGCTCGCCGATGGGCTGGCCCGGGCGCAACTGCGCCACGCCCATGGAGATGGTGATGGGGGGCAGCGTCGTGCCGTCGGGCAAGGTGTTCTGTGCGCGCTCGACCGCGACGCGGACGCGCTCGGCGGCGACCATGGCCTGATCGAGCGGCGTGTCGGGGAAGAGGATGACGAACTCCTCTCCGCCGTAGCGCGCGACGAGGTCGCTCGGGCGGAGGTTCGAGGGCAGGAGCTTGGCGACGGTGACGAGCACGTGGTCGCCCGCGGCATGGCCGAATCGATCGTTGAAGCGCTTGAAGTGATCGATGTCGACGAGCGACACCGACAGGGTGCTGCCGGTGCGCTCGAGGCGGCTGGACAGGCGCTGCAGCGTGTCGTCGAGCCAGCGGCGGTTGTGGATTCCGGTGAGGCTGTCGAACATCGCGGCACGCTCGTATTGGCGGCGCTTCTCGACGTTGCGGGTCACCGCGTCGTTGTTGGCACGGAGGCGCGCAGCGAACTTCTGGAGGAGGTTCACGGCGAACGCGTGCGACGCGTTCGTCATCTCCCAGAAGCCGTCCTCGTCCACGGCGAGCAGGTGACATTCGGTGCGGCATACGACGCTCGCCGAGGCCGGCGATCCGTCGAGGAGGCTCAGCTCACCGACGGTCTCGCCGCGTCCGATCAGGGCGACCGGCTCGGTCTCTACGCCGCTGAGGTGCACCCCGAGCTCGCCCTTCAGCACGAGGTACATCGCCTCGTTCGGCTCGCCCTGCCGGATCACGACGTCCCCTGGGAGCAGGTGCCGCTCCTCGCAGGCCTCGAGGAGCTCGCGGCGCGCAGCAGCGCCGACCCCTTCGAGCATGCGGAAATCGTCGAGCAGGTTCACCGTGGCGGTCGCGCTCACCGCGACATCGTACAGGCGAACCCGCCTCGGGGAGAAGCCCGACCCCTCGAACTTCGACGAACCCAGTAGGATTCGAACCTACGACCTTCGGCTCCGGAGGCCGACGCTCTATCCAGCTGAGCTATGGGTTCTCGGAAGAGGTCGCGATGTATCACGGGGTTGGATCTTCGCAACACCGCGGCGTCGCCTGCCGGTTCTGCGTTTCGGGGCGTCCGGCACGCCTCACGCGGGACGCAGGTGGATCCGCATCGCATCGAGGGCGGCGGCCCGATCGAAGGGGATCCCTGCGAGCTCGGGGCGCTGGCCGATGCGCTCGACCAGCTCGGCGAGGAAGGCTCGGCAGCGGGCGCTCTCTTGCGCGGCCTGCGCGAGCCGCGCGGCATCGGGCGCATCGAGGGTCCGCAGCGCGTCGAGGGCGGCGAGGTACCCTCCGAGGCGCGGATAATCGTGAAAGCGCAGCACGGCATGGCCGAGGAGCTGCACGTGCCGGAGGTAGTCCCGTACGAAGTGCAGGCCTCCGTGGTCCTGCCACGCATCGGCGCTGCGCACGGTTCCCTCCTCGGCGAACGCGAGGAAGGCACGGAGGATCTGCTGCACGAGGTACGCGTCTCGCCGCGCCCGCTCGCTCGCCGCCCGCCGCACGGCCGGGCTCTCGACGAGCGAGCCGAGCTTCAGGTCGGGACGGACCTCGGCGGCGATCGTCCGGAGCGCATGGTGCAGGGCGGCCCGCAGGCTGTTCGTCGCGACCGCGAGCCACGCGCCCGAACCTTCGCCGCCGTCTGCCGCGTCGAGGGCCAGGAGCTCCTGCTCGAAGACGCGTCGGACCTCGAGCCGGAGGCCGGTGCCCGTGCCCACCAGGGTTCCGCGGAGCGAGGCGAGCGCGCGCGCTTCGGCGCGCAGCGCAGCGTAGTCGACGCGAATGCGCCGCGCGGGGACCGCGAGCACGGCCTGTTCGAAGCCGTCGGCCAGAGTCGCCGGGGCGTTCTCCACGAGGAAACGCGTCAGCCCGCGGAGCTCGCTCCGGAGGGCGGCGAGGATCGCCACGGCCCGGCGGTGCGCGGCCGGCTCGCGGGCGTGGGCCTCGAGGAGGTCGAGCTGCCGAAGCGCGCGGCAGAGCGCGACGAGCGCGACCTCCAGCACGCGCCGCGTCGGCGCCCCGCGCGCGCTCTCGAGCACCGCGAGCAGGTCCTTGGCGTCGATGCGGTCGAGGGGCGAGCGCGTCTCGACCGAGGCCGCCGGTTGGTAGCGGCCGCTCCGCTCGATTTCCCGCCGCACGACGCCGTGGAACGCCGCCCACGGGCGGTGGGGCAGGCGCCCGCCTCGGGCCAGACCGTCGGCGAGGTCGACGAACTGCGCGAACCCGTCCCGGAGCGCGACGAGGTCCGTGTCCGCGGGGTCCTGGGTGCGCGGCTCGGCGCTCGCCCGGGGCGGGCTGGAGTCGCGCCGTGTCGGCTCGGAGCCGTCGCTGCTCCGGCCGCGGAGCAGCCCGCGCGCGAGCTGCGCGACCCGATGGCAGGCATCGCGGGCGACGCGCACGTGGGCCTGGTGGTCGATCGAGGACGCGGTCTGGGTCGATGGCGGCCCCGGGAGATTCTGGGGATGCCCGAGCGAAGCGATCCCGCGGAGCAGCGTGTCGAGCTCGAAGAGCGCGCCGCCATCCCGGCCGTGCGCCTCGCCTGCGGCCTCCTCGGCGCGGAGGGCGGGCGACTCGGATGCGGGGTGAGCGCCCGTGCGGGGGGGCTCGCCGGAGAGGTCGCGCTCGGATCGCATGCGGCCCGAGAGGGTAGCCGATCCCCGCATTCGCGGCGCCGCGGCGGCGCGTCCCCTCGTTGCTCCCCAGCCTGCTCCGTGCCAAGCACGCGCCCCTCATGACCCAAGAGTCGCCCAACGCGCACCTCCGCAACGTCTGCATCATCGCGCACGTCGATCACGGCAAGACCACCCTCGTCGACATGATGCTGCGTCAGACCGGCGTGTTCCGCGCCGGCCAGGAACTGCAGGATCGGGTCATGGACTCCAACGACCTCGAGCGCGAGCGGGGGATCACCATCCTCGCCAAGCAGTGCTCGGTGCGCTGGAAAGGGCTGAAGATCAACATCGTCGACACCCCCGGCCACGCCGATTTCGGCGGTGAGGTCGAGCGCACGCTGCGCATGGCCGACGGGGCGATCCTGCTCGTCGATGCGGCCGAAGGGCCGCTGCCGCAGACCCGCTTCGTGCTCGGCAAGGCACTCGAGCTCGGGATGGCGATCATCGTCGTCATCAACAAGATCGATCGCCCCGACGCCCGCCCCGACGAGGTCGTGAACGAGGTCTTCGATCTCTTCGTCGATCTCGGAGCGAGCGACGAGCAGTGCGATTTCCCGATCCTCTACGCCATCGGCAAGCAGGGCCTCTGCAAGCGGAAGCTCGACGAGGCGGGCACCGACCTCACGCCGCTCTTCGAGACCATCGTCGAGCGGGTTCGGCCCCCGCGCGGCGATGCGAGCGCTCCGCTGCGCATCCTCGTCAACGATCTGCAGCACGACGACTACGTCGGCCGGCTCGCGGTCGGCCGCATCGTCGACGGCTCGGTCGCCGACGCGCAGGTCGTGATGCGGATGGGCGAGGCCGGCCCGGTGCGCTCGAAGGTCGGCAAGGTGTGGGGCTTCGAGGCGATGCAGCGGGTGCAGGTCAACAAGGCCTCGGCCGGCGACATCGTCGCCATCAGCGGCATCGAGGACATCACCATCGGCGACACGATCGCCGACGCGGAGAAGCCCGAGGCGCTGCCGCGGATCCGCGTCGAGGAGCCCACCCTCAAGGTCTCGTTCCTCGTCAACGGCTCGCCCTTCGCAGGCCGCGCCGGCAAGTACGTGACCTCGCGGCAGATCCGCGAGCGCCTCGAGAAGGAGGCGATGCGCAACCTCGCGATGCGCTTCGAGCCGACCGACTCGCCCGACGTCTTCACCGTCTACGGCCGCGGCGAGCTGATGATCGCCATCCTCCTCGAGACGATGCGCCGGGAGGGCTACGAGGTCGCGGTCGGCATGCCCGAGGTCGTCGTGAAGGAGATCGACGGCGTGAAGCACGAACCGGTCGAGCGCGTCGTCGTCGACGTCCCGGACGCCTTCGTCGGTGCGGTCACCACGAACCTCGGCCAGCGCCGCGGACAGATGGTGAAGATGTCGAACCTCGGCTTCGGGCGCGCACGCATGGAGTTCCGCGTGCCCTCGCGCGGGCTCATCGGCTTCCGCTCCCAGTTCCTCACCGAGACCCGGGGCACGGGCCTGCTCAACACCCTCTTCGACGGCTGGGAGCCGTGGTCGGGCCCGATGCTCCGCCGCGCCAACGGCGCGATGGTCGCCGATCGCACCGGCGAGTGCACCGCCTACGCCCTCGATCATCTGCAGCCCCGCGGCATCCTCTTCGTCGCGCCTGGCGACCCCGTCTACGAGGGGATGATCGTCGGCGAGCACAACCGGGAGAACGACCTCGACGTGAACGTCGCGCGGGAGAAGAAGCTCTCCAACGTTCGCTCCAAGAACAAGGATGAGAACGTCGTCCTGCAGCCGCCCAAGATCGTGACCCTGGAGAACGGCCTCGAGTTCATCGACCGGGACGAGATCATGGAGGTCACCCCGAACGCCGTCCGCATCCGCAAGCGCATCCTCGAGGTGAACAAGCGGCCGCGGCGCGACGACGAGCGGCCCGAGTCGGCTTGAGGCGGGCGCCGGGTCCAGGGACTTGAAACTCGCGCGGCCGCGTGCCACGCCCACGGCCTTCCATGAAGCACACCATCGACACCGGACTCAACGTCGCCGACAGCAAGCGCGCCATCGACAAGGCCATGGAGGCCTACAAGGCGCGCTTTGCCGAGTACAACCCGCGCTTCGGCTGGACCACCGAGACCGCCGGGGAGTTCGGCTTCAACGCGAAGGGCGTCTCCCTCGGCGGGAAGATCTCCGTGCGCGAGTCGAAGATCGACGTCGACATGGAGGTGCCCTTCCTGTTCCGGATCTTCCAGGGCAAGGCCATGGAGGTCA
>Ga0209985_10003158_pt1 | contig 14313 bp, 6 predicted proteins | sample NOAtaG_FD_187305 | JGI IMG/M metagenome (GOLD analysis project Ga0209985, IMG submission 187305) | Freshwater lake microbial communities from Lake Erie, under a cyanobacterial bloom - NOAA_Erie_Diel6S_1000h metaG (SPAdes) (version 2) | ecosystem: Environmental > Aquatic > Freshwater > Lake ...
TCCGCGTTCCTTTCCTCTCCGCGTTCCTTTCCTCTCCGCGTTCGTTTCCTCTCCGCGTTCGTTGTTCCTAGAATAGATCTCCACACGGTGTTGTTTCGTTCCCGTTACGGCGATTCCATGAAGCTGCCCAAAGCCCATTTCGTTTCCGACTTGCACCTGTTCTCCCGCAGAAGCTCCGGGCCCAAAGTCCAACGCGCCATCGAATCGGCCGTCGCACAGTCCAGTACCTTCATCCTCGGCGGAGACATCTTCGACTTCCGTTGGAGCGCCCTGGACTCCCACGAAAAAACCGTCGAGGAAAGTGTCCGCTGGCTCCAAGGCCTCATCTCGGTGAACCCCGATTGCCAATTCCACTACATCCTCGGGAACCACGACGCACTGCCTGCCTTCACCGAGCAACTCGAACAACTGGCGCTGGCCAACCCACAACTCCAATGGCATAAACACTACTTGCGAGTCAACCGCACCGTTTTTCTGCACGGAGACATCATCGATGCGAGAATACCCTATCAAGCTGATTTTCACGAACTGCTCGATGCAAGGCGAATTGCGCACGAACATCGACCACGTCCCCACCCCATGAGACATTCCCTCTACGATGTCGTCGTCAAAACCCGAATCCATCGACTCGTCGCCCACATGGCAAACTCGAACCAAAAAGTCTTAGACCAGGTCTCTGGGTACCTCGAGTGGATTGGCCAAACGCCCGAAAGCGGCGCCGAACAAGTTTTCTTCGGCCATACCCATCGGCCCATCGACGCCATCGATTACCAACGCCAAGTCTTCTACAACCCCGGAGCGGCGATCCACGGGATCCCGTTTAGAATTCTACCCCTGGAAATCTAACCCACTTATCTCCTACTTCCGTGTGTTCCGTGTGTTCCGTGTATTCCGTGTGTTCCGTGTATTCCTAGGTCTTCCTGTACTCTGTGGTTCCCAGGTCTTAGGCGACAAGTGAAGTGGGCCCCATTATTCGGACCACTGGCGACCCCGCGTCAGACAGCGGCAGCCGGTCGTTTTCGACCCCGCGGGCGATAGACTTCCCACGGTGTTTGATTACCTAGACCTTGATGCTGCCTGTCGTAGTCGCAGCAATCAAAGAAGCTTGGCTAACGCTCGATACTTCCGTTAAAGAATCCATTTTGGAAATGATCTGCCGTTGGTCATAACGCTACAGAGGTTCCCAAAACAAAGGCCGCTTGTAAAGCCTGCTGTCAACAGACCACATGGGCGGAATATGCGTCGCTTCGGGGCGACGCGTCTAGAGGAAAGAATTAAAGGTGCCAAATGACAAGAAGTTACCGCTTCATCCGCCTCTTGCCTAGCAGCCCGCCCAATCCCAATATCGTCCCTATCACCATCGTGCTAGGCTCAGGCACTGCAGCGGCCGATGGAGTAACCATCGCAACTCGAAAACCTATATTGATGGTATCGTTGGAAGGCCCGAGGTTGTAGGGTGTAAATCGCCACACCGACAAATCGTAGGAGTCGCTGTTCCAGGTGCCACCGCGGAACCCCCGATCCGAGGAAGGGTTACTGTTATCTAGATAAGCAGACCCTTCCTGCAACTCCCACACGTTTCCTCCAAGGCCCATCGCACCATAAGGACTCAATCCACCTGCTTGGGTGACATCCGCAGGACCTTGACTCGCTTGCTGATAATATACAACTCCGGAAAGGCCACTTGAAACAGCCTCAGGTTGCGTGTTGCTTCCGTGTGGATAAATGTAATAGTTACCGCCATCCGGATTATAATACGCCGCCTTGTACCATTCATCGTAGCTCGGCAGAACAAACTTCGCTAAACGATTCCGATAAGGATTCGATACATCATAGCCAGCGTCGCCACTTTGCCATACAGAGATATTATCGTTGACACCGGACGTTGTGAACTTATACGCGGCTGCGTTGCCGGTGCTTTCATTGAGCCAATTGACGAATCGAGCCGCCTCGTTCCAAGACACCCCAGTAGCAGGTTTATCCAGGCCGTTACCCCCATAAGCCGTCATATCAGCAAGAGTAATTTGAAGAGATGCATTTTCCATCGCGCCATTGTACTTTGTGATCATCTCCCGACTGACCTCGAACTTACCGATGTCGAAGGTGTATGTAACACGACCGGCATTGAGCGGTCTGGCATGTTGGTTGGCATCGGCATCATTACCGGGATCACCGATCGTAACAATCTCCATCGTGAACTCATTAGCGCCAGAGCCAAAATTGACCATACCGCCAAAACTCGGGGCGGCTATGCTGGCTAACGCAACCATGGCACGCGCTACAACGCTCAACACAGGTAGGCTTGTGCGATGCCCGTCAAGAAAATGACAACAATTCATTGCAAGATCTCTCCGCAAACAGAAAAAACTCGTAAACTATCCTTGCAAATACATTTTTCATCCTTGGATAGACACGTAGTTTACCACCCCCCCCCAACCGGGAAAAACCAAAAGACCGACAAGAATAGACAAATTGTCAAAATAATTAGGAGCCCACCTTTTTCGTGGATGCGGGTACTCAGAGGCTCGCCAAGGCACGGCACAGACAGTTCGAATCCTATCGCCTCCAACGACATTTATCGGAGCCAGTCTAAGGCTTTAAGAATCGAATGCTTTGTGATAGGTTGAGCCCAACACACTGAAAGCCAATATCGGCGATCTTGGCGATTGTAACAGGTCATGGAATCAGCGATTCCAACTAGCAGCCAAATAGAGGGATCCTGACATGAATAGAAGAACTATCGCAATCGGAATGCGGAACTGCATGAGGAATCGCAGATAAGACCATCGGAAATTTTGCGAGTTCGTGTTGCGACCTTGGTCACCAACAAGGACAGGTGTTGACGTAGCCCCTCCTTGAAAGTCATCTAAACTCGGACCTAAATCCTCAGGTCGATTTATTTGCAAGAAGGGTGAACCAGTCACTTGCCATCCGGCCCAATAGAATGGATGTCCCGAGTCGCTTGCGGGACCCTGTCGCATCGTGCGAATTTTTGCAGCACGCAAAGAGCTTGACACGTCGATGACCTGATGCCTAAACAGATTCATGTAAAAATCAGACATAAGATAGCTGGTAATCGTTGAATCCACTTCCCACTTACTTGAAACTGTCACCTGGACTCCGGCCAACTGAAACGCGTGTTCTAGCGAAGATACGCCGATTTCTCTGAGCGAAGGATCTCCCGCGGCGCTAAAACATCCAGCAAGATTTACCATACATGTATTTCCAAGAGGAAGAGCAGCGATTCGGCTCGCTCTTAAGATGCCGTCGTTCGATAAATTGGAATTAGCGAGAGCAATCCCAGCCACTTCAATCGACAAGTATTCCTGCTTTACTGAATCACTAGACCTTCTCGACTTCGAGATACCGGAAATCATATGCGTTGCGAAATGGGCGTACTGAGTCCTCTTGAGCTTTTCAACTACTTCTTCAACTTGAGCATTATCGCCTGTCAGTTTTAAAATAGAGCTGACACCTGCCTCCCTGAACACGTCTTCAAAACATTTCACCTCTTGTTCGGAATCTGGAAGTTCTGCTAAGGTATCTGCTGGCTTCAATGATGGCGAATCGCCAAAATCGACCTGACCAACAACCATTGCGTCGATTGAACCTTTATCACGAAGATTTCTTTCGTGAATCAATTGCTCGGTAAGTAACGAACCATGAATAACATGGGTGAATGCAACGTCTTCGATAAGAAAATCTGCACCTTTCGTCGACGGTAGTGCATCCCAGGGTAGTAGGTCGAATACCCCATCTGGCGCAATGTAGACCCGATTCACCTGTGAATCTCCAAGAAAAGCTGCATTGATTTTCGACCAGACTCTCTCAGACAATAAAATCCCCGTTGCTCGATACGCCTCCTTTTGTTCCCTAATACTTTGCACAAAGTCCATGATGATCGGCTCCAACTCATCTGGCGGGCCGAGATCAATCCGGCCAGGCGGCAAATCTCCAGAACAAAGAACGAAAGCATAGTAGTTTCCCGGTATTTCTCGTGAAAAATTGAATTGAGATCTAGACTGAACAATGTCGACTAAAACCTCATCGTTTTTGAGTAATCGCTGAAGATCTCGAAAGGATAACTTTTCTGGAGGGCTCCTCGCGTCAATCAACGATCTAAGCTTGAGAGATACATTCCGATGTTCGTCTCGCAAATCCATTATCATTAACTTCTTTTCGTCGGAATTGACAGCATCAGAGGTGACCAGACGTGATATCTTATCCGACAAGTCCTCATTTTTTCGTCGATACAAATTGACATCAGGATCGGACGATCTCGACAAAAAGATACTCCTATCTCTCAGCATCCTTGAAACAAGCCCTTTTGAATCCCAGACAATGTCATACACCGTTCTGGTATCATCAACCAATTCGTCCGGCAACGAAAGCAAGTAATCTCTCACTCGATTCACTTGGTCCATCAGCTTTACAGAGTCATTCAATGTAGCGAATAAGAGCGCTTGCTCCGCAAGCACTATCGCCATCTCGACCGAATATGCGATAGAATCCTTCGCCTCAGCAGTCCGGCCTTGGGCAAGTTGGATCCGACCCCATAGCAACCAAGATTCAACAAGCTCATCGTGGCCATTTGGGAAAACATCCGTGGAGTAGGATGCCTGTCGAATGTGAATTGCGTCTAGGGAATACATTTCTGCAAGATAGATATCCCCAGTCCGCAGATGCAGTTCCGAAAGGAGGTGTAAGGTTCGGCCTATACTTACGTGCCCAAAGGGGAATTTATCTAGGGGATACGCCTGGAGCTTGGCCTCCAATGACCGGTTAAACCAGTAGATCGCGTGATCATTAAGAGAGCATGCTGCATAGGCTGCAGCAACATTATGATAAGTGCGTACCAACTCAAGGGGAGGAGAATTAGAAAGAACTTTTTGGTCTATGACCTGATGGTACTTACGAACGGCATCCTCGGGGCGTCCTAACTCAACCTCTACAGATGCTAGATGGCTAAGTCCTGAAGCCAACACGGAAGCAATTTCTGGAGACTCTTTTATACTCAACAGTTTAGCCTGCTCCATCAGATGAATCGCATCAAGGTATTGAGATTTCGCAGATTCGAAATCCCCTAGTTCCTCGTAGACAGCGCCTAGATTAATTCTCCAAACCGCAACATCCGCATCATCCCGTTGATCTGCCGACAGATTTTCAGCCAGTCCAACAGCAAGCTTCGCGTGATCCAACGCTAGGTAGCTGAGTCCGGCATGATTAAGTGCCACCGATAAAGACGAATGAATACTAATCCTGGTCCTTTCCAATCCAGCAGTCATCGAGTTCTGAGAGTCCAAGAAGAATAAACTCGCTTCGAAGCACTCTCTAGCTTCAATGAAACTACGATCCATGAATAATCTTCCAGCATCGTTACACGCATGCATGAGGTAGTTAATAAACTCATTGGGGAGTTTACCCAAATGTTTTTTTGGTGCCCGCTGCAGACGATCTAAGGTGCGTTTTAAGCATAACAGCTCTTCGAGGCTTGGAGTCTCGGCCATGTTCTCAGGTCGCCAATTGCGTATAAACCGTCGACTCGCGTTTTGAAAGAGCAGAAAGGACTTTCCTTTTTCAAACAAAGTGGTATTATCGTCAAGGTAGTAAGCTACAGCTTCGAGCATCTCGCTTTCTGCAAGTTGGGTCTCTCGAATAAGGGGATTTGAATGGTTGCCCAACTCCTTTTTCAATATCGCTATTACATCTCGGCTTTTACGGAAGTCGTTTCGGACTATCTCATCGAATGCCTTGTCAAGCTTTTGATCAATCGATTGCTCAGTAGAAAGCTCTTGGGAAAAACTCGCTGTTGCGACCGAAAGGGTAAAAAAAACAAACAGGATGCAGCTACACACCTTGCGTCGTCCGAAAAAAAGGATAGAGCGCATGAGGATTACGGACTCGATGATTGCGTTGTGGGTTTTACTATTTCCGAAAGAGAATACCATTTGACACCAGCATGACTAAGACTTCTAAAGAAATCCTCTTTCCATCTTGCGCTATTACTTGACAATACCCCTAAAAACATCTCGATCTCTTTGCGTTCAATATCTCCCGCGGGATCAATGAGTAAAAGATGATATTGGGAGTCATCTTCCCGAAATCGAATAAGGTAACGATTTTGCTGTGGCAACTCAAAAGATCCAGGCTCGAGACTTATTGATTGACTATCGCTGCGAACAATATATCCGATCGCTGGTTCAGACTGCTCAAGGCGCAGCACCCACTCTTGCTTGACCGAGGAATTTGTGGTCACGTCACCCCGAGTTCGTGCTTGGGATAGACTATAAGCTACGCCCCTTTGGCGACCATTGTTTTGCTCTTGCTGGAACGGGATTAGGATGATCGCAATCGCAGATAGCCCTAACGCAAGCGAAGCTCCGACCAACCATGGGGATTTTCGCAATCCCCCAGTACCCTTAAATGTATCCAGATTGTCCGGGACCTCGACCAAAACCTTCATGTCCGGTGCGTTGAACTCCCTTCCGGCCTCAATCACACCTTGAATGACCAATTTTGCAGCGTTATTCGCATCCGTTGACGCATCGTAAGTCTCGGAGAAGCTGTCTTGGTCTATTTTACCCGCGAAAGCTTCTGAGATCAAACGAAAGTCGTCCGGTGACAACAAGGGCGAATCACTTGCTTCAAATGGAGTCGTTGTCATACTTTAACCCCGCTAGAACAATCATCATGGGTAGAGAGTAGCGGCATTGAATATCCTGGAATTCAACTAAACCGATTTTTTTATGGGGAATATTTAGCTCCTTAGATAGAAAATCGATCTCGTCGAGAATGCTATCCATTTGGGATCTGATTTGCTGGGATATACTGCACGTTAGCTGCTTCAGAGTCAATCCTTCTTCCGGGAAATCGCACTGCCTAAAAGCAACCAAGACACTCAAGACGTGAATCTTTAAAACGGATTGGCAATCCGATAAAAAACCTTCCGTTATGAGCCCTCCTAAAGGTAGAGCGGAAGAAAATTTCTCGCTAGCTAACGCCCTGATCGCATACTCATATCCATCTAACCTCAGTGCTTTGGGTCGGTAAGCAAAGTTTGGCTTCGTCAACGGTAAATCGAGAGCGATCGAAAGGGCCAAAGGCAACCAAAGCGGAGTGTTGCTGCTCGGCCAATTTTTTTCGCTAAAAAAACTATCCGCACACCCAATTCGACGCGCTAAGTCTTTTTTACTCAACTTGCATGCTTCACGTTGCTGCTCGAACTCGGGTTTTATCCTGGACCAGAACGACGCTACCAAGCCATTTCGATACTCGGTACGTATGAAACTGATATGCTCGCTAGATATACGCGATGCATCCAATACACTTTCAGCCCACAACTTACTTACTCCTTTACTGATTGCTTGGATCATTCGTCACGTAGCGCTGGACTCGGATGCTGCCCCCCGATAACGTCGAAATCGCAGTCAGACTCCGAACTTTATGCGACAATTTTTCTTTAAGATTAGCAAATCATCCACCCCGTGTCAAATCGTAGTTTTTTTAGGAATTCGGTCGCCCAGGACTGGCGAAAGCTTCGCTCCACTGTTCCTCCGGAGAAAGCGAACTCCAAGAGGGTTTCGTCAGTAATTCGGGAAAGAAAACATCTTGGATTCGCCGCGCGGCGAAGAACGAGATCCGTGGGTTTCTACAATCACGAAGAGTTTTGTACTGCTATCAGCAGCGATCGTAAATTCCATATTGCCTCCATTCGAGTGTGCTAAATCCGATTCGTACACTGTTTGAACGCAACGAACCAGTAGACCTTTACATAGGGAGTATCGACTATGACCAAGACCTTCCAAGGAGATTCAAAGGCAAGTCCTCAGTCTAGGACATCGCCAAAAAAAGGTTTTCGCAGGATGCTAATTGAAGATCTCGAGAATCGCCAACTCATGGCGGCGGATTTGTACCAGTCCGAGTATCAAGCTCTACTTAGCGATTATGATGCAGGCCATTTTTCGGATGCCAGGTTTCTGACCTATGGCAAAGGCCAGACCACTTATAAAGGAGGCGTCAGTAAAGATGAGATTATCGAAAAAAATCCAGATGTGGAACTCGGTAAAAAGATCGGCGATGCGATCTCTGTTGCAACGGATTTAGCAGTGCTGGCGAGCTCCTTCATGAAGAAAGACGGTTCACCGGTTTTTGACCCCGACAAAGCTGTCAACCCAGCGACTTCCATGGAACACGAAGTTCTTTACGGTTCAAACAAAGCCGATCGGTTCACCATTAATCATCCCCATAGCACCGTCATAGCAGGTCCTGGAAACGATTCAGTTCAAGTCAATAGTTCTTATGCTACGATCCTGTTGAACCAAGGAGAGGACGTCGTTCGATTCTCGAGCGATGCAGGGGTTGGGATCGGTGGGCCAGGCAAGCAGACGTATCGCTTGTCAGCAACCAGCATCAATACGGTGATCATGGACTCCTCCCCAATAAATCATATCGAGTACGAGGGTCACATCGGGGAACTTACCTTCGCAAACACCAAACGCGGATTGGAGATTCGCAAAGTCGGTCAGGTTCTTGCCGAGATCAGGAATCCAGACTTCTACAGCCAGGAACTCATTCTTAGAACCAAAGATGCCACGATTGCTCTCTCGACGGTACTCAATATCCCAGGTCATGATGCGGTAACTATCGCAATAGCAAGTTATAGCGAGAACAGCGCTAAGTACTTACCTGCCGTAGAGAAACTCGGATACACTCCGCTTGACCATACCGTCAACGACATCACCGGCTTGGAAATGTGGGTCCACAAGCGAAATTATATACCCAAACTCTCCGGTGATGTGAATGCTGACCCGGTCCGGGTAAAAGACCAATACGTCGTGGGCATCGCTGGTACGCAAGACGCACGCGACTTCGGCGTTTTCGCCGCCCTACCCAGTCTTCAGTACGAGCAAATCAAGGCTGAGACTGAAAATCTGATCGCAACGAACCCGGTTTCGGTTATCACCTTGGTCGGACATAGCGGTGGTGGTGAAGTTGCCCTGAGAGCAGGAAGAGACTTAGCGATCGAGCATCCGACCATTCAGTTCAACTTGGTGATGGTCAATAGCGGTGGCGTCGATCCTCGTTTCGTCCACTCTTATGAACTCGATAATCTGGCTATCGCCCACTATCGCCACGAGAAGGATTGGCTCAGCTCCGACGTAATCAATGATGTGCGTGGTCTAGGTCACGGAAAGCTCGTGTACCCGAAGCAAACCGAAACGATCACGATAAAGACAGCCGAGGATAAACCCCTGCCTCTGGACAAATATCACGACGCGGAGAATGTGCTTGAGAAACTGCCCCCAGGTAAATTCAAATTGTCTCGAACAAGCCCTTCCAGTTCAACGCAAAATTCGATCGTAAAAACCGACGCTTCTCACACCTTTGTTTTTTCGCAATTACCCGATGCCACTCAGGAACTTCTCCTGAAAGCGACCGAGCAATTGATGGAAATCGATGCAAATCTACCTGCCACTCCTTTCTTGAAAACCAAATTTGACTTTGGATCTAAGACCCATCAGCAACCTGATACGATCAACATCTCACCAGAGGCCATCTACTCTCAAGAGGTAGGGTTTGGACTGAAGCAAGGAACCCAGATCCAATTAGGCGATTCCGCTATCGGAAACGACTGGCAACGCGATTACGTAAGCGGTCCATCGATCCCCTTTTTGGTCGATTTAGAGCCAGGGATTTACTACATCACTCTCATGACCGGCACCTCCAAGAGCTTGGATCACTTGCATGTCTACGCCAACTCGCGATCGATCGGGTCGATCCCTCACACATCCCCACGGGAGATCAAGGAGACGACCTTTAGATTCAATCATCTCGGTGGGACCCTCGAACTGGAACTTCGGGATACCGGCGGCCTAACGAGCAACGCTATCCTCAACGGATTGACGATCGAGCGGGTCGCACCTTGGGCCCCAGTACCCACCGCTGTAGCTCCGGATCCATCATTCACAATCATTACCCCTGGTTATATCGAACCAGTGACCGTTCTCGATAAGATCTCCGACTCGGTCAAGCCTGTGGCTGAACTCATCAAGTCGGTGGTACTTCTAGTAACACCTGCGGCTCCATTAAGTGCATTGCAGATTCTGAAGTCCGCCAAGACGATCGCCAAGTCGTCGAAGAAACTCTACGACACCTGGAAATCAGGAAAATCGGATGTTCCCGAATGGGTCTACCTTATGCAGATCGCATCCAATCATCAAAACGCCATGATGGGGCTGCCTCTTCAACCGATCGCGTCGAGCGCTATCTCCTTAAATTCGCTCGAATCGATGACCAACGAGGAACAGCAAAAACTGCTTCGCAGTACAGAGGTAATGATCATCGATGCGCAGAAGCAACTTAACGACGGAGTAAAACCTTATGGCGCCTTCGGCGATAAAGTCACCGATGCAAACGCTTACCGCAAGAGCATCGACCGGCTTTCTGCGCAAATGTACCGAGCTATTGCCAACAAAGGCCGAGCGATCGATCTGGAAAATGGTGGATTTAAGCTCGATGTGCAAATGATCGCCGAGGATTTCGCTGTAGTCGCCGCCGGCGAAGCCATCGATCGCATCGCCCGGGAACGCAAAGCGCTCTCGGAAAAACTCGGATACGTTGAACTAGTAGCCCTAAATCCCATTTCGGTCAAGAAAACTGATAAATCATCCATTCCTGAACCTGAAACGACGCCCTTCAACTTGGTGTTACGTAGCTTCAACGAGGAGGTCACCGATGTCCCATCGGACTTCTACAAAGGACCACTCGACGGGATCGTTGGGGGTAACCAATTAGGTGTTGAAGCCGGTACAGCTCGGGAATTCTCCACAACCGATCCAATCGGTTCGACGCGCTACAAAAACTTCTCCAAGGATGGCAAGCCCGTTTCCGGTGAAATGGAAAGGATCGCCTTTCATAACCATGGCCTATTCGCCTACGCCAATACCTCAGGTTATGTGTCCGTGGTCAATACCAATCGCGACGCCTTGCTGTTTCAAAACCGTTTATCGACCGTCAAACCCCTCGATTTGCAGTTCTCTCCCGATGGCAGGAAACTTGCCGTTCTTGACCAGAACGGAAAACTAACGGTGATCAATCTCGAGAGCAGAAGCTCGAAAGAGTTGGTTCTCAAACAAGGGTTCAGCGCTGGCCTCAAATGGGCCGACGATCGTCGGCTATTGGTAGCTGGCACGGGTGGTAGCGTTCAATCGATTCCTGTTGCCGCAACCGGTAGTTTTGGAACTCCAGTATCTCTCGGGAGAATCGCGGAGGATCTGCTGGATTTCTGGGTCACTCCGCTGAACAATGACTCTCCAATCCGTATCGTTTCGATCCAAAGGAATCGAGCGGTACAAATCTGGTCAGTCGATGCAGAACGATCTCCGGTTTTGCTGAACACTTGGACGCTTGGGCCGAACCTGCGAGTCCTGGATGTGGACACAACCCGAGGACATGTGTTGGTCACCAACGGAACAAGCGCAAGCCTGATGCAAATCGTGGGTAACGAATTGATCGCCAAGCTTACCATCACGGATATGGCTAGCGGCACACAAATCACTGCGGGAAGGCTTTCTGCAGATGGCACCCGAATGGTGATCGGTGGCACGGACCAACAGCTTCGCGTCTACAGCGTTCCAAGCGCCTTAGAAGGTACGCGGGAACTCGTATCGAACTATTCATCGATCATGCCAGCCGTTCGTACAATCGAACTATCAGATGATGCTGAAAGAGTCTTCGTCGCTTACAAGGACACTGCGGGTGGTAACTCGATTGATGTAGACATTTCCGAGGGTGTGCGCGATAAACTGGGACTTATCGGTCGATTTTTCGGCAAGGAACACGACCAAGCCAAGAGTCTCCCCTATGTCTTGGTTGAGAAATATAGCGATCAACTCCGCTTCCACCGCCGCCGCGACCGCGAGGATCTCGATGCACTGTATGGACAACTCGCCAAACAAACGAGCTGGAAATTCGCTCAATCGCATCCAGTCGATGAGATTCTCAAAGACGAAGATTTTTTCACGCCTAGCGATGAAAACAACAAACCCCCGACATTCCAACACTCAATTCCGAATTCTACGATCGGCGAAACGCAGACCATCGATCTGAAAGACCTGGCCATCGACCCGGAAGGAAAACCTATTGCCTTTCGAGTCAGGTCTAATAATCCATCGATCGCTAAGGCTCGTATCGTCGGCAACCAATTAGTCATCCAGCCAACCGATCAGGGGGACGCAGTGATCACACTCACCGCAAGCGATGGCAAGTACTGGTCGGCAATCAATTTCACGATCACCACCGATCCAACTCTCCAGCGAGATCGGTTTGAAAAAATGCAAAAGGAACTCGTCGGCATTGAGAAAGAGCAGGCTGAGTTGAAAAAATCCAACGCTATTGTCGACAGCTCGATCAATTCCTTTGGAAAATCGCTAGCAAAGATTAACACGGAGATCGAAAGCTATAATAAGCGATCCACTCGATTGTCCAAGACTCTAAACGATGCTTCAGCAGAGGTTCGTTCTACGCGTAAGAGTATTGGTTCGACCACTGAAAATCGTCAAGAAACGTTGGAAGCTATCCTGGAATTCAGCCAAGCTGTTCGTTCTGCAGACCAAGCAGCAAAGAAGGCGTTGAGTGAATTCGAGGACGCTCGCGATGTGTCCGAATCCCGCCAGCGGGTCGCAAATGTCGCTAAAAAACGGTTCGAAGATGCTAGCGCATCGCAAAGAGAGTCGCGTCTCGCTGAATGGAGAGCAGCTAGAGAATCGCTCGAAGCTGCTCTCACAATTGAAAAATCCAAACGACAAGAGTGGATTAATGCAAATGATTCTCTGAAACAAGCAAGGGAGAGCCTGAATGATGCCCAAGGTCGACTTGAGTCGATCGATGCGCGTCTGCGACGCTTGAACACTGCTCTGAGGGAATCCTTGGACGATGAAGCAAAAGCTAGGGTATCCCTGCAGCAGCATGTGCTTAGCCGCGATGAACTGATGAAAGCGCGCGACAAGGTTGTCGATCGACTATCTCAAGCTCAAGAGCGAGCGATTGCAAATGCAATGACAGCCAAACGATTGGCGGACCTCATGGGATCGCTTGTCGCGAACTACAAGAAATTGCACGCTACACGCTGGGTCGATCATCTAGGAATCACCAACTGGGAATCCAAGGAACTAAACCCCACTCGAAAGAGTATCGAGCCGATTTTGCAAAACAGCAAATCCAACGCGAGCTTTTTCCAACAAACCATCGAGCGCCTCAAAAGTTCGCTGCGATGACGGAGGTCGTTAATTCCACTTGCCGGTGAACCTAGACACACCTAAGCTACATCGCATGCAGCCGTAATGATCAACTCGGCTCGGTATCCTGGCGCTGCGAGTTGCGCATGAATGCACGCGCGACTCGGCGCATGGCCGCTTGGGATCCATGCATCCCATAGCTCGTTGAACACCGCGAGGTCTTCAGGAAATGGAAGGTAGATCAAGACCTGCAAGAGGGCCGTGCGCGAACTCTTCGCCAAGGCGAGTCGCTCGTCGACCTGACAGAAGAGTTGCTCGAATTGCCCCCGTGCATCGAGTTGCGGATCCTCAGGGACTTCAACAAAGTAAGCGATCCCACGATGCATGACGAGGTCGGACCAGCGGGGTGTCGTACCGTGACGGGTGATATCGGCCATTCAACTTCCGGCTAGAACGAAGTTTACAAAAAGTGAAAAAACCAGGACCGGCATTGTACACAGGCCAATTCGGTTTTTTCGAGCCGAGAGGCGGATTCACCTTGTGAGCCGCTGGGCGCAAGCCGCGGGCGGTTGCCATAAACCCCGCACCGATGCAATCTGGCTGCACGGCGGCAATCGCCTAGCCTGCTCGGGCCCATACGATGCGTCCCGGGGGGCTGATTCAAATCGCCCAACCGCTGGCGCTGGTTGGCTCACAGGTCATTCACACAGGATCGACCGTCCAATACCCAAGCCACCGGCAGTCGGATCGCTCAAACGAACCCAACTGCGCTTTGCTCTTGCCTAAACTCCTGTCGGCCGATTGGGCAACCAAAACCAAACCATCGCACAATCGCGATGCATGAAGCGCCGTCGGCGAATCGGTCGATCCGAGCTCGATCAACACCAAACCATGTTCCCCACGAATCTTCGTCAAACCAGCCACATCGCGCAGCACTTGACCTGAAAATTCGCTCGGGACTTTTCCACTCTCAACGAGCCAATCCCAGTAGACTTCCTGTAGACCTGGCTCGGCCGATCTCGCAGCATGCAACCTGTCGGTACTGCGAACCACGCACGCGCGAGAGTGACTCTGTCCC
>Ga0209985_10003160_pt1 | contig 14309 bp, 16 predicted proteins | sample NOAtaG_FD_187305 | JGI IMG/M metagenome (GOLD analysis project Ga0209985, IMG submission 187305) | Freshwater lake microbial communities from Lake Erie, under a cyanobacterial bloom - NOAA_Erie_Diel6S_1000h metaG (SPAdes) (version 2) | ecosystem: Environmental > Aquatic > Freshwater > Lake ...
GTGTGCGCCAGGCCGGATGCGCGGCAAGTCATGCTCGAGGACACGGGTTTCGACGAGCAGCTCAGTCATGCTCACGAGCCGGGCAATCGGCTGTCCCACGGCGAGCTGTTCTCCCGCCTGGACCCACAGCCGATCGATCGTCCCGGTCAGGGGACTCCGGATCGTGGCGCGTGCACGATCGCGTCGGGCCCGGTCGGCCGCCACACGAGCCGACAGGACCCCCGCGCGAATCTGCCGCGCGTGCCGCTGGGCCGCCGACGGCGCATGCCCGGTCACGAGCGACTCCGGCTGGTAGCCGTCCTGCATCCGCAGCTCCGCCTCGGCCAGACGGGCCTCTGCCTCCCGCAGCTGCAGGTCGAACGGCTCCGTCTCGAGCGACAGCACGGGATCACCAGTGCGCACGCGTCCGCCTTCCCGACCGTGGACGCCCGCGATGGTTCCGGCGACATCAGCCCGGAGGGTCATGGCCACATCCGCCTTCACCACACCCGACGCGCTCACCCAGAGGATCAGATCGGCATCCCGGGCCGGAGCCGTGACCACGTCGACGGCCTCGAGTACAGCCCCGGCATCGGCGCGCGTCATCCCCCGGGCGGTCGTGTCGCCGGATGAAGGGACCGCCCCATCCACCCAGTCGCGTGCGGTCGACGGCGAACAGACGGCGAGACACACGAGCGCCGGCAGGAGGCAGCGGCCTGCGTTGGACACCACGGGAGGGAAGACCATGGCCCCATCGTGCCATGCCCCGCGTCCCCGCGTCTCATCCTTTTCCCGGCCGCATCATGCTTTCACCGCCAGACCGGGCGGGTTCCTTGCCCTGCTCCCCCCGCCGTGGTTAGGTTGCCGGTCTGACGGTAGCTGGTCTGTCCCGAGTCCGTCGGGCGGTCCTGGCACGGAGTCCGTGCCCTCATGGCGCCGCAGTGCGCGCGTAGCTCAGTTGGATAGAGCGTCGGCCTCCGGAGCCGAAGGTCGCAGGTTCGAGTCCTGCCGCGCGCGTGGCCCCGCTCTCCAGCTCGCTCCCGTGCGCAGCGCCTTCGACAGCCTCACCGCCAAGTATCCCGACCAACGGATCCGCCTCGAACGTGCCAACGGCGAGGTGGCGACGCGCATCTGCGACCTGATCGCCCCGCTGGGCAAGGGGCAGCGCGCCCTCATCGTGGCCCCGCCCAAGGGCGGCAAGACGATCCTGCTGCAGCAGATCGCCAACGCCATCACGGAAAACCACCCCGAGATCACCTGCTTCATCCTCCTCATCGACGAACGCCCCGAGGAGGTGACCGACATGCAGGCGAACTGTCCGGGGGCCGAGGTCATCTGCTCCACCTTCGACGAGAAGGCGCAGAAACACGTGCAGGTGGCGGAGCAGCTCCTCGAGCGCGCCAAGCGGCTCGTGACCGAGGGGAAGGACGTCGTGATCCTCCTCGACTCCATCACGCGGCTGGCCCGGGCGCACAACGCCGTGGCGCCGCAGGGCGGTCGCCTGATGTCCGGCGGCATGGAGGCCACGGCCATGCAGAAGCCCAAGGCCTTCTTCGGCGCGGCGCGCAATGTGGTGGAGGGCGGCTCGCTCACCATCGTGGCCACGGCGCTCATCGAGACCAACTCGCGCATGGACGAGCTGATCTTCGAGGAGTTCAAGGGCACCGGCAACATGGAGCTCGTGCTCGACCGGAAGCTCGCGGAGAAGCGCATCTTTCCGGCCATCGACATCAACAAGTCCGGCACGCGGCGCGAGGAGAACCTGCTCACCGCCTTCGAGCAGCAACGGGTCTTCCTGCTCCGGACCTTCCTCGCCGACATGCCGAGCGACGAGGCGATGCTCTTCCTGCTCAAGCGCATGGAGCGCGTGCGCTCCAACCAGGAGTTCTTCGAGCAGATGGCGGAGGCGTGAACGGCGCCCGACGGGAGCCCGTCCGCCGGTGAGTGCCGCAGCTCGTCTCCTGGCCGTGGACTGGGGCGATCGCCGCATCGGTCTGGCCATCAGTGATGCGCTCGGCATGCTCTCGTCACCGGCCGGGACCCTCACGCGTCGCGCAGGGAAGCGTCCGCCGCTCGCCGAGCTGATGCGGCAGGCCGCCACCCTCGAAGCCACCGGCTACGTGTTCGGGCTCCCGCTGGATCCGGAAGGGCGTGAAACCCCGCGCTCCCTGGAAGTGCGGTCGGTGGCGGCCACGCTCGCCGGACGGCAGCCACTCCCCGTGCGACTGGTCGATGAACGCTTCACCACCGCCGCCGCACTGCGGACGATCGCCGCCCAGGGGGGGAGCACGCGCGGACGGAAGGGCGACGTGGATGCGCTGGCCGCCTGCATCCTGCTCGACGGCGTCCTGCGGGCCGCGTCGCAGGGCGTGACGATGGGTGAGGCGGTCAGCGCGGCGGCAAGCGCGCCCGCCGACGCCCCTACCAGCGGCGTGGACGCCTGATGCCCCGACGCCCACGCCTCACCATCGGGCGGCTGCTCGTCGTGGCGGCGGGCACCGTGCTCGCATTGGGAACCTGCCTCGAGATGCAGGGAACGGCCGGCCCCGAGACCCCCCGAGAACGGGTCCTCATCCCCAGGGGCGCCAGCGTACGGACGGCGGCCGAATCGCTCGCCGTGGCCGGCGTGATCGGCTCCACGCGACTGTTCCGCTGGTACGCCGCGCTCGACGGCCGTGCGCGGGCCATCAAGCCGGGGACCTATGATCTCCCCACCGGCAGCGGGTATCGCGCCGTGCTCGACGCGCTGGTGGCGGGCGACGGCGTGCTGCACACCGTGGTCATCCCGGAAGGCTTCGACCTGCGCGACATTACGCCACTGCTCGCCAAGGCGCTGGAGATTCCGGAGGATTCCGTGACCGAGGCGGTCACGGATCCCGCATTGCGGCAGCGGCTCGACATCCCGACCGCGAGCGTGGAAGGGTACCTGTTCCCTGCCACGTACGCCTTCCCCATCGGGACATCGGCGCGCGAGGCCGTGGCCGCCATGGTGGCCCGGTGGGAGGCGGCCTGGGACCCGGCATGGGACGCCCGCCTGTCGGCCATGGGCATCACGCGGCACGAAGCCATGACGATGGCCAGCATCGTGGAGAAGGAGGCGCGCAAGGCGGAGGAGCGCCCGATCATCGCCGCGGTGTATTGGAACCGGGTCAAGCGTCGCATGCGGCTGCAGGCCGACCCCACCGTGCAGTACGCCCTGCCGCAGCACGTGGACCGCGTGCTCTATCGCGACCTGACCGTGGATTCCCGCTACAACACGTATCGGTACGACGGGCTGCCGCCGGGGCCGATCGCATCCCCCGGCCGCGCATCCCTGGCGGCGGCGCTCGAGCCAGCCAACGTCCCCTATCTGTTCTTCGTGGCACGTCCGGACGGGAGCCACCGGTTCACGACCACGTTCCAGGAGCACGCACGCGCCATCCGGGAGATCCGGTCTGCCGTCCGGCGCGGTGCGGCGCCTGCCGTGCGACAGGCCCGCTGATCAGGTCGCCCGCGATGCCGGCCCACACCGGAACCGGTGCGCACTTCCCCCTCACACTGCTGATCAGCACCTACAACTGGCCCGAGGCGCTGGCGCTGGTACTGGCCAGCGTGCGGGCGCAGCGCGTATTGCCGGACGAAGTGGTGATTGCCGATGACGGCTCACGCGCGCCTACGCGTGACCTGATTGCGCGCGAGGCCCGCACCTTTCCGGTGCCGCTCGTGCATGTCTGGCACGAGGACACCGGCTTTCGGCTCGCGGCCATCCGGAATCGTGCCATCGCAGCAGCGACCGGCCGGTATCTGGTGCAGATCGACGGGGACATCCTGCTGCACCCGGGGTTCGTGGCGGCGCATCGCGCGCACGCGCGCCCCGGGCACTGGGTGCAGGGGTCACGCGCGCTGCTGGGTGAGCAGGTCAGCCGGCGCCTGCTCGCCGGCGAGTCGGTCGCCCTCGGTCCCTTCATGCAGGACCTGAACCATCGCCCCAACGCGTTCCATGCGCCCTGGCTCGCCCCCTTCGTTCGTGGCCCGCAGGATCCGATGACGCGCGTGCGCGGGGCCCACATGGCCTTCTGGCGAGACGACCTCGTGCGCACCAACGGCTACGACGAGGAAATCGAGGGGTGGGGACGGGAGGACAGCGAGCTGGCCACTCGCCTCGATCACCTGGGGGTGCGCCGCCGCAATCTGAAGTTTGCCGCCGTGGCCTATCACCTCTGGCATCCGCAGGCGAACTTCGACGCCATCGAGCGGAATCACGAGCGGCTGCTCCGCACGCGGCGCGAGCGCCTCACGCGGGCGGCGCGAGGCCTCGATCAATACCTGTCCCCGGAGGACACCCCATGAGCCGTGGTGCGCCGTCTGCACGGGCCGTCGTGTCACGACGGGCGACCGCCCGCGTTCGCGGCGGCCATCCGTGGATCTACCGGTCCGACGTGGCGGAACGGCCCTCGGGGCCGGCCGGCATTGTGGCGGTGGAGGATACGACCGGCATACCGCTGGGGCATGCGCTCTGGAGTCCCGCGTCCGAGATCGCCCTGCGGATGCTCGAGCGCGATCCGTCCCGGACGCCGGATGCTGCATGGTGGCACGAGGCGTTGGGCCGCGCCGTGGCCCGGCGCGCGCCGCTCGCCGACCAGGCCACGGCCTATCGGCTCGTGCATGGCGAGGGAGATGGGCTGCCGTCGCTCATCGTGGACCGCTACGGACCGTATCTGGTGGTGCAGCTCCTCTCGGCCGGTGTGGATGCCTGGACCGACGCCATCGTGCACAGCCTGCAGGCACTCACCGGGTGCACCGGGATTCTGGCGCGCAACGATCCGGCAGCGCGTGCACGCGAAGGGCTGCCCCGTGAGGTGCGGCTTCTGGCCGGCGACGTCCCGCGCACCGTGGAAGTGGAGGAACACGGCATCCGGTATCTCGCCGCGCCGTGGGATGGACAAAAGACCGGGGCCTTCCTCGACCAGCGGGAGAACCGCGTGCTCATTGGTGGGCTCGCGCGCGGGCACGCGCTCGACTGCTTTGCCTACCACGGATCCTTCGCCCTGCACCTCGCCCGCCAGGCTGATCAGGTGTGGGCGCTCGACGTGTCGGCGCCGGCGCTTGCGCGCGTAGCCGAGCATGCGGCCGCGAACGGGCTGGACAACATCACGCCGATAGAGGCCGATGCCTTCGATCAGCTGCGACAGTGGCACCGCGAGGGACGGCGCTTCGACACGATCGTTGTCGACCCGCCGGCGTTCGCCAAGTCGCGCGGGGCGCTCGAGGGGGCCCGCCGCGGATACAAGGACATCAACCTGCAGGCCATGAAGCTGCTCGCACCCGGCGGGCTGCTGTATACGGCGTCGTGCAGCTTCCACCTGTCGCGCGGCGAGTTCTTCGCACTGCTCATGGACGCCGCCGCCGACAGTGGTCGCCGGTGGGCGTTGCGCACCATTACGGGCCAACCGCTCGACCACCCCGAGTTGCTCACCGTCCCGGAAACCGGGTACCTCAAGGGCGCGCTGCTCGAGGCCATGAGCTGAGGCACCCTGCCCGTCAGCGCCGCTGGCAGCGGGGACAGTAGTAGCTGCTGCGCGCGCCCTGCACGAGCCGCCGGATGCGCGTCTGACATCGTGGACAGGGGGCGTCCTCGGCGTCGTAGACGCGCCACGCCGCCACGGCCTCCGCCTCCTCACGAGCGTAATACCGCCCCGACGGCGCGTGCTCCAGCACCTCGCGGATCGCGTCCCGCAAGCGCGTGAGCCGGGCCACGGAGAGCGTCCGTGCCACCGCCGCCGGATGAATGCGTGCCACCCACAGCGCCTCGGCCGCGTAGATGTTCCCCACCCCGGCCACGACCCGCTGGTCGAGGAGCACCGCCTTGATGGGTCCCCGGCGCGTGGCCAGCGCCGCGGCGAACGCCTCCACCGTGAACGCCTCCGTGAGCGGCTCGGGACCCAGCGGTGGGGACACCCACGCACCGGGCGCATGCCGGCGCACCACGGCCAGCGCGCGACCATCCACGAGGTGCACCGTGACCCCACTCGACAGCTCGAGGCGGAGGCGCGAGTGCGCCGGTGGCTGCGCCGATGCCGGCGTGAACTCCCAGTCCCCGGTCATTCGGAAATGGACTTCCAGGAGGCTCCCGTCGTCGAGGTGCAGGAGCTGGATCTTGGCCCGACGCTCGACCCGGTCAATCTGCCGTCCGGTGAGCGCGCGCTGCGCCCCGGCCGGCAGCCGCTTGCGGATGGCCGGATGGACGACCTGCACACGCACGATCGTGTGCCCGATCGCGAGGCCCCGGAGCCGTCCAGCCGCTGCCTCAACCTCCGGGAGTTCAGGCATCCCACCCCCGCATCACCAGTGTTCCCATGCTGTCAACTGACTGAATATGCTGTACTTGGACTGTGGATAATCACAAAAATGGGGCTTGCGTATCTGATGGCCAACCATAACTTATCCACATTCCTCCCACCTCGACGGGTATCCCCATCAGTTCACCCCGGTCCCTCCGGTACGAGTACGAACTGTACGTCGAACGCGAGATCGAGGACTACAAGGACTCGGTGTCGCGTGGCGCCCTCCTGAAAATTGGGGACGAGGCGGTCGTGGTGCTCCGCCAGAGCGACCAGATCGCGCTGACGGAAATCCTGGTCTGGCAGGAAGTCGACCGGATCATCGCCCGGCGCCTGCGACTGCCCAGCTACAACACGTGGCGCCGGCGTCGCGTGAAGATGCTCGAGGAGTACCGGAAGCCGGAGCACTGGGGGCTCGACCCGGACGCGGCGCTGGTGCGGGCCCTGGCCGATTCCGGCGATCGGCATGTGCTGGTGGCGGGTGCGGAGCAGGAGGGACCGGCGCTCTATCTCGCGGCACGAGGCGCCGCCGTGACGGCGCTCGAACCGGCCGAGGATGCGGTGGAGCGTGTGGTGCGCGCCGCGGAGGCGGCGGGGCTCACGGAGCGGGTACGCAGCTACTGTGCGGATCTGGGCGGTTGGTCTCCCGATGTGGCCTTGCACGCGGTGGTGTGCACCCCCACCGCCTTCGCGGGACTGGATGCCGCCGACCGGGCGCGCGTCATCGAGGTGCTGCAGAGTGCCACCGTCGATGGCGGGGTCCATCTCGTGGAGACGCTGGTCGCCGGGTCCGAGCCGCGGTCGGATGCGTTGGCCCTCGAGGAGCTTGCCACGCGCTACCGCGGATGGACCATCTCCGTCGAGCGCAGCAGTGGGCGTCGCGAAACCTTTCTCGCACGAAAGGAAGCGGCCGTCGCCTAGGCGATCCGTTGCAGAAGGACACGCATCGAGCGACCCGTGTCGTTGCAAGTGGACACGACCTCGACCCGGTGGATCGCAGGTCCCCGAGCAAGCGCTGATGGGAGAAGGAGATACCCGCCAGAGACCGGCGGCGATCCCGTGGCATCCGACCTGCTCTGTGCATGCGTATCGGCGACGGACACTCCGCACGCCGGTGCCGCCCTTCAGCACCCCGAGCCGCTCATGCGCCGCACGCCCGCTGTGCCCCTGGTCCCCGAATCGTCCGAGCCGGTTGGGTTGGTGATCGCCGACGGTGGGCTTGGCGACCACATCCCACGCTTCTGGGCCTTCGTGTGGGGCCCGGTCCCTGATGACGCGTTCGACCACGCAGGCGATGCCGTAGGCGTTGACACGTTCGAGGCCGCCGCCGCCGGTCCGTCTCGGCACCGGGCCTCCGGCGCCGTCCTCGCCACCTGTCCGTAGTCACGGATCACCGGGTGGGACCCACCAAAACGTGAAGGGCGTCGGCGGACATGCCGACGCCCTTCGCGTAAAGACGGGCTGCGCGGTCGAGAGCGACCGGATTACGCCGCGGCCGGGGCCGGAGCGGCAGCCTTCTTGGAGGCCTTCTTCGCGCGCTTGGCCGGCTTCTTCTTGGCGGCCTTCTTCGCGCCCTTCTTGGCGGCCTTCTTGGCGCCCTTCTTGGCGGCCTTCTTGGCGCCCTTCTTGGCCGCCTTCTTGGCGCCCTTCTTGGCGGCCTTCTTCGCGGCCTTCTTCACGGTCTTGCGCACGGCCTTCTTCGCGGCCTTCTTCGCGCCCTTCTTTGCGGCCTTCTTCGCGGCCTTCTTGGCAGCTGCCATGGAACGAATCCTCTTGTCGAGGTGGATCAGGCTCCCTTTCCCCCGGTGGAAAGGTGAGCGCACAAACCGGGCGGCGCATGCACCGCGTCGGCCTGCGCTACGCGGCCTCCAGGAGACACGCGCAGGTGCAGGTCCACCGTGGCCGCGTGCGGCCGATGGACTCGAACGAAGACAGGGAGGGCACCGCAAACGGCGACGCCGAGGCCCGGACCGTCAGGAGGCCCGCCTCGGACTGCGACTTCGGTGACGCCATCGAACCCGTGATGGCGGAGCGTCGGTGGAACTCGTGTCGGGAAATCGCCACGCGTTGCCGTTTGGGACTGCGCGCCCCGGAGTGCCTGCCAACCGCGAATCCGGGGAAGTCGAATGTGGACAGCGCGCGCAAGTCGTTGAGGTGTCGCGAATATACGCGTGGATAATTCAAACGCGCAATAGCGCGTATAAAGAACGCGCGCGTGCGTTGCCCCGTACGGCATGTGCCGGCAGCGCGTCGGCTCCTTCCTCCGGCCCGACGCCCATGCCAACTTGCCTGCGCCCTGCACGGGCCAGCAGACGACTTTTCCCTCGGGCACACGCGTGTGTGTCCGGAGTGTGGAGCGATATGAAAGCGCTTGTGAAGCAGACGGCGGGACGGGGACTCACGCTCACCGACGTACCGGAGCCCGCGATCCGGGATGACGAAGTGCTCATCCGCGTCCGGCGCGCCGGCGTGTGCGGCACCGACGTGCACATCTACGAATGGGACCGGTGGGCCGCCGGGCGCTGTCGCCCGCCCTTCATCTGCGGCCACGAGTTCGCCGGCGATGTCGTCGAGGTGGGACGCCTCGTCGACACGGTGCGCGTGGGCGACCGCGTCACCGCCGAGGGGCACATTGTCGACGAGCGCTCCCTGTTCAGCCGGACGGGCAATGCGCACGTCGATCCGTCCACCCGCATCATCGGGGTGGACCGCGACGGCTGCTTCGCGGAATACATCGCCATGCCGGCGACCAACGTCTGGCACCTGCCCGACGGCGTGAGCTATGACGTGGGCGGCATCCACGACCCCATGGGCAACGCCTTCCACACCGCCCTCTCCGCCGACATCCCCGGCAACGTGGTGCTCATCACCGGGTGCGGCCCCATCGGCGCCTTCGCCGTCGGCATCTGCCGCGCCGCCGGAGCCGCGCGCATCATCGCCACCGACGTGAACCCCAAGCGCCTCGAACTCGCCCGCCGCATGGGCGCGCACGACGCCGTCCACCCGGACGACGCCGAGGCCGCTGTGCGCGCCGCCTCGGACGGTCATGGGGCCGACGTGGTGCTGGAGATGTCCGGGGTGCCGGCCGCCATCCATCAGGCCTTTGCCCTCGCCCGGCCCGCTGGTCGCGTGAACATGCTCGGCATCCCCGCCAAGGCCATCGACGTCGACTTCGCGTCGGAGATCATCTTCAAGGGGCTCACGGTCTACGGCGTTGTCGGGCGGCGCATGTACGACACCTGGCACCAGATGTCCCGCTTCGTGGCCTCCGGGCTCTTCGACCCGACCCCGGTCATCACGCACCGCCTCCCGCTCGAGGCCGTCGACGAGGCCATGCACCTGATCAGCTCCGGCGACGCCGGGAAGATCATCTTCACCATCGGCTGACCTGCCCCGATGTCCACCACCTATACGCGAGAGCTCCAGGCGGAGCTCGACGCCCTCCGCGCCGCCGGCACCTACAAGCGGCTCAATCACCTCGAATCCCCGCAGGGGCCCCGCGTCCGCATGGAAGGACGCGGCGAGGTAATCGTCCTCTCCTCCAACAACTACCTCGGCCTCGCCAACGAACCGGCCGTCGTGGAGGCGGGCATCGATGCGCTGCGCCGCTTCGGGGCCGGGACCGCCAGCGTCCGCTTCATCTGCGGCACCTTCACGGTGCACCGCGAGCTCGAGGCGGCGCTGGCCCGCTTCGTGGGCACCGAGGCGAGCATGAGCTACGTGTCCGCCTGGAACGCCAACGAGGCGCTTACCCCGACCATTGCCCGCGAGGGGGATTTCGTGGTGTCGGACGCGCTGAATCACGCCTCGATCATCGATTCCATCCGGCTCGCCAAGAGCATCACGAAGTGCACCACGGCGGTCTACCGGCACGCCGACATGGATGACTTGCGCGAGAAGCTGCGCGGCGCGCGGGACGCGAAGCGGCGCATCATCTGGACCGACGGCGTCTTTTCCATGGAAGGGGCCATCGCGAAACTCCCCGAGATCCTCCAGCTCGCGCGCGAGCATGACGCCATCGTGGTTGTGGACGACTCGCATGCCACCGGCGTGCTCGGCGCCACCGGGCGCGGCACGGCGGAGCACTTCGGCGTGCTGGGGGAGGTGGACATCATTACCTCCACTCTGGGCAAGGCGCTGGGCGGGGCCGCCGGCGGCTTCATCGCCGGACCAGCGGCGCTGTGCGATGTGATGACACAGCGCTCCCGCCCGCAACTGTTCTCCAATGCACTGCCCCCCACGGTGGCCGCCAGTGCGCTGGCCGCCGTGCAGTTCACCGAGGCTCACCCCGAGCGGGTGGCGCAGCTGCGGGAGAACACCCGCTACTTCCGGGCAGCCATTGAGGAAGCCGGCTTCGCTCCCCTCCCCGGCGAGACGCCGATCGTCCCCATCATCGTGGGCGAAACGGCGCTGGCCATCCGGATGAGTGAGCTGCTGCTGGATCGGGGGGTCTTCGTGACCGGTTTCGGCTTCCCCGTGGTACCGCAGGGGCAGGCGCGCGTCCGCTGCCAGGTGTCAGCGGCGCATACCCGGGACGACCTGGACGCCGTGGTGGCTGCCTTCACGGATGCCGGGCGTGTAACGGGAATCCTGTCATAGCGTCTTGTACCAGATGGCGGAATGGCGCATTGCATGACAGCTTGGATGGAGAGCCGCACATATATGCCATAATGCCATGTAAAAACGGGGTCAGGTTACACATGGCCGGCACGATCGTCACAGTTGCACGAGGTGACCTTTTGCCACATTCCCAAATTCGCAAAAACCGGCGGTCCGGCTTCACGCTGATCGAGCTGCTGATGGTGATCTCCATGATCGCCATTCTGGGAGCGCTGGCGGCCAGAGGCGCCCGGTCCCTCTCGTCCGGGCAGGGACCGGAGCGGCTGGCGCGCACCCTGCTGTGGGAGGTGAGCGTGGCGCGAACGTACGCCATTCGCGCCGGGGACCCGGTCTCGCTCGTCATCGACCGGACCAATCGTCGGTTGATCACCCGGGAGCCGCGCGCGAACGCCACCGAAGTCTATCGCGTGACCAGCTTCGCTCCCGGGTCCGACTTGACCGTTACGAGCCTCGCGACCACCAACCTGACGGGCGACAGTCTGGTGTTCAGCCCGCGGGGACTGTGCACAACCTGTGCGTCGGTCGCCTCCTCAAGCGCCAGTGCGAGCTCGATCTCGGTGGTGAGCCAGGGCAAGACCTACCGGATGACCATCAATCGGCTGGGGCGCGTGGAAATGGCCGGCCAGCCGGCGAACTGAGGGCCTCCTCCGCCATGGATACTGCCGCTCCCACGTCGCTCCGCCCCGCCTCGCCGCCCTCACGGCGCGGGCGGCGCCGCTCCGGCTTCAGCCTGGTGGAGGTGCTCGTGGCCATGATCCTGCTGATCACGGCCGCCATCGGGATGACGTCGTATACGCTGACGGCGTCGACCACTCGGCGGCTGGCCCAGCAGCGGTCGTACGCCCTGATTGCCGCCCAGGAGGTCATGGACAGCATCCGGACGCTTGGTTTCCGCAATGCCACCACGGGCACCTTCTCGAGAAATCGGACCGTCGGCGGCGTGCCGCTCACCGTAGCGGTCACCGTCCAGACTACGGCCACCCCGACGCTCGAGGGCGTCGCGGTCACCGTCTCCAACAGCCGCGGGACGAAGCTGCAGGAGTTCTTCACGACGCTCTACAGCGAGTCCCAATGAGACATCGGTCACGGCACGGCTTCACCCTGACGGAGATTCTGATCGCCATGACGCTCATGGCGATCATCATTCTCTCGGTGGTGGGCATGCTGCTCTCCCAGACCCGGTTTGCCACCCGGGTCAGCGGAGACATTGCCACCCTCGACCGGATCAATCCGGTCACGGAGATGCTCAACACGGAGATCGTGTCGCTCCCCCCCGGCGCGGTTACCACGGCCACGGCCACCGAAATGGCGTTCCGGCTCCCCTTGAGCTGGGGGGTGATCTGTGGGCCGGTGAATCGCAACACCAAGTCGTCCAGCGGCAAGAAAAAGAAGAAGGGCGACAACTCCGTGCCCAATGAACCCATGGCGTTGGCCATCGAGCCGGCGGCCACGGCGCTCGGCAGTCCCGCCCCGACGCCGACCGGTGTTGGGGTCTCGGCAAACGGGGTGACCTTCGAGTACTTCGACGTGGCGTGGGCAGATCTCGGGATGACGCAGGCCACCACCCAGGCTCCGGAGGCCGGCCAGGCGTGCCTTGGCGAGACGCCGCTTCAGGCAGCTGGCAAGAGCGGCAACTTTCGAAGCGAAAAGAGCCGAAAGGCGGTGAGCGCTTCACAGATCGGCAATCTCAGTGATTACTGGGCGAGCTCGCAGCTCATGGCCCGCGTGGGAGCCAGCCGGGTGGCCGAACGGACGCTGCTCGTGACCTATCAGGTCGTCCGCTACTACTTCGCGGCGGAAGGCACCGGCCGCGTGGCCCTCTTCCGCCACACGGTCGCCGGCGGGGAGCAGCGGCTGGCCGGTCCCTTCACCTCCCAGGCGGGGTTTACCTATCGGCTCAGCAACGGCACCGAGGGCACGAGCGTCAGCTCGGCCAACTTGACCAGTATCCGTGCCGTCCGCCTCAACCTCCCCGCCCAGCGGGTCCAGCGGGGGGCGGTAGGGACCGCCACCCTCTCCGTCCAACCCTGGATCTACCTCGTCAATGTCCAGTGACCGGGAGTTCATGAGCCCCTCGAGGCCACGCCGCGGAACGGCGCTCGTACTCGCCATCATCGGACTCTTCATCGTGGCCCTGCTCGCCACGGTGACGATCCGCATGGTGAGCGGCGAGAGCCTCGTGACGGAGAACATGCAATCCGGGACGGCGGCCACCTACGTGGCCGATCAGGCCCTGTCGAACTTCTATGCGGGCTTTCAGGCGGCCGATCCGCTGAACCAGCCGGTGGTCAGCGAGGTGGACAAGCCGGATGATGAGAACGACAACGAGGACATGTTCTACTTCACCGACTATTCCGCCAATGACCTGCTGTCGTCGGATATCACGCATGATGCGCGGACGGTGGCGCGGATCACGCCGACGAAGCTGCTCTCGTCCGAATCGGGGGACGTGTACATGATCGACGCCACGATCATGGCGGAGGATAGCCGTCAGAATCGACCGGTGACGGCCCGGACCATGCGGACCTATGCCACGCTCGCCCCGATCATGAGCCTGGAAGCGGCCCTCACGGCCCCGGGCGGCCTGTACGCCTACGGCAAGAAGGACTACCCCGATCGGCTCCATCTCAAGGGGCTCAAGGCGGACAAGAAGGGGCGGCAGGACAAGTGCGGGGTGGGCTCTGACGTCCCGGCCCTCGCCACACCGGCCGGCGCCTTCAACATCTACGACAAAAATCTCATCAAGTCGGTGAAGCTCGAACCCAACAAGAGCGAAGCCCATGATGAATCGGCCGAGAGCTACGAGGAGCAGCTGGCTACGCTCGAAACCGACTGGTCGAAGCTCATGGCCGCCAGCTACACCCGGACCCTCACGCCGGCCGAGTTTGCCGCCCTGAACTGGAGCAGCTTCGACCGCAGACGGGTGTGGCCGTCCATTCGCGTCAATGGGACGGTGACGATCACGAATGGCTATCAGGGGTTCGGCCTGCTCGTCGTGACCGAAGACCTGCGCGTGCAGGGGGGAGCCCTCAAGTGGGACGGGGTGATCGCAACCGGCAAGAAGCTCACGGTGGTCAATGGGACCGGAAGTGGCAGCACCCGCGATGCCCATACCCACATCAAGGGAGCGGTGGCCGCAGGGCTGAACTGCACCAACAGCACAGCCGCACAATGTCGCGTGGAGTTCGGGAACCCGAGCAACATCGATCTCCGGGCAGAGCATCTGGGCGTGGATTACTCCGGATGCAACGTCCGCGCGGCCATGGCGCGCCATACGACCATCCGCCCGTTCACCTCCACGCGCCACTTCACGCTGTACTGACGCACAAACGGCCGGGGCGGATGCCCCGGCCGTCGTGTTCTCCGCCGGCGACGCGCTCTACTTGCGCT
>Ga0209985_10003162_pt1 | contig 14297 bp, 18 predicted proteins | sample NOAtaG_FD_187305 | JGI IMG/M metagenome (GOLD analysis project Ga0209985, IMG submission 187305) | Freshwater lake microbial communities from Lake Erie, under a cyanobacterial bloom - NOAA_Erie_Diel6S_1000h metaG (SPAdes) (version 2) | ecosystem: Environmental > Aquatic > Freshwater > Lake ...
GTCGGGCTGAGCCTCGACGCGTCTTGTCTGGCCGTGGATGAATAGGCGAGACCAGGATCAAGCGGCGCTGTCGGGTTTACCCCCGGGGCCTGTCGGCTTGAAAAGGGCGTTTGAATTTCCTATCCTCAAACACCCAGCCCGCTGACAACTACCGCAATCTCTTTGAAGCGCCGGTGCTCTTCTATGCCTTGGTGGCCATTGCGCTGGCGATCGGGCACACGCCTTCATGGCTGGTGACGGGAGCCTGGGGTTTCGTGGGTCTGCGCGTGGTGCACAGCGCCATCCACTGCACCTACAACCGGGTGTTTCACCGCCTGCCGGTGTTTGCTGCGAGCTTTGCGCTGCTGGTGGGCCTGTGGGTGGCGTTCTTCCTGACATTGCCCCAGGCCACTGGGTAATGAAGCCTTCCGACTACCCCGGGTGCCGATCCGCCGGGTGTTTCACACCATCATGGACGGGCACGTTCTCGATGAGGAAGGGATTGATGCCCTCCAGGCAGGCTTGGGCTGCACCGCAACGCCACCGACAGACTGGATCATGGTGGGCCCTTCTTCACGACCGGGGACAGTGCCCGAGTGTAGAAGCCCGGGTCGACATCCATCAGGCGCAGCAGAAGCGCGCGGGCATCGTGGCCTGTATCGGGGATTTCGAGATACGCATGGTCGATCTGGAGCTGGCGCATGCGCTCGGAAAACGATCGGTTCAATTCCCGCGTGTCGTCACGGGTGCCCACGGCGTGCCGGATGGCTGTGCCATGTTGGGCGAGATGGGGAGCCGCCGAGGCGGCGATCATCCACGGGCTGATCGCCTTGAAGTACTCGGGATCGTCGCCGCACACTTCGCGCAACAGATAGTCCCGCAAAGCCGGGTTGCGCAGCGCGCGGGGCCCGCGCAGTTCGAGATCGAAGGGCCCGCCAGCGAGGACGGAGATGCCGGCAAACAGATGCGGATGCTTGAATCCAATGCGGGCTGCACCGTAGCCACCCATGCTGAAGCCTTCAAGAAGGCGACCTTCACGACCGGCGATGGTGCGGAATTGGCGGTCCACATCGGGAATGACTTCGGAGATGAAGACCGTCTCCACCGGCGAAGCCCCGTTCTTGGAGTCCGCCCATAGTCGGCGTGGCAAGCCATTGACGAACACGACGATCATCGCGGGCATGCGTCCGGCTTCGATGGCGTTGTCCACGAGCTGGGCCAGTGGGGTGATGCCCGACACACCACCCAACGTGCCGTGCAGCCAGTACAGCACGGGCAGCCGTTGGTCTGAGCGCTCATGGACCTTCGGGAGATAGGCGTGGTAGCTGACCGGAGCGCCGACGATGGCGCTGTCGAAGGCTCGGTAAATCACGCGCGGGGCCTGGGCGCGCTCGGTCACCCAGGGCAGGTTGCGGTCGGGTGGGCCGGAGGCACCCTGGGCGCCGCCAAACGACAGCAGCCAAGCCATCGCGGCGATCAGCCCCAAGCCCGGGAAGCGCCTCATGTCAACCACCGCCAAGGAGTCGGGTCAGGAAGGTCATGTCGTCGAAGGCGTCGGTGTTGGTCGGTCCGTTGCGCACCACCGTCAGCCCGAGGGACGGGATGATGTATAGCCTCTGATCAAAGGCTCCAGCGGCCATGATGAAGTCGCTGGGGATCAGTGGGCTGTCGATGATGGGTTTGATCTGTCGGGTGAACTGGTTCTTGTTGTTGGCATCGATGGTGGCCGCCAGACTGGTGGTCACCGGACGCTTCAGCCACCAGTAAAAGCCGTAGGCGGGATGCGCCGTGTTGCCGGCAAAGACCTGATCGAACAGGGATCGCGGCAAGAGTTGGGGGCCGCTCCAGGTTCCTTCTTGAGTACGACGGATGAACTCCCCGAACTTGATCCAGTCGCGCGCGGTCACGTAGGCGCCACCTGAGAGCTGAGGGCGACCGTCCTGGAAATTGGATCCCCAGCGAAGCGAGGTGATGCCCAGCGGCTGAAGAAGCTTGCGGTTGAAGTAGTCCACCACCGACTCGCCACCCAACCGCCGCTCCAGGGCCAGCCCGAAGATGTTGGGGTCTCCGCTGTAGACGAAGGTGCTGCCGGGCTCGTGGTCAGAAACGGCGCGCAGGTAGTCGTTCCAGCCTGCCAAGTCATTGAGTTCCTTCAGACCGCTGGTCATGGTCAGCAGGTGCCGATACGTGATGCGGGACTTGCGGGCATCGCCCTGCCATTCCGTCAGGGCACGCTGTGCGACGGGCTCGTCCAACGTGAACAGACCATCAGCGGCAGCGATGGCACCCAGCAGGCCGGTGAACCCCTTGGTGGCGCTGGCCAGGAGTTGGATTCGATCGACCGTGCCTCCGTTTGCATAGGCCTCATCGATCACCTGACCGCGGTGCATCACGATCAAGGTCTGGCCGCCGGTGGCAAAGTTGTAGTCGCGTGCCGCCTTCAGCGCTGCGGCACTGGGGGCTGCGGCCGTGGTGGACGGCGCGCTCGCGCTGGCTGTGAGTCGTTCCTTGAAGAACTCCCACGCGATCTCGGCGAACTCCACGTCGCGGTTCTGGGTGCCGGTGGTGGCGTTGGGAGCGACCAACACCGAACGGCTGGCCACCGTGTGCCCTGCGCCGTCGAGCCGCCACCAGCGCAGCGGGTTGGCTCCGGCGTAATCGAAGCGCACCGCCGTGCCGCCATCGGTGGTGTCGCGCTCATTCGTCTGTTGGACGGGCACGACCTTGTCCAGACCGTTGACGGCCAGCCAGCGATCCCGCGTGGCCTCGGCCGAGATGACCTCCCCGCGGTTGCAGTTGCCGCCAAGATTGGCCACACATCCGCCCCGATAGGGCATCTGCGTGTCGGCCGTGCCGTGCACGATCATCATGGGCAATGGTGCTTCGGGCCCCAGTGCGCAAAGCCCCAGCTTGGGCTTGGCGGCGAGGCTGCCGGCCGAGGTGGCGGCCGCGCCGAGGAGCCCTGCGCGCGAGATGGCAAAGGCATGCGTCATCATGGCGCCGTTGGAGCCGCCGGCCATGAACATCTGCCGGTTGCTCAGGCCATATTGCCCGCGGACGCGATCGATCAAGGCGGCCAGGAACCCCACGTCATCGGCCCCGCTGGCCACGCGGTTGTCGGATCGGCAGTCGTCCCAACCGGTCTCGCCATCCAAAGCGGGAAGGCCGCCCGGGTAGACCACCACGAAGCCCTCACGGTCGGCCACGGAGCGAAACACCGACAAGGGATGAGCACCTGTGTTGGCCACATCCAAGCCCGCACCGCCGCCGCCATGCAGGACAAAAACCACCGCTGACGGCGCCCCCTGCAGATTGGCGGGCACATGCACCCGGAACTGCCGCACCGTGTTGCCGACGGTGATGCTCTGGTCGCTCAAGCCGGCGGGGTAGGGACCGCTTGGCGTTGATGGCGGATTGGTGGATACCGGCGGTGCCGGTGCAGAGCCCGAGCCGCCTCCGCAAGCCGCGATGAGGAGCGTCGCGAGGATGAGGCTCATGCGGAAAATGCGCCTCATACTTTGACCTGATTAGAAACGTGCATCAGCATGCCCACCTCTGATCACTTTTTTCGCCGTCGGCTTGGTCCGCGCCACGTCAACGATGAGCTCTGCGATCATCTCGTGCAGATCGAACCGATGGTTGAACCGGTAGGTGAAGGCGCCGAGGTAGGTCTGGGCGTACTTGCGGTACTTCAGCGCCTTGAAGGCACCCGACATCATGGTCTTGAGGTTGCCCAGCACGGTGTTGATCCACTTGAACTCGGGCAGGTCCCGGGGCTTGAGTGCGCCCACCACCCTGGGCTTGTGGATGCATCCGGCTTCGGTGACCGCGGCGAAACACCCCAGGCCGTCGCTGGTGACGATGGTCTTGGGCAACAAGCTGGCCTTGGCCCACTTGGTAATAGCTTCAGACGTGAAACCGCTGACCATGTCGAGCTTGAGTCGGATGGGCTGTCCGGCTTCGTTCATCGAAACGGCCGCCACGAAGGGAACCTTGTTCTCCGAGCCTCTGCCGGGCTTGCCCCCAGAGCGCTCCCCACCGAGGTAGGCGTCATCCAGTTGCACCGCACCGCCGAGCAGCCGAGCGGCTTCTTGGCGCGACATGGCGCCGTTGATCTTGTGGTGCAGCAGCCAGGCCGTGGGGTAGCTCACGCCCAGGTCCCGCTTGAGGGCCAGCGCCGAAATGCCGGTCTTGGCCTGGCTGATGAGGTGGATGGCCAGGAACCAGGTGGTCAGCGGCAGCTTGGTGTGTTCCATCAAGGTGCCGGCGGTCAGCGAGGTCTGAAGTCGGCAGTCGCCGCACTGGTAGAGCTTGCGGGCGCCCTGCACCACAAGGTAGTGCTGCGTGCTGGAGCACTTCGGGCAGCGAAACCCCTGAGGCCAACGAGAGCGCTTGAGCGCCTCGGCGCACTGCGCTTCGGTGCCGAAGTGGCTCAGAAACTCAGGGATCGACATGCCGTACTGAAACTGAATCTGGTGGCTGGACATCAGGACTCTCCTTCGTCAGGAGAGCTCAGATTACGGGCTCAGTGGCTCACTGGACGAGCCTGCTGAGGCAGGTTTCTAATCAAGTACTTTGAAGTCTAGGTTCCTAATCTGTATCGAGTTTGTCTCAGTCGTAAATTTTCATGAAGCGGTGGACTGGGTGGGAGTCCTGGTTTGTTTCCTCACCGCGACCAAAATCCACCCCCGCAGCACTTGGGCAACTGAGTTAAGTGATGGCCGCTGCGCCACCAGAACAAGTTCTGTTCACTGGCTCAGATGGGCTATCAGGCGCTTAGAGCCCCGCAACTCTGGGTCGTCAAAGTTCGGTTGGCGCAAACACTTTCATCATCGCAGATGGGTCAGCAACCACAGCTGGGTGCACGGTAACTTGTACGTGCGTCCGCATAGGCGGACTGGTCTCGCAGCGGTCCGGCCTCACCAAAGCCCCAGATGGCGCAGTAAACCAGCTTTGCGTTCACCTCGAACAGGTCCTTGTGTCCGAGGCCCAGGCGGCTCATCACGCCGGGGCGGAAGTTCTCCATGGCGACATCGGCGCTTTTCACCAGTCGACGGAAGAGTTCCTTGCTCTTCGAGGAATTGAGATCAAGCGTCATTGAACGCCTGCCCGGGTTTTGAGCCAGGAATGAGCTCGGCCTGGCGCTGCGCGAGCTGGAGTCCATGCACGCGGCGGTGGTCACGGGGATCATCCCGCTGGGCACGGCGGTGGTGGGGGCGCTCACGCTGCGCCAGCGGCCCTCGGCCGGTTTCTGGGCCTGCGCGGCGGCTGGCTGCGCGCTCGTGATGACCTTTGCCGCCTGGAAGGGCGGCGGCCGGCTCGTGGCGGCGGATGGCTGGCTGCTGCTGGCCGTGCTGTCCACCTCCATCGCCTATGTGGCCGGGGCGCGGGTGTCGGGGGTCATCCCGGCGCAACAGGTCATCTGCTGGGTGGTGGTGGGTTCGCTGCCTTTCACCTTGCCGGCCACGCTGTGGTGGTGGCCCGTGGATACCGTGCCCTCCCTGGCCGCCTAGGGCGGGCTGCTCTACGTGGGCCTGTTCTCCATGTGGCTGGGCTTTTTCGCCTGGTACGGCGGGCTGGCGATGGGGGGCATCGTGCGCGTGAGCCAGGTGCAGCTGATCCAGCCTTTCCTGGCGTTGCTGTTCGGCGTGCCCGTGCTGGGCGAGCAGCTGGACCCCATGACGGTCGCCTTCTCGCTGGCCGTCATCGCGGTGGTGTTTGTCAGCCGGCGCATGGCCGTGGGGCAGCCCAAGGCGCGCTGACGCAGCGCCGTCCTGACGGGCAGCCGCACTGCAGACAGAGCTGCGCATCGCGCAGGGCCCCGCTGAAGCCGCCAGTGGGCTCGATGCGGTTCAGCGCTCCAATTCACGAAGCCGCCATCGCCTCGGCCGAACGGGCCGCCGCCGCAGTCACCGGCTGAGTACGCTAACGGCCTCGCTGATCCCGTTTCAGGGATAAAGAGTGCCTCCAGTCCGCATGGAACGGGCACAAGTAGCTATGAAAACCGGAGCAAATGCTGCCGCAGTACTGGTGTCCGATTCCTGCCGTCAGAGCTGCTTTTTGAGCCGGGTCAGCGCTTCCCTGTCGATCTTGTCCTTGTCGCGGTAGTCCGTCTTGGTTTTCAACAGGCCTTCGATGTCCAGTGTCCGGATCTCGACCTCGTCAACCGTCAGCACACGCACGTGCTCCTGCAGGCTCTCATAGGTCTGCCCATTCGCGGCGAACAGCAAATCGATCAACAACTCGTCCGCAACGCGGATGTTTTCCGGCTCGCCCGGCGTCACTTCGAACCACTCGGCCCGCAGTTCGCTGCTGGACGGCAGGAAGCCCAGGGCGCGGATGACCTTGCGCCCGTTGTCCAGGGAGGAGGGCAAGAGGACGTCGATGTCTTCGGTGGCGCGCACGAAGCCGTTCAAGCGCACTGCCTGCCCGCCGACGAGGATGTACTGCACACCTTCGGCCTGGAAGCGGCCAAGAAGATTGAGCAAGGCATCCTGGTCCATCGGCCGCGTTACTGCTTGGTGTTCAGCCGCCGGGCGACCTCGAGCTGCCGCTGGTCGTCCAGGGCGTTCATGGCGCGATGGCTCGCCCTGGTGATGCCGCGCGGCCTGGGAAGGCGAGCGGACGCGAGCATTGCGTCAACCATTGCTCCCTGGCGCAGGGCCTGGACCGGGTCCAGGATGAACTCGGAGCGGTTGCGGTTGCCGACGATGCGTGTCATGGGGCCGATGGTAGTCCAGGTGCGCTTCAGGCAGCCATCGTGTGGAGCGGGATGTCTTGGTCGACCGCCAGCGCATCGAGTTGCACCCGGGTCCGCGCCGCCATGAACGCCGCGATCGCCGCATGCGTGGCCGGCGCGAACACGTCGGACGGCACGCCCGCGGCCGCGCACAGGGCGGCGGCGAAATGCGGCTCCAGCGCGGCGACGGCGACACGGTCGTCCTTGCACGGATAGACGCGGTAGCCTGCAGTGGCAGCAGGCAGCGACAACAGCGACAGGGAACAGGCTGCACATCTACGGGTGGGCTGATTTCGGCCGTGGCCAAGGCCCCAGATAATGAACCGCTGGGCCGTGCCCGATTCGCTCACCAGGCGTTTCGGCCTTGAGGGTTACCCGGTCATGATGGTCCGACCTCGCCCCTCTGGCGCACGCCGGTTCACTCAAACGCCAGGCTGAACAATGGCCGGTATCACCGAACGCCTTCACCGCCACCTTGGAGACCCTGTCGTCTTGAGGGTCTGCATCTTCATCTACGGCATCCTGACCTTCGGTTTCGGTCTCGCCCTTATCGTTCATCCGCCCACGTCACTCGACTGGGTTCCCGTCGCCGTCGGTTTGTTTTTCGCAGCAGCGGGCTCCCTCATGCTCTACACGTCGGTGGCCGGTCGCAAACAATTGCTGGAGAGGATAGCGAACGGGCTCTCATACAGCGAACTCGTTGGTGTGGTCCTCCTACTCGCTGTCTTCCTGATCGCCATCCCGCTTTCGTACGCTATCAAGTCGACCAGGCACCAGCGAGAAAGCTCGAAGGCCGATGAAGGCGCTTGACCATAGGCTCAAGCGCAACCCCTACATCAGGCGCCGCAACCCTCAAGTCCGCAGATGCTCGAACACTTGGCCGACGCTGTCCTTCTGCTGCACCTTGCCGTGGTCGTCTTCGTCGTAGGCGGCTTGGGGTTCATCGTCCTCGGCAACGTCATGCGCTGGAGCGCTGCGAACGCGCCCCTCTTCCGGTGGGTGCACTTGTTCGCAATCATGGTCGTGGTCGTTCAGTCATGGCTGGGTGTCGAGTGCCCGCTCACCACGCTTGAAAACTGGCTTCGTCTGCGCGCAGGTGGCTCCGGGTACGAAGCCGGCTTTGTGCAGCACTGGGTCTCGGCGGTGCTGTACTACCAGGCACCTGCCTGGGTCTTTGCCACCGTCTACACCGTGTTCGGGGCAACCGTCCTGGCAAGCTGGCGCGCTTGGCCACCCAGGTGGCCTTTCAATATGGCCATTGGCCGCCAGGTGATGCGGTTCAAGCATCAACGTCGACACTCAGGCCCATGAGCAGCATCACCGTCCGTCAGGCCGTCTTCTCAGTCGTGAGGAAGCACGAGCACCACATCGGGGTGCACGGCACCCAGCCCACGGTCGAAGGTGACGAGCCGGCCTTCGAAGTGGCGGGCCAGGCCTGCCAGGTAGGCATCCGTCACCTGCCGGTGCCCGATGACACCACGCCATGAAACCTGGGCGTAGCCCACCGCATCAGCCCAGAAGCGGTGCCGCGGATGCGCGGTCACCTGGTTGAGCACTGCGAGCGCCGCCCCGGTGTCGAGCTGGCCGATGTTCAGCAGGATGCGCAGCAATGTGCCCTGCGTAACCGGGCATGTGGCAAACGGAGCCACCCCTTGGGCAAACCAGCGTTCGGCAGCGACGTGGTGGACGTGCGAGGGACTGACCAGGGCGATCAACACGTTGCCGTCCAGGAGGTGGACGGCGTGACCGGTGTCCGAGGTCACTGCCGCCATCGAGCTCAAGCCTCGTCGTCGAGGGCGCGCACATCCTCGCTGGACACGATGCGCGGAAAGCGCACCAGAGGCAAGCCCGTGTCAGGGCTGAGCGTCGGCGCGGCGGCTCCGGCCAGGCCCGCCAGCCCGGCCGACTGCGCCTCAAGCCCGCGTCTCATCAGTTCAACCGCCACCTTGCTCAAGCTGCGGCGCTGGCTGGACGCCAGCGAGTGCATGACGCTGTGCAGGTCTGGCGGCAGGTCGATGGTGGTTCGCATCATTGCATCATGATGCAGGCGTGCATTGTCGTCAAGCGCCACGCCTGCAGCAGCGGCTCGCGCCTCAAGCCGACCGAGCCGACGCCTTCCTCGAATGCGGCATCCTGGCCCACGGCTTCCTGAGGCTGCGCTGCGGTGAGTGCGGGCTGGTGATGACCTTCGCCGCCTGGAAGGGCGGTGGGCGGCTCGTGGCGGCGGACGGCTGGCTGCTGCTGGCCGTGCTGTCCACCTCCATCGCCTATGTGGCCGGGGCCCGGGTGTCGGGGGGCATCCCGGCGCAGCAGGTCATCTGCTGGGTGGTGGTGGGCTCGCTGCCCTTCACCTTGCCGGCCACGCTGTGGTGATGGCCCACAGGCACCACGCCCAGCATCGCGGCCTGGGGCGGGCTGCTCTACGTGGGCTTGTTCTCCATGTGGCTGGGCTTCTTCGCCTGGTACGGCGGGCTGGCGATGGGGGGCATCGTCCGCGTGAGCCAGTTGCAGCTGATCCAGCCTTTCCTGGCGTTGCTGTTCGGCGTGCCCGTGCTGGGCGAGCAGCTGGACCCCATGACGGTCGCCTTCTCGCTCGCCGTGATCGCCGTGGTGTTCGTCAGCCGGCGCATGGCGGTAGGGCAGCCCGCAGGTCGCTAGCGTTCTGCGAACGCACCCGTCCCGGAGGCGGAAGGCCAGGCGTCCTGCGCGGCGCGGGCGATCTGCTGTACCAGCAAGGCGTCGTCTGCGGTGGCCAGCGCCATCGGGTTGACCAGCAGCAGTCCGTCTTCCATCCGGCCTTCGGCCAGATGCACCGGGGGCTCCATGGTCTGGAGGCGCCGGCTGAACTGTGCCGCCGGCTCGGGCGTGTGCAGCGCGATCTGCGGCACCGGTTGCGAGGGCCCGGCAGGCCACAGCACCGGCGCCAGCGTGGGTGCCTGCGCTGTCCAGGCCCGAACCATGACTTGCAGACGCTGCATCCACTGAGCGACCTGCGCCGCTTCGTCGCGCTCGACGAAGCGCTGCAGCGCACACAGCAGCCCCGCGATCTCCTCCTTGCCCGCCTTGAAGCCGCGGCCGATGCCGTGCAGCGGCGTGCCGCGCAGGCGCGCCATGTCCACCAGTCCGGCCGGCGCCCAGGTCCGGGGGTGGACGTCCATGTCCATCATCTGCAGCAGCGCCGAGCCGATCAGGTCGCGCCGGCCGATCAGAAGCCCGGTGGACTGCGGGCCTTCCAGCGCCTTGCCTCCGCTGAACACCACGAGGTCGGCGCCCATCTCGACGTAGCGGCGAAGGTTCTCCCGCGGCGGGAGCTGCGCCGCGGCATCCACCACCACGGGCAGGCCGTGGCGGTGCATGACCTCCAGGACGACTGGCAGCAGGGGCAGGGCCTCGGGCGAGGCGACGAACACGAAGGCGGCAGTCTGGGCATCGAGCGCCGACTCGATCTCCCATGCCTCGAGGCTGCGCACGCCTGCCCCAGTGCCGCGGTCGTTGTGGCCGATGTCGACGATGCAGCCGCCTGCCAGGCGCACCGCGTGATCGTAGGTGTTGCGGTGAGTGCGGTGCATCAGCACGCGGGCGGGCATGGCTTGGGTGTCGGGCAGGGCCGCCATGCGCGCGGCGTCCCAGCCGGCCAGGCAAGCCGCCGTGGCCAGGGTCAGGCCCGCCGAAGCGCCCGTGGTCACGAGGCCGGCCTCGGCGCCGGTCAAGCCGGCGATGCGCTGGCTGGCCGCCGTCTGCAACTCGGCCATGTCGACTGAACAGGCGGCGGCCTCCTGCATGGCCTTCAGGACCTCAGGCGCCATCAGCGCGCCGCCCAGGCGCGTCAGCGTTCCCGCGGCGTTCAGGCGCCGCGGCACCCCCAGGCTCTGCAGAAAGCCGGTCATCTGCAAGTCCTCAGCGAGGGGACGGCCCGGCGCACTCGCGGTCCATGTGCAGCCGCACGGCTCAACCGTCCACCTGCAGGATGGCCTCGATCTCCACCGACATCATTCCTGGCAGTGAGCCCATGCCCACGGCCGAGCGGGCGTGCCGGCCGGCTTCGCCCAGCACATTGACGAAGAGGTCGGAGCACCCGTTGATGACCTTGGGGTGGTCGGTGTAGTCGGGCACGGCGTTGACCATCCCCAGCAGCTTGACCACACGGCGGATCCGCCCCAGGTCGCCCAAGGCGTGGTGCGCAGTGGCCAGCAGGTTCAGGCCCGTGAGTTGTGCGTCGAGGTAGGCCTGTTCGGTGCTGACGGTGGTGCCAACCTTGCCGGTGGACAGGCTGCCATCGGACCGTCGCGGGCCTTGCCCGGACAGGTACAGGAAGCCGTTGGCCATCACGAATGGCACGTAGTTGGCCAGCGGCGTGGTGGGCCTGGGCAGATCGAGGCCCAGCTGCTTGAGACGTTCGTAGGGCGTGGTCAAGGCGGGTCCTTCTGGAGTTTGGGGCGCAGGGCCGAACGGGCGAGGCCGTCGCGCACCGGCCCTCGCGTGCTGGAGCCCGCAGCCTAATCCCGAAAGAGGCGTCCGTCATCGGGTGATCAGGGTTTGTCTCGATGTGCGCCGCAAGTCGCTGGCTGTCCGACGCCACCGACCGCATGAGCTAACGGGAGGCGGAGGCCCTGATCTCCGCGCCCGAACGTGGTGCAAGCCGCTCCCTCAGCGCCTGCTCCAGCCGGTTCCAGACGAAGCGCATCGAGGCCGAGCGGCGCAGTTCCGTATGGGCGCACAGCCACACCTCCTGCGGTTGGCCGAAGCGCTCTGCCAGGATGCGGCGCAGCCCGGGCTGCTCGGCGGCCACGTCCACCAGGTACACCCCGACGCCCAGCCCCGTCTCGACGGCCGCATGCCGGGCAAGGACAGCATCCGTGCGCAGCCGGAAGCGCACTGGTTGCGGCGGGGGCGTCCCCTTCATCATGGGCGCGAGCGGCGAGGTTTCGCGGTCGAATCCGGCCACGAAAGCCTCTTCCGGCAAGGTGTAGCCAGTGGGCTCGCCGTGACGCGCGATGAAGGACTCGTGCGCGTACAGGCCCAGTTCGGTGTTGCCCACGTGCAGCGCGATCACGTCGTCCTGCTCGGGCCGGAAGAAGCGCACGGCGATGTCGGCGTCGCGACGCAGCAGGTTGTCCGGGCGGTTGGAGACGGACAGCTCGATCTCCAGGCCCGGCTGCTCGGCCAGCCACTGCGCGGCCAGCGGCGCCACGAGGTGGGTGGCATAGACCTCAGAGACCGCAACGCGTACCGTGCCCGCCACCTGGGCGCCGGCCTCGGCGAACAGTCGGCCGGCCTCCAAGACGGCCATCTTCATGGGAGCCACGCTCGCGTACAGCGCCTGTGCCCGCTCGGTGGGCTTGAGCCGCCCGGGCAGACGCACGAAGAGGATCTCTCCCAGCGCCCCCTCCAGCTCGCGCAGGTGGCGGCCCACGCTGGGTTGGGTGGTGCCCAGCCGCCGCGCGGCTTCGGTCAGCGTGCCGGTCTCGTGCACGGCGATGAAAGAGCGCAGCAGGTTCCAGTCCTGCAGGTTCGGCCCCGCGGGGCGGGCGACCGCGGGGCCTGGGTCGGCTTCGGGGCGTGCAGGGCGGGGCATCGCCCCAGTCTCGCTCACAAGCCGGGCGCCCCGCCCATTGCCCATGGCGGTGCTGGGGCTGCCGGGTTCAAGTGCGGATGAGGGTGCCGAGATCGCGGCGCGGGGAAGGGTTGTCAGGGGCCGCCGCCACGCCCACACGCGACAGCATCTGCAGCGTCGAGGTGGCGGGGTCCAGACCGACTGCGCGGTGGATGGCCGCGTAAGGCTCGCGCATCTGCGGGAACTCCTGCAAGGCCTGCGACAGCGGGTGCATGTCCGCGCCGGCGGCCGTGGCCTGCAAATGCATGCGCACGTAGGCGCGCCCGCTGGCGACCTGCGTCGCGCGGTCATTGCCTGAAGAGCCCAGCCACAGGTAGCCGCTGCCGGTCTCGAAGGGCGCCCAGCGGTCCATCACGCGTTGCAGGGTGCTCTTGCCGCGTTGCGGCACTTCCATGGGGTCGAACAAACCAAAGGCGTGCAGCGCGCGGACCATGGGGCTGTTCATGCTGATGCCGTCACGGTGCGTGGCGATGGCCTCGGGCCCGATGCGCATGAGGCGCGCCGACTCCAGCCAGGTGGCCGGGGTCACGGCTTCGATCTCATAGGCTTCGCGGGTGATGCGGCGGATGGGCGCCATGGCCGCGTCCCCGCTGATGACGCCAGCCTGAATGCCGAAGGCGCGGGCGGTGGTCTGCCAGGCCGCGGCCAGGCCCTCGGGCAGCGCGCGTGCGTTGTCGTAGGCGCCCTTGTTGGTATGACGCCGCACGATCTGCGGGTACAGCGGGTCTGCGCTGGCGCTGCCGGGCGCGCCCAGCGCCAGGGTGGCCACCCGCGTGCCCTTGGGCAGGGCGGTGGCCGCTGGAGCGCCGTCTGGCAGCAGGCGCACCTGCACGGCCACGCCGCGCTGCGCCGCGGCGATCACCGCCAGTTCGATGAAGGCCCCGCAGCCGATGAGGATCTGCCGGCCGAAAGGGTCGGTCTCGGGCAGCAGGCGCTCGCCGTCGCAGATGAGGTGGATCAGCCCGGGCTCGCGCAGGTCGGCGATCCAGGGCTGGCGGTTGTGCGGGTTGGGCGCCAGCAGCGCGTGCGCCAGCATGAAGCGGCGCGTGTCGGTCTGCGCTTCGGGCGCTCGCCAGGGCTGCACGGCCACTTCCGGCATCGAGGAGGCACAGCCCACGCTGGCGCCGCCTGCGGCCAGCACCACGCCGCCGCCCGCCAGGCGGATGAAGCCGCGGCGGGAGAGGGTGGCTGCCTTGTCGTGGTCGGCGGTCTCCGCGTCAGCCTTGTGCGTGGCGCTGGCGGACGTTTTTGTCGGCGGCTTGGAGGAGGGGTGAGCGGCTTTCATCTGGGACTTCTCGCGTCGGGTTGCGGTGAGCGTGATCGTCGGACTCCAAGGCCGCTCGGGTCCAGATGCATCGGCGCCTGTCAGGCATGCAGGTTTGCATGGGCGCCGAGGGCACGTCGGCCGCGACGCGCGCACCCTCACTGCTTACCGCGGCCTGGGCGTCAGCGAGGCCAGAAATTGATCGATCAGGGCCGTGGTCTGCTGCGGCGCGTCCACCACCGAGATATGCCCGGTGTCCAGCACCTCGAACCGGCCCTGGGGCAAGGCGGCAGCGGCCTTGCGCAGGCCCTCCAGGGGGTACATCCCGTCGTGGCGTCCGGCGACGAACATCGCCGGTGCGGTGATGCCTGCCATCCTCGGGGCCAGCGCTTCGCGATCGATCAGCACCGAGCGCACCGACCGCGCCAGCGCAGCGCCGTCGGCCTGCTGCAGATGCTGATGGAAGTCTTGCACCAGCGGCCCCGCTCGTTCGCGCGTGGCGGGCAGGAAGAAGGCGCGCGCGACACCGTCGCGGTACAAGCCGGTTCCTGGGATCCACCGCGCACCCCAGACCACGAACCGGTCGCTGAAGCTGGGCCCGCCCGTTGCGGTGTACACGGGGGTGTTCAACATCACCACGGCGCGGGTGCGGCCCGGCTGCGCGAGTGCGAACTCGCCCGCCACCAGGCCGCCCCAGCTCG
>Ga0209985_10003163_pt1 | contig 14297 bp, 7 predicted proteins | sample NOAtaG_FD_187305 | JGI IMG/M metagenome (GOLD analysis project Ga0209985, IMG submission 187305) | Freshwater lake microbial communities from Lake Erie, under a cyanobacterial bloom - NOAA_Erie_Diel6S_1000h metaG (SPAdes) (version 2) | ecosystem: Environmental > Aquatic > Freshwater > Lake ...
CACTGACGTACTGCGCGCGCAATCCACCGACACCTGTATTGGCGTCGCCAATGGATCGGGGAGAAAACGGAATTGCGTTGAGCCAGCTAAAGAAACCACCAAGCTGCCAATTCTTGAGTGCCAAGTTTGCGAAGCGGTTCATAGACGGGGTTGGGATGGTCGCCGTCCAGCCCAGTCGAAAGCTGTGGGCAATGTGGTAATCCGACAACCCGCGCTCCAGGTCCCGGCGCCGTTCGTCTTGCGCAAAGTCGCCGGAGCCGGGGTTTGCGCGGGACGTGCCGTCGTCGATTGCCTTGCTCCACGTGTACGCGGCGATTAGGCTATAGCCGCGAGAGAATCGCTTCTCCGCCCTTGCCTGCAGTCCGTGATAGTTAGAATTCACCAGGGGGGCCATCGGAGTCACGGTGCCCACCAGCGGGGAAGGCAGGCGGCGCGGTTGCGCGGGTCCAGGTCCCGGAGGAGCGATGTTGAGCACTTGAAATGCGGAAATCTTGTGCCCTTGATTGCCGCTGTAACCGATTTCCACGACTGTATCATTGCCCACTTGGCGCTGTAGCGTGGCGCTGTATTGAAAGACGTAAGGCATCACCAGGTCGCGTGCCAGCGAGAAAATGCGCGGTTGGGTCACAAGGGTGATTCTCGAGCTGCCCTCTCCAAAGGGATCTGTGATCGGCAGGTCGGGACGCAAAGGATCCGCCACCGGCGCCTGCCTCACCCCTTGCGGTGGGTTGCTGGTCATGTCATTCAACGGGTTTGCGAAATCTTCGCTAAAGAATGCCCCGAAGCCCACCCGCAGGCTCGTCCGTCCCCGGCCATCCGCGTTCCAGGCCAGTCCCAACCGGGGAGCCCAGTTGTTCCTGTCCCACTTCGTGGGGTAGCGGCCAAACCTTCCGTCGCGAACGTAGGGAATCCCGGGATCCAGGCGAATGTTTGCGAATCCGGCATAGGGGTCGCCCGTCCCCATGCGTACCAACGTGACGTCATTGCCTACAATCGCCGAGATCAGGTTATCGTTCTTCTCCAGAAAAGGACTGGCCAGTTCGTAGCGCACACCCAGGTTCAGCGTCAGACGCCGGTGCAGGCGCCAGTCATCCTGAAAGTATCCGGCATACGAACTGCGCCGGAAGTACGATTGCACATTCCCGATCGTCCGATCCGCACGGATGATCGATCCCAGCAACAAATCAGCTACATCGGAACCAACACTGTTGGCCACTTGCGGGTTGCCGGTATACCGCCCATCCCAATACAGTGCGCCCTTTAACCGCAGGGCGAAGATGTTGAACTGGAAGCGGCGGAACTCTCCACCGAACTTCAAGCTGTGCTTACCCTTAATGAGGGTCACATTGTCCAGAAGTTGAAAAGTGTTGTTCGCCTGCTGGAAGGGATCCACGTTGGGCACATTGGAAACGCTGGTCATCTGCAGCGTGGCAACGCCAAACTCCCTCGGTTGCGTAGCAAAGCCGCGAATTCCCAGAGCACCCATTACGTCCTCGTTGTCGATGACCGACCTCGAAAACCGCTGGCTGGCAAGGCGGGAAAATCCGAATTTGAATTCGTTCAGGAATGTCGGACCAAAGACGCGGGTATAGCCGATAGCTCCGTTCTGCGGCGTTACGCGGGTTTGACCGGCCGCGATGGGCATTGTTCCAGGAAAAGTAGTCGGCTGGTCCGTGTGGATGTAGCGAACAAACAATGTATCTTTGCTCGAAAACGAATGGTCGCCGCGCATCGTGTGCTGGTCGGAATCTGTCGCGTCGCTTCGCGTATCAACGAAGTTGTTGATTCGTGTCTGCGCAGTTGCGGTCGGCCAAAGTGCAATCAAGCCGCGCCCTTGTGGCGTAATGCGGTTGGCTGGAATTCGGCCGCCCGGGAAAGGAGTACGAATAAATCCCGCTCCCGCAGGATTCGGGGCCAGGCTCGCCGGATCGAATATCGATCGCCCCAGTTGGGAGAAATCGCCAGCTCGATAGTCGTCCAGCGGCACGGTGGAAACCGCAGTCTGACCCTGGCGGATTCTCAGTCCCTCATAGTTGTAAAACCAGAAGGTCCGATTTCGTCCATCATAGATTTTGGGGATGTAGACCGGCCCACCGGCTCCGGCCCCAAACTGATTCTGCCGATACGCCGGCCTGCGCGGTGCGAAAAAGTTTCGCGCGTCCAATTTGTCGTTGCGCAGGAATTCATAGGCCGTGCCGTGCACTTGATTGGTCCCCGACTTCGTTACCGCATTCACCTGTCCCCCAACACTCCGGCCAAATTCGGCCGAATACGAATTGGTCTGCACCTTGAACTCCTGCAAGGTGTCCACCGACGGACTAATTGCAATGATGTTCCAGTTCCCGTCCACATTGGTGACACCATCGAGCAGGTAATTGTTGAATTCAGGTCTTAAGCCGTTCACACTGATGCTCGTGGATGCCCCCCGCACGCCGGGTTGCTGTGCCCCATAGCCCTTCCCGTCCGATACACCAGCCGACAGCGTAGCCAGTTGGAGGAAGTTCCGGCCGTTCAGCGGCAAGTCCACGATCAGTTTGTTGTTAACCACTGTGCCCAGAGTCGGGTTTTCCGTGGCCACCAGGGGCGGTGCCGCGTCCACCTGCACCTGCTGGCTAACGTCACCCAGCTCGAGTTGAACATTGACGACCGCGGTCTGCTGCACCTGCAAGGTAATGCCTCTTTGCAATGCCGCCTTGAAGCCACTCTGCTCGATACGGATATCGTAATTGCCGGGCGGCAGCGCCGGAACATAGTAGCGGCCCTCCACATTGGTGGCAGTGTTCCTGTCTATACCGGTGGCTACGCTGCGAATCAACACTTTGGCGGCAACCACAGCCGACCCGGATGGGTCCGTGACAGTACCGGAGAGAATAGCGGTGGCGGTTTGGGCCGCGAGGGCCGACACCCAGACAGTAAGCAACGACAGGGTCAATAGCGTTCTAGTCATGACGGCTGTCAGATTATATCAAAAATCATAAATTGTCAATTATTTCGGCTATTTTCGGCTCCAACGTTCTCGCTTCATAGGATTTGATATTATCTGCGGAACCTGTTTGCGCCTCGCCCGCAGGCACAGCGCGACTGGCAGGTTAGTAGCACCCGATTGCGGAGTGTCGTTTGTCTTCCCTCTCCCGGAGTGAAGCGAAGCTCTTGCAAACAGTTCCCGGTCGATTCTGGCGAACCAACCAGCAATCGAATTGCGGGGCTGGCACTTTAACCTCTTCCATCAGTACGCCGAGCACGAAGAAGCTCTACACCTCGACTCCCCCAGCGAGTCCACCCTCGAACGCCCAGTCATGACGCGGCCGACCAAGCAAAAAATTGGTTCACCGGAGATGGAAGAGCCCCGTTTAGACAGGATGCGGAACTTGTTCCCGCTGCCAGCCCCTATCGCTTGTCGTCCTCGAAAGATCCATCTCCCTCGTCTCGCTCAAAAATCACGACCAACTCGCGATTGGATCGCCCTCACGAAAGAGACCGTATCAGAACCGTATCAAAACTCGATCTGAAGCAAACAAAAGGCTTAGGGAATCGGCCCCAAGCAGGTGGCCTAAGTTATTGAAACGCAAGGAAAACGTATGGAGCCAATAGAACGAATGGAACGAGTTCTCCTTCTTCACACGCAGGAGGTCCGGGGTTCGAGTCCCTGCGCGCCCACCATTAGACTCAATAGTTTACGATACTCCACAGAGACGATTTGTGGAGCATCTGCTTTTGTAGCAGGTGTTCCAGTTGCGGAAAGAACCGAGTCGCCTCTCAATAACGTGATTTTTCAATAACTTCGGATGCATCCTTATGGGAGGTTCTAGACGGCAATTCTCAAAACGTATCAGAACCGTATCAAAACCCGCTCTTGTGTTTGGTCGACGCTGGATTCAGGCTCACGATTTGATCCTGCGGTGATGTGCCCGCAATTCTAGCCGCACTGACTCTATACCGTCGAGACCTTTACAGGTCCTTTCAGAACATCAGAACCAGAACTTATTCCCGCACCAATCTAGGCTCCGTACGGATTCACACGAATCTTCAGCTTGGCTGGTAAGCGAACTGGATCAATCAACGCCACATCGATTCGCTGCGATTGCGCTTCCGCCGCCGCCAGTCCAGCCACTTGGCCGAGAGTCATCCAGACCGGTTCCATGCGGAGTACGGACATCGCCACGTGCGTGCACGAGAGCGCGACGGGCACCAGTAGATTGTCAATTCGTCGCGGCAGAATAGCCCCGTAGGGGACCTGTCCGGGTTGGGCCGGGCCGAAGGCCTTCCTCGGATACCAGAGCACCCCCTCCATGAATCCGTCGACGGCAAACCGCCGGTCATGGCAAGGGTGGACATCAAAAGAATGTTCACCGATAGCGATCGGCTGCAGAACCTGAGGCGTACGGCCTGTTCGCGAGACTATGGTGAAGTTGTGTTGGGTTACCAGCGCACGGCCCTCAATCCTGCGGCCCTGGCGAACGTAAATTTGCCATGGCCAATGGTTTGCGTCCTGAAACTCCTGCTTGTGCAACCCAATTGGGGCGAAATTCTCGCGAATGGCAGGCGGCACGTGCGGGTTGTGCTGGAGGAACCAGATGAGGCCGTGGACATGGTCGATGTGGAATTGGGCGAGGCGCTGGCGATGGTGGCGGCTGGCTTCGGGCCAGGACCAACTGGCGCCTGGCAAGTTTGTGCTGGTGAGTCCTTCAATGTTCCCGTTCATCTGGAACTTGCGATTCGGTAGTTGTGTGCCCCGCCCAAAACGAGTTACGCGGCCACTGGCAAAGTCGTCTAGCAACGGCAGGTAGTCGGGCAAATGAAGGTCGTAGGTCGCGGGTTTTTCAATCGGCACTCGCTGCGCCGGATCATCGGTGAAGATCGAGCGGGCACAGAAAGCCTGTATGGCGGGTGAAGCCTCTCCCGTATCCGGCGTCATGATCTGCTGGCCAGTACGCCAATTCATGTAATGGATGCCGGCAAGGCTCTCACCATGCTCCGCGCGGCTCTCGCGTCCGACACGGTAGGGGACTTTCGCCGCTGCCGCCAAGTCACCTTCATAGGTACCGTCTATGAAGGTGCGCGCTGTGACTGTGAGCATGCTCTGATCAGGAGCATCGAGTTCGACGCTCGCGAGGCGTCCGTTCGTCGCGCTAGCAGACAAGAGAAAATGACCGGGCAACCAACGTAGAGATTTTTCTTTTTGCACCAATGTGTCGAAGGCCGCTTCGGCAACGGAGGGCTCATAGAACCAGCCATCCTTCGTGCGCGCGTACTCGTCGGGCCGGTCAGCAAGCGTGTGCCGATAGTGGGTCCTCACAAGCCCGATGAACTCAGCGACAAGACCGCCGAAAAGATCTGTGCGAACAGCATCGGTAGTGGAGAGGCCGCTGGCAGCCATGCCGCCAAGATGCTTTTGCGGACAGGCGAGAATCACGCGTAACCCGCGGCGTGCGGCTTCGACTGCCGCGCAGATTCCCCCCGGAGTGGAGCCATAGACAAAAACGTCACAAGTCTGGGATGGAGCCGCGAGGGCCGTCAGAACGGAGGATATGAACTCTCGTCGGATCATGGTCGTCTCTACTTTCACTGGCTTGGAACAAAAAGGCAGGGAGAAGCTCGAATCTCCCGGGAGGAAGTCCTGGTCCACATATATGTGGGCACCACGCCATGCAATTCGAGAGAGCTAAACGGCACGCACGAGCCTGGCGCAGTCTCACATTGATCCAAGCTCGTCATTCCAAGTCCTTCTCGATGTGATCCATCAGGCAGTGCATCAGAAACTGATGGGCCTCTTGAATGCGAGCCGTATCTGAATGGCGGACGATCAACGCCAGGGTGGCCAGCGCGGCGGCCATGCCGCCGTCACGCCCGAGGAAGGCGAGCGAGGGCAGGCCCAGCAACTTCGCTGTCTCCAGCGCGCGGAGGATGTTCGGCGACTCGCCACTGGTACTGAAGACAATGAGGAGGTCGCCGGGTCGGCCGATGGCTTCCAGTTGGCGCGCGAACACGTCTTCAAAGTGATAGTCATTGCCAATGCAGGTCAGCACGGCGCCATCGGCGTTTAGCGAGACAGCTGCCAGCGCACGGCGGTCATGCTTGTAGCGGCCCGCGAGTTCTCCCGCAAGATGCTGGGCTTCGCATGCGCTGCCGCCATTGCCGCAGATGAGCAACTTGTTGCCAGCCCGGAGACTGGCCACGGCCATGTGGGCGGCATGTTCAATGTCGTCACCAAGTGCGTGAAGATCTTTGAAGACGGAGATTGCTTGTTCGAGAGCTTCAGTCATAGGGAGTTGCGGAGTGAGTAACGGAGAATCAGCGCGGCAATGGGATGCAACATTGCGGCCAGCACAAAGGCGGCCGGATAGCCGAAGGTGCTGATCACCAGGCCGAGGATCTGTGCAAAAAAAGCTCCCGCCAAGCTGCCAGCCATACCCATCAACCCAAAAACAGTGGCCGTGGATTCATTGGGAATCAGGTCAGCGCAGAGTGACGCAGTATTCGTCGACCAAGCCTGGGTAAGCATCGCCACCAGGCAAGTAACGGCGATAGCGGTAACTGCGGTAGGAACCACACCGGCCAAGGCACCGACTGGGGCAAGGCAGCCCACTGCGGTGAGAATCGCAAGCCGGGCGCGCGGCGGGTTCATCCCGCGGCGAATCAGAAAGTCCGATAACGCACCACCACCCAGATGTCCAACATCCGCAAACAGAAATGGGATCCAACCATAGAAGCCAATTTCAGCCAGGCTCAGCTGGCGCTCTCGTTGCAGGTAGTCAGGCAACCAGAAAATGTAAAAGTACCAAACCGGATCACTGAAAAAGCGAGGCAGGACGAGTCCCCACACCCTTCGTTGGCGAATGAGGTTGCGCCAGTCTGTAATGCCAGGCTCAGTTGCGTTGGTGCTGCTTTGAGGACGGTACGTCATCCACCAGAGAGGCAGCCACAAAATTCCGAGGGCGCCGGGAATCAGGAAAGCATACTGCCAGCCGAAACGGAGTGTGATCCAGGCAGTCAGCGGCGGAGCGGCGATCGCTCCAATGGTAGATCCGGACGAGAAGATACCGGTCGCGATACCGCGGGTGCGCGCCGGGAACCACTCCCCACAAACCTTGACGCCGGCCGGATATACACAAGGTTCGCCGATGCCGAGCATAAAGCGAAATGCCCCGAGGGAAAGGGCGCTGCGCGCGAAGGCCGTGAGCATGGTAGCAGTGGACCACCAGCCAAGGGCGAGGCTCAAACCGAGCTTGACGCCGAACCGGTCCATCAATCGCCCTCCCAGGGCGTACATGATGGTGTAAGGCACCAGGAAAGCGGTGACGATATTGGCGTAGTCTTGCTCGCTCAACTGAAACTCCTTGCGGAGTAACGGGCTCAAGATCGACAGGGTCTGCCGGTCAATGTAGTTGATCGTCGTGGCCGCACAAAGCAGCGCCGCGATCCCCCAGCGCACGCTGAGGTAGGTCATGCCTGCGGTGCCTGCCTCTTGTAAGTTTCGTAGCTGTAGCAACCCACGGCGCTTGCGCCTCCGTCAATTGCCAATACTTGGCCCGTGACGTACTTCGCAGCGGGACTCAACAGAAAGGCAATCATGTCCGCCACCTCTTCTGGCTCCGCGAGCCGGTTCATCGGAATGCTACGCGCCCTCTCGGCATACATCGGGCCCACATAAACCTTGCGCAACTGCTCGGTAGCCACAGGCCCCGGCGCCACCGCATTCACTCGAATCGCATGCCCTGCCCATTCCACCGCGGCCACGCGTGTAAACGAAGAAACCGCACCCTTCGCCGCCGCATATGCTCCGGTTCCATACATCGCCATGGACGCCGCCACGCTGGACACATTGACGATACTCCCTCCTTCCCCCTGCTCAACCATCCTCCTCGCCACCGCCTGGCAGCACAAGAAACTCGGCGTCACGTGCAAATCGAAGAAGCTCTTCCACGTCTCAAGATCCAACTCCAGCAACGGTGTTAACTTCGCGACCCCCGCGGCATTCACCAATCCGTCCACACGACCAAACTCCTGGACGCATTGTGACACCAACGAATTCGCTGTCTCCGCCTTGCGCAAATCCGCCGCGCAGACCCACGCCGCCCCACCCGCTTGCACCACAGCGTCCGCTACTTCACGCAAGCTCTCCGCCTCTCGGCCATTCAACACAAGCGAAGCTCCGTCCTTCGCCAATCGCAATGCTGTAGCCTTGCCAATGCCCCGGGCCGCCCCCGTTACGATAACTGCTTGCCTGCTCATCCTCTTGCTCCTTCAACCTGCGCGTAACATTCCTCTACCACCCGCACATCTTCCAGTCCCTCTTCTCCGGAAACCTCCGGCGCCTCGCCCGCCAAAACGTTCTCGACAAAACGCCGGTGCTGATTGAATCGATTCGCCGCATCGTCCCACTCTGGTGCTAGTAATTGCGGCATCGTCTCCAGCGACCCATCCCCAAGCATTCGTAGCACCTCGCCTTCGAACGGGCCGCACTCGCTGAAGAATTCTACTCGTTGGTTATCACGATAGTGAAACGATCCTTTGGTACCGAGCAAGGAAACGTGTTCCTCTTGACAGCACCAGGATGTCTGAATCTCACCCAAGGATCCTCCCGACAACTGGTACTGAACCAACATCAAATCATCGCCCTCCAAATGCGGACAAGCGAAATTAGTTCCCATCGCCTGCGAGCGCACAATCGTCTGCCCCAGCAACCAGCGCATCAAGTGTTGGTAGTGTACTCCCAACTGAATGAACGAGCCTCCCCCGGTCTGCGCCCTCGACGCCCGCCAATTCTGACCCACTCCACCCCATTGCAGTCCTCCTCGATGCGCCAACCTCGCGCTGAACAACGCTACCCGCCCCAGGTACCCCTCCTCCACTAACCTCCGCAGATCCCGAAACAACGGATGATCCAGCAGATTCATGTAGAGCCCAAGGCTCTTCCCCGACGCATCGCGAGCCCTCAGAATTTCTTCGCACTCGGCCACGGTGCGGGCCATTGGCTTCTGCAACAGCACATGCTTCCCCGCGCGAAGCGCCCGCGTTGCGTGTTCCGCATGCAAGTGATTGGGGGTGGAGATGAGCACCGCATCTACCTCGTCCCGCAAAGCATCCGCGAAGTCCGTACTCGCCACTCCCGCGCCCAACTCGGATGCCGCTGCTTGCGCCTCCGCCAGATTCGCGTCGACAGCTGCCACCACGCGCGCTCCGGCAATGCCCGCATAGGCCCCGCGATACCGCTTCACTACGCCACCGCATCCCGCCAGTGCAAGTCTCAATTCACCACAAGACATGGTTCACTCCTTCGTTGTTCCATCTGGGCCAGCGCAAACAACGCCGCACCTTGACTCACCACCAACTCCCCCAACTCCGCCACCCGCAAATCGAATTCCGGCCGGAAGTACGAAACCACCAGGTCATTCGTCAGTTCCCGGATCCTGTCGACATACTTCGGGTTCCCGCTAGCCACTCCTCCGCCCAGCATCCTCCGCGGATGCAGCAAAGCCATCACGGCGCCCAACGCCCTTGCCATATGCCCAGCGCAGCGTTCCACAATCTCCGTCGCCTCCGAATCACCTTGTTCCCAGGCGCCAAAGATCGCCTGAGCGTTCTCAAATCGGTGGCGACCCAACGCCCACATCCCTGGCCCCGAGCAAAGCGCCTCGATACAGCCACGCCCGCCGCACCCGCACGATGGCCCACCGACTTCCGCGCAAAGATGTCCAATCTCCGCCTCGCCCCCATCGTGCAGTGATTGAATCCGGCCACCCACCACGAAACCGCCACCTACACCCGTGCCGATCGTGGCGTAAAACATAGACTCCGCTCCACGCCCCGCTCCTCGCTTAGCCTCCGCCAGCGCCGCCACCTTGCAATCATTCTCAATAAACACAGGTACGCCGAACACCCCTTCCAACTCGCGCCTGGCATCCACATGCTCCCACCCATGCTCATGCAGGCAGAGATAAGCCTCCTGTCTGCACCGCCGCACCAACCCGCCGAATCCAAAGCCCAGCCCCTCCACTTGCCATCCTTCCCCTTCCCATCGCTGGCGCAACGCACGTCCCATCCCGATCAGTTGCCGCAACGTTTGAGCGGCCTGATTCGTGACCGGGCGTGCGACTCGCAGATGGTCCAACACTTCCCCGCGCTCATCAGTCAAGGAAGCCACCAGCTTTGTTCCGCCACTCTCCAAGGCCACGACCGCCCGCCGCTTCACCGCGCCACCTGATCCAGCGACAGAATCGCGCCCTGCTGTAAAAGCTCGCGCTGTAACTCGCGGACGGCGATATGCCGTGGAGAAACTCTATAGCGCGCCGCGAGCGCTGCTGCTACACCCGCAGCCTGCCCAGTAGCCAGCGAGGTTCCTGGCACCCGCGTCGAACCGTGCGCCCGGTGGGTTGTCGAGATCGGCCTGCCTGCTACCAGCAATCCGTCATGCGCTTTCGGCACTAAACAACGGTAGGGAATCGGATAGGGATGCGGTGGGCTGTCTTTATGTGGATGCACGCCCACGAATCCATCGGTCGGATGGATGTCGATCGGCCACGCGCCCAGGCCAATCGTGTCTGGAAACTCGCGACCCGAGAAGATATCTTCCTCAGTCAGTGTGTACACTCCCACAACCTTTCGGCTCTCCCGCACGTGCAAATCCGTCGCACCCGCCAGAATATAGCTCTCCCGCAAGGCCGGCACCCCCGCCTGCAACCGGGCAGCGATGGTCAGCATGTCTTCCCTCGCATTCATCTCCAGCCGCGACCGTTCTTCCGGGTCCAGCGGATTCCCAATTACACGCGTCGCATTCACGGACACCTCGTGCTCCGTCAGACGAATCACCCATGGTCCTCCGTACCTCATGCCGGAGCCCTGCATCACCGCCTGCATCGCCGCCTCTAAAGATTGCCAAGTTTCGCCCGGCGCTACATTTCCCAAGCGAAAGTGATAGGTCAGCGCCTGCAACTCCTCACTCTGCTGCCAATCCAGACCTGCATGATGTGCCACCTCCGCGTCTCCCGTCGCATCCACCACACAGCGGGCATGGAAATGGGCCCGGCCATCCAGCAGCGCCGCCTCCACTCCTGTCACCCGCTGCTCATGCACCAGCGCATCGGAAACATGAGCGCGATACAGCAAGTTCACACCTGCCCGGCTCAGCACGCGGTCCAGTGCCACTTTCATATGTTCGGGATGAAAACTGATCACCTCATCCGGGTTGTCCCGGGTGCCCATCCCACCACACGCCTCCAGTTCTTCCATCACGCGAGATGTGAAGCCTCCTACCACTTGCTGAGTATGGTCGGCACACGAGTTCACCGCGTCAAGCGTGTGAATCATTCCCGCCACCGGTGTCCCACCGGCAAAGCCCAAACGTTCCAGCAAGAGCGTGCGCGCCCCAGCCATCGCCGCGCCATAAGCCGCCGCGGTGCCCGCGCACCCCGCCCCGCAAACTAAGACATCCCAGTCCGTTGCGTCCAATCGACTCCGTTGCATTTCTCTGCTCCTAGGTTTTGCCGCTGCGCCCTATTGCGGCGTCTTTCCGGAAACAACCGGACTCACTGTCTGGCGGTTCCCGGCATGATCCTCTGCGTAAATTCGGTAAAAGTACTCCCGCCCAGGCTGCAAATTGGAGTCGATGAACAACTCCAGGAACTTACCTGTCGGCACCAACACGGCTTGCGGCTCGCGTCCTGCAATGCTGAAGTCCGCCTTGTCACCCCGATATACGAAGTAGCGAGCCACATCCGGCTCCTGGTTCCTGCGCCAATACACGAAGAGCCTGTCCTTTGCGCGCCGAACCACACCCGGCTCATCCACCACGTTGGGTGGTGTTTCATTCTTCGTCCCCGTGGTCGCATCGGCCCGAGCCAACGTGCCCTGCAAGTTCGCTTCGCTCACCTCCGACACCTGGTAAAAATAGCGGGTTCCCGGATGCAACCCGCGATCCATGAACCGTGTGCCGTTCACCCGCGCGATCCAAGTCTGCGCCAACGCGGGATCTGCCGCGTCCATACTCCGGTAAACGTTGTACGCTGCCGTGGCCGTTCCCGTCCAACTCAGGGAGATTTCGGAATCGCCGTTGGCGTTCGCCCGCAATTGCAGTCCAGTTCCGGGAGCATCTCCACTCTCCAGCCGAAGAGTCACAAAGCTGAATGCATCCACCTCGCCGCCCAACTTGCCATCCACAAGTTCAAGGGCCCGTTTATCCTCCTCGACGAGATTCGTCAGCCAAACCTTCTTCGCTCCCAGCGCATTCAGATCCAACTGAAATTTGCTCTGCTTACCCGCAGTCTCCACCAACCGTACGATCCAACCCTTCCCAGGCAAATCGCTGGGCTTTAACACGCACAACTCCACATTCGGCACATCGACGTTTAGAAAACTCTTCGCGCTCTCCTTCCAAGGCCCGCCTGAATTCTCCTCCAGTTCAAATGCCATTAGCGGTGTCGCCACATCCCAACCGAGTCGCGCTGCGTCGCCACTATCCCAATCACCGTCGTGGGTGGTCACAGAGTACCCCAGCGTCGCATTCATGTCTTCTGGAGAAAGAGTTAGCAACCCCGCCATGCGGTTCGACCACGCATAGCTGAACAAATGCGAATTCTTTGGCTCATAATCGATCGAGAACTGGTTGTAGCGGATCTCGCCCAGGTGAAACGTGCTCGCGTTCCAAGGCGCCATCGTCACGCCATGCTTCGAGTTGCTTACATCGATCCAGCGATTCGCCATCAGATAATCGTGTGAGCCCCAGCGCATCTGATCCTTGTAAGGGCGCACCACCCCACCAGGCGCTTCCGCGCGTATCTGCCCCCCCTCTACAGCAAAGGGAAATGCATAAAAGAGATTCTCGCGATATCTGTCCTCAAAGCGATCCGTGTACAAGCTCCGCACGTGTCGCAAATCGTTCACGAAATCGATCCGCTTCAAGCCCGCATAGAGCGTCACTACCTGCTCAATCACCGCGCCCGTCTTTGCATCCTCGATCTTCACGCGGAACTCCGCGGCTACCGGCCCCGACTCCCCGCGCATCTCTTTGGCCCTCTCCGGCGAGTGCCAACCCGTTGGCTTCGCCTCACGGGCCGCCGTACTGACATACACCATCTGGTTGGCGCCATGCGCCGCCTTACCATCGACCCACTCCTTCCCGTTCGCTTTCTCGCGAATACTGCGCACAACGCCCGTTAGCGGGTCGAAACGCACTTCGTAAAACTCATTCGCGATTCTGTCCGGCCCCACACTTAAACCGCTCGCCTTCACTGCGCTTGCGCTCTCAATCCGAAATACCTTGTACCCGAACGCCGGCACGTTCTCCGCCACAAAGATCGTCTTGCCATTCCTCTGCTGGGTGGGCACTTTCCTCCCCGTCACCATATCCGTCAGCCCCGGCGCAACCCCGCTCCACTCCACCAGACTCGTGCGCGGATGCGCCAAACCGTTAAAGACCGCAATACTCTTTTCCGGCGATGCGATGCGCTTCGCGAGCGCCGTCCCCATCTTTCCGGCGGATTCCTCCGCCACCTGCAATGCCCGCTGAGCCTCCTGCTTTTTGATCCAGGCGGCATTGAAAAGCTGTACATCGCTCGCCGGCAGCAACGTCGGCCAGCTATGCTCGTCGTAATCGAAGAGCCGCGTATAGGCCCGCTCCACACGCGCTGGCGATAGCGTCTCCTTCGTAACCACGCTCAGCCCTTCCGCCAGCGGCAGCAGCCGTGCCGCCCGCCGTTTCCATCCCTGCGATTCCGGATCGATCGTCGCATAGTCAGCCGAGAAGTTATTCAAATCGCCGCTCAAGACTGGCAGTTGAGCTGCATACTTCTTCTCGATGTACTCAAAGAACGGGTCCACCCCCGTCACTCGAATCTCGGGATATGCATACTGGTTCGTCCAACGCACCAGCAAACCTCGATCGAAATACGGAACATCGTGGTCCCCATATGCCGGCTCAATGATCGCATCGTAAGGATAGGGCCCAATCACATTGCCGGCCTCCACCTTCCGCAAGTAAGTGCTCACATACTGCTCCGGCATATCTCCCAGCACAGATCTACTTGCGTTTCCGGAATTGGTCTGCCCAAACCAAAAGCCTGTTCCATAGTGCGAGCGCCAGCCGTAAAGTACCTTGTCCTTCCCATTCGGTCCCTGCCACCAAAAGAGAGCAGGTACCTTTGTCTTGGCATAGTCGTTATTCCCACCCGTCCTCCAGCCCTGCCCCCACCGCGCAATGTATTTGAACCCCGCCTGCGCCGCCGCCTGTGCCGCCGCCCAAGACGCGCTCGGGTTGTCCACGATCAAATATGTCTTGAGGTCCAACCCATAGCGTTGCTTCA
>Ga0209985_10003167_pt1 | contig 14271 bp, 13 predicted proteins | sample NOAtaG_FD_187305 | JGI IMG/M metagenome (GOLD analysis project Ga0209985, IMG submission 187305) | Freshwater lake microbial communities from Lake Erie, under a cyanobacterial bloom - NOAA_Erie_Diel6S_1000h metaG (SPAdes) (version 2) | ecosystem: Environmental > Aquatic > Freshwater > Lake ...
TGGGCGCCGCCATCGCCGCGGCGTGCGCGAACGCGCGGATCGATTCGCCGAGCCGGCCTTGGCGCGCGAGGAGATCGGCCTTGTTTCCGGCGACGATCGCCTGCGCGAGCCCGAGTCCCGCAAGCAGCGCCTCCGCTTCGTCGAACGCGCGCTGCGCATCGTCGAAGCGGTCGAGCTGCACGAATGCCTCGCCGAGCGTGTTGAGGATCGTGCCGCGCGCCACGCGATCGGCGGCGGGCACGCCTGCAAGCGCACGCTCGAGCGCGCGCATCGACGGCTCGTGCTCGCCGCGCACCTTGTGGACATTGGCGATGTTGAGTTCCGCGCGCGCGGCGAGATCGGCGCGGCCCGCGGCGACGAGCGCATCGCGCGCGCCGCCGCCGCGGACGATCGCCTCGTCGGTGCGGCCGAGCTTGGTGAGCGCGTGGAGCGACGCGACATCCGCGCGCGCGGCCTCGACCGCGTCGCCCGCCTGCTGCGCGAGCGCGCGCGCCTCCGCGGCGCGCACGAGCGACTGCTCGAGCCTGCCGAGGAACGCGATGGCCGGAATCGTGGCGCGGAGCGCACGCGCGCCCGCAGCGGCCGCGCCGAGCGCAAGGGCGACCGCGTGCAGCGATTCGCCGAGTTCGAGCGCGCGCGCGGGACTTCCCGCCGCCAGGCGCTCGCACTCGTCTCCGAGCGCGACGGTCGTGGCGGCGACGCCGCGGGGATCGGCCGCGACCGCCGCAGCGCGGGCATCGTCGGCGAGTTCGGCGAAGAGAGCGAGGTCGAGCGGTCGCGGCAGGCTCACGCGCCACCTCGCGACGCGCCGGCGAGGTCGATCACCACGGCGCCGTTCACTTCGGCGCCGCGCTGCATGAACACGACGCGGCGGGCGTTGCCGGCGAGCGTGAGCGAGAACATGCCGAACGCATCGAGCTCGCCGTCGGCGAGCACCCGGTTGTCGGCGTCGAGCACGGCGATCCGCCCGCGCACCGCGGTGCCGGACGCGTGGCGGAACTCGCCGACGAGCCGCACGAGCGCATCCTCGCCCTCGCTGCGTTCGGCGACGAGCACGAGGTCGCTTCCCGGAATGGCGGCGTCGACGATCTCCGCACCGCGGTCGTCGCGCACGCCCGCGAGCGCGGTGTCGGGCGAAAGGCCGAGCCACTCGACGAACCGCGCGCCGGCGAGGTCCATCAGGTCGCCGACCTTGGCCGCGAGCGACGGCGCATCGGCGCGCCGCGCCGCGATGCGCGACCGCAGGCCGAGCGCCCCCGACAGGGCGGATGAGGGCGGCTCGAACCCCGCGTCGCCGCGCAGCAGCGCCTCGATCTCGGCGATCGATGGGCGGGGCTGGGGCTGGCGGGTCGGGTCGGTCATCGAGGCGTTCGGTTCGACGAAGTGGTGTCGGGACGCAGCGTCCCGTGCCCCACGGGAGGGGGTGGGGGGCCCTCAGATACGGCCATCAGTCGGTTTCGGGCGATTTCTCGCGGGCCGCCGCGCCCGCGCCGAACCCAAGGCCCTCCAGCACCCCCGCGAGCTTTTCGAGGCAGCGCGCCCGCGTCGGCCCGATCGAGCCCACCCGGATCCCCAGCCGTTCGGCCAGCAGGGCGTAGTTCGGCTCGCCGGCCGATCCGAAAAGCGCCTCCAGCAGTTCTCGGCACTTGCCGCCGAGCCGCTCGAGGCCGTCGCGGACCAGCTGCCGCTCGGTCAGGCGCGCGAAGTCGGCGTCGTCCTGGCGGGTGTCGGCCGGGTCGGTGCGCGTCCCGTCGTCGCGCTCGAGCGCCGTCTCGCGCGCCGCGTCGCGGCGGCCGCGTTCGCTCGCCTGCCAGCACAGGCGCTTGGTCGTCGTCGTCAGCCATGCCGCAAGGGCGCCCTCTTCCCGCACGGAATCGAGGTGTTCGACGAGCGCGGAAAACGCCTGCTGGAAGATGTCCTCGCGGGTTTCGTCGCGCAGGCGGTGCTTCAGGATCACCGACCACACCAGCCGCCGGTAGCGCGCGACGAGCAGGTCCCACGCCGCCGGATCGCCGGCGCGGCAGCGCTCGAGCAGGGATCCGTCGGTGTGGTACGAGGCCATGGCGCCGAGTGTAGTCCGTGCCGCCAGTGCCGAGAAACACATCCGATCGCGGATGAATTGCCCGCGATTCCACCCGAAATCTGAGACAACGCCCGCATGGAAGCCATCGGCGGCGGCTTGAACGACGACTGCTCCGATCTCGCGGCGCTCGATGCGGGCGACCCGGATGCGGGCAGACGACTCTACGACCGCCACGCTCCGCTCGTCTTCGCGCTCTGCCGCGAGGAAGTCGGAATCCGGGCGCGAGAAGACGCAGAGGACGCCGTGCAGGAGACCTTCCTGCGCGCCTTCCGTATGCGTGAGCGTCTGACCGACTGCACGGGTTTTCGCCCTTGGTTGTGCGCCATCGCGCGGCTCGTCTGCAAGGAACGCCGCACCGCCCGCGCGAAGGAGCGCCGCGATGTCGGCTACGGACTCGGAGCATCGCGCGGCTCCTCGGCAGGCGTCGCGCGCGGAGGAGCTGAACGCATGGCCGACCACACAGCCAACGAACTGCTCGCACGGCAAGGCGCGGGCGCGCCGTCTGCGCCGCTCGAGGAGCGCGAGGCGCTCGCGAACCTCGGCCGCGCGATCGACGCGCTGCCCGAGGACCTCCGCCTCGCGCTCCACATCTTCTACATAGAACGCGACCCCGTCTCGGTCGCGAAGGACGCGCTCGGCATCTCCCGCGCGCAGTTCTACCGCCTCGTCGCCGAGGCACGAAACCTGATCGCCACGCGCCTGACGCGCGAGGACTTCCAGTCATGACGAATGAAAGCAACAACGACCGCGACCGCGACGACACGCCAGAGATCCCGCGCGGAGACCGGCTCGACTCGCTGCTGCGCGCCTGGCATGACGAGAACTCGAGCGCGGCCCGGGCGTCGCGCGACGCCATCATGCGCCGCCTCGCCGCGCAGGAAGCGGCGCGCCGCCGCCGTCCCGCGTTCGTCGAGGTGATCGCGCGCATCGGATTCACGCGCCTCGCGGCTGCAGCGCTCTTCGTCGTCGCGTCCGCGCTCATCGTCTCGCTCTTCATCGGACCGGGCCAGCGCGAGGCCGTCGCAGACCCCGGCATCATGCAGGTCGCGGAAGGCGGCGCGCTCGAGGCGGTCGACAAGGAAGGCAATCCGCTCGGTGCGTGCCCGCTGCGCCACACCGCCGTCGAGGTCGAGATCTCCGGCCCGTTCGCGCGCACGGTGGTCGAGCAGACCTACACCAATCCGTTCCCGCGCACGATCGAGGCCGTCTACACCTTCCCGCTCTCGAACCGCGCGGCGGTCGACCGCATGACGATGGTCGTGCAAGGCCCGTCGGGCGAGAAGATCGTCGAGGGCGAAGTGAAGGAACGCGCGATCGCGCGGGCGATCTATGAAGATGCCCGCGAATCGGGCTATGTCGCGAGCCTGCTCGAGCAGGAGCGCCCCAACATCTTCACGCAGTCGGTCGCGAACATCGAGCCGGGCGCGACCGTGAAGGTGCGCATCGCCACGATCGAGATGGTCGAGCGCAAGGACGGCGTGTCGCAGTACGCGTTCCCGATGGTCGTCGGCCCGCGCTACATCCCGGGAAGGAGCACGCTTGCGGGCACCTCGCTTCCGAAGCTGCCCGATGGCTGGACGGTGCGCGAGGGCCTCGTTCTCCGCGGACCCGCGCGCGTCGAGACCGACCCCGGCGCCGCGATCGCGGGCCCGCGCCTCGAGCGCATGCTCGGCGAGGCGATTCCCGTGAAGGCGACCGACAACGCCGCGATCGACGCAATGCTCGCGTACGCCGACGCGATTCCGTTCGTCGCGAAGTACGCGAACGGCAGCGCCGAGCGCGGCATGTTCTCGCCGACCGTGTCGATCGGCGAGATCAACGGCCGCTTCTTCTTCGTCACGCAGGCCGCGCAAGGCGCCGTCGGCGGCACCGGCTTCGCCACCCCGACCGACCAGGTTCCCGATGCCGACCGCATCACGCCCATGCCGACGCGTCCGGAGACGCGCGCGGGCCACGACATCTCGGTGAAGGTCACGATCGATTCGGGCGGCGCGCCGCTCGGCGCGATCGAGAGCTTGCAGCACGAAGTCCGCGTCGACTCGAACGCGACCGGCGAGCGCGTGGTCTCGCTCGTCGACCAGAAGACGATCCCGAACCGCGACTTCATGCTGCGCTGGGAGACGCGCGCCGCGGGCGTCGAGCCCGCGTTCTTCGCGCACACCTCCGACTCGCGCGACGCCGACGCAAAGGGCGGCTTCTTCGCGCTCATGCTCGAGCCGCCCGCGCGCATCGCGCCCGCCGAGATCCGCCCGCGCGAACTCGTGTTCGTGCTCGATGTCTCGGGCTCGATGGACGGCTTCCCGATCGAGAAGTCGAAGGAGCTCGCGCGCAAGGCGATCGCGCGCATGCGGCCGAACGACACCTTCAACATCGTCACCTTCGCGGGCAACACCGCGGTGCTGTGGCCCGAGCCGAAGCCGGCGACCGCGGAGAACATCGCGGCGGCCGACCGCTTCATCGCCGGCACCTCGAGCGGCGGCGGCACCGAGATGATGGCCGCGATCAACGCCGCGCTCGTGCAGCCGGGGCGCAGCGGCGTCGAACCCGCGAAGCTGCTGGCGCTGCCCGCCGACGGCCGCGCGCTCACGGTTGCGGTGCCCGCCGGCACGATGGCGGTCGATGGCGCGCGGTGGAAGATCGATGCCGGAGCCGCGGCCGACGGCACGCGACGCAGCGTGCAGGCCGAGATCCCCGTGGTCCTTCCCGAGAATCCCAAGCGTCTCGCCGTGCTCCTCGAAGGTTCGTGGACCACGAAGGACAGCGAGCGCGTGTTCGTCGCGCGCACCGCGCGCTTCGAGGACGCCGACGCGCGCACGCGCTTCGTCTTCTTCCTGACCGACGGCTACATCGGCAACGACCAGGCCGTCGTCGAGGCGGTGTACGACAACGCCCGCGCCTCGCGCGTGTTCAGCTTCGGGATCGGCAGCTCCGTCAACCGCTTCCTCCTCGAGGAGATGGCGCGCGCGGGCCGCGGCGCGTGCGAGGTCGTGACGCTCGCCGAAGAGGCGAACGCCGTCGTCGACCGACTCGTGCGCCGCATCGACGCGCCCGTCCTCACCGACCTCGAGATCGCGGTCGACCCGGCGCTCGGCATCCGCGAGCTTCTGCCCGCGGGCGCACGCCTGCCCGATCTCTACGATGTCGAGCCGCTTGTCCTGCTCGGTCGCTTCGACCGCGCCGCGCGCGGATCGATCACGCTGCGCGGCCGCACCGGCGCGGGCCCGTGGGAGCGCACGGTGTCGGTCGAACTTCCCGAGCGCGAGGCGCAGCACGATGTCGTGCCCGCGTTGTGGGCGCGCGCGAAGGTCGACGAACTGCTGCTTCCCAAGATGGCCGCGGTCGAGAGCGATGCGCTCGACGCCGCGACGCAGCGCGCGGTGATCCGCCTCGGCGAGGCGTTCCACATCACGACTCCGTACACGAGCTTTGTCGCGGTCGAGAAGAGCCGCGTCGTGGTCGGCGGCAAGCCGATGCTCGTGTCGGTTCCGGTCGAACTGCCGTCGGGCACGAACTGGAACGGCTTCTTCGGGGAAGGCGCGGGCGTCGCGGATGTGATGGCCGCCGAGATGCGCGGCGTGCGACGCGGCGCTGGCGCGGTCGAGTCGTTCGGCCGCGAGTTTGCCCGCCTTGCGGTCGATCGCGGGCTCGTGAGCGAGGCCGAAGCCGCGGTGCCGGAGAACGCGCCGGGTTCCCGGGGCGATGCGATGAAGGAAGTGCTGCTCGCCGCGCCCGCACCTTCGATGGGTTCGGCGCCGCTGCCCACGGCCTCAGCGCCGCCGGCCACGGCCTCAGCGCCGCCGGCCGCGGCCTCGGCGCCGCCGGCCGCGGCCGCCGCGCCCGCACCGGCCGTTTCGATGCCGCCGCCCGGCGCGCGCATCAAGCCCGGTGGGGCAGAGCAGCGCGAAGTGCTTCGCCGCGAGGCGGGCGCAAGCGCCGATGCCCTCGCGGGCCGTCGCGCACCGGGCGCACCCGATGCGAAGGCGAAGGCCGGACAGGGCCAGTTCGGCGGTATGCCCGGAAAGCGCGCGCCCGGTGGCGCGCAGATCGCACCGCCGAGGCGAAGTACGGGCGGCATCATCGGATCCGCAGGCGGGGGCGGCGGAGGCGGAATCGCCGCGTCAGCGGCGGTCGTGCGCGAGCCTGCATCGAACGGCGCGGGCGCCTCGGCAGACGCAGCGGCAGGCGCCCCGACGGACGCGGCTCCGAATCAAGCCGAGTCGGCCGCGGTGCAGCGGGCTCCGCTCGTCGATGCGGCCACGCGCGACACGCTCGTCCGCGTCCTCGACCGACGGCTTCTGATCCTCGCGCTCGCGTCGCTCCTCGGCGAGGAAACCCGCATCGCGGCGCTCGCCTCGGAACTCGACCTCGCGGTGGAGAACGGCATGCTGTTCGTCGCCATGAAGGTCGATGCGACCGATGGCAGGCTTTCGGCGGCAGCCGTCGATGCGCTTCGCGCGGCCGGAGGCGTTGTCTCGGCCGAGGACGCGTCGCGGGGGCTGCTGGTGGCGAAGGTGCCGCCGGCCGCGCTTGCGACCCTCGCCAAGGCCTCGGGAATCCGCCGCATCGAGGCGCTCTCGCTGGCCGAGGCGCCTGCGACCGAAGCGGTCAGATAGGGCCGATGGACCGACCGATACCCTCGCCTCGGCCTCGAAAGAAGGCGATTTTGGTGGACATCGCCTTTGGCAATCCGATGATGTTGGAGTGACGAGCTTCGGTCCCAACCCGATTCCGCAGATGCCTGGCTCGATCCAGGCGTCGTTCATCGCCCAGCAGGCGAGCGGACCTCGCGCCCGCGAGAAGACGAAGCCGCAGGAAGCGGACCGGCCTCGCTCGACGATCAAGGACGAGGTGCGCATCTCCGACCCCGTGAAGAGCGAGGAGATCGATCCGAAGCCCGACGCGGTCGAGGAGTGGAAGCATCGCCGGCCGCGCGACCCGCGCCGCGATCAGCCGTTCGAGACTCCGAAGCCGCGCGGCGACGGCGACGGCGAGGTGCATCTCGACATCCGCGCGTGAGCGAGCGGCGTCCCCTGATCTCCTTGCGCTTCGTGACTCCGTGAGAAACTCGCCCGCGAGCGCTCAACGATGCGACGCCTGCACGCCGAGCGTCCGGTAGATCCGCTTCGTCGCGTCGCTCTTGTTCAGCGTGTAGAAGTGGATGCCCGCGACATCGTTGTCGAGGAGATCGCGGCACTGCTCGGTCGCCCAGTGGATGCCGGCGTTCTCGATCGCCTCGGCGTTGCCCTTGCAGCGCGCGATCGCCTTGAGGAGCGGCGCTGGGAAGCGCGTGCCCGCGGCGAGGTCGGCCATGCGCTTGAGGCCGCTGCCGCTCGTCACGGGCATGATGCCCGCCACGATCGGGATCTTGATGCCGGCGAGTTCGCAGCGCGCGCGCCAGTCGTGGAACGCGTTGTTGTCGAAGAAGAGCTGCGTGACGATGTAGTCGGCGCCCTCGTCGCACTTGGCCTTCAGGTGCTCGAGCTGGACGAGCGTGTTCGGCGTCTCGGGGTGACCCTCTGGGAAGCCGGCGACGCCGATTCCGAACCCGCGGCCGCCGTTCACGCCGAGGCGCTCGCCTTCCTTCTTGATGAAACCCACGAGGTCGGCCGCGTGCCGGAAGTCGCCGAGCGACAGGATGCGCGCGCCTGCCGGCGGGTCGCCGCGCAGCGCGAGCACGGTGCCGACGCCGTTCGCGGCGTAGAGCTCGAGGATCGCGCGGATCTCGTCCTTGGTGTGGCCGAAGCAGGTGAGGTGCGGGACGGGCTCGAGCTTGGTCTCGCGCCGCAACCGCACGACGAGCGCATGGGTGTTGTCGCGCGTCGAGCCGCCCGCGCCGTAGGTCACCGAGACGAAGCTCGGCGCCAGCGGCTCGAACTCGGCGATCGACCGATAGAGCGACTCCCAGCCTGCGTCGGTCTTCGGTGGGAAGAACTCGAAGCTGAGCGAGGTCGCGTCTCGGGCGAGGACATCCGCAATGTGCATGGGGAGAGGGTAGCCGAGCGGCGCGAGGGCGTACCATGCGGTTTCCGTGCCCAATCGCCGCAACATTCCCAAGCCGGCCGCGCGCCGCCTGAGCCTCTACCTGCGCGAGCTCGCCAGCCGCCTCGAGGCGGGTGAGGAGACGGTCAGCTCGAAGGCGCTGGGCCGGTCGCTCGGGCTCACCGACGCGCAGGTGCGCAAGGACCTCGCGCTGTTCGGGCAGTTCGGGCACCCCGGCCGCGGGTACGCGGTCAACGATCTCGTGGTGTCGCTGCGGCGCATCATGGGCCGCGACCGCGAGTGGCGCGCCTGCCTCGTGGGTGCCGGCAACATCGGCCGCGCGCTCATCAGCTACGACCGCTTCCGCCGCGAGGGTTTCCGCATCGCCGCGGTGTTCGACGCCGATCCGGCCGCCGCCGGAAAGGATGTCGGCGGGGGTCTCAAGATCCGCAAGATGTCCGACCTGCCCTCGGTCGTCGCCGAACTCGGGATCACGATCGGGGTCATCGCGGTCCCGCGCGAGGCGGCCCAGCAGGTCGCCGACGCCCTGGTGGCCGCTGGGGTGAAGGGCATCCTGAACTTCGCGCCCCGCCGGATCGAGGTCCGCGAGGGCATCGCCATCATGAGCGTCGACTTCACCGTCGCGCTCGAGCAGATCGCCTTCCAGATCGCCTTCGGAACGGATGCTGAAGGCGAGGACGAGGAGGAAGCCGATGAAGGACCAGACGACGCCGAGGCTCCGACCCGCGGGTAGGACCCCGTCGGATGTGCCGTACACTCGACCCACCATGGACGGAACGACCACCTCATCTCTCCGCCTCGCCCTCGCCGCGCTCGCCGCGGCCACGGCGCTCGCCGGCTGCGGCGGCAAGGTGCTCGCCCCGAGCGCCGGCGACGCGCTCCGGTCGGAACTCGCGGTCCGAACCAAGGAACGCGACGAGGCCAGGGCGCGGGCGGCGGAACTCGACGCGAAGATGCTCGCGCTGGCCGCCGAGCGCAACGCGCGCATGGACCCCGAGGTCGCCGAAGCGCTTCCCGCGCTCGCGTCCGTCTCGCTTTCGTCGCTCTCGACCGCGCGCCTGACCGCGCCGACCAAGGCGGAACTCGCGATCGTGCTCGTCCCGACCGACGGGCTCGGCCGCTTCATCCAGATGACGGGCACCGTCCGCGCGAGCGTCGCGGCGCTCGTCCCGGGCCGCCCGCCTGCCGCCGCCGGCGCGGTGACCCTCGCCCCCAAGGCGCTCCGCGACTGCTACCGAAGCGGCTTCATGGGCACCCACTACACGGTCGAACTGCCCGTCGAATGGGACGGCGCCGAGTCGGCCCGCGGCCTCTCGGTGGCCGGCGAGTTCGTCGACGGCGTGACGGGCAAGACCTACGCCTTCCTCGGCACGGTGCCCGTCGTTCCCGCGAAGCCGGCGGCCGCCGCTGCGGATCCTTCGCGGTAGGATCACGCCATGATCTCCGCGCCCTCGACACGATCTGCAGCCCGCTCCACCGGCCGAACGGCCGCGACGGTCGGCTTGCTCGGCGCGCTCTTCTGTGCGCTCTCGGGACTGACGGGCTGCCAGCGAGCGCTGTTCCCCGCCGATCTCCCGCGCACGCAGTTCGAGACCTACGACAAGATGCGCCAGCGCTATGTCCCGCTCGAGGAGCCCGATGTGTTCGGCACTCCGCAGCCGGCGCTGCGCGCGCGTCTTGGCCAGCAGAACTGACGGAGCGATCCACCGCTCGCGAACCGATCGAACGAGCGTCGACGAGACGATCGCGCGATGCGTCTTCGAAATCCTGCAGAGGTTTCGGTGCTTCGGCCGATTTGCGATATCGTTCCCCACCCTCGAGACCGCATCCGAAGGAATCGCGCCTTGGCACGGAAGTCCCAGTCGAAGTCGAACTCGCGTTCCGCCTCTAGCGCGAAGTCCACGCGCAAGGTGCACCCGAAGCGCACGGGCATCGTGTGGGGCGTCTTCGTCGGCGCGATGACCTTCGCGGGCGGCGTCCTGATGCTGGGTGACGGCTGGCAGGGGATCCCCGCCGTGCGCGTCACCGAGCAGAGCGCCGCGCAGTCGCCGGTCGCGATCGAGCCCGGTCGCTGGCAGGCCATCGTGATCCACCACAGCGCGAGCGCGGCCGGAACGGTCGACGAGATCACGCGCCAGCACGCGGCGTGGGGCCTGCCCTCGCTCGGCTACCACTTCGTCATCGGCAACGGCAACGGCGAGCCCGACGGCTCGCTCGCCATCGGACCGCGCTGGCATTCGCAGGACGCAGGCGCCCATGTGGCCGCGCGCGCCGCGGGCGCCACGCCCGACGCGGCGTGGTTCAACCAGAACGCGATCGGCATCTGCCTCGTCGGCAACGGCGAGCGCCGCGAATTCACCGACGCGCAGATGAAGACGCTCGTCGCGCTCGTGAAGGACCTGCAGCAGACCTGCGGCATCCCCGACAGCGCGGTGATCCTGCACTCCGACCTCGTCGAGGTCGCGAGCCCGGGCCGGTTCTTCCCGCGGGCGCAACTTGCGTTCGAACTGGCGAACTGAGCCTCGCCTATCCTGCGGACTTGTCGCCGCTTTCGGAACCATCGCTTGCATCGCATCTCGGGGCGCTCCGCGCGTACCCCGCGCCTGATGCCGTGCTCTTCGACCTCGACGGCACGCTCGTCGACTCGGTCGAGGACATCTTCGTCGCGGTGAACGCGCTCCTGCGCGAGCTCGGCATCGCCGAACGCACGCGCGAGGAAGTCACGATGTGGGTCGGGAACGGCGCGCGGGTGCTCGTCGAGCGCGCGATGAGCGGCCGCTTCGAGGGCTTCGCGGGCCTGCCCGACGCGCTCGCGCGCCACGCCGCGGCCGATGCGGCGATGCCTCGCTTCCGCGCGATCTACCAGGAGATCTGCGTCGACCACACGAAGCCGCTCGAAGGCGCGCGCGAGGCGCTCGCGGCCGCGCACGCGCGCGGGCTCGGCGTCGCGATCGTCACCAACAAGCCGCTCGCGCCGACCACGCGCATCGTCGACGCGCTCGGCTGGCGCCCGTTCGTCGCCTGCGTGATCGGCGGCGATTCGCTGCCCGTGCGCAAGCCCGATCCGGCGCCGCTCTTCGAGGCGCTGCGCCAGCTCGACGCGCGCCACGCGTGGATGGTGGGCGACAGCGCGAACGATGTCGGGGCCGCGCGCGCGGCGAAGATGCCAAGCCTCGTGGTGCGCGGTGGTTACAACCATGGACGCTCCGTCGAGTCGCTCGACCCCGCGCCCGATGTCATCCTCGATTCGCTGGCGCCGATACCTGCGCTTCTTTCCGCGATTTGCGGCTGAATCGCCATATTCAACCGCCGCAGCGCGCGATGTTTGATTGCGTCGCGACGGTTGCGTATGAGATCATGGAGGGACCTTCGCGTCCCATGCCCCACAGGATCACTCGTCGATCGAGGAGCACACCATGAACCCGAGATCCATCACCAGAGCCGGCCGCGGCGTTTCCCGTGTCGATGTTCTCTTTGGCGCGGGCGCCTGCGCGGTGCTGACCTGCGTCGCCGTCACCATGCCGATGCGCGGCGGCGGCGGGCTCGACTCGCAGTACAAGCTCGCCGAGCTCGCGCAGGCGAACGAGTGCTACGCGAACGACTTCGCGGGCAGGCAGTTCGGCGTGATGCCGGCGGACGCGGGGGCGTACGGCGACAGCTGCGCGACCTATCTGAGTCAGGCGCACTGCCCGAGGCAACTGGTGCTCGGCGAGGATTCGACCAGCGCGGTCTGGGGCTACTGGCTCGGCAGCACGGGAAACTGCGCGCAGAGCGGCTATCCCGGCACTTGCGGAAACTGGGAGGTCTACCGGCCCTTCAACTTCTCCGGCGCGGCGGCTGGTTACGGATTCTTCCGCATCCCGAATGTCGTCGGCTTCCGCGAGTACCTGTCGAAGAACTTCTACTCGCCCGAGTGGTACGCCGAGGACGACCCGACCTACGCAGGGGTGCCTGAGCTCTCCACGCATCCGACGAGGGAGTTCACCTTCCCCGCGCCGGGAATCCCGGGCGGCTACCAGGACTCGAGCTTCTGCTTCTCGCCTGCCGCGATGCTGAACCCCGGCGTCCTCCGCGCGCAGGCCGATGGCGGCTTCCAGGCGCCGGCGTCGTTCGCCGACAGCTACCGATCGCCCGCCGTGAGCCAGTGCGCGCATCCGTCGCTCAAGACGCGCATGTGCGAGTACGGCTGGTACCGCGGCGCGCCGAGCGCGGGCCTTGCGTTCAACGCAGGGCGCAAGAGCTCGCCCTACACGCTCTTCTTCGATGGCAGCGTGCAGACCGTCTCGATGGCGCACGCGGAAGCGGACGACATCCTCCTGCGTGAATCGAGCAAGTCGGGCGACGGACTGTGGTCGGCCGACACGCCGCTCGGCGCGAACGGCTGGCAGCCCTCGACGCCTGTCGACGGCGCACGCACGAGCTTCCACATCCTCACCACCGGCGGCATCCTCGGCCGCGACCTTCTCTCGCGCGACTGAAAGGAGACGAACCATGCACACCACGCAACACACTCGATCTCACGGCGCGCGCCGCGGATTCACGCTCACCGAGGCGGCTGCGGTCACGGCGGCCGTCACCGTGCTCGCCGCGTCGACCGTTCCCGTCTTCCAGCGCGTCGGCTGCAGCGCGATGCGCCAGCAGTCGGCCGCGCAGCTCGTCACGCTTGCGGCGGCACATGCCGAATACGCGGCGGACTTCAACGGCCGGCAGTTCACGGCGTGCCCCGACGACCTCGGCGCGTTCGGCGGAAACTTCGCCGCGTACCAGAGCGCCAACGGCTGCATTCCACCGATGACGGTCGGCACGAGCGCGAGCGGACAGACCACCGTCATCGGCTACGGCACGGGCTCGTGTCCTGGCACGGCCGATGGCGGCCTCTTCCAGATCCCGCTCAACCTCGGCGTCAATCCGGGCGCGCAGGGCTCGTTCCGCTGGACGAATGTGCGGCAGTTCAACACCTATGTGGGAGGCCGCTTCTACGACCAGACCTTCTACGCGCCCGACGACCCGGCGATGACGCGCAAGGTGCAGCGCTGGATCAGCGACGGCCGCGACTTCGAGCAGGACGCGCAGTCGGGGATCATCAATTCGACCTACGACTACTCGCCCGCGGCGATGTACCACCCGCGCGTCTTCGGCGATGGCACGAACCTCGCGAATCCCTCGTACCTCAGCCCGAACTCGGTGCCGAACGGCGAGGGCTACAAGTCGCCGAACAACGCGCAGTGCCAGTTCCCGTCGCTGAAGACGCGGCTGCTCGAGCGGCACTGCATGGAGCCGAACCTCGGCGCCAATCCTGCCGTTGCGGGCGGACAGACGCCGTACCAGTGGAACCATTCGTTCCGAGCGCGTTCGTATGCGGCGTTCTTCGATGGATCGGTTCGCCTGTTCACGACGGGCGAGGCGATGAACGCCCAGGATCGCGCGCGCGTGCCGGGGTCTCAGTCGAAGATGCGACTCTGGCTACAGAACACGCCCTTCGGGTCCAGCGGGTTCGGCGGCACGCAAGCCGACGATTTCTTGGTGAATACCTCCGCCCACTATCTCACCGCGAACGGAATCCGCGGCCGCGACACGCTGCCGCCGCCGTGAGTGGCGAACGGCTGAGCAGCCCGACAAAAACACGCACGCGCCGTGATCGACCGGCGCGTGCGTTCGTTTGATGGATCGTGTCGCTCAGCTCTTGGTGGCCGGAGCCGCGGGTGCAGCCGCTGCGCCTGCCGGCGCGCCGCCACCACCGCCGCCGCCGCTCTCGCCACCACCGCGCGGACCACGCGCGCCATCGGGGCGACCACCGCGCGGGCGGCCTTCGCCGCCGCCGGCCGGCGCACCTTCCGCAGCAGCGGGCGGCGTCGCGTTCATCGCCGGCGGACGACCGCCGCCGAAGCCGGGCGCGCTCGCATTGGCAAGCTCGAACACGCTTGCGTCGAGCTTCTTCGCGATCTCGAACGCCTTCGGCTCGCGCAGCAGGACCTTGTCGCCGGGCTCGACGCCCTTGCGGATCTCGATCTGCAGTTCGCTCGCGCGGCCGAGATCGACCTGACGCTGCTCGAAGCCGCCGCTGCCCTCGACATAGACGAACGCAACGGGGCCTTGGCGGAAGATCGCCTGCACGGGAATGTTCACGGCGTCGTCGACGCGGCCAAGCAGGATCTCGGCCTTGCAGCGCATCGCAGGCTTGAGCCCGA
>Ga0209985_10003168_pt1 | contig 14268 bp, 28 predicted proteins | sample NOAtaG_FD_187305 | JGI IMG/M metagenome (GOLD analysis project Ga0209985, IMG submission 187305) | Freshwater lake microbial communities from Lake Erie, under a cyanobacterial bloom - NOAA_Erie_Diel6S_1000h metaG (SPAdes) (version 2) | ecosystem: Environmental > Aquatic > Freshwater > Lake ...
TCTGGTAGGAATATTAAATCTTGATCTTTGTCGTGGTAACGAACTAAAGATACTGCTGGGGATCCTTGTTGCCATCTATTTTGTGGCATAATCTGGGTAGCGTACTCTGGGTATTGTGCTGCTAAAGTCTCAGCATCTGTAGATACAACCTGTACTAAGGATATAGTTCTACCAAAGCGATCTAATTCAGGATAGACACCGAATGGATTTAGTAAACGAATACGAGGATTGTTGGTCTCATAATCCATCTCTACTATTGATGGCAACATACCGTAGGTATTAAACCAGTCAGCACCTTGGTACATCTGGATCTGTAGATCAGATGAGGTTACATAGTAGTTAGCAATTCTAGTTCTAGTATCAGCAGCACGGCGTTGAGTATCAGATACCATATTGGTAGCGGAGCAGTTAAAGGATGGCAGTGGTGCCATTACCTCTGCTAGGTCTCTTGCTGCTACATCTACGAAGTTAGCTACTAAAGGCTTTGGGTAATCCTCTGAGAACATAGATGGATATACCTTGGATATATCACCTTGGCGCACAGATAGAACATCACGCATCCGTTGATCACGGGCTGCATATCTAGTCTGTATACGAGCCGCCTTAGCGACTACTTCTTTTGGTGTTAACAATTATCTACCTTTTTTCTTTTTCTTTTCTTTATCTGCAGAATAAATTGCGCCACCAAGTACTGCGGTAGCGGTTGCTCCTTTTACTGCGCCTGTCTTATTACCACGTTTATTTCCAAGCATATAAGCATATTCTTCACGCTCTTGTTGACGAAGTTTACGAGTCTGAGCAGCTTTCTTTGCGGCATCAACTTTATCTAGATCCTTTGATTTAAGAGATTCTGCTGCTTTATTTTGTTCACTAATTTTTTTACGTTCTAACTTGCTAAGTTCTTTACCACGATAAGAAGTTGATTCAACTTTAGGTTTATTTTTAGAAATAGAACCAGTCTTAGTTATACCACCTTTACTTTTTCTAACAGTAACAACAGCCTTTGATCCTGCCTTAGTAGCAATTTTGGCTACAGATGAAGCAATAGAACCTATGCCAGCTTCTTTAACTTTTCCTGCTTTTTTGGCTTTTTCATATTCAGCCCTCATTTGTTGTTTAGTTAATTTTTTCTTAGCCATCATAACTCCTTAGACAAAAGTCTTATCTTTTTGTAATAGTAGTTCATCTATATTAATTACCATTCGTTTAGATTTTTCTCTATTAGATAAGAATGGGTTTTTCATATGGTGGTGTTGGTACTGACCATAGTTGATCATTTCCCTAGCCCTGATCTCGCAGAACCAAAGAGCCATAACCATATCGGTCTTACCTTTGGTAGTGGGTGACCAAGTAATCAATTGCTCTATTAGAGATTTGACATTCTCAGTCTGATCACTAGGTAACTTAATTAGGTTATCTCGGTGATGCTTACCATCGGCCTGCTTAGTGCCAAACAGTGTAGACATAGAAGCTACACCGAATCCTGCATCCCATTTATTATTGCCAGTATGGTGTTCTCTTAGGATTACACCACGAGTAGCAAGATGTTGACGGATGCCCTCATCTTGAGTTAAGAATGATTGAAATGCGTTACGCTCTACGATCCACTCAGAAGGTTTATAGATCTCAGTCCAGTCAAAGATTAATTGTCTAATTTGTGCTGGAGTCGGGCGAGTAATCTTGATAACATCAACAATATAACGTTTATGGGAAGTACGATCAATTGCGTAGCAAACAGCAGCAGTGTCACCGACCATTGCAGGATCAAGACCACATATAAAAGTAAAACCCTGCATATCCTTTGGATGACCTGGGTAACCTGCATTTAGTGGACCACTCTTTCGCATACCATCAATAGATCCTCTAACACATACAGGATCAAATACTGCATCATCTGATATATCTTGTTGCTGGTAAATCAAGGCCCAAGTAGAGGCATCCATTGATTGACGTTCATTAAATAAATTTCTACCAGACCAGCGAGGGTATAGACCTTCCTCGTTCTTGTCTGCTTCCTCTTGCCCATCAAAGGGTTGATCAGAGGCTGGCCATAATGTAGTCCACTTATCGGGATCCTCATTAGACTCAAGTAATGCTGGCATTGCCAGATAGGTCCAAGGTACTAGACCACCAGGGTATCTATCAGGATTGCGTAACTCTTTGTATAGATCTACGGAGGCTACACGGGTACCAATAATAATAAGTTTACCGGTAGGGTTAAGACGAGATCTAACATCTTGGGTTAACCACTTGATCTGTCGTTCAAAGTCATTAGCATTGGATAGAGTTACAGCATCATCTACTATAATCATATCTGCTCGTTTACCGTAGATCTGACCACCAATACCGACTGCTTCTAGGTTGGGATCTTTCTCACTGGATTCACGCAACTCATCCCCGAAGGTAACACGAGTTGCTTGCCAGGAGGCGCTCTTAGATTTAAAGCCTACCCCTGCAGCGTAAGCTGCTTGCAACTGCTCATACATTGGATGAGTCAAACGTTGCTTTATAGCGTATAAAAAGTCCCCAGCTAATCTTTGAGTCTGAGAGACTATTAGAACTCTAAAGTTTGGATTCTGACATAGTAGCCAGGTCACATAGTCAACTGTAATGGTAATTGACTTGGCGTGATTGGGAGGTATGTTTAAAAGTATGCGGTTGTTATTTAGACCCTTTTCATACTTCATACTGGGATGAAGCCAAGATGGATCTCTACCCTCTATTACATCCACCAAGTTTTGTTGATGGGGGAAGGTCTGGTTATGAAGGAAGCGTTGCCTAAACTCTGCGAAGGTTAACTCTCTAGTATCATCGGAAGCAAAGTTTTTTTCTCTAAGACCTAACCTAGTTCTATCTACCTTGTCAGAGAAGACCTTGTCAGTTCTGCGGTAGTACTCGTAGGTCTTCATAGATTTGCCGGCGGAGGCACAGGCCTGCTCTACCGTCATACCCTCTGCTACACAATTTAAAATTATTCGCTTTGCGATGTCTGCTGAATTCTCAGCCATTAGATTCCTCTTGTGGATAAAGCTGTGGATAAGTCCCGTAATTGAAATTTTTAATTTTATACTAGGCAGAGAATGATTATACTGGATCAGATAATCTATTACACCTGCCGCTTTAGCGTAGCTTGAAAAACTCCCGAAGGAGCCACAGCGACTGAGGGGTAAAACCTCGTCTCGCCCTTAGGGTCTCGCCGAGGTATCAACCGAGGCGAGGTGGTCGTAAAACTAGAGCGGGTTCGTTTTACTCCCCTACTATATATAAGGCGGGAAATTAACTCCATTTCCCGTTTTTTGGTAAAAAATCTTTATAAATGTGATCAACCTCACTAACAAAGTATATCAAATCGGACATTACGGACATCTACGGTGGTAGTCCTGGGTAGCTTCACTTTAGTCAAAATATTTAGAACGGGTACATACACTAGAGACTAAAAGAATTAAGCATAGGGGGGTTGGTTTTCTGCGGGAAGTGAGCGTAATCCGCCACAATCTGGGGAGATTATTCCCGCCTACTGTGGGGAATTGTGGATAATTGTGGGGGATGTAGTTAAAGCCTGAGGGCGTGCAACATATACGGCAGGATACGACACTCTCCCCCATCTTTAAGGATTCAATCTGCCCATCAATTAAGAGCCAACCCCAAACCCTTTGCCCCACCTGATCGCCTCTCTATTGCCAACCTCGCCCCACTTTTAAAGCTCGTGGCATTTGTCCCATTTGCCTGGTATGTCCTATTTGCCCCTTATGTCCTAGCTGAAAAACACAACCTCAAACCTATGATAGACAAGCAGACTTTCTGCTATCCTTTACCTATTGGGGAAACGCCCCAAACGGAAGGAATAAATGCAACGATACAAAATAGAGATTAAATTCACCGCAGATCGTGAATTATCTTTTGATGAGTTGGTAAATCTTGATAATGCGATAAATCTTCAAATTGAAGAGCCAACCGATTATGACCAAAATGATGAAACTTATCAAACAAGCGAAATTACCTACTATATCCAAAGGGAGAATAACTAATGAATCAAAAAGAATGGGCGCAAAAAGTAGAAGAGGCAACACAAGACGCACTCTTTGAATTTTGGGCAAAAGTTGTTGAGATCTTTCCTGAGGCTAAGGGCGGAGATTTCCCACCTGACTTAACCTTTGAGATGGATTTAACTATGGAGAAAATGTTGCACAGTTGGCTTTACTACAACCACCCAACCTACTCAAAGGAGAATGAATAATGATTAAGTGCCTGACTTGCCAAAAAAGAGTTAGAAATACCGAAATGAATAAGGGATTTACTTGCAATAATTGTACCGAATTCCTTTCTCGTTTTGGGTATCAATATCAAGACGGCGAAAAGATCAACACCTACATTTTAAGAATTAAAGAAACTTTGGGGGTTAAATAATGAACACCGAAGAAAAGTTTGTGAAGATGATGGGCGAAAACATAAACGGATGGATGTCTTCTTATTATGAGGCTTTACCATTCATCGCTGAATTAGTTATAGATGGGAAGGTGGATTTAAAGCCTGATACCGATCTAGATCAATTAAGCAAAGACCTTGCCGAAAAGTATCTTGCTTTTGATTTTGATACCTTTTCCACCGTTCTATTCTGCTTTACCCATCTTGCCCAACCATTAACCCTTGATGTCCTAGATTCTTACGGGATTGCTTTGGATGATCTTTGGGATATCGGATTAGATCGTCAGGATTTGGAAGATTTATTTCTTAACAAACCTAAAAAGTGCGCCGAATTGCTTTTAAAGGCACAAAAAGAGTTCCAACCCGTCTACAACTAGACCGAAACACCCCGAAAGGGGTGTCGGGGTGTATCTCACCCCCTGACGAGGTCAGCAAACGAAAGGAAAGGCAAGAAATGAACGAAACAAAAAAGAAAACGCAATTTCTTTGCGAGTGCAACGGTTGCCGAAACTATCCAACCCGCCCTGCTGAGGTATGGCACGAGGGTCAAATCCCTAGCAAAGAGAAAGGCACTTACTACTTTACGCCTGAGGCTATGCGATTTTTTAATTCTCGCATAGTTGATTTTAAACCTGTTGTGGTTTCTCGCCCTGATGTGGCGAGTTTGTTCGTTATCGTATCCTCAAAGTATGGCGCAGATAGCGTGCGTCATTATGAGGTGGTAAGCCTTTGCCCATACGGAACGATTAACCGCAATTCCCAAAAATATGACACTCTAAAACAAGCCCGCAAAAATTGGGATATGACTACCCAACCTGCCCCAATTTGTGATTGCCACGGTTGTCAATTAGATAGGGAAGGCCGTTAAATGCTGACCGATCTAATTTTCAGCTTTGTTTGGGTAATTGGTTTCTTCTTCCTCGCCGGCGGCATTGCCTGGTTAGCTGATCAGCTCGTCAGCTTTCACCTTGAAGGAATGGAAAGAGTAAGACGATTAGAAGAGAAAGAGAGAGAGAGCGAGGGCGCAAAATGATTATCACCTACCAAAGAAATCAAGCGGGGGCGTGGGTCTTGTCTGCGTTTGTGGGAGAGGGGGCGGGCGAGTATCTGCTGACCCGATCTTACTATGACTACACCAAAAGGCAGGCGGGAGAGATGTTTCGGGAAGAGATAAAGAGAGAGGGGGCGAGATGAGCAAATGGATTGCCTGCGGAGCTTTTAGTAATCCCAAAAGGGCAAAAGATTATATTCGTTTTTCTTCCAAAGTAGATTGGCAAACGGAGGAGGAGGCACAAAACGAGGCGAAATTATGGGAGGAAGAGAAACGCTATTCATTTATTTGGGTGGAAAAGATAGGTTAGTGCTTGACTATCCCCGCTTATCACCTATGATAGGCGGTGGTAGTCTTTCACTAAAGGTTAGGGAGAGAGAACGCCAACAAGAGAAAGAGGGAGAGAGTGGAACTAAAAGCTAAGCCTATCTGTGGTGATTGTTTATTACCGATAGATATTTGCGCTCACAAGATAGAGATACTAGAAGAGATAAGGTGGTCAGCCGAACGGTTGATTGAACTAGCGAAAGAGAGAGAGGAACTAACCAAATGAAAGACCTATGCCAATTCTGCGGGTGGGAGATAAGAAAGCCTGAATGGTATAACATCTACGATGGCGGCTTTGCCTGCGATGATTGCTTAATGGATCAGGCGGTAGAGAAAGAGAAGGAGAGTGCAATATGAAAGTGAAAGATGTATTAGAAGCGTTAAATAACCTACCGTTAGAAGCTGACCTAGCTATCCAGTGGTATACAAAAGATAATATAGAACTAAATCTACAAAGAAAGATTACGAGAGAGGTTTGGGAGGATGTCTGCGAGTATGCTTGTGATGAACCAGATATGAGAGATTTCTCTATCCCATACTTATTAGAGAAGATGGAGAGGGAAGATGGGTAATATAGTGGAACTATTTAACGATCAACAGAGAAGGATTACCTTCTACGAGGTATCAGATAGCCAAGATATAGCCATATGGGGCGGAGAAGACCCGATAGAGGCCTTAAAGTGGTATCGTAATAGCCCTAAAGGTAGCAAGGTGAAGGTATCTGAGTGGCTAACCACCGAGGAAGATGCCAAACCTATTTTAGAGGGGGTGGAGATAACTCCACTAGTCCTTGCTACAATAGCTGACTGTATAGAGAGATGGAGTAAATGAGTAAGTTAGAAAAGAGATTACAAAGTGCGGCCGATCAAGCGGTTCGCCAGCGCAATTACCAACGAGCTAGGCAGAGAGCGTTTACGAGGTTAGCTAATACCTACCCTGAGGTGTATCGCTCTTTCCTAGAAGAGGAGAAGATGGCTGATGAAAAGATGGGTAAGAAATGGCTTGATCTTGATGGCAACACTAGCCTTACTGACACAAGGGCATAATAAATTATTTCCACCACCACTAGGTAGAATACCTGATGGTGTAATAGAGAATAGGAAGGCAACACAAGATGAGAAAAATCGTAATAGAAAGCTCGCAAAGGACTACGCTGCGGCTGGTTGGGGCTGGAGTGGGAGAGAGTGGACCTGCCTTGAGTCCCTTTGGACCCGTGAGAGCAGGTTTGACAACTACGCAAAGAACCAACGAGGATCAAGTGCTTACGGAATTGCTCAACTCCTTAGAGAGAAAGACAGCAGAGCTGAATTCCAAATCTTACGAGGTCTTAAATATATTGATAAACGCTACGACTCACCTTGTAGAGCCTGGCAATTCTTTCTCAAGCACAAATACTACTAATGAGTAAACTGACAGGAGTATCCCTCTTCGCCGGTGTCGGCGGCTTTGATCTTGCTATGGAACGCAACGGCGTAGAGGTGGTAGCTAATGTTGAGATAGATAAGCAATGCCAAAAGGTATTGGCAAAGCATTTCCCTAAAGCCAAACAGTTTTCCGATATAACAGATGTGAAAGGAAGTGATTTAATTGGAGCAGGATTTGAACCTAGTAGAGGAATTATCACAGGCGGATTTCCCTGTCAAGACCTTAGCGTGGCTGGAAAGAGGGCTGGTCTTGTTGGAGAAAGAAGCGGATTATTCTGGGAAATTGCAAGACTTATTGAAGAAACGAAAACTGAGTGGTTCATCCTTGAAAATGTCCCTGGTCTTCTTACCTCAAACAAAGGAAAAGATTTTGGAGTGGTCATTGGAACGATGGCCGACATCGGGTATAGCCTTGCCTGGCGGGTGCTTGATGCTCAGTACTTCGGAGTTCCCCAAAGGAGAAGACGTGTCTTCATCGTTGGCAGACGTATTGGAGACGGACTCAGTTCAGCAGAAGTATTATTTAAGTCCGAAGGCTTGCGAAGGAATACTACGCAGAGCAAACAGGCGGGGCAAGACACTGCCACCAGCACTGCAAGAAGCGTTAACCTTGCAAGCGGAAAGACAATAGCTAACACTATACCTGCTGAGCTTTATCATCACGGGTCAGTAGTAAATCAAGATGCTAATAATGGCCACGTTGTAATTGAGAATCCATTAGTCGGAACACTACAAGCACGAGACTATAAGGGGGTTGGCAACCAGTATGTCGCAGAGAACAAACTTGTGGTGGAACAAAAGTAGAAGAGCGCAGACCAATGAAGATTATGAAACTTGGGTGGAAGGCGGCGTTGTGCCTACTCTAAACGCATTTGATAATGGAGATACAAGAGCTACTACTATTATATTCTATGGCAATAGAGTTGCTGATATAAGATTACAAGATGATAAGATCAATACCTTACAAGCAAGGATGGGAACAGGTGGAAACAATATGCCAATGGTAGCTACTACTCAGGTGCGTAGACTTACACCGCTTGAGTGTGAAAGATTACAGGGATTCCCTGATGGCTGGACAGCAGACCAATCAGATACCCATAGATATAAACAGATGGGCAACGCAGTTGCAGTGCCTGTAGTGGAGTGGATTATTCAAGGTATTACTGATACAATCTAAGTCTTGACCGGTTCTTACCTTTCTCTCCGGTCATAATAAAGAGAGTCTTGCTACCCTTCCAGCAAGGCTCTCTACTTTTTTCTAATCCAATACTGTGAGTTAATAACTAGCGTATCTATATTATCTTTATGGTGATCAACAAATAATAATATGCCAGGGCGAGGTGTCTTAGATGGTGGAAGATCTCTTCCCCAAGTGTAATCATCAAAGGCCATAACACCACCAGTTTTTAGCAGAGGCCAACTAAGTTCTGCATCCATCAACACAGCAACGCTTGTGTGGTCTGCATCAATATAAATAAAATCAAATGACTCTTTGAAATTATCTTGTTGTCTAATCAAGTACGAGGTGGTATCACTAACCACAGATACAACTGATAGGTCTGCTACCTTCTCCTTGTACACCCTCTGGACATCGCTAAAGTCCATCTCGGCGTGGCTTTTCTCATCACTTCCACCCCAAGTATCAACATCAATTAACTTAGATGTATCATCAGTTAAGATGTTATTGCATAACCAAACTGTTGCATCTCCAGTAAATACACCAAGCTGTAAGAAGCGCAGGTTAGGTTTACCTTTATACTCAGCAAGGTAAGTATCAAAATTATTTTGTGCAGTTTGTGCAAACCAATTAGGATACTCAGCCATTACTTATCCGTACTGTAGAAGCCACTACCTTTGAAGGTAATAGAAGGTGCAGACCAAACTCTGCTAGTAGTTTGCTGGCAACAGATAGGTGTCTCTTCAATACCAAAGATAGGTCTTTCAATAGAGATCACACCATTACATACATTACATTTATATTCGTATATCAAAATAGTATTCCATCCTCTAACTTTAGAAACCCTACTAACTTGGTACGACTAGTCTTGTTAGCAAACTCAGTAGTAATAGGTAACCACTTATTCTCCCACTTAGGTTGAGGTATAGTAGATAGATTAAAGCCCCAGATACCTTCAGGTGTAGCGTTAATATACCAAGGTGTAAGAGACCTAATACCTGCTGCCATAATTAAACCCTGATACTTACTCTCCTCAATAAGTAGATCAGGGTAGTGAGTCTTGCGAGACTTCAGTTCTATAAACATCTTAGCTTCTAAAGATATACAATCCCAGTTGTCAAACTCCTCAGACTTTTCTAAATCTGAGTAGTAAAACTCCTTGAGATAGTCAAAAAGTTCCGGTTCTTTTAACTCTACGACCAAGGAGTTTCACCACCCAATTTGTTTTGTAATCTACGCAAAGCAGAGGTAGACCTGCGATCAGCAGTAGATGTAGCACATTCTAAATACTGTGCTACTTGATTTAAAGTAAAGCCATCGTGGTATCTCATCTGAAGTATGGTCTTATCCTCTTGATCTAACTTCAGGTATGCCTTCTTAATATCAATTAGGATAGCTAATAGGTTGCCACCTTCTGCAGGAGTTGACTGTCTACGAGGTGTGCCATCGTTGATCATCTCCTGTGCTTGCTCTAATACTGTGCCATTAACAATAGATGCAATAACAAATGGAATTAGTTGAGCGATAAGTGTTGTATCGTAGAAGGCCTCATCACCTACCTTGTATCCAGCCTTGCGAGCCTTCTCTCTACGAGCATATCTTTCTGCAACTCTACGCATTTGGTAGGCGATACGCCTCTCATTCTGCTCACGCTTCTCAAAGTTTGGTTCATTAAGTAGATCAGTAAACTGTTGACCACGACCAATAGCCCAGAGATAAAGCTCTTGTCTTATATCTTCGGTGTCAACCCATCCTTTAAACTTACGAACAATAACGTAAGTAACTGATGGTACTAACTGATATAAAGTCGGATGTAACTCTGGACTCATTCACAATCCAGTGTCTGTACCTCAGGCCAGTTGTTATCCAATACCATAATTGCAATAGCTGAATAGTTAAGTAGATCAATAAAAGAATCTCGTAATGATTCATTACTTGGTTTAACTTTAGAGTCTACTAAATTATTTATGCGGGCTATCTTGTCCCACATACGCACTCGCAACCCATTGATAGGACCGCCTGGTGATCTTGCTATATTTAAAGGACCGTAATCGTGGTGCTTACTGATAAGTAAGTTACCTGCTGCATCCATAACAGCCCACATATTGGAGATGAACTCATCATCTATTCTCTTATCTTTGGTGGTGCGATCTCCACCGTTCCCTTGTCGTAATCTATCTTGACTATAGAGATCCCTAAGGTCGCCAACCATTCTGCTAATACCTTCAGGTCCGAGTTCTTCATACATTAGGTACTCCAATTGTCCGTTTTGTCTCTTCTATACCCTTTGCTAAGTATAGATCATTGAGGTCTAATCCAGCCGGAAGCGACACGATTGTAGAGTTCATTACCTCCTGAGATACCCTCCTTGAAAACTCTGCCCCAGGATTAGAGCCATCATCTTTAAGATCATTATCACCAATAATATAAATCTTGCCATAGCCAGTAAACATCTTACTAAAGTGGGGTTTCCAAGCAGCAACACCAGGAACTCCAACTGCAGGTATACCTAGTATTGCAGAACAAATGATTGTATCTAGCTCACCCTCACAGATTGCTATATATTCACTAGATAAAATGATGTCATTAACATTATAGAGATGACCCTTCTGTCCTAATGGTGCGCCATACTTAGGTTTGCCATCATCTAATCTTCTAAACTTAAAGCCAACACAGTGTCCTAGTACCGTTATATACGGTATAGATAGCCACCCTTGGTAGTTCTCGTGGGTTGCAAAAGGTTCCTTTATGTAACCTAATGAGTACTGGTCAGCTATCTCCTTAGAGATCCCACGACCTTCTAGAAATGCTACCGCTTCTTCGTTTAGATCTTTGTTGTATTGCACTGCCGCTTCCAGTGATGATTTCAATTGCACGGGCGAGAGCATCTTTGAACTCCATATTCTCTTTGATACTAATAATGTTTACTGCGTTGCCACCCTTACCGCAAGTATGGCAATAGTACAAATTCTCCTGCGTATTTATTACTGCACTTCTCCTACTGTCGCTATGTAAGACACACCTTACAGAGCAAGCCCTGCCTTCTCTTACCTCACCGCCATAGTGGGCAACGATTACTCCTATGGGGATTGCGTTTGCATCAGTGGTGCCTTTGTACCTTTTCTTACGACCCACCCTGGACCAGTCTTGTGTTGACAAGCGCAGTCTCCTTTACATTCTCTGTGTAGAACCTCAGACCTATTGTAATTGTCCTTTGCATTTTCCTGCCCTGCTGACCTACAACTTAGACAAATCATTTCTTATCCTCCAACCATTGCGTTAGATCCTGTATAACCCAAGCTCTGTCTATTCCTGCGTTTCTTCTCTTAAATAATACATAAGATAAAGGCCTAGCAACGCCACGATGCTTAGCATAATTATCAGCTTCCTTTTGCGCTTCATCCCAGAACTCCTTTAGATTTAACTTCTTAGTATTCTTTAACTCAAAGACAAAGGTTTCACCGGCAACTATAACTACTAGATCACCCTCATCCTCACTACCTGATAAGCGTAAGCGTTCAGCCACTACGCCCATCTTTCTAAACCATTTCATTACATCAACTTCAAACTTAGAACCCTTTTGTTTATTGTACTTGGCTGACATTTAGCAGGCTATCCCTTCTGTGCATCTGACCTAGTGCATCAGCATCATTGATCTGACAGACACCATAGTTTACAAATAGAGATACATAATCTGAGCCATCTGCTGTATGTGGACCAAACCTATTCTTAACTACTGCCACCTGTAACTCACTGTTATAAGGACTGTAGTTATAGTTAAGGGTAAGTATTAAAGCAGGCAGTTGAGATACCTTGCCGTGAATAGCCCTACGGTGAGGTGGTTTATTATCCTTACCATACTCAGACTGCTCTGAGACGTGGTGTAATACCATCACACAGGCCTCGGTCTTACGAGCCATATCGTGGAAGTCCACCATAATAGCTCGTAGTCCTGCCCATTCATTATCAGATTCAGCTACCACATTCATCAGGTTATCAACAACAATCAACTCTGGTGGAACTCCAAAGAGTTCAACATAAGCCTTGATCTCTAACTCAATATCATCTAATGATGGTGATGAGTCAAAGACAAACTGTATGTTGGACATACTCTCTAGGTGCTTGTCGTAGTAATGACGGTTACTATTCAAGTTTGTTTCCACCAGTAATTGACTGTGTCCTGATAAGTGAGAGGCTGCTCTCATCATCACTGTTGCTATATCGGTATCAGCCGAGAAAAATAAAGTAGGAACCTTTGCTTTAACTGCATAGATAAGAGCAAACATACTCTTACCAGCATTGGGTGCAGCAGCAACCATACATACCTGACCTCTACGGAATTTGATCTGCCTCTTAGCAAGATCATTCCATACATCAGGTAATGGTGTTGCATTGGTATTACTACCACGCCACGCCCTATTTAAATTAAGCAACGTGTTCCTCTCTAGGTAAAGTAATACCTCTAAGCCTTCTAATTTTAGTTCTCTTTACTGCAGTAAGTCCGCCCCAAGTTCCAAAGCGTTCCTTTTGGATGCCCCACTCAGCACACTCTGCCAAGTGAGGACATCTATTACAAACATTAATTGCCTGTTGAGTATGGACTCTATCTCCGTTTTCTACTTCAGGATAGAAAAACTCCACACCTACTTCGGCACAAGCTGGGTTCTCATAAGTCCAAGGAACCCGCATTAGTTATCTAATCCAGACGGTTTCGCACTTGTCTACCGCACCTTTAGGTGCAGCACACATCCAACCTTTCCAAGGACCTTTCTGTCCTACGCCTGAGCGAAATGCCATTGAGCCGTGCTTACAATCAGGTGCTGCTCCATCTGGTACCACTGTGGTACCACCTAATGCTTTCTTAGCATAGGCAACTGCGCCTGCTGTTGATTGTGCAGTGGCACCAAGTGCAGTGCCGGTTGATGTTATCAATGTTGATACATCAGCGATTGAGGTTAGAGATGCCTCTAACTCTGCTTGATTTGTGGCATAGATATTAACCAAAGTTCCATCAGCTAATCTATAGTTGATCTGAAACTTTGTGCTTTCCGATGCAGCCATTTACTTACCTCCATTATGTTTGACAGATAATCGTAGTGATTCCTGTCCTTGTTTCTTTGGTACAAAGCCGAGAAGTTTCTCAACCTCTTCGGCATCTACTGAACTACGCCCTGTGATAGTGCTCCAAGATATGGATACACCACTGTTTGTTTGTCCAGCAAATCCTTCTAGTGCAGTCTTTAATGACTCACGCTCTTCTGTTAACTCTTTGATCTTTGCATCTAATTGTAAATATTTCAAGGCAGATGTGTCTACTTCAGGATTATCTATGAAGACTTCACCTTCCTTGATACGTTCTTTTTTTAGACCAGTACATCCCATCTCGCCTGTCTCATCAAAGTACTTGCAATAGAACTTGCAGTAGCTTTGATCACGCTCTGGCTCTGGGGCATCTGCGCTCTCTTTAATAGCAGATAGCCAGTTCAAGGCATCCTCTGCTAACTTCGGATCATAAGGTTCTGAATGAACCTTCACATCTCTCTCATCACCATCTCTGGCAATGGCTACTAGATTAACAGTTCTGGGTGTCCCCTTGCCAGACTTGTCAAGTAAGTAGCCATATACCTGAACTTGCCAACGCTGTTGTAGCGATGGGAAGTAAGATAGATTCTTAACCTTAACGGTTTTCCAATCTATCACATCTCCTGTTTCTGGTATATATAAATCTATATGGGCTTTCATTCCATTGTACTCAACAGATGTTTCAACCCAGTACTTCTCACCCTTTGGATCTGCAGTTGCAATTGCTTTTTCTATCTCAGCGTGGATAGCAGTACCCATAATAGCTGACAACTTTAATTCAT
>Ga0209985_10003170_pt1 | contig 14266 bp, 9 predicted proteins | sample NOAtaG_FD_187305 | JGI IMG/M metagenome (GOLD analysis project Ga0209985, IMG submission 187305) | Freshwater lake microbial communities from Lake Erie, under a cyanobacterial bloom - NOAA_Erie_Diel6S_1000h metaG (SPAdes) (version 2) | ecosystem: Environmental > Aquatic > Freshwater > Lake ...
GAATCTGCGGATTGACAAAGAGGATGTAGGCCATGGCGAGGAACGTCGTCAAGGCCGCCCGCAACTCACGCCCGAGCGTCGAGCCGGCTGCACTGACGCCGGCCAACTGGTCGATCCGCGCGTAAATTGATGTTCTGAGCAGGCCCATCGGAATCTCCTCTTTTCGCCAGCCAGTCGACGAACATCTCAGCGCGTCTTCAGCCAGCGATCGAACCAGTCGAGAGTGGCCGTCCGCATCTCCGGAGTGTAGCTATGGGCGACACCAGGGTAGATGACGTTGCGGAAGCGGTCGGCGGCGCCGAGCGTCTGGTAGAGTTTGGTCATCTCGCGCTCGATCACCCGAATACCGTCAGCTGGCGAACCGGCGTCGATCTCTCCCGTCAGGGCGAGGTAGGGGCGAGGCGCGATGAGCGAGACGACCCCTTCGGTGTCGAAATGGCGCAGCAGATCGTTGACGAAGTAGTAGACGCCGTGCTGGCGCAGCTCCCCGTGGTTGATCAGGTTCTCATAGCGGGTCAGACAGGCGACGCCAACCGTCGCCGCAATCCGCTCGTCGAGGGCCGCCAGCCACCAGGCGCGCGTGCTGCCCATGCTCATCCCCGTCGCCCCGATTCGCCGGGCATCGACCTCCGGTCGGGCGGCGAGATAGTCGAGGGCGATCTGGTCGTCCCGAACGAACATGCCCCAGAGCGTCCGCCCCTGCCAGAGGTGGTACTTGAAGAGGCTCTGCTGCTCGTTGAATCCTGTCTCGGCGGAACCCGCGGGGCCGGCGCCGACCCGATCTCCATGCCAGTAAGCATCCGGCGAGAAGACGACATAGCCACGTCGAACGAGGGCGAGGCCGAGCGATTCACTTCCTCCATTGGTGCCGGGAATGATGATCTGCGTCTTGTCGGGCGTCGAAGAGTGGAGCCAGAGCACGGCCGGAGCCGAACCCTTCAGGTTGGCCGGAATCAGCAGCAGCGCGGAGATCTCTCCATCGACCCCATTGTCGATCGCCACCTTCTCGAGGATAAACTCGTGGTGATCCTCGCGGGTGATCGTCCGGACCTGCTGCTTCACTGGTCGCGGCGGGAGCTTGCCGAGGGAGGCGGCGACGATCTGCTCGACCCCCTTTCGCTGCCGGCGCCAGGCGGCCCGACTCTCCGGCAGCGGAAACTCCGGCGCCTCGATCCGGTAGCGGGCAGGCACGAGGGCGTCGCGCTCCTTCTCCGCCTTCTGATAAGCCGCCACCGCCTCCGCGCCACTCGGTTGTGGCGGAAGTGGACGGTAGCTGAGGATGGTCAGCTGCCGGAGGATCGAATCGGCAACCGCACTGGCCAGCAGTTCGTACCCCTCGGCCGTGTAATGGGTGCCATCCTTGAGCAGCAGTCGCTCCGCTCCGCCGCGGTCGACCACCCAGTGGAGGTCGTTGATCGGGATGCCGGCCGCCCGCATCACCTCAGTCGCGGCGCCATTGTAGCGGCGCACATCGGCCTCGAGCCGGTCAAAATCGGCCTTCCGGGCCGCGTGGCGGGCGTCGATGATCGGCGTGGTCGCCGCGAAGATAATCCGCGCCGATGTCTTCCCCTGGAGCTGACTGACGATCTCGCGCAGATTCTCACTGTACTGCTCGAGCGGAACCTGGTGCTGATTGGTCGCCTTGAGCAGCTTCAGGTCGTGCAGCCCGGCATTGAAATGGACGATGGCCGGCCTGACCGCCAGGGCCCATTGTTCGAGGTTGGCGCGCACGCGGCGGCTGTCGCCGCCGTTCTGCTCAACCGAGATTACCTCCGCTCGCCCTTCGAGCTTCTTCGCCACGATGGGCGCATAACCCAGCCGGATCGAGTCCCCGATCAGCACGACCCGCGGCAGCTCCTGCGCGATCCCCTCAGTCAGGGTCACGGTGACCAGCGCCAAAATAAGAATGATCCCTCTTCTCATCGTCCCCTCGCCCAGTCCCTTGCTTAGTATCCGGGGCGTGTCTGCCACGCCGGGTTGGTCAAATCGCGGATCCCCGCGCGGAGCGCCGCGTAGCGGTCACGAAAGACGGCTTTCTCCTCTTCCGTCAGGGCCGGCGTTCCATTGACGACGTGGCTGCTCGTAATCACACCGTCCAGTTCGAGGGCATACTTGAGGCCCGCCAGCATCTTCGAGACCGCCCGGCCATCCGGCTGGCTAAAGACCACGATCTCGTCGAATCTTCCGCAGAGCGCCTGGTAGCGGTCGATCATCTCCTCGTCACCCGCCCAGCAGACGCGCCACGCCTTCTGCCACTCGCGGGGCAGGACGTTCCCGGGGCCTGAGATGACCCCGATCGGGGGCGAGTAGTTGAGCAGATACTCGTGCCACCCCTCCTGCAACCGTCCGATCATCCCATCCTTCGGGCGGTAGAGGTCGAAGATGAGCATCGCGTTGCCAATGTAGACGCCAAACTCTCCCGGCAGTTTATAGTGGAGCGCGGCCTTCATGTAGTTTCCCAGCTCGCGCATCGAGGCGGAGACCTTGATCCCCCGAATCCAGGGGATTCGACTCAGCTGCTTGACGACCTGGGTGGGGATGTGCGGCACGTTGCCGGGCGAGGCGATGTCGGCATTGTCGTAGAGGAAGACGGGAATCTCACGTGACTGCGCTTCGATCAGATCAGTGATCTGGCGCTGGAAGAAGCGGACCATCTCATCGACGTGCAGATCGTCGATCGCCGTCGGGGCAATGACTGCCGCGTCGGCGCCGAGCTGGATCGCTGCCTCCAGGTTGGCGAGAATCTCCGCCCGCGTGTTTCCATTGACGCCGACCCACGACTCAACGGAGGTCCCAAGGTTCTGATTTATCGCCCGCACCTCATCGATCGTCACCTCCATCGCCCGGAGTCGCTCCGGGTTGCTGAGGCGATTCCACTCGCCGGTCGTCCCCACTCCAAAGATGACATTGGTCCCCGCGCCTCCCTGAACCAGATGGCGCAACAGTCGCCGTTGCTCTTCGATCAGGATCCGTCCGCTCTCATCGACGATGCTCAGCGCCGGCACATTCAGTCCTCTCATCAACTCGCTCTTCATGATTGCCTGGTCTATCTCCTTTTCCAGAGTACGCAGATAAAGAATCCTTCAGTATGGTGGCGATGGGGAAAGGTTCGCGCACCGTGGGTGATGGTCAGCAGTGAATCAGGATCGAGGCCAATCTCGACCAGCCTCTCCTTCGTCACATCACGGTAGTTCCGATGGCGATCCCGAAACCATTGCACGACCTCTTCGCCCTCTTCACGTTCCGTCGAGCAGACAGAATAGGTGAGAAGTCCGCCAGCGCGAAGCGATTCCGAGGCGGTTTCAAGAATCCGCTTCTGCTGCTCAGCCAGCTCGCGGATCTTCTCCGGAGTGATCCGCCACTTGATCTCCGGGTGTTTCTGAATCGTCCCCAGTCCGCTGCACGGGGCATCGACCAGAATCTGATCGAAGCATTCCGGGGCGAATGGCGCCCCCGCCGTCAGGTCGACCCGCGCCAGCCGGATATTCTCGACTCCCTGGCGGGCAAAGAGATCGCGCATGAGCCGCAGGCGCGATTCGTGAATGTCGGTGGCAACCTGCCGGCTCGCTGGCGGCAGCAGCGTCGCCATATGGGCGCTCTTGCCGCCGGGGGCCGCACAGACATCCCAGACCGTGCGCGGACCAACCGGAGCGCTTGGTGTCGCCAGCCTGGCCACCAGTTGCGAGGACTCCTCCTGCAGGTAGATCCAGTTCCGCTCGACCGGCCGCGCGTCAGGAGGCAGGCTCCCCTGCTCGATGACGGCCCCGTCGGGAACGAGGGCGGAGGGCCTGGTGGCCACTCCGTGCTCGCGCAGCCACGCGTCGGTCGCCTCACGGGGGGAGATCCGCTCGTTGTAGCGAAAGGAGGTCGTCGGGGAGAGATTGCTCTCGAGGGCCATGGCGGTGGTCTCGTCGAGTCCCCAGTTCTCTCTCCACCGCGCGAGAATCCAGAGCGGCGTCGAGGCGACGATGCTCAAACGCGCGAGGGGATCGCTCGGCAGCGCCGGTGCGGCCCCGTCGCTGTCCCGCTGCGCCTTGCGCAGAATCGCGTTAGTGAACGGGACGGCGCTCTTCTTCCGGGCGGCTCGGACCAGATTGACCGATTCATTGATTGCCGCGTGGGGGGGGATTCTCGTCAGGACGCGCAGCTGGTAGAGTCCAAGCCGCAGGGCGATGACGACCTCCGTGTCGAGCTTCTTCACGAGTCGACCGGAGTAGTGCTCGATCAGAAAGTCGAGCCAGCCCTGGCGACGCAGCAGCCCGAGGGTCAATTCCTGCAGAAGGTGGTGATCTTCACGCGCCAGCTTCTGGTAGCGCGGACTGGCGAGCAGCGGGCCGGCAAATGCCCCCTCGCGGGCGACCCGGAGCAGGACTTCGAATGCGGCTTGTCTGGCGGGGCTGACCGAGTCTTTCATCGCGGCAACCGATCACCGGCCATCCGGTCGCCCAACTGGTCACCAACCTGCAGTTTCACCCCATTGAGAAAGTCGCGCACACTCATTTCGCGTTTGCCCGCCGGTTGGACAGTCGTGACCCGCAGCTCCGTTCCCGCTCCGCACCGGACGGCAAAACTCTCCCGCTCGACCCGCGTGATCGTGCCCGGGGTGTCCGCACCGGGGGCAACGCTCTCCAGCGGTGCCACCCCGACCAGCTCCAGACGCTGTCCGGCGAGGAAGGTGTGGCATCCCGGAAAGGGGGTGAACCCCCGCCGCCGGTTGCTGATCTGTCGGGCGGTCAGGCTCCAATCGACCGCGCCATCCTCACGTTTCAGAATCGGGGCCAGCGTCGCGGCGGACTCATCCTGGGCCACGGCTTCGATCTTTCCACCCGCAATCTCCGGCAGCATCCCGATCAGCAGCTCTGCTCCCAGGTCGGCCAGCCGCCGGGTCAACTCCGCGGCTGTCTCGTCGGCCCCAATTGTGACCCGTCGCTGCGCGATGATCGCCCCGGTGTCCATGCCCTCATCCATCTGCATGAGGGTCACCCCGGTCTCTGTCTCACCTTCGGCGATTGCCCAGTTGATCGGCGCTGCGCCGCGGTACTTTGGCAGGAGGGAAGAGTGGATGTTCAGGCATCCCAGGCGGGGCGCCGCGAGCATCCACCCTGGCAGAATACGGCCATACGCGGCGACTACCGCCGCATCGACCGCGCTGAAGAGCGGCTCGAAGATGGCCCGGGCCTCGGGCGTGCGGATCTTCTCGGGTTGATGGACCGGAAGCCCGTGGGCTTCCGCCAGCAACTTCACCGGCGGGGGCGTCAGGACCTGTTTGCGCCCGACCGGACGATCGGGCTGCGTGATGACGGCCACGATCTCGTGACCAGCCGCGAGCAGACTCGCCAGTGGCGGAACGGCAAATTGTGGGGTGCCAAGGTAGATTAGTCTCATAAAGTTTGACCGGTGGTCGTCGGGAGACTAATCGAGGTCATTGTCCCAGTCGCCAGCCTTGATCCGCTTTCTGATCTTCTTGCCGATCAGTTCACGCTTCAGCGGGCTGAGGTACTCAATGAAGACTTTGCCGTTGATATGGTCGTTCTCGTGCAGAACGCACCGCGCTGCCAGCCCCGTGGCCTCGAAGGTGAACTCGTTTCCATGCAGATCCAGCGCCGCGACCGTGATCACCTCCGGCCGTTCAACCTCAAAATAGATGCCGGGAAAACTGAGGCAGCCCTCCTCGCTGATCACCGTGCCCTTCGTCTCGACAATCTGCGGATTGATACAGGTGATCCGCTCCTTCTTCTCCTTGCCGCTGCTGACGTCCATGACAAAGAGCTTCTTCGAGAGCGCCACCTGCGGCGCGGCCAGTCCGACTCCGTGCGCCTCGTACATGGTTTCAAACATGTTGTCGATGAAGCTGACCAGCTGCCCGTCGATATTGGTGATCTCGTCTCCAGCCCGCTGCAGAACCGGATCGCCATACTTTACGATATGCAGTTTCATGGCTTTCGTTAATACTCCTTCAACTGGGTGAGATAGCCTTCGAGGTTGCGGCGTGTCTCGAGCAGTGAGTCGCCGCCAAACTTCTCACGGAAAGCGCGGGCGATGACAATGGCGGCCATGGCCTCGCCAATCACCCCGGCCGCCGGCACTGCGGTGACGTCCGAGCGCTCAAAGTCTGACTCCATCGGCTCCTTCGTCTCGATGTTGACGCTCTTCAGACGTTTGCGAAGGGTGGCAATTGGTTTGAGATAGCCGCGAACGCGCAGCTCCTCCCCATTGGTCATTCCGCCTTCGAGCCCGCCGGCGCGATTGGAGAGGCGATAGAAGCGGTGCTCGTCGCCATTAAAGCCGATCTCGTCGTGGACCTGTGAGCCGGGGCGTCCGGCATTGGCCACTCCCTCGCCGAGTTCGACGGCCTTGACGGCATGAATCGACATGATCGCCTGGGCGAGCTGTCCGTCGAGCTTGCCCTGCCAGCTCGTATGTGAGCCCAGCCCGGGCGGACAGCCCCGGACGACCACTTCAAAGATGCCTCCGAGGGTGTCTCCATCGGTCACCCCGGCCTGGTCGATCCGCTCGGTCATCCGCGCGCTCGCCGCCGCGTCGGCGCAGCGAAGGTGGGTGTCATCATAGAGGGCGACAATCTCTTCCCAACTGATGTGCGGGTTGCTGACATTGATCTCGCCAAGCTGAATGACGTGGCTGGCCAGCTCGATGCCGAACTGGCGCAGGTAGAGTCGGGCAAGGGCCCCGACAGCGACCCGCATCGTCGTCTCACGCGCGCTGGCGCGCTCCAGAATATCGCGAAGGTCATGCCGGTCGTACTTCTGCCCACCGACCAGATCGGCGTGTCCGGGGCGTGGACGGATCACCTTGCGATCCCGCTCCGGCGGTTGCTCCGGTCGCTCCACCGCCATCACTTCCAGCCAGTTCTTGAAGTCACGGTTCTCGACCATCAGGGCGATTGGAGACCCGATCGTTTCGCCGTGCCGCACTCCGGTCAGAATCTGGACCTGGTCGGTCTCGATCTTCATCCGCCCACCGCGACCATACCCCTGCTGTCGCCGCCAAAGTTCGTGGTTGATGTAACCGATATCGATTGGCAACCCCGCGGGCAACCCCTCTACGGTCGCCACCAGCGCCCGTCCATGCGACTCGCCTGCCGTTGTAAAATTGAATGACATGTTTCCCTTATTCCTGTGCATTTATTACAAAGATGAGAGTATAGTTTCACCTGCCAATTTGTGGCAACCGTCATTAGCCAGGAGCCGCCTTGCTTCTGGAGGTTTTCATTCAAAACGGATAATATCGACACGTTCAATCGTCCAGTTCCAGTCCATTTTAACAGAGGAGATCCATTCAGTGGGGGATCGGTTGCGCGCCGGCTCTCCCCGGGGATGATATCAGCAATGAAAGATCAAAACAGTATTACCAGAAGGGCATTTGTATCGGGAACGGTCGCTTCGACCGTGGCGTATGCCGCGAGCCGGGACCGGATTCAGGGCGCGAACAACCGCCTGCGGGTCGGCGTCATCGGCTGTGGCGGGCTGGCCCGCGGCGCCCACATTCCAGCCCTCCTCGGCCTGAAGAGTACCGACAACGTCGAGATCGCCGCGGTCTGCGATATCTATCAGCGGAATCTCGACCTTGGGGTCAAGGCGACCGGCGCCACCCCCTTCACCGACTATCGCCGTATCCTCGAATCGAAGGATATCGATTATGTGACGATCGTCACCCCTGAGCATTGGCATGCGCAGATGACCCTCGATGCCGCCGATGCGGGAAAGCATATCTACTGCGAAAAGCCGATGACCTGGTCGATCGAGGAAGGGAAGAAGGTTGTCAAGAAGATCCAACAGACCGGCGTCAAGATGCAGGTCGGGGTGCAGGGCATGTCCGATGATTCCTATGAGACGGCCCGGAAATATATCAAAGAGGGGGCGATCGGCAAGGTCGTCCAGGCGCAGATCGACTACTCGCGCAACCACCGTGACGACTTCTGGGTTGGGCGCATGGATCCGGATGTCAAGCCCGGGGTCAACCTCGACTGGAATGCCTGGCTCGGCCCGGCGCCAAAGCGTCCCTTCGATCCGGACCGGTTCTTTCACTGGCGTCGTTACTGGGACTACTCGGGCGGGATCGCGACCGACCTCTTCGTCCACCGTCTGACCCGTATGCTCAAGGCGATCGATCTGAAGTTCCCGGAGAAGGTAGTGGCGACGGGAGGAAAGTGGCAGTTCAGCTCGAGCGTCGCGGAGATTCCCGACACTTTCAATATGATCTGCGACTATCCCGGCGGCCCGACGGTCATCTGCGTCTCGTCGATGGCCAATGACACCCCGATTCCGCACGTCATCCGCGGACACGAGGGAACGATCGAGTTTACCCGCACCGGGTTCACTATCCGACCGCAGCGCCTCTTCGGTGAAGGGAAGTCGGAGATTGTCCATCAGAAGTCTGGCGGCGAGGACATCGCGCTGCACCATCGCAATCTGCAGGACGCGATCAGAAATGGCGCGGCGCTCAAGTGCGATGTCCATCTCGGCTACCATACAGTGGTCGCGGTCGGCATGGCCGTCCAGTCCTATCGCAAGCAGCGCTACATGCGCTGGGATCCACGGCGCGAGAAGGCCATCTAATCTGCCTCAGGTGACGCAATCGCGCGGGCCCGGTGAAGATTCTGCTTCACCGGGCCCGCTTTGTCTCATCTGTCTGATCTGTTTCACCAACCGCGCCAGTTATTTCATGGTGTACCTGGCGCTGATGGTGAACCGGCTCGCCAGCGGGTGGTTCCCGTAAGCGAGAATGTGCCAGTTGCCGGCCTGGGGCAGCTTGATCGTGCAGCGCTCATTCGAGCCGGCGTGCGTGGAGCGACAGTTGAAAAAGAGCTGGTTGGGCTGGTTCTCGGCCCGCAGGTAGAGGTCGACATTGCCATCCCCGCCGGTCTCGATGGTCAGTTGCTGGACTCCCGCCGGCGCATAGATCCGAAAATAGAGTTTCTCGAATCGATCGATGTCCAGGCCGACCGTCTGGTTGTTGCCGAGGGGAATGAAGTTCATCTTGGGAACCATGACCGAGACTTTGTTGGAGTCGACCGACTCTCCGGCGCCATTGTAGGATCTGATCAGGTAAGTGTAGATTTCCCCTGCCAGCAGCCCGTTCCGTTCAAAGGTGGTCGTATCCGCGCTGATCATGGCCACCAGCCGCCACTGGCTGGTTGAGCCAGCCTGCTCCCAGACCTGGAAGCCCATCTCACTCGTCGAGTTGTCGATCCACTGCAGCTCGACATTCGAGTTCGAGTTGGCCATAGCGATCAGGTCGCTTGGCGATTCGGGAATCGAGAGGCCATCGTTGAGCAGCGTCGCGGCCATCGTCTCCCCGGAGAGCGCCGATTCTCCGGCAGTGTTCAGCGCGGTGACCAGATAGTAGCAGCTGGCGCCGGAAGGCAGATTGCGGTCATCATAGCTGGTGGTGTTGGCTCCAACCTCCGCGATGGTCTCCCAGTCCTGGTTGAGGGCCAGGCGGCGGCGGATGCGGAAACCAAGCTCATTGTCCGAATTGTCCTGCCAGCTCAGGCTGATCTTGCTCGTCGACATCGGCACCGCCCGCACCGCTGATGGGGCGCGCGGCGGCAAAAGTCCGGTCATCGTGCTCACCTCGTTGGAGAGTTCTGACTCTCCACTTCGGCTGACAGCGCTGATGGCAAAATAGTAGACCATGCCCGGATTGAGGCCACCCAGACGCAGCGAGGTCAGATTGGCGCCAACGGTCAATATCCTTGCCCATCCATCGCCATTCCCGCGACGGCGATAGATGCGGTACCCGGTCTCCTCGTTCGAATTGTCCTGCCAGTTGAGAACGATCTCGGACTTGCCGAGAACCGTCGCCGCGAGCCTGGTCGGGCCCGCCGGTCCCGAATCCGGGGTTCGCCCGTAAGCCTCGTTCGACATCTCCGACTCGCCGGTCGCGTTGAAGGCGATGATCGAATAGTAGTAGGTCAGGCCCGGACGAAGATTGGTGTGCTGGAATGAGTTGACCCCCGGCGGGACCTGTCCGATGATCGACCACCCATACTCGGTATCCGTCCGCCGCCGGATCAGAAATCCCTGCTCGTTGTTCGAGTTGTCCCGCCACCGCAGCGTAATCATACTGCGCGAGCTTGCCGTCGCCGTGAGGTCGCTCGGAGGGAACGGAATCGGATTTGGCGGGATGGTCGTCGCGAGGTAGTTGAGTGCCGCGTCAACCTGGATCCGCGGTCGCGTCACATTGTTGCGCGGGTCGGTGATTCTGACTCCGGTCATGGTCAGGGAGCTGAGGATCATCGCAACGCTGGCGTGCGGGGCCTTCTGACGCGCCAGCGCGAAAGCTCCGGAGACGTGGGGCGCGGCCATCGATGTCCCGGAACTGAACCGGTAGTCGCCGCCCGGGATCGACGACTTGATGTTCTCACCCGGCGCGAGCAGCTTGACGAGGGTCGAACTGTTCGAAAAGCTGGAGACCTGTTCGGTCTGGCCAGACTGATCAGTTTGACCAGTTTGGCCAGGTTGTTTGGTCTGGTTAATCTGGCCGTTCGTCGAACCGACGCTGATCGTCGAGGAGATGCAGGCTGGCGTGTTGATCGCGTTGGTGTAACGCTGATTGCCTGAGGCGACGACCGTCGCGACGCCGACACCCTGGAGCTGATCGATCAACGACTTCATCGCCGGAAAGTTGCTGTCACAGGTCGAGCTGTAACGTCCGCTCCCGGCACTGAGGTTGACGGCGGCGATCGAATAGAACTTGCGCAACAAGTAGACCTGTTCGAGCGCCGCGAGCAGATCCGAGTCGAAGGCGCCGATGCATTCGCTCACGCCCGCCCCGCAGAGACTGCTGCCCTGGAAGCGGGTGAAGGCCTGGATGGAGATGACCGTCGCGTCCTTCGCTACGCCGGCAAACTCCGCTCCCCGCCCGGCCGCGATCCCGGCGACCTGCGTTCCGTGACCGCACGCCGCACTATTCAATGAACAGGGGCGCCCCGAGTCGGTCGCCGTCGAGGAGACTGCGCCGCCCGGGCAGAGCGAACTGGCTCCAAACGCGGTAAAATTGGTCGAAAAGCAGGCCTCCGCCACCACCTTTCCCTCCAGAAATGGGTGTTGACTATCGACTCCGCTGTCGATGACCGCAATCGTCTGGCCGGCTCCCGTGTAGCCGCTCTTCCAGGCATTCTCTCCGCCAATCAGTTTCACACTCTCGGTCAGGGCCGGCTGGGTGATCATATCCTCACCGATATCGAGAATCTCGGCGGAGTTGTTCAACCATTCAAGGCCGATCGAATTGACGCGAAGAGCCAGATAAGGAATACACTCGTACTGTTTCAGTGAAGCCGGGTCATAACCAAAGAGGTTGGTGATGATACTGTTCTGGACCCGCTTGATGTAGTTCCGCTGTCCGTTGACCTCCACCTCGTTCGACAGTTCCGACTCCGGCCGGAAAGGGGCACGAAGCTGCACGATGACCGGAATGATTCCGCGTTGCGCAATCTTTGTCCGCAACTCCTCAAAGTGCTGTTCAGCCTGGTCGTGGCGGATCATGTTCGCGGCCTGCTCCTCCATCCGTTTCAAGACCTCGGCCAGTTCGTCGGATCCGTCCGCTGGTCGCGTCGCGGCGCTGACGCGATCCAGCCACGGCCAGACCCGCCCAGCCGCGCTCGAAGCCAGCGCCGCCAGGAGAATCGACATTGCCAGCAGTGTCGCTCGCCAGGAGGTTTGTCTGAACTGACGACGGTGGAGGAAACTATGCCGACAACTCGGCCAGCCGCGGTCTTCTTTCATAATTGATCGAGCTCACTTCCCAGATGAATGTCAGGGGACTCGACCACCTACGGGGTGATGGTGATTGGATTTACTACGGGGGGAAAGATGTTACCACCAGACCGACCAGCTCTTCAATATTCTGCTCGGTCGAACGGGCATCATTAATCATTAAAGTGCTAATGATTAGAGCTGGGGGGGCCGTTGAAGAAGACAGTCCGCGCGGCAGGGACATCAGCTGGACCCAGATTTGGACCCAGGTTTAAACCCGGATTTTGATCCCCGAATTCCATCAAAGGCCGGAGAACTTGCGGCCAACCCACTCGTAAGCCGCAGGATTCCGGCCAGATTCAGACTCTCTCCCACTTTCCGGCTTCCCATCCAGCGCAGAGTCTGGTCAGGCGAGTTCGCGTTCGCGCAGATACTTGATCCGGTCGCGCAGGGAGGCCGCCTTTTCAAACTCGAGGGAGCGGGCGGCCTCGCGCATCTCATGGTCGAGCTGAGTGATCGTCTCCTCGATCTTCTCGCGACTGTAGCCTTCGAAGTCCTCGATATTGAGCGGAACCTTGAAATAGTCGGCCTCATAGGCGGTGACGAGCGTCGCCTCGATCGGTTTGATGATCGACTGGGGAGTGATGCCGTGCTCGAGATTGTATTCGTGCTGTTTCTGGCGCCGTCGCTGGGTCTCCCCGATCGCCCGGCGCATCGAATCGGTGATCCGGTCGGCGTAGAGGATGGCCTTGCCACGGGCATTCCGCGCCGCTCGCCCAATGGTCTGAATCAACGAGGATTCACTGCGCAGAAAGCCTTCCTTGTCGGCATCGAGGATGGCGACCAGCGAGACCTCCGGCAGATCGAGCCCCTCGCGGAGCAGGTTGATCCCGACCAGGACATCGAACTCGCCCTTGCGCAGGTCGCGCAGGATTCTGATCCGTTCAAGCGTGTCGATCTCGGAGTGCATGTAGCGGACGCGCACACCAAGGTCGCCATAGTAGTCGGCGAGATCCTCGGCCATCTTCTTGGTGAGGGTCGTCACCAGCACCCGCTCACCCTGGCCGACCCGCTGCCGCACCTCGGCGAGCAGATCGTCGATCTGACCACGGATGGGCCGAACCTCAACCTCCGGATCGAGCAGACCGGTGGGACGAATGATCTGCTCGATCACTTCGCTGCCCGACTGGCGCAGCTCATACGGACCCGGGGTTGCCGAGACATAGATGGTCTGCCCGATCCGCTGCTCCCACTCCTCGAACTTCAGCGGACGGTTGTCGAGGGCTGAGGGGAGCCGAAAACCGAAGTCGACGAGCGTCTGCTTGCGCGCGCGATCTCCATTGTACATCCCCCGAATCTGCGGAACCGACTGGTGACTCTCATCGATGATGACCATCGTCTCGTCAGGAAGGTAGTCGAAGAGGGTTGGCGGAGGCTCTCCGACCCCCCGCTGCGTGAGATGGCGCGAGTAGTTCTCGACGCCCCGGCAGTAGCCGAGCTCGTTGAACATCTCCAGATCGTACATGACCCGCTGGTGGAGGCGTTGCGCCTCGATCGCTTTTCCCTGGGCCACCAGCTGCGGTTCCCACCATTCGAGCTCCTCGCGGATCGTCTTGACCGCCTGCTTGACCGTTGCCCGGCTTGTCACATAATGGGTCTTTGGAAAGATCGCCACCCGCTGGTCGTGCTTCTTCAGCACCTCGCCGAGCAGCGGATCGATCGTCGAGATCGAATCGATCTCATCCCCCCAGAGCTCGATCCGGAGGGCCTTCTCTTCATAGCTTGGATAGACCTCGACCACGTCGCCCCGGACCCGAAAGGTTCCGCGGCCAAATTCGATGTCGTTGCGCTCGTAGAGCAGTTCGACCAGTCGTTTGATCAGCTCGTTCCGGCTGATCCGCTGCCCGGGTTCGACCCACATCAGCATGCCATAGTAGGTGTCGGGATCGCCGATACCATAGATTGCGGAGACCGAGGCGACGATGATCACATCCCGCCGTTCAAAGACGGAGCGGGTCGCGGAGAGGCGCAGCCGATCGATCTCGTCGTTGATCGTCGCCTCCTTCTCGATGTAGGTGTCGCTCGAGGGGACGTAGGCCTCGGGTTGGTAGTAGTCGTAGTAGCTGACGAAATACTCGACGGCATTATGCGGGAAGAAGCCGCGGAACTCCTGGTAGAGCTGGGCCGCGAGCGTCTTGTTGTGGGCCATGACCAGGGCGGGTCGATTGACCTGCTGAATGACCGAGGCGATGGTGAAGGTCTTACCGCTCCCGGTGATTCCCAGCAGCACCTGATCCTTGAGTCCGGCGGAGAGCCCGCTGACGAGGGCCTCGATGGCCGCCGGCTGGTCTCCCTGTGGTCGGTAGTCAGAGACGAGTTGAAAGTCCATAGCGCCTCATAGTACCACGAACCGGGTCGAAGGCCGACCGGTGAGCCATTGAGATTAACGCAGGGTGAGTTTATCATCCAATCGCGAAACTTGCCGCGCCGGCAATCGCGAAACTTGCCGCGCCGGCAATCGCGAAACTTGCCGCGCCGGCAATCGCGAA
>Ga0209985_10003173_pt1 | contig 14258 bp, 10 predicted proteins | sample NOAtaG_FD_187305 | JGI IMG/M metagenome (GOLD analysis project Ga0209985, IMG submission 187305) | Freshwater lake microbial communities from Lake Erie, under a cyanobacterial bloom - NOAA_Erie_Diel6S_1000h metaG (SPAdes) (version 2) | ecosystem: Environmental > Aquatic > Freshwater > Lake ...
CGTGATCGGCCCCACCCGTATGGCCTACGAGCGGGTGATCCCCATCGTCGACATGACGGCTCGGCTGCTCGGGTCGGCCTTGAATTCCCGACGCTGACCCCCACCTTCTCCCTCAGGGACGACTGCCCCCCCTGCGGGCGCGGTCGTTTTTGTATGCAACCCATTGAAATCGAAGGCTTCAGATGTCTGAAACCCCATCCTCACCGCCGCCGTCCTCCGAGCCGCTGACCGTCGAGGACCTCCAGGCGCTGCTGACCGACGCGGAGTCGCGCGCCCAGCAGCACCGCGAACAGCACCTGCGTGCGGTCGCCGAACTCGACAATGTCCGCAAGCGGGCGCAGCGCGAGGTCGAGCAGGCGCATCGCTACGGGGTCGAGAAACTCGCCCAGGAGCTGCTGCCGGTGAAGGACAGCCTCGACCTCGCGGTCGAGAACGCGGGACGGGCCGACACGGCAGCCCTCGTCGAGGGGCAGGCCGCGACGCTGCGCCTGCTGCAGAAGGCCCTCGAGCGCATCGGCATCACCGAGATCGACCCCACCGGGCAGCCGTTCGACGCCAACTGGCACGAGGCCGTGGCGGCGCAGCCTTCCGACACCGCCGAGCCGAACTCGGTGCTGCTGGTGGTGCAGCGCGGTTACAGCCTCAACGGGCGTCTGCTGCGCGCGGCGCGCGTCATCGTCGCCCGGGCGCCTGGTTGATTTATCCACAGGCGACCCCAGATACACGGCCATAGGCGCCCCGACGGGGCACGACAGAACTGAGCGGAGCGGAACATCATGGGCAAAGTCATCGGTATCGACCTCGGCACGACCAACTCCTGCGTCGCGATCATGGAAGGCGGCAAGCCGCGCGTGATCGAGAACAGCGAAGGCGACCGCACCACACCGTCCATCGTCGCCTTCACCAAGGACGACGAAGTGCTGGTCGGCCAGTCGGCCAAGCGCCAGGCGGTCACCAACCCGCAGAACACGCTGTACGCGGTGAAGCGGCTCATCGGCCGCCGCTTCGACGAGAAGATCGTCCAGAAGGACATCGGCATGGTGCCGTACCGCATCGTCAAGGCGGACAACGGCGACGCTTGGGTCGAGGCCCAGGGCAAGAAGATGGCCCCGCCCGAGATCTCGGCGCGCGTGCTCATGAAGATGAAGAAGACCGCCGAGGACTTCCTCGGTGAAGAGGTCACCGACGCCGTCGTGACGGTGCCGGCGTACTTCAACGATTCGCAGCGCCAGGCGACCAAGGACGCCGGCCGCATCGCCGGCCTCAACGTCAAGCGCATCATCAACGAGCCGACCGCGGCGGCGTTGGCCTACGGCCTCGACAAGTCGGGCGGCGACCGCAAGATCGCGGTGTACGACCTCGGCGGCGGCACCTTCGACGTCTCGATCATCGAGATCGCCGAGGTCGACGGCGAGCGCCAGTTCGAGGTGCTCTCGACGAACGGCGACACCTTCCTCGGCGGCGAGGACTTCGACCTGCGCGTCATCAACTTCCTCGCCGAGGAGTTCATCAAGGAATCCGGCGTCGATGTGCGCAAGGACCCGCTCGCGATGCAGCGCCTGAAGGAGGCCGCCGAGAAGGCGAAGATCGAGCTGTCCTCGAGCCAGCAGACCGACATCAACCTGCCGTACATCACCATGGACGCCTCGGGGCCGAAGCACCTCGCGGTCAAGTTGACGCGCGCCAAGCTCGAGTCGCTGGTCGAGGACCTCGTCAAGCGCACCATCGAGCCGTGCCGCATCGCGCTGCAGGACGCCGGCCTGTCGTCGGGCGATGTCGCCGAGGTGATCCTCGTCGGCGGCCAGACCCGCATGCCGCTCGTGCAGAAGCAGGTGAAGGATTTCTTCGGCAAGGAGCCGCGCAAGGATGTGAACCCGGACGAGGCGGTGGCCGTCGGCGCCGCGGTCCAGGGCGGCGTGCTCGCGGGCGACGTCAAGGATGTGCTGCTGCTCGATGTCACGCCGCTGTCGCTCGGTCTCGAGACCCTGGGCGGCGTGATGACCAAGCTCATCGAGAAGAACACCACCATCCCGACCAAGCACTCGCAGGTGTTCTCGACCGCCGAGGACAACCAGACGGCGGTGACCATCCATGTGCTGCAGGGCGAGCGCGAGCGTTCGATCGACAACAAGTCGCTCGGCAAGTTCGACCTCACCGACATCCCGGCGGCGCGCCGCGGTACGCCGCAGGTCGAGGTGACCTTCGACATCGACGCCAACGGCATCTTGAACGTGTCGGCCAAGGACAAGGCGACCGGCAAGGAGCAGCGCATCGTGATCAAGGCGTCCTCGGGTCTCTCCGAGGACGAGATCAAGCGCATGGTCCGCGACGCCGAGGCGCACGCCGAGGACGACAAGAAGTTCCGCGAACTCGTCGAGACGCGCAACAAGGCCGACTCCACGCTGCACGGCGTCGAGCAGTCGCTCAAGGACCTCGGCGACAAGGTGCCGGGCGAGGAGCGCGCCAAGGTCGAGTCGGCGATCTCCGACCTCAAGGCCGTCATCAAGGACGACGACAAGGACAAGATCGAGAAGAAGCTCGAGGCGCTGCTCGCGGCCTCGCAGGCCATCGCGCAGATGGCTTACGCCGCGCAGGCCGGTGCAGGCGAGGGCGCTGCGGGCGCTTCCGGTGCCGGTACGGCGGGCGGCAAGGACGACGGCGATGTGCTCGACGCGGAGTTCGAAGAGGTGAAGGACAAGGACTCGGACCGCAAGGCCTCCTGAGCGGGTCCCCCCGTCCGTAAGCCTTAGCCGCGCACCATGGCCAAGCCTGACCTGTACAAGGTCCTCGATGTATCGAGGACCGCCACCGAAGCCGACATCAAGAAGGCCTATCGGCGGCTGGCCATGAAGTACCACCCGGACCGCAATCCGGACGACAAGGATGCTGAGGAGCGCTTCAAGCAGGTCAAGGAGGCCTACGAGGTCCTGACCGACGCGCAGAAGCGCGCGGTCTACGACCAGCATGGCCACGACGGTCTCGACGCCGTGCGTCAGGGCGGCGGTGGCGGTGGCGGCGCGGGCGGCTTCGGCGGCGGTGCGGATTTCGGCGATATCTTCGGCGAGGTCTTCGGCGACATCTTCGGTGGCGGGCGCCGCGGCGGACGCTCGCAGGTGCTGCGCGGCGCCGACCTGCGCTATGAGCTGGAGCTCGACCTCAAGGAGGCCGTGTTCGGCCACACCTGCGAGATCGAGATCCCGCGCCTCATGGAGTGCGAGACCTGCTCGGGCAGCGGCGCGGCCAAAGGCTCGAGTCCGGTCACCTGCGAGCAGTGCAACGGCCACGGCGCCGTGCGCGTATCGCAGGGCTTCTTCCAGATGCAGCAGCCGTGTCCGCGCTGCCGCGGCTCGGGCCGCATCGTCAAGAACCCCTGCGATGCCTGCCTCGGCCAGGGCCGCGTGCGCCGCACGCGCACGCTGTCGGTCAAGGTCCCGGCCGGCGTCTCGACCGGCGACCGCATCCGCTTGAGCGGCGAGGGCGAGGCCGGGCGCAACGGCGGTCCGGCGGGCGATCTCTATGTCGAGGTGGCGGTGCGTCCGCACCCGATCTTCGACCGCGACGGCGACGACCTGCATTGCGAGGTGCCGGTGAGCTTCGCGACCGCGGTGCTCGGCGGTTCGGTGAATGTGCCGACGCTGCAGGGCGAGGTCGCGATCAAGATCCCGGCCGAGACGCAGTCCGGGCGGCAGTTCCGGCTGCGCGACCAGGGCGTCAAGCCGGTGCGCGGCGGCGCGCGTGGCGACCTATACTGCCGCGTGGTCGTGGAGACGCCCGTGAACCTCACCGCGGAGCAGCGCGAGCTGCTGCGCAAGTTCGACCAGTCCCTGCGCGACGATGGCAAGAGCCATACGCCGCGCGAGGAGGGGTTCCTCGAGGGCGTGAAGAGATTCTTCTCGGGACGCTGAGTCCCGGTGGCGGGGCCCGTGTCGAAGAAGATCCTGCTCGTCGGCGCCTCCGGGCGCATGGGGCTCGCGATCACGCGGGCCGCCGCGGAGTCGCGCCAGCTGCGCGTCGTCGCGGCCGTCGACCGTCCGGATGACGGCGTCCGTCCGCCTGTGCAGGGGCGCGACCTCGGCACGCTCGCGGGTCTCGCGCCGCTCGGCGTCGCGGTGGGCGCCGACCTCGATGCGGCGCTCGCGGGCGCCGCCGGGAACGGCGAGACGCCGGATGTGATGATCGATTTCTCCTCGCCGGCCTCGACCGCCGCCCATCTCGCGGCCTGCGCGCGGGCGCATGTCGCCGCGCTCGTCGGCACCACCGGCCTCGGCGCCGATGCGGAAGCCGCGGCGCAGTCCGCTGCGGCGCGCGTGCCGGTGCTCATCGCCGCCAACACCAGCGTCGGCGTCACGCTGCTCGCCGAACTCGTCCGCGCCGCAGCCCGTGCGCTGCCGGCGGAGTTCGACATCGAGATCCTCGATGCGCACCACCGCGCCAAGGTCGATGCGCCGTCCGGTACCGCGCTGGCGTTGGGTCGCGCGGCGGCCGAGGGCCGCGGCATCGACCACGACGCGGCGCGCTTGCCCATCGACCGCAACGGACCGCGCCGCGAGGGCGGCATCGGCTACTCGGTCGTGCGCGCCGGCGACATCGTCGGCGAGCATGAAGTGGTGTTCGCGGCGGCCGGTGAGCGGGTGGTCCTCGGTCACATCGCGACGGACCGCACCATCTTTGCCCGAGGTGCCCTCCGGGCGGCGGACTGGTTGGCTATACAGTCCCCGGGTCGGTACTCCATGGTCGATTTTTTAGGATTGAAAACAGCGGTTTAGACAACTATCCGCAGGATTTTCATCGTTCTCGGCGGCGGTATTTTTTCGACCTTTACCCCCCTTTTGACCCCGTTTTCGGATGGACAAAAGGGGGGTGAAAACATAGAATTTCCTTCTAATCCGATAGCCGGGTTAGTCCCCAGCAAGGCGGGAGACATTCGCAAGGGTGTCTCCCGCTTTGCGCATCCGACACCCGCATCCCTTCGGAGAATCGTGGGGCCACTCGTTGGAGTGGCGGGAGTCTCAGATTGACTGATGCAGTGCTGGCGCTCGCGGACGGTTCGGTGTTCCGCGGCCTATCCATCGGCGCGCAAGGCAGCACCTCCGGCGAAGTCGTCTTCAATACCGCCCTCACGGGTTACCAGGAGATCCTCTCCGACCCGTCCTACCTCCGTCAGATCGTCACGCTCACCTACCCGCATATCGGCAATGTCGGTGCCAACGCGCTCGACATGGAGTCCTCGCGCGCCTTCGCCGCGGGGCTCGTGGTGCGCGACCTGCCGCCGCGCGCCAGCAACTGGCGCATGGAAGAGACGCTGCAGCAGTTCCTGGTCCGCCAGAACGTGGTCGCCATCGCCGGCATCGACACCCGTCGCCTCACGCGCATCCTGCGCGAGAAGGGCGCGCAGTCGGGCTGCATCGTCGCCGGAGCGGGCGTCAGCGAGGCCGCTGCGCTCGAGGCGGCGCGCGCCTTCCCCGGCCTCAAGGGCATGGACCTCGCCAAGGTCGCGACGACCGCCGAGCGTTACGACTGGACCGCCGGCTCCGGCTTCGATGCGCCGCCGCCGCCGCCCGAGGGGCATCGCCCGTACCAGGTGGTCGCCTTCGACTACGGCATCAAGCACAACATCCTTCGGCTGTTGGTCGACGCGGGCTGCAAGGTGACGGTGCTGCCGGCGCAGGCCTCCGCCGAGCAGGCGCTCGCGCTCGCGCCCGAGGGCGTGTTCCTCTCCAACGGTCCCGGCGACCCGGAGCCTTGCGACTACGCCATCCGCGCCATCCGCCGCGTCATCGAGGCGCGCGTGCCGGTGTTCGGCATCTGCCTCGGTCACCAGCTGCTCGGGCTCGCCAGCGGCGCCCGCACCATGAAGATGAAGTTCGGCCACCACGGCGCGAACCATCCGGTGCAGGACCTGCAGACGGGCAGGGTGCTCATCACCTCGCAGAACCACGGCTTCGCCATCGACGAGGCGACGCTGCCCGCGAACCTCGTCGCCACGCACCGGTCGCTCTTCGACGGAACGCTGCAGGGCGTGGCGCGCACCGACTGCGACGCCTTCAGTTTCCAGGGCCACCCTGAGGCGAGCCCCGGTCCCCGCGATGTCGCCCATCTCTTCCAACGCTTCACCGATGCCATGCGGCGTCGGCGCGGCGCCTGAGTCCGCCATGCCCAAGCGCACAGACATCCAGAGCATCCTGATCATCGGCGCCGGTCCGATCGTCATCGGTCAGGCCTGCGAGTTCGACTACTCCGGCGCACAGGCCTGCAAGGCGCTGCGCGAGGAGGGGTACCGCGTCATCCTCGTCAACTCCAACCCCGCGACCATCATGACGGACCCGGGGATGGCGGACGCCACCTACATCGAGCCCATCAACTGGCGCACCATCGCCCGCATCATCGAGAAGGAGCGCCCCGACGCGGTGCTGCCGACCATGGGCGGCCAGACCGCGCTCAACACCGCGCTCGACCTCGTGCGCGAGGGCGTGCTCGCGAAGTTCGGCGTCGAGCTCATCGGCGCCTCGCGCGACGCCATCGACATGGCCGAGGACCGCGAGCGTTTCCGCGACGCGATGCGCGAGATCGGCCTCGAGTCGGCGCGCTCGGCGGTCGCCAAGACCCTCGAGCAGGCGCTCTCGATCCAGGCGGGGCTCGGCTTCCCCTGCGTCATCCGGCCCTCGTTCACGCTCGGCGGCTCGGGCGGCGGCATCGCCTACAACCGCGAGGAGTTCGAGGACATCGTCGCGCGCGGCCTCGACGCCTCGCCGACCTCCGAGGTGCTCATCGAGGAGTCGGTGCTCGGTTGGAAGGAATACGAGATGGAGGTCGTGCGCGACCGCGCCGACAACTGCATCATCGTCTGCTCCATCGAGAACCTCGACCCGATGGGCGTGCACACCGGCGACTCCATCACGGTCGCGCCGGCGCAGACGCTGACCGACAAAGAATACCAGCGCATGCGCGACGCCTCGATCGCGGTGCTGCGCAAGATCGGCGTCGACACCGGCGGCTCGAACGTGCAGTTCGCGGTCGACCCTGCGACCGGCCGTCTCATCGTCATCGAGATGAATCCGCGCGTGTCGCGCTCGTCGGCGCTCGCCTCCAAGGCGACCGGCTTCCCGATCGCCAAGGTCGCCGCCAAGCTCGCGGTCGGCTACACCCTCGATGAGCTGCGCAACGACATCACGGGCGGTGCCACGCCGGCGTCCTTCGAGCCGTCGATCGACTATGTGGTCACCAAGATCCCGCGCTTCACCTTCGAGAAGTTCAAGGGCGCCAACGACCGTCTGACCACCCAGATGAAGTCGGTGGGCGAGGTGATGGCCATCGGTCGCACCTTCCAGGAGTCGTTGCAGAAGGCGCTGCGCGGCCTCGAGACCGGTCTCGACGGCCTCACGCCGATCGACGCCGCGCCGCCCGCCGGGCAGGCGCTCGGCGATGTCGCCGCCGCGCGCCTCGCGCAGGAACTGCGCATGCCGGGGCCGAACCGCCTGTTGCATGTCGCCGACGCGCTGCGCGCCGGCTGGACCTTCGACCGGGTGCAGCAGCTCTCGCACATCGACCCGTGGTTCCTCGCGCAGATCGAGGAGCTGGTGCTCGAGGAGCGGGCGGTCGCCGCGCAGGGTCTGGCGGCGCTCGATGCGACGCGGCTGCGCGCCCTCAAGCGCCGCGGCTTCTCCGACGCCTGTCTCGCACGGCTCACGGGCCGCCGCGAGGACGAGCTGCGCGCGCATCGCCATGCGCTCGGCATCCGGCCGGTCTTCAAGCGGGTCGACACCTGCGCGGCCGAGTTCGCGACCTCGACCGCCTACCTCTACTCGACCTACGAGGAGGAGTGCGAGGCGCAGCCGACCACGCGCCGCAAGATCGCGATCCTGGGCGGCGGTCCGAACCGCATCGGCCAGGGCATCGAGTTCGACTACTGCTGCGTGCACGCCGCGCTCGCGCTGCGCGAGGACGGCTACGAGACCATCATGATCAACTGCAACCCGGAGACCGTGTCGACCGATTACGACACCTCCGATCGGTTGTACTTCGAGCCGCTGACGCTCGAGGATGTCCTCGAAGTGCTGCATGTCGAGCAGCCGGCCGGCGTGATCGTGCAGTACGGCGGCCAGACGCCGCTCAAGCTCTGCCGCGCGCTCGAGCGCGAGGGCGCCCCGATCATCGGCACCTCGCCGGAGTCCATCGACATCGCCGAGGACCGCGAGCGCTTCCAGAAGCTCGTGCAGCAGCTCGGCCTGCGCCAGCCCGCCAACGCCACCGCACGCACCGAGGACGAAGCGCTCCGGCTCGCCCGCGAGGTCGGTTTCCCGCTCGTGGTGCGGCCGTCCTATGTGCTCGGCGGCCGTGCGATGGAGATCGTCTTCAACGAGGACGACCTGCGCGCCTACATGACCGACGCCGTGAAGGTCTCGAACGACAGCCCGGTGCTGCTCGACCGCTTCCTCGACGACGCCATCGAGGTCGATGTCGACGCCGTCTGCGACGGCAAGGCCGTGCTGGTCGGCGGCATCATGGAGCATGTCGAGCAGGCCGGCGTGCACTCGGGCGACTCGAGCTGCTCGCTGCCGCCCAACAGCCTCTCCGCCGCGCTGCAGGACGAGCTGCGCGAGCAGACCCGCCGCCTCGCGCTCGCGCTCGATGTCATCGGTCTGATGAACATCCAGTTCGCCATCCAGAACGGGCAGGTGTTCGTGCTGGAGGTCAACCCGCGCGCCTCGCGCACCGCGCCCTTCGTCTCCAAGGCGACGGGCGTGCCGCTCGCCAAGGTCGGCGCACGCGTCATGACCGGCCGCAGCCTCGCCGAGCTCGGCTGCGACCGTGAGCGGGTGCCGCCCTACTACTCGGTCAAGGAAGCCGTGTTCCCGTTCGTGAAGTTCCCCGAAGCCGACCCGATGCTCGGTCCCGAGATGAAATCGACGGGCGAGGTGATGGGCACCGGACGCAGCTTCGGTGAGGCCTACGCGAAGGCGCAGTCGGCCTCTGGCGTGTCGCTGCCGCGCAGCGGCCTCTGCTTCATCAGCGTCCGCGAGCGCGACAAGCCGAGCGCGGTCGATCTCGCCCGGCGGCTCGTCGCCCGTGGCTTCGAACTGGTCGCGACCCACGGCACGGCCAAGGCCATCGCCGCGGCTGGCATCGCCTGCCGCCCGGTCAACAAGGTCCACGAGGGGCGGCCGCACTGCGTCGACATGATCAAGAACGGCGAGATCGTGCTGATCGTGAACACCACCGAGGGCAAGCAGGCCGTGCGCGAGTCGCACTCGATCCGCCGTGAGGCGGTGCAGCGGCGGGTGACCTACTACACGACCCTTGCGGCGGCCTTCGCGACCTGCGAGGCTCTGGACTCGCTCGACGAGGTCGAGGTCCACCGCCTGCAGGACCTGCACCAGGAGGTGCCGGGATGAAGCGCAATCCGATGACCCTCCGCGGCGCCGAGCTGCTGCGGGTCGAGCTCAAGAAGCTGAGGTCCGAGGACCGCCCGAACGTCATCAAGGCGATCGCGGAGGCGCGCGCGCTCGGCGACCTCTCCGAGAACGCCGAGTACCACGCGGCCCGCGAGCAGCAGGGCTTCATCGAGGGCCGCATCGCCGAGATCGAGGCCAAGCTCTCGACCGCCGAGATCATCGATGTCGCCACGCTGTCGCCGGGCGGCAAGGTCGTCTTCGGGGCGACCGTGGAGATCGAGTCCGAGGACGACGGCAAGCGCACCACCTACGCCATCGTCGGCGAGGACGAGGCCGACATCCGTGCCGGGCGCATCGCCTACAACTCGCCGATCGCGCGTGCGCTGATCGGCAAGTCCGAGGGGGATGTCGTCGAGGTCGCGGCGCCGGGCGGCACGCGCTCCTACGAGATCGTCTCGATCCGCTACTCCTGAGCGGGCAGCACGATCCGCGGCAGGTCGGGGCGGGGCTTGTAGAGCACCGCCACATGGCCGATCCGGGTCACCAGCGTGCTGCCGGTGCGCGTCGCCAGCGTCTCCAAGCCCGAGTCCCGGGCCTCCCGGTCGGCGCCGGCCCAACGCACCTTGATGAGCTCGTGGTCGTGCAGGGCGCGGGCCGTCTCCGCCACCACGCCGTCCGTCATCCCGGCGTTGCCGATCAGGATCACGGGTTTGAGGGGGTGGGCGAGGCCGCGCAGGTGGCGGCGCTGTCGTTCGGTGAGTTTCACCCCGTCATTGTAGTCGCTGGGCGACCGTGGGTGGCCTTGAAACCGCTCGCTGACGGCCCCACCTCCCAAGGTCGGGCCAAGGGACCTGCGGTAGGCGGACCTGGTTCGCCTGTCCGCTGGCCGGCGGGGTCCGGATGGTATAGTTTGGGTCTTCGGCGCAGGGATGACGCCGCTCGAGGTAAGGCATGAACGACCTGATGAAGAACTTCGTGGTCTGGGCGCTCATCGCGGTGGCGGTGCTGGTGCTCTTCAGCCAGTTCGTGCCGCGCACGGCCCCCGTAGCGGAGATCAGCTACTCGAGCTTCCTCGGCGAGGTCCGCAGCGGCCGCGTCGACACCGTGGTGCTGCAGGGCGACACCATCGCCGGCACCCGCAAGGACAAGACCACCTTCGAGCTCTACAACCCCGAGACCGACAACACCGCTCTCATCGGCGCGCTCGACAAGGCCGATGTCACGGTGGTCGGCCGCGCACCGAAGCAGCCGAACTTCCTCGCGCAGCTCGTGCTGCAGCTCGCGCCGGCGCTGCTCCTCATCCTGGTGTTCGCGTGGATGCTGCGCCAGATGCAGGGCGGCGGTGCGGGCGGACGGGGCGCGATGTCCTTCGGCAAGAGCCGCGCACGCCTGCTGAGCGAGGACCAGGTCAACGTCACCTTCGCCGATGTCGCCGGTGTCGACGAGGCGAAGACCGAGGTCGGCGAGATCGTCGACTTCCTCAAGGACCCCTCCAAGTTCCAGAAGTTGGGCGGCAAGATCCCGAAGGGCGTGCTGATGGTCGGCAGCCCCGGCACCGGCAAGACGCTGCTCGCGCGCGCCATCGCCGGCGAGGCCAAAGTGCCGTTCTTCACCATCTCCGGCTCCGACTTCGTCGAGATGTTCGTCGGCGTCGGCGCTTCGCGCGTGCGCGACATGTTCGAGCAGGCCAAGAAGCACGCGCCCTGCATCATCTTCATCGACGAGATCGATGCCGTCGGCCGTCATCGCGGCGCCGGCCTCGGCGGCGGTCACGACGAGCGCGAGCAGACGCTGAACCAGCTGCTCGTCGAGATGGACGGCTTCGAGGGCAACGAGGGCATCATCGTCATCGCCGCCACCAACCGTCCCGATGTGCTCGACCCCGCGCTGCTGCGCCCGGGCCGCTTCGATCGCCAGGTCGTGGTGCCGCTGCCTGATGTGCGCGGTCGCGAGCAGATCCTCAAGGTCCACATGCGCAAGGTGCCGTTGGGCGACGATGTGAAGCCCGCGCTCATCGCGCGCGGCACGCCCGGTTTCTCGGGCGCCGACCTCGCCAACCTCGTCAACGAGGCGGCGCTCTTCGCCGCGCGCGCCAACAAGCGCATCGTCGGCATGGACGAGTTCGAGCGCGCCAAGGACAAGATCATGATGGGCGCCGAGCGCCGCTCCATGGTCATGACCGAGGAAGAGAAGCGGATGACGGCCTACCACGAGGCCGGTCACGCCATCGTCGGCATCTCTGTGCCAGAGCACGATCCGGTCTACAAGGTCACGATCATCCCGCGCGGCCGCGCGCTCGGCGTGACGCAGTTCCTGCCGGAGCAGGACCGCTACTCCATGAGCAAGCGCCGCATCGAGAGCGCCATCGCGACGCTGTTCGGCGGCCGCATCGCCGAGGAGATCATCTTCGGCGCCGACGCGGTCACCACCGGCGCCTCGAACGACATCGAGCGCGCCACCGACCTCGCGCGCAGCATGGTCACGAAGTGGGGCCTGTCGGACCGGCTCGGTCCCTTGACCTACTCCGAGGAGTCGGGCGAAGTCTTCCTCGGTCGGCAGGTCACGCAGACCAAGCAGGTCTCCGACGAGACCGCGCACGCCATCGACCAGGAGGTCCGTCGCGTCATCGAGAGCAACTACCAGCGCGCCCGCAGCATCCTCGAGACCCACCTCGACAAACTGCACGCCATGGCCGATGCGCTCATGAAGTTCGAGACCATCGATGACGGCCAGATCAAGGACATCATGGCCGGCCGTCCGCCGAGCCCGCCCTCGGGCTGGGACGACTCCGTGCAGAGCGGCCCTTCGGGTCCCGCCGGTACCGGACCGCGTCCGGCGCCGGGCATCGGACCCGCAGCGGGCGAGGGCAGCGCGGGCTGAGACCCCGGTGACCTCGCTGCTCCTCGCCGGCGGTCGGCGGCTCGATCTCGCCGCGCCCGCGGTGATGGGCGTGCTCAATGTCACGCCCGACTCCTTCTCCGATGGCGGTCGGCACCACCTGCTCGATGACGCTCTGCGTGCCGCCGAGGCCATGCTGGCCGCGGGTGCGGTCTTCATCGATGTCGGCGGCGAGTCGACCCGCCCCGGCGCGGCAGCGGTCAGCGCCGAGGAAGAGCTGCGTCGGGTGCTGCCCGTGGTCCGTGCGTTGGTGGCGCGAGGTGCGCTGGTCTCGCTCGACAGCAGCAAGCCCGAGGTCATCCGCCCCTGTCTGGATGCGGGCGCGCACCTCGTCAACGATGTGCGCGCGCTCGGTCTGCCGGGCGCGTTGCAGGCCGTCGCTGCGGGCGATGCCGCCGTCTGTCTCATGCACATGCAGGGCGACCCCGCTTCCATGCAGCGCGACCCGCATTACGGCGATGTGGTCACCGAGGTCGGCGGCTTCCTCGCGGCGCGGGTCGCCGTCTGCGTCGCCGCAGGCATCCGCCGCGACCGGCTGCTCATCGACCCGGGTTTCGGCTTCGGCAAGACGCTCGAGCACAACCTCGCCCTGCTGCGCGGTCTGCCGCAGGTCGCCGAGCTCGCCGGCGGCCTGCCGGTGCTTGCGGGGCTGTCGCGGAAATCCATGATCGGCGCCCTGACGGGTCGCCCGGTCGGTGAGCGCCTCGCCGGCGGTCTCGCGCTCGCGATCGCCGCGGTCGAGGGCGGAGCGCGTATCATCCGCAGCCACGATGTCGCCGAGACGGTGGACGCGCTGAAGGTGTGGCAGGCCTTCCGCGGCGCCGGTCCGGCCGGGGAGGGGTGAAGTGGCGAGGAAGTATTTCGGCACCGATGGCGTCCGCGGCAAGGTGGGTGAGCCGCCGCTGACCGTCGATTTCGTGCTGCGCCTCGCCAGCGCCGCGGCCCGCGCGCTCGCCCCGGGCGGCGGCAAGGTGCTCATCGGCAAGGACACCCGCCTGTCGGGCTACATGTTCGAGGCCGCGCTCGAGGCGGGCTTCGTCGCCGCCGGCATGGATGTGATGATGATCGGCCCGCTGCCGACGCCGGGCGTCGCCTTCATGACGCGCCACTACGGCTGCCGCTTCGGCGTCGTCATCAGCGCCTCGCACAACCTCTACGAGGACAACGGCATCAAGTTCTTCGACGCCGAGGGTGGCAAGCTCTCGGATGCCGACGAGATGCGTATCGAAGCGGAGCTCGAGCGCGGTCCGGTCACGCTCGAGTCGAACGGTCTCGGCCGCGTCGTCCGTGTCGACAAGACCCGGCGTGCGTATCAGGAGTTCTGCATGGCGACGGTGCCGCAGGGCGTCACGCTCGCGGGCATGAAGATCGTCATCGACTGCGCGCACGGCGCCGCCTACAAGGTCGCGCCCCGCATCCTCACCGACCTCGGCGCCGAGATCGTGCCGATCGGCTGCTCTCCGAACGGCCGCAACATCAACATCGGCTGCGGCGCGATGGCGCCCGAGCTGCTGCAGCTGACCGTCACCGGCATCCGCGCCGATGTCGGCATCGCGCTCGACGGCGACGGCGACCGGTTGGTGATGGTCGACCACCTCGGCCGCAAGGTCGACGGCGACCAGCTGCTCTATGTCATCGCCATGGCCAAGCACGCCGCCGGAACGCTGCAGGGCCCGGTCGTCGGCACCCTGATGACCAACCTCGGTCTCGAGCGCGCGTTGCAGGCGAAGGGCATCGGCTTCCGTCGCGCCAAGGTCGGCGACCGCTATGTGCTCGAGATGCTGCGCGAGCACGGCGGTGTGCTCGGCGGCGAGACCTCGGGCCATCTGCTCACGCTCGACCACGCGACCACCGGCGATGCGATGGTGGCGGCGCTGCAGGTGCTCGCGGTGATGCGCCGGACCGGCCGACCGCTCGCCGAGCTCGTCGCCGGCCTCGAGCTGCTGCCGCAGCAGCAGATCAAGGTGA
>Ga0209985_10003176_pt1 | contig 14251 bp, 13 predicted proteins | sample NOAtaG_FD_187305 | JGI IMG/M metagenome (GOLD analysis project Ga0209985, IMG submission 187305) | Freshwater lake microbial communities from Lake Erie, under a cyanobacterial bloom - NOAA_Erie_Diel6S_1000h metaG (SPAdes) (version 2) | ecosystem: Environmental > Aquatic > Freshwater > Lake ...
CATCATCAACCGAGACGCTGCCATTGGAAGATACGGCCTTAGCTCGAAAACCAGCTTGCGAATCGACTCGACGCAAGCAAAACGACGAGCAAACTTCGAACACAACCCCAGTGCAACGGCTTGCAATGTGACGAGCGTTGGATATTGGCGGATGGAAAACGCTTAAAAAATCTATGGTGAAAACGCAGGGAAAACGCTAATCCCTCGCGATCCAATGGCTGAGACAATTCCGAGGATCTCTACGCCTGCTTCCAACAGCCATTCATGCTCACTTCTGTTCTCTTAGATGAACGGCGAAGTGAGCCACACGGCACCGACGGAACGAAGCGAACCCAAGAAGAAATCTAAACCACAAACGACTATCTGACTTGTTGAAGTACAACTCGAAATCCAGTCAGAAAAGAATTATTATCTTTTGCAGAGCCATACAGACGACTTGCACAACGACATCGACTCCCTCCGTCTAGCCAATTTCCTCCCTTTTTGACGTGTAGGTTATTCTCCTCCTCAATAAACAATGGGTCGACGCCCCCCTGGATCGGCTCCGAAAAGGAATACGAATCCAAACACCATTCAGCAAGATTTCCTTCCATGTCGAATATCCCCCAGCTGTTTGGCTTCAGCGATCCAACTCTTTGGAGGATCTCAGACTCAGACGCATACTCTGATAGCTTGGATCGATCGTTACCAAAACTGAAAGTTGTCGTAGTACCTGCTCGACATGCGTATTCCCATTGTGCTGCCGTTGGAAGGCAAAATTCGCATTCCTTTGACAGTCTTCCGGACGATCTTTCTTGTTCAGTAAGCTTTTTACAAAAAAGAACCGCGTCATTGAAACTGACAGTGTGAGCGGGAAAATGTGGCCCGACGGGTATTCCACCTAATTCAATCTCTCGGGCAGACTGTACCCAAGGACGCGTAGACATCACGAGCTCCCATTGCTTTTGTGTAACTTCCGTTTCACCAACCCAAAATCCACGTAGACGAACCTTCACCTGCTTCTCGATTTCGGAGCGGTCGCTTTCGTTTTCAGGAGATCCCATCATATACTCCCCAGATGGACACGATCGCATTCTCATTGCAAGAACTCCGCCACAAACACACAACTCACCCGCCTTTCTATCACTAATAACTCGTGTTACGGGAAACTGCGATGCGGTTTGACTCAAGCCACGCGACCCAAAGGCAAAGATTATGAAGGCGATACGGAGCATTTTTTGCAACCCAAAATGACAATGGATTCTTTTGTAGTCGGAACAAACTGGAACCATTTTTATCGCGTTCCTGGAGTTGCGGGGGGCTTCGGGTAAACCACGGTTCCTGGTTTATCTCTATCTATCCAGGAATCTTGCGCACAGCTCCATGTCCATAACTGTTTGCATGGGTTTTTAGGAGGCTGCCAAGGATATGTGGTTCCAACGATTGGCGCTACCCCAGCAGGGCCGTGATCGTGACAAACGAACTCAGTATAGCATTCTGTGCATCCGCATTTCTGTTTCGAATCTTTGTTGCAACACTCCTTCATAGCGGCCGGAATGTCATCTCTAAACATGGCTGCCAACCTATTAAAACCACTCTCCACTGCTGTGTTAAGAAAGCCGTTGTTGCTATGAGGCCATGCTTGAGGAACAACATGAATTGTTGGCAAGTAATGTTGGATGCAGACTTTCTTGCCGTCGCTCTGCCAACAACAAAAAGGTGCTACCTTGTCGCATTTATCGAATTCTGGATTGAGAAGATTAAGCCCCGCGATGAATGTTGGCAAATAGTTGACGCCCTGATATGTATTTGGCCCATGAGTTATCAAAACATAGGTCTTGCACTTCAGCCCACTAGGGTCAACCTGAACCAAAGGCTGGTTGAACACAAATCTTGATAGATTCCAATCCATTGAAAAATATCCGATAGGGTCTCTGGTGAGAAACCGACCAGTCTTCGGACTCATCCATCGTGCTCGGAAGTGATGCAGACCAACGGTCGCGTCCCATTCTCGACCCGTGTAAGAATACCGATTGTTGATCGATGAATTTGAGATTTGAGATCCAGATGCATCGCATATCGTTGGTTCGCCGTAGGCACTATAGGCATAGCGTTCGGCTATGGCACCCGCCGATGTCGTTATAGCCGTGATGGAGTACTGTTGGTTGCTATGGTTGTGTGTCGTGGTCTCGGCACTTGGGATTGCAACTTCGCCATGCAATGCCTTGGTGGAACCGAAGAATGAAGCTGTGAATTGTGCTTCGCTGACAGAATCAATCGACGCGATGAGGTGGATGCCTCCCGCGGGGATGCGCGCGTGCGATGTCGACTGGTCAAATGGGAGATGGGAGTGAATTGACATCTCAACATTCTAAACGTTGCAGCATCCCACTGCAACGTTTTGCCAAGCTTCTCTCCCTAACTCGCTGACGCCACGATTATGCCTCAGGTGGAACGTCAGGCGGAGTTGTTTCCGTTGGCGGAGTTGGCAGAACTGCTGGCGTTGGTGGCAACGGCGGGACGTCTGGTTTGGCGGGATGCGTTGCGTCGTGCACGGCGTTCGGTAATGATTTTACGTCATTGGTGAAGGAACGCCATCGCATCAATCGGCCGGTCACTGCATTGCCTTGGTTACAGGCTACCCTGCTTAAAGCTTTTTCGAAACAGATATCCGTTTACGCGTGGAGTCAACCTCGAGGACTTTGATCTTTACCACGTTTCCTACACTTACCACTTCATTCGGGTCCTTGATATAGGTGTCGGAAAGCTGCGAGATGTGTATCAACGCATCGTGGTGGACTCCGATGTCGACAAAGGCTCCAAAGTGAGTGACATTGGTAATAACGCCTTCGAGGACCATTCCAATCTTGAGGTCATCGATCGACTTGACCGCCTCCGAGAATCGGACGGTTCGAAACTCGTTTCGAGGATCGCGACCAGGTTTCGCGATCTCTTCAAGTATGTCAACTACCGTTGGAAGTCCGAATTGATCGTCGACGAACTCGTCTGGTTTCAGTTTTTGAGCCAACGCAGCATTGCCAACGATAGTACTCGACGAGATGCCGAGTCTCTTTGCCATCCTTTCTACCAGCCTATAAGACTCCGGGTGGACCGCCGAGTTATCCAAAGGTTGCTCGCCGTTTCGAATTCTCAGGAATCCAGCCGATTGCTCGAACGCTTTGGCGCCCAACTTTGGAACATTGGTCAATTGTTGCCGCTTCTTAAAAGGACCGTTCTCGTCGCGGAACCTGACAATACTTTCGGCTAGTTTCGGTCCGATGCCTGACACATAGGACAGTAACGAAGCGCTCGCCATATTAAGATCCACGCCTACCTTGTTCACGCAGGATTCGACTTCTCGCTCCAAGCATTTTCGAAGCTGCGTTTGATTTACATCATGCTGGTATTGTCCGACGCCGATCGATTTTGGATCCGTCTTAACGAGTTCGGCTAACGGATCTTGCAATCGGTGAGCAATACTAATCGCACCGCGCACTGTCACATCGAGGTTTGGATACTCACTCGCTGCTAGTTCACTTGCTGAATAAATCGATGCACCTGCTTCACTAACCATCACCTTGGTTACGTTCAGTTTGTGATCTCGAATCAGATCGCTAACAAAGCTATCGGTTTCTCGCGAGGCAGTTCCATTGCCGATCGCGATCAATTCAACGCGATATTTTGCTATCAGCTCAAGCACCGTTTTGCTCGCTCCAGCAACGTCACTTGTCGGAGGGGTTGGATAGATGGTCGTGTGCGCAACGTATTTGCCTGTCGCATCGACGACGGCTAATTTGCAACCCGTTCGAAATCCTGGGTCGATACCGAGTGTTACTTTCGGACCGGCCGGTGGAGCAAGAAGCAATTCACGCAAGTTCTTTCCAAAGACGGAAATTGCCTCTTCATCCGCCCGTTCTTTCAACCACTGAAATACGGTCGACTCGGTTGCTGGTTTCAAGAGTCGTTCATAACAGTCCTCGACGGTCTTTTGCAATTCTCGGAAGAACTCGAATTGCGGATTTGCCAAGAAGTAGGACTGCATTTGACCGACAACTCGGTCATTGTCTAGCTCTAGACTGATGCGGAGGATACCTTCCTCCTCGCCTCGCTTCATCGCCAAAAATCGATGCGACGGAACGCGAGCGACCGATTCATTGTGGTCGACATACATTTCGAACTTGTCCGCTTCCTCTTTCTTACCTCGCTTCACTTGCGACGCAATGCGTCCATGCTTCTTCGATTGTTCTGCGAGCCACACTCGCGTCTCGGCATCATCAGCCCATGTCTCCGCAACGATATCTAACGCACCAGCCAATGCAGCCTCTTCGTCGGGTACCTCCATATCCGGACGAACGTATCGACGAAGGAGTTCGCTTTTCGAGATACCCAGTCGGGATTGCTTTAGCAAAATATCAGCAAGGGGCTGAAGCCCGCGTTCGCGAGCAATCGTTGCGCGTGTGCGTCGTTTCGGTTTGAACGGCAAATAGATCACTTCCAATGTTTGCAGATCCTTGCAATCCAAGATTTGATTCCTGAGCTCCTCGGTGAGCAGTCCTTGTTCAGCGATCGACTTAAGCACCGTATTTTTGCGAGCAAAAAGTTCTCGAGCTTTGGCGATCGCGTCTTCGATGGCTCGCAACGCGATCTCGTCGAGTTCGCGAGTCGCTTCCTTTCGATAGCGAGCGATAAACGGAATCGTGTTCCCGGCGTCGAGCAATTCGATCGCAGCCAAGACCTGTCTCGAATCAACGGCCAATTGCTTTGCGATTTCACCTGCTACCTCAGTCAAGTCCTGCTCTTGCGTGGGTTTCTTCTCCATCCCTGCGTTTTTCCTTTGAGTGTATCTCGTTTTGAATCTTCCAAAGTTTACACATTTCTATCAAAAGCGTCTTCCACCATGAAACTTCTGCGCCCATCGGCTGAGTTGTTTCTGTCAAGGATTCGATTTATCATAAAGCGATTCCGCTGTAGTCCTTCCTTTCCTTTTGAACAAGGGGCCTCTCTCATGAATGTACGAATGGATTTATCACGCCGCGACTTTGTAGAACGAGCAATTCTCGCTGCGACGGCAGCACTGGCGGCAGGATCGATGTCGCAGAACTCCAATGCATTAGAACCAACTCCCATTCGACGAGTCGGCCCCAACGACAAGTTACGGGTCGCGACAATCGGTGTGAATGGACAAGGTGGAGGGCACCTTTCCGAATGGCTCCAATTGCCTGATGTCGAAGTCGTAGCGATTTGCGATTGCGATCCTGCCGCTTACAAAAAAGTGATTGGCAAGTTCAAAGACGCGAAGACACAGCCAACTTACGTACAAGACGTTCGCAAGCTTTTAGAAGATAAATCGATTGATGCGGTATCGATTGCGACTCCTAATCACTGGCATGCACTCATGTCGGTTTGGGCCATGCAAGCGGGTAAAGATGTCTACATCGAGAAACCATGCAGTCACAATGTACGTGAAGGGCGAGTCATGACGCAGTGGGCTCGCAAACTGGGACGTATCTGTCAAATGGGTGTACAAAGCCGAAGCATGACCGGCATGCGATCGACGTTAGATTTTGTAAAGAGTGGTAAAATTGGAAAAGTGAGTGTGGCGAAAGCCGTTTGCTTCCGTCGACGTGGAAGTATTGGAATGGTCGATACTCCTGCTCCAATTCCAGAGGGATTGGATTTCGATCTTTGGTGCGGACCAGCACCCAAGGTTGTGCCTATTCGAAAGAAGCTTCACTACGATTGGCATTGGGTAAGTGCTACGGGCAACGGAGACTTAGGGAATCAAAACCCGCATGAACTCGATAAAGCCCGTTGGGGACTTGGGAAACAAGAATTGCCGAAGCGAGTTCTTAGCATTGGTGGGCGACTTGGATATATCGACAATGGTGATGTTGCCAATAGTCAAGTGACATTCTATGAATGGGACGATGCATTGCTCATCTCTGACGTTCGCGGATTGGATATCAAGTCTAGCGTGACGTTCGGTCTCAAGGGAGTGAAGCCGTTTGATGGGGCTTCCAACCTTTGGTACGGGACCGATGGATACGTAGTCGCTCCCAATTACACATCAGGCGTAGCATTTGACCTTGATGGTAATGTGATCGACCAATGGTCAGGTGGGGAGTACAAGGCGCATTTTGCTAACTTTGTAAAAGCGATTCGTAGCCGAAACTACAAAGACCTTCATTTGGATATCGAAGACGGTCACCTCTCAAGTGCTTTAGCACATTTGGGTAATGTTTCGTGGCAACTCGGGAAAACGACTTCAGTAAGTGATCGTCCGAAAAGCTGGTCGATGCACAAACATGTTGCGGAAACGTTGGATAGTTTCGAAGCGTATACAAAAGAAAACAACGTGGACTTCGGTGCAACGAAACTTTCTTTGGGTGTAGAGCTCAGCATCGATCCAAAAACGGAACTGTCGACCAACGAGGCCGCGAACAAGCTTTTCACTCGCGAATACCGCAAAGGGTACGTGCTTCCTGAAGTCAGCTAAGGGCGAAGTTCGGCGTAGCTGGTACAACACCAAGCTTTCGACATTTGTTTTGTTTGACTTTACAGCCTTCCCTATCTAGCGATTTTGCAGAGAACAACTTCTATTTCGATAGATTGTTCTCTGCACCGCTTGAATGTATTGCTCATTCAATAGGAGCGCAGTAACGATCAACTCTCGTTGTGTCGACGCCTTAACCACGTAAAGGCTGCCGTAGCAATCAAGCTGATGCTACAGATCATAAAGATACACTGACTGGGAGTTCTGCTGGTCCATTCCAACCAAGGCCACCCCTGGTGAAAAAAATAGGTGTTGAGTCCGAAGTACAGCAATACGGTTGCAATCAATCCTATCGATGCCAATTCACGAGCTCGGTGCGTGTAGCTCTTCGAAATCAACCACGTTGCCATGACAATAGAAATCCCGACCGGGATCATCGCGAACATCAACCATCCGAATCCGATGGAGTAATGCTGTGGTTCGCCATACACCAGAGCACGGATTTCTTTTCCGCATATTGGCGCCGCGACGATCGGTAGCAAATGAGCGTACGGCCATATCCTACCTCCAACGATCCCAATGATTGGCAGAACGCACATGTACAAGCCGTCCGTATAACGCGACAAAAACATCAATCCCCTGGGCATCTGTAAGAATTCGGCGTTGAGCAACAGCACAAGATGAACTGCGATTAACGCCATCTCCATGGTCGGCGACAACCAAACCTGCGTGTCATCGCTTTTGTTCAGTTCGCTATGGTTCTTGATGCTCACTTTCGAATCGATCAAGTGTCGATTGAGCCAAACTCCCCATGCCATCACGGCGCCGAAGACCAATCCAAAGGTGATCTCCATCATGTTCCACCAATTGACGTAGCCGAACACCTTATAAGAAGACAATGCGCCCGTTTTGAAAAGTTCTGTATTCCAACTGTGGAATGCTTGGATGCACTGTCCTCCCGCGAAACCAAAACCGCCACCCAAAAAACCAATCAATCCCAACCGCAAAGCCAGCGAATCTCGACGCACCAAACCGCAATAGCAAAGCAACCCGAGTAAGGCTACCAGTAACCCGCCCCAGACTTCGCGACGTGGTTTCAAATCCACCTTGTCTGGTTGAAAGTACCAATTGCCAGAAAAATAGAACCGAGGAAGTAACTTATTCGCGGGGTCGAACGGTGAGTTCAACAACCAGAGACCCATGAAGAGCAAACCGATCAGTCCCGACATGACAAGCAGCATTTCAAGTGGACGATAGGATTTCCCGCTAAGCCCCATCCCCAAAAAGGCGCCTGCAAAGCTGATCCATATGCCACCCTTGATGAACAAACCGATCAGCCCCCATCGTAATGCCTCCCAGTTCCCAACCAAATCTCGATCCTGCGTCAAGCCGATCGTTTGCCCGTAAGTCATCGTACCGCCAATACCAATGCCGACGGTCATCATCGCCGCCGCACGCGCCGCGAACAGAGAATTCGCATTCGGAATAAACAACAGAACGATCGTGAGGGAGGCTAACGTCCCGGCGATCATGGCACCAGACTCGTGACCGTATTGCCCTCGAATTCCCCATCCCATCCCCGCTGCCAACGAAACGAGCAGCAAAGCGACCAAATCGTTCATGTACGAACCGTTGGGGAAAGTCTGATTTTTGGAGGCTAACATCGATTACATTGCTCCAGTCAGCTTGGCTTGGATCCAGTAGACACAGACGCCTGAAAGGTAACCCAGCAACGCCCATGGAGAGATCTTTTTCAAGTACCAGACGAAGTCAATCTTCTCTAGCCCCATCGCTGCAACTCCAGCAGCTGAGCCGATGATCAAACAACTTCCGCCTGTTCCTGCACAATAGGCAAGCATCATCCAAAAAAAGTTGTTCTCAGGAATATCATACATTTCGATTCCAGCCGCTACCAACGGCACGTTATCGATAACAGCCGAAGCCAATCCAATTACCACAGCAACCAACGCCCTCGAAGGAATTACCCTGTCAAGAAGACTAGCCAAGTCAGTCAACAAGCCGATAGCACCTAGGGCGCCCACTGCCAGCAATATTCCTAGAAAAAACAAAATGCTACTCATATCGATACGTTGAAGCACCGCCAAAACACCAGTACTGGACCGAGTCTGCTCGTCCATCGTGCGGCTTGTTATTTCAGACACCATCCACAAGACGCCGAGCGCCATCATCATCCCCATATAAGGAGGCAGGTGGGTGTAGGCCTTGAAAATCGGCACACTCAATAGACCTGCCAATCCGAGCGTTAGGAACAAGCCTTGATGCCATGTCTCTAGTTTCTTGTCCCGTTGATGAGAATTGGAAACATCCGGTTCCGATAACTCTCCTTTCATGGTTCTGGAAAGAACCAGCAAAGGAACAACCAAACACGTAGCGCTCGCGAGAAACAATTGAACCATGACTTCAACAGTACCCACCTTATGTTTAACCCAAAGCATAGTGGTGGTTACGTCACCAATGACAGTCCATGCACCGCCAGCATTGGCTGCGATAACAACCATTCCGACAAAAAACCTCCTAGTTTCTCTGTCATAAACCAACTTTCTCAACAACGAAACCATGACGATTGTTGTAGTAAGGTTGTCCAAAACCGCAGATAAGAAGAACGTGAGGATGCTTACAATCCAAAGCAAAGTAACCGTTTTCTGCGCCCGAATTCGATCCGTTACCAACGCGAATCCTTCGTGAGCGTCTACCAATTCGACAATTGTCATTGCTCCCATCAAAAAAAATAGTATCTGCGCAATCTCGTTCAACGCATGTCCGAGCTGCCCCTCGAGCATATACTCAAGCTTCAATTGCTCAGTAAGTTCTCCGCCCGCTTTGGATGAAAACCATTCAGGAATTTTTTCCGCAGGTAACAGCAGGTCGAGTGATAGAGCGTATAAAGTCCAACAAAGAACCCCAATCAATAATGCCGAAGCTGCTTTGTTGATATGCAACGGGTGCTCAAACGCAATAGCCAAATAACCGATGACGAAAACTGCGAAGATTACTGTAAGCATTTTATATAAACTTGAGGTTTGCGAGGCGAAAAGTTTACGATTCGAAAAGGTGTCAGGAACCGTTTTTTTCTTTGTGGATATGATGATGTTCTTTTTTCGGGCGTCCTTGAGGTCGAAGTGTACTTTCCAGCCCAAGGCGTTTCACGATCTTCCTCGACCAGGATTCGTTTCCTAGGGGGCAGCCTCGTTTGACGCTTTGGCGTATTGCTTTTAGTTCGGAATCGCTTTGCGGTTCGTTCACAAAGTTGACCCAATTCGCGACCCGACGGACCGGCCAAGTCGAAAGAATCTCTTTGTGTTTCGCCGACCCCTTCGACCAACGCCATAAACTGCTCCATCGCCAGTTCTCAGCTTTCGTGACCAATTTGGCCCGGAGTGCGTTTCGTTCGACATAGCGGCAGACGGTGATGAAATGCTGGTCGTCTTGAATAGGAAACGACTTAAAGCGACCTTGGTAAAGGTGCCCTTCGCCAACGGAGTTGCGATGTGCATGCCACCGCTGTGTATGCGTGAGGGTCAGCCAACCTGTGAACTTCGATAGATCGCCATCTCGGAGCGGACAGACGACAAGATGCCAATGATTAGGCATCAAACAATAGGAGAGCAATTGGACGTCTGTACGCTCGACTGCCTGCTCAAGGACTCGCTCGAAGGCTTCATAGTCTTCGTCCTTTTCAAAAATAGGGAGACGAGCGTTCGCTCGATTGAGTACGTGATAGATTAAACCACCAATTGCAGCTCGTTTCGGTCTTCCCATAATGGCTAGAATCTACTCAACTCACGCGTGGAAGTCAACAAAACGGTTCCTGACACCTTTTGTATGCAAGAGTCGCAAGTATCGAAGTAAGTTATCGGAGAGGAAATGCAACAAAAATCAATCGTCGCTTTGAGAAATGTTCGGTCTTTCTGTTCTGAGCAGCGTGGGTTACCATATTAGGTTCGCAGGAAAACTTAAGACAAAAGAATCCTCGCTTTTCGGCTCGTCATCGCGGTTCACTTCATGAAGTATTCACTCGTTCTTTTTTTTGCATTGGCAATCTTCTGGTTGACATTGTCGGGGTACTTCAATGGGTTTTTGTTGACCATGGGGACTTTGTCCTGTCTCTTGGTGTTGTGGTTATCGAAGCGGATGGGCCTCTTGGATAATGAAGGAGTCCCGACGCAGATTGGGGGCGTGTCTCTGTTGATGTATCTGGTTTGGTTGGTGAAGCAGATCGTTGCCTCGAATATCAGCGTGATCAAGATCATCATCAGCAAACAACCTCAGATTCGTCGCGCGGTGTTTCAAGTCTCTGCATCGCCCAAAACAGCCGTCGGCCGGGTTCTGATGGCGAACTCGATTACGCTGACACCTGGAACGTTGACGACGAGTATTCAATCGGATTCGATGCAGGTGCACGCCTTGGTGGATCCTGGGCTGAACGATCCTACGATTCTTGAAATTGAACGGCGCGTTTGGATGCTGGAGGGACGCTAGATGCTTGAATTACGCGAAATGATTTGGGCTGGCGTGCTGGTAGGTGTCGCCATCAGCGTGCTTGTGACGCTATCGCTGGCTTTTTTTAGAGCACAAATGGGGCCAACAGTTTTCGATCGAATTCTGGCGCTGAATATGTTTGGCACCAAAACTGTGTTGCTTATTTGCGTCATTGCGTTTTGGTCAGGTCGCACCGACTTTCTGGATCTTGCATTGCTGTTTAGTTTGATGAGCTTCATCGGGATGGTGGCTGTTCTCCGGTTCACGACGGTCGGCAATTTCAAGGGGGACCAATTGCCATGATCGTCGATCTTCTTGGGTGGATCGTACTGTTGGTTAGCATTGCCTTGGTGTGCACTGGAGCATTTTGTTCGATGGTGGGTGGTTTAGGTCTCGTGCGATTGCCAGATTTTTACGCTCGATTGCATAGTGGTGGTATAACGGATACGGCAGGGGCGGGACTCATTCTGTTTGGGCTGATGGTCTATTCCGGATTTAATTTGGCGACGTTGAAGCTGATGGTGATCTTGGTTTTCTTTCTTATCACCAGCCCTAGTGCATGCCATGCTTTGGCGCGTTCGGCTATGGACCATGGAGTGAAGCCCGAAGTGGACGAAGCTACCGTCGGAGAGTCTTGAATGCAGGTCCACTTACTCATGAAGTATTCAATCAATATGCCAATCCATGTGCCATGCCGATCTCGGCGATTCTTTTCGCCTATTGAGACTCAGGAAAGCACGGGATCGAAATGTACGTTGTAACCTTTGGAATTCTTGTTTTGCTGATGGTTACAGCCATTATGGTCGCGCGAATGCGCAATCTATGGGCGGCTGTCATGGCGACTGGGATCTTCAGTTTCCTCGGCGCGTGCTGGATGATGCTATTGGACGCGCCCGATGTTTCATTTACCGAAGCTGCCGTGGGAGCCGGGATTTCTACAGTATTGATGTTGGGCACCTTAGCACTCGTGGGTAAGCAAGAAATTGCTTGCAAAGTCAAGTTGATACCCTTATTGACCGTCACCTTCACAGGGCTCGCGCTGGTCTATGGAACGTTGGATATGCCCATGTACGGCGATGCGAATGCACCGATCCATGTGTATCCAAGTCCAGGCTATGTGGAGAAATCGATGCGTGAAATGCATGGTCTTCCCAATGTGGTGACTTCGGTTCTCGCCAGCTATCGGGGATTCGATACTCTCGGGGAGACTATGGTCGTTTTCACGGCAGGAATTGGTGCTCTGCTGATTTTGATGTGTGATCCGAAGTCCACTCAAAAGATCGAAGCAGCTCCTAGCAGCCAGAGCGGCTTGAAGATGAGGGACTTTTTGATCATTCGTGTGGTTGCCAAGATGCTTATCCCTTTCATCATTATGTTTGGATTGTATGTGCAGTTTCACGGAGATTATGGACCCGGCGGTGGCTTTCAAGCGGGCGTGATCATCGCTTCGGCCTTTATCTTGTATGGCTTGGTCTTCGGGCTTGATGCGACGCAGCGGGTTGCCCCTAAGAGCGTTATCGAGAAGCTCCTCGCGCTCGGGTTGATGATCTATGCGGGCACGGGATTTCTCACGCTTGCGTTAGGCGGGCAGTTTTTGGACTACAACCTCCTCGAGCACCACTGGATGACGGAACATCATGTACCCAGTGGGCAGCATTTAGGAATTTTCATGGTCGAAATGGGGGTCGGAATCACGGTGACTGCAGTCATGATAACGATCTATTACGCCTTTGCAGGAAGACGCCCCGCTGTATGAATACTGTGCAGTTTTTCGGTTTGTTCAATTATTGGGTCGTCATATTCCTGATGATGGTTGGGTTTTACATGATTATTGCCCGGCACAACTTCATCAAGAAGGTCATCGGAGTCAATATCTTTCAGATCGCGGTCATTTTGATGTACATCACGATGGGGAAGATCCACGGCGGAACAGCTCCCATTGTCAAGTCAGAGATTGCTCAACATTTTGCGCATCACGAATCGCATGAAGATGATTCGCATGAACATACGTCTTCCGACGGCAGCAAAGCGGAAGAGCATCCCTTTGTTGACACAACTGTCTATTCACATCCATTGCCCAGTGTACTGATGCTGACGGCGATTGTTGTGGGGGTTGGGACCACGGCGGTAGCACTGTCATTGATCGTGCGTATTCGCGAAGATTACGGCACCATTGAAGAAGATGAAGCCCTGGCGATGGATCGGGCGCAGTCATGAGAAATCATTTGCCGATACTGCTCGTCGTTGTCCCATTGATTGCTGCGCCTGCTTGCCTCTTGTTAGGCAACCGGAGACTCATCTATTTGTTTTCATTGGTAGTTGCGTGGCTTACGTTTGCGAATTCACTTCGTTTGCTGGCAACGGTTTTGGTTAGTGGAAAGCTTCGGTACAACATCGGCGACTGGGCACCACCCTATGGGATCGAATTTGTCGCGGATCCTTTAAGCGCGTTTGTCGCCATGTTCGTTTCGGGAATGGCCGCTGCCGTTCTTGCGTACGCTCCTCGGTTGGTTGAAGTGGAGATCCCTGCTGAGAAGCAACATTATTTTTACAGCCTGTATTTGACTTGCCTCACGGGCTTGCTGGGCATCACTTTGACCGGCGACTTGTTCAATGTCTTCGTGTTTTTAGAGATTTCATCTTTATCCTCCTATGCGTTGATCAGTCTAGGAAAAGATCGCCGAGCAGTATTGGCTTCATTGCAGTATCTGTTTATCGGATCGATCGGTGCCACGTTCTTTTTGATCGGTGTTGGGTTGCTGTACCAGGTTACTGGCACCTTGAATATGCTTGACATTGCCCGCCGTTTGCAAGAACTGGAGATTGTAAACGGGCAGGGGATTGTCATGCTGGCCTCGACTCGAACGCTTCGAGTCGCATTAGCGTTCATGACCGTCGGATTGGGGATCAAGATGGCAGTGTTCCCAGTCCATAAATGGTTGCCGAATGCGTATACCTTTGCCCCGAATGTGGTCACATGCTTGTTGGCGGCCACGTCTACCAAGGTTGCGGTTTATGTATTGATACGCCTTATCTATGGGATATTCACTTTAGAGTTTTCGTTTGACTTGTTGCCGATGCGTTACGAGTTGATCTTGCTATCCTTTCTGGGCATTTTCACGGCCTCTCTCGCAGCGATTTTTCAGTCGGATGTGAAAAAGATTTTGGCCTATTCGAGCGTTGCTCAATTGGGATACATGGTGTTGGGCGTCAACCTTATCAGTGCCATGGGGCTTAGCGGTGCGATCATTCATATGTTCAATCACGCCGTGATCAAGG
>Ga0209985_10003178_pt1 | contig 14246 bp, 13 predicted proteins | sample NOAtaG_FD_187305 | JGI IMG/M metagenome (GOLD analysis project Ga0209985, IMG submission 187305) | Freshwater lake microbial communities from Lake Erie, under a cyanobacterial bloom - NOAA_Erie_Diel6S_1000h metaG (SPAdes) (version 2) | ecosystem: Environmental > Aquatic > Freshwater > Lake ...
CCGCACGCTGCTTGTCGACATGGACCCCCAGTCGCACTGCGCCGCCGGCCTCGGCGTGCCCGACCAGACGCTCGACCGAACGATCGGCGAGGCGATGCTCTCCGACCACGACGGCCCGCCCGACATGGAGGACTTCCTGTGGGAAGTCGGCCGCAACCTCAAGCTCGCGCCGTCGAGCGTGGCGCTGGCGGCGCTCGAGGCGCCGAACGGCCCGCTCGCCGCGCGCCACGACCGCGACCGCCGGCTCGGCCGCGTGCTCGCCGCGTGGCGCGACGGCTTCGACTGGTGCATCATCGATTGCCCGCCGACGATCGGTCTCCTGACCTTCAACGCGCTGCGCGCGTCGGATCTCGTCGTCGTGCCGGTCGAGACCGGCTACTTCAGCCTCAAGGGCGCCGAGCGCCAGATCGAGACCATCGAATCCGTCGTGCGTCGATTCGGGCGGGACATTCCCTTCCGCCTGCTTCCGACGCTCGTCAACGAGTCGCGCGCCCTCTCGCGCGATGTGGTCGCGGCGCTTGCGAAGCGCTTCCCGGAGGCGCTGCTGCCGTTCTGCGTGCGCGAGCACGAGGAACTGCGCGATGCGGCGAGCTACGGCCAGGCGATCACCGAGTTCGCGCCGGGTTCCGAGGCGGAAGGCGACTTCAACGCCCTTGCGCGCTGGCTGGGCGAGCATCTCCGCGAGGGCCGCGCGCTCGCCGACTTCGGCGGGTTCGATCCGCCGCTGATCGAGACCTTCTCCTCGTATTCCTCGTCTTCCTCGTCTTCCTCGTCTTCCGCGTCTTCCGCGTCCTCCGCGTCCTCCGCGTCCTCCGCGCCCGCCGCGGAGACCCGCTTCAGCGACGGCGCCGACCTCCTCTCGCGACCCGCGGCCGCTCCCACCCACGACCGCGCCACCGAACTCGCGGCGCGGCTTCGCGGCCTGAACGACCGCGTCCGCGCCGTGCCGACCGGCAGCGGCTTCGGCGTGCGCGCCACGCGCGAGGGCATCGTCCTCTTCATGCAGCCGCTCTCGGCGCGCGAGACGAGCGTCGTCGGCGACTTCAACGGTTGGACCGCGGGCGCGACGCCGCTCCGCCCGAGCGCCGACGGTACCCGGCTCGAGGCCGTGGTCGAGCTTCCGCCCGGCCGCCATGCCTACCGCATCGTGGTCGACGGCGAGGAGGCGCTCGACGAGTTCAATCTCCATCGGCTCGAGCCCGTGGGCGAACTCGGGATGAACCTGATCGAGGTACCCTTGCCGAACGACGCGCGGGTGGGGGCACCGGCAGTCGGGGAGCGCACGCGATGAGCGCCGTTCAAGACAATCCCTTCGACCGCAATCTCGATGCGTTCCTTGGAACGCGCACGCCCGACCGCAAGGGGGCCGTGGGTGCCACGCGCACGCTCGTCCTCGTCGGAAACCTGCCCGTCCTCAGCGGGCTGTGGCTCTCGCAATACGCCGACCGCGAGGCGCGCGAGCGCGGCGCGGTGTGCATGCTGCGCGTCGACAGCGACGCGGTGCAGCTCGAGCTGTTCGTCGCGAACGGGCGCCGTCCGTCCGTTCGTCCGCAGGCGACGCTCGCCGAGGCGCTGCGTTCGGTCGCGCCGTCGGTCTCCGCGTGGCTCGTGGTTCCGCGCACCTCGGACGCGGTCGCGGTTCCGGCCGATGCCAACGAGATCGTGGTGCTCACGGGCGCCGACGACCCGGCGGTGATCGCCGCCTACACGCTGGTCAAGCGCTGCGTCGAGTCGATCGAGTCGCGCGGCGACGCGCGGTCGCGTCCGCGCATCTCCGTCACCGTGCTCGGCGCGAGCGACGACGAGAGCGCGCTCGTCGAGCAGAAGCTCGACAAGACGACGCGCGCCTTCCTCGATGTCGATCTTCCCGTGCGCGGCGGACTGCAGCGCGTGAAGCCGATCGAGAGCGCCTTCCGAGGAACCTTCGACGCGCACGCGCCGCTCGTCGAGGATGTGTTTGCGATGATCCGTGCCGCAGAGGCTGCGGCATCGGCCGAGGTCCCCATGTCGAACGACTCCTCTTCGCGGGGCGATCGCGGCGAACGCTTCGCGCCGCGCCGCGAGCGGCTGGCTCCGCGCCGCACGCTGATCGAGCCGGGCCCCATTCCGTTCACGCGCTCGGCGGCGATTCCGCCCATGCCTGCGTCGCCCGCACGCGCGCCGGCCGTGGTCGCGCCTGCCCCCGTGGCTGCGGCAGAGCCCGCGCCTGCGCCCGCACCCGCGCCTGCGCCCGTTCCGGCGGCGCGCGCGACGGCGGTTCCCGGAGCGCTCCCTCCCGAGCCGCTTGCGCCCGCGCGCGCGCGCATCATCAAGGGCGAACTTCCCGCGCAGCTCGTGCCCGAACTCGCGGGCCTCGAGCCGATCGCGCTCCGCGCCCCGCGCGACAACCACATCGAGCTCGCGATCGATGGCGAAGGCCGGCTGCATGTGGTCGGACGCGCCACCGAGGCCGCGGCGATCCTGCGGGTGCGCGGCTGGGCGCGCGACCACGCCGAGATCCTCGCGCTCGCCGACAACCGCATCTCCCGCGCCGATCCGATGATCGATCTCGTGGTGCCCGATCTCCGCGAGGCGCGTTCGATCGACGGCGTCACCGTCCATGTGCTGACGCTCGTCGAAGTGGCCGGACGCCGCGCGTATGTCGCGCAGGTCGCGCCGGCCTGAGCGGCCGTCACGCAGGCAACGAACGATCGAGGACGCGCAGCAGGTTCGCGTGCGCGAATCCCGCGTGCGTGCCGCCGAGCGCCGCGAAGCCGGCCGCATCGAGCGCATCGAGCAGCTTCGGATAGTCGGTCATCGCGTGGATCTCGAGCGGGTACGCCTCGCGTCCGAAGCCGCCGTCGAGGTCGCTGCCGAGCCCGACCCGGTCGGCGCCCGCGACGCGCGCGACATGCATCGTGTGCGCCACGCCGTCTTGAATCGTCGCGCGTCGGTCGGCCGCGAGGAACCTGCCGTAGAGGTTGAGGCCGATCCAGCCGTCGCGGTCGCGGATCGCCGCGATCTGCGCATCGGTGATGTGACGCTCGCTCGCGGCGAGGAGCGCCTGCGCGTTCGAGTGCGACGCGATCACACGCGCGTCCGAGGCCGTGAGCAGGTCGTCGAACGCCGCGCGCGACAGGTGCGACGCGTCGTGCAGGATGCCGCACGCATCGAGCGCCTCGACGAAGCGGCGACCGACCGGCGTGAGTCCGCCGGCGCGCGCGTTGCCGCCCGAGTAGCGGCTGCCGTGGCCCCAGCTCATGCCGACGACGCGCAGGCCGCGCGCGTGCCACCACGCGACTTCATCGGGGAAACGGATCGGGTCGGCGCACTCCATCAGGATCACGATGCCGGGCGGCCCGTCGCCCGCCGCCGCGCGCGCGAGGTCGCCGCGCGTCCGGACGATCGCGATGTCGCCCGCGCGCTCCATCGCCTCGTACCACTCGAGCTGCAGGAGCCCCGCGCGGTGCGCTCCCTCGACATCGTTCGAGTCGATGTAGGCCGCGCGGTCCTTCGCCGGGTCGCCGCCGTGTTCGGTGAAGATGGTTCCAAGCGCCACGCGCACGCCGCCTTCGCGCATCGAGGCGAGGGTGAGCGAGCGCGGCGCGTCCGCAGGCACCGTGGCGCGCATGTCGCGCCCGTTGACGGCGAGGTACGCGAGATCGAGGTGGCCGTCGGCCCAGCACAGCGGCTTCGGAGAAGCGGTCGTCATCGTGGGGCGGAGGGTAGCCGCGTGCGATGCGGAGCGGCTACGCTGCACTCCATGAGCGTGGCGCCCGACCCACAGAGTGCAGCGATTCCAGTGGCCTCGCCCCCGCGGACGAGGCCGATCGACTTCGCGCTGGCGCCGAGCGAGGTCCGCCGGCGTCGTCTCGGCGCGCTGGTGGTCGCGCTCGGCAGCGGGGCGCTCCTGGCCGTCGCATGGAGCCTCACGCCGTCCTCGGATGGTTTTGGGACGCATCGCGCGCTCGGGCTGCCGGCATGTTCGTGGCCGGACCGATTCGGGGTACCATGCCCTTCCTGCGGAATGACCACCGCCTTCGCGTTCGCCGCGAAGGGCGACCTGCTCTCGAGTTTCGCCGCGCAGCCGATGGGCTGCGTCCTCGCGGTCCTCACGGGCATGGCGTTGGTCGGGTCCGTCTGGACGCTCGTCACGGGGCGCACGCTGGTGCCCGTGTTCGAACGGTTCTTCAACTCGCGCGTCGCCTGGCTGATGGGCGTCGCCGCGTTGCTCGCCTGGGGCTACAAGATCGCGCTGATGCGCGAGTGGATGGAGTGAGGTTCGACATGACGCAGACCACCGCAACCCCGACCCCCGCGCGCCGCATCGCGGCCGTGCTCGCCGTCGGCGCACTCTTCGGCTTCGCGCTCGTCTCGAGCGGATGCATCGCGGGCGCCGTGGGCGCGCTCGGCCAGCAGATCGAGCGCGGCAAGAAGCTCGATGTGCCCGCGGAGTACGACGGGCTCGAGGACCGCTCGGTCGCGGTCATCGTCAACGCCGACTACGCGACGCTCGTCGAGCACCCGACGGTCGTCGGGCAGGTCACGGCCAATGTCGCGGTGCGTATCGCGCGCCATGTGAAGGGCGCCACCGTCCTTCCGCCGGGCGAGGTGCTCAACTGGCAGTACCGCACGCCTCAGTGGCGCGCGCTCGCCTACGGCGAGGTCGCGAAGGAACTCGGCGTCGACCGCCTCGTCTACATCGATCTCTACGAGTACCGCCTGAATCCGGTGGGCAACAGCTACCTGTGGGACGGCGTCGCGGGCGCGAACATCGGCGTCATCGAGGCCGACGGCCTGGCGCCCGACGAGTTCGTCTACACATCGAATGTCGTCGAGCGCTTCCCCGACCAGGAGGGCGTCGGCCGCGAGTCGGCCCGCCGCGAGGACATCGAGCGCGGTCTCCTGACCCTGTTCGTCCAGCGCACCTCGTGGCTCTTCTACCGTCACATCGAAGACAAGTATCCGGACAAGAGCTGAGCGGCGAGAGCCAAGCGCCCCGGGCGCGGCGCGCGGGCTTCCGCGCGCATCCACATGAGCGAGACCTCCACCATGCGCAGAATCGTTGCCACCGCCGTCCTTGCCGCCCTCGGCGCCGGTTGCGCGCTGCTCGCAAGCGGCTGCAACATCATCACGCCCGTCGCCTACGCGATCGAAGGCCCCGGCAAGATCGACGCAGAGTTCCTGCTGCCGAACAAGAAGACGGTCGTGTTCGTCGACGACCCGAACAACATCTTCCCGCGCACCACGCTGCGCAGCACGCTCGGCGACGCGGTCAGCTTCGACCTGATGGGCCAGGAGGTGCTGACCTCCACCGTGCCGACGCGCGACGCGATCGCGATCTCGCGGTCGAAGTCGGAGGGCGACGCCGGGCGGCTGATCTCGATCGAGGCCATCGGCCGCGCGCTCGACTGCGCGCAGGTGATTCACATCCAGCCGACCACCTTCGACATCGCGGGGCGCAGCGACATGCAGGGCATCCGCCCGACCGCGATCGTGCGCGTGAAGGTGATCGACATCGACCTGAAGCGCCGCGCCTATCCCACGGCCGAGGTGCTGCCCGAGGGCCGCGAGGTCACCGCGACGATCCGCGAGGCGTCGTCGGATCTCCTCCGGTCGCGCTCGGGCCGCAACGAACTCGAGGACGCGCTCGTGCAGAAGATCGCGATCGAGGTGTCGCGGCTCTTCTACAAGCACGACCGCATCGATCTCGGCGAGAACCTCGGCACGCGCAAGCGCTGATGCACGCGGAGAACCTCCAGTCGCCGGTGGCCGTGCGGCATGTCGTCTGCTTCGAGGAAGCGGGGGAATGCACGCTCGAGCGCATCGCGCGCGAGGCGCGGGCAGGCGACGAGGTCGTCGTGTTCGGACCCGAGGCGTGGTCGGAGGGGCTTCGGACGCTCGGGCTTTCGCGCGAGATCCCGATCACCCGGTTCGGCCGCGTCCACAACGAGTGGCGGCCCGCCCTCCCTTCGCCGGGCCAGGAGCACGCGGGGCGCACGCTCGCCTACGGTTCGCAGGCGAAGCGGCTCGCCGGCCGCGCGGCGACGCTCGCGCCGATCCGTGAAGAGTTGCCGCCGAAGCCGCATTGGCCCGAGGGGCGGCGCGCCCGCATCCGGCGGGAACTCGGGATCGCCGCGCATGAACGCGCGCTGCTCGTCGCGGGCGAACCGAGCGAGTGGATCGACCTCTCGTTCACGACGCGCGCCGTCGGCATGGCGGCCGTGGGCGGCGCGCCGATCCGGCTCGTGGTGTCGCCGCGCGTCTCGCGGGCCGCGGAGATCGATGTGTTCCTGACGAAGGCGGCCGCGACCGCGCCTCTCGTCGTCGACGCGCGCGCGGATCGTCCGTGGGAGATCCTTCCGGCGCTCGACGGCGCGATCGTCGATCGCGATGGCGCGCAAGCGCGGCCGCTCGAGTGCGCCGGCTGGCGGTCGGGCGCGTGGCAGGAGCAGGAGTGGCGCGTGTCGCCGCAGCCGGCGCTCTGGGCGCTTTCGTGCGGCGTGCCGGCGTTCGTGCACGAGTCGATCGATCTCGGCGCGCGCGCGGGGCATCCGCTGGTGAAGCGTTTCGACCGAAGCGTGGCCGGCCTTGCGCGGCTGCTTGCGTGATGCTGTCTAAGCCGTGCACGAGCGCGAAAGCGCGAGCCGTTTGCCAAAGAGTCGACAGCCCAAATGGGTGCCACTACTTCGAGTAGTGGTTGTGCGTGCGTACGCCGATAGGCCTCGAAGCCACACTCGAAGCCACACTCGAAGCCACACTCGAAGCCACACTTGTTCGACTCCGCGCTACTGGAAGTAGTGGCACCCATTTGGGCTGTCGACTCGTGGGGTTCACCGCTCGCGCTGCGCGCTCGAGGCATCCCGGCCGCTCAACCCAGCAGCTTCAGCGCCGCGTCGCGATACAGACTCTTGAGCAGCTCCGCCGGCAACGCCAGGCCGCGCAACGGTGGCGCGTCGAGCGGCGTGTGGCGCTCGGGCGCGACCATGTGGAGATCGGGATCCGAGATCGGCGACGCGCACTCGCCCGTGCCTTCCCACATCATGCGCAGCGCCCAGTAGCGGCTCGCGTAGAGGTCGTGCGCGCTCTCGCGGCTCGTCGCCTTCTTCGCCATCTCGCTCGCCTTGTCGCCGGCGCGCAGATGGTCGTCGGTCGTCACCGTGTCGGTGCCGAAGAGGATGCGCCCGCGCCACTTCGTGAGGAACGAGATCACCTCGTCGCGCGGATGACGCCCGAGCTCGCGCACCATCCACTTGGTCGCGCTCGTGTCGAGATGGAGGTTCGGGTGCGACTCGAGCAGCGCGTCGAGGAACGCGAGATCCTCGGGGAATCCGCCCATGTGCGCCGCGATCCACGGCATCGAGAAGCGGTCGAGCGCGCGCCGCAGCGGCGTGTAGTGGTCGAGCTTCGCGCCGTAGCGGGCGGAGTCCCGGTACTTGGTCGCGAACCAGGTGTCGGGGTCGGCGACATGCACCATGCACATCATGCCGAGCTTCTCCGCGAGCTTCATCTGCTCGAGGCGCACGGGCCCGCCGAGGTCGAAGAGCCGGTGGTCGCCGGCCTCGGCCGCGAGTTCGGTGATGCGCGGCGCGTTCCAGAACTTGACGATGCGCACGCCATGCTCGCGGTAGCGCTCGATGCGGCGCAGGTAGCCCTCGCCGTGGCCCTCGCGGCGGTCGGCATGCATGAAGTCGGGAAACGCGATGAACTCGAGGAGGTCGCCGTGGCGCTCGCGCAGCGCGGGAATGTCCTCGACGCGGCTCATCGAGAAGGTGCGCTCGACGCCGTAGGCCTTCGCGATTCCCGCCCAGAGCGCGCTCGCCTCGAGGCCGTTGATGTGCGCGTGGACATCGACGATCCCGTAGCCGAGCGCGGGCATGCGGGCGGCCTCGGCCATGTAGTCGAGCCCGAGACGGTTCGACGCGTCGTCGCGGAGCGCAGGGTGCGTGTGGGGAAGCCGCAGCATGGAGGCGGCGATCGTAGTGGCTTCGCGGTGCGCGGGCCTGCCGCGAACTACTTCGTGCGGCTGCGCTGAGGCTTCGCGCTGCCGCGTGGCCGCTCGGCGGGCGACTCGGCCGCAGGAGCGCGGTCGGGCGCGAGGCGCGGACGAAGGGTTCGCGCTTCCGGCGCGCGGGTCAGGTTGAGCGCTGCGTTGAGGCGCTGCGCCGGCGCCGTCCCCGCGCCCGCCGCGTGCACGACACCGACATAGAGCTCGAAGTTCGTCTCCATGTCGAGGTGGCGCACGACCTCGCAGTCGAACCACGCCGTGGCGCGGGTCACGATCGGGGCGCCGAGCACGCCGACCTTGTGCGGGTAGGTGAGGAAGGGGTCCTCGCCGATCCGCCGGTCGGGGCCGAACACGCGCTGGAGCAGGCGCTCGTTCGGGTCGAGGAGCGACAGCGCGAAGGTGCGGCTGTCGCGGATCAGGGGCGACAGGGGGTGGCCCTTCTCCATCGCCACGAGCAGCATCGGGGGCGAAGTGCCGCACTGCTGCACCCGCTCGACGAGGCGGCCGTCCCGGATCTCGCCGTAGGCGGTCGTGATCAGGTATTGCGCGGCCGGGATGCGGCCCAGCGCGTCGAGAGTCTCTTCGGTGGGTGGGGGAAGCATGCGGAAGTGGGGCAGGGCGGCCAGAATCGACGATTCCTCTCCAGACGCGTCGGTTCGCGGGCGGCTTTCCTAACCTCCTGAATATGCTGCGTTTATGGCTCAATACCAACCCAAAGGGCGGATTGAGGAGCAAAATTGTTGCTCAAAAAGTGCAGGAATGTGTGCCTTGGTGTTGAAAGGTGGGGCGAGGTGTGGTACTTTCACCCTCGCCTCACCAAGGCGCCACCATGTTTCTCGGAGAGTTCCAACACTCCCTCGACTCGAAGCAGCGGTTGGCAATCCCGGCTGAGGTTCGCGAGCGTTGGAATCCAGAGCGGCATGGCGAGATGTTCATCGCTGCACCTGGTCAGAACGGCTTCCTCTGGCTCTGGCCGGAGAAGAAGTTCGAGGAGTACGCAGACCGCATCGAAAGCGGTCTGGTGACGACAGAGGAAGTGACCCGGTTCAACCGAAGGCTCTTCTCGCGAGCAGCGAGGGTTCCCTTCGACAGCGCCGGCCGAGTTCGGATTCCTGATCGGCTCTTGGCCGAGTACGGGTTGAGTGGAACGATCGTGATCTCCGCCGTGCGCGACCATCTGGAGCTTGTGACTCCCGAGCAGCGCGCGAAGGAACTGGCCGAAGAGGCCGCCTGAAGCGGAAGTCGAGCGCTGTGAAGATCGGACAGATCGGTGGATGCCGCGGCCGCGCCCGACAGGGTGCGGATGCGATTGGAGCGAACACACTGGCAGACCGCATGGATCGCGGGCGGCCAGTCGCAAGGGAACACCGGAAACGGTGGCTGGCCAGTGGACGAGCAAGGACGCTCGCCGACGCAGCCGTTGAGGCAACGGCTGAAAACCAGCACAAATCCTGCGCCACGGGTGCGCGCAGGCCTCCTGAGCGTTTCGTTTCGCCTGGCCAAGGACGGCCAGGCCTTCAGCGAGGCCGGCATGGATCGCCGGCCCGCGCAAAGTGCGGCCTCGGTTCGACAGAACCGGGGCCGCTTTGCTTTTCGGCGCGTGAAAGACAGCACGCGCCCGGAGGCGCGTGCTGCGGAGTTCGGATTGGCTCCTGAAGGTCAGCCGCCTTCGGTCGCCGGACGGATCGAGCCGATCACATCGCGGGTCGCCTCTGCGCCGTTGCCGTTCGTCGACAGGATCTGGTCGGCCACCTCGCGGCGGTGCACCTCGACGGTGCGCGGGAAGTCGAAGGCCACCCGCACGCGGTCGCCCTTGATGGCGACGATGCGAACGACCCCGATCGGCGACGAGGGGTCTCCGATGACGACTTCTTCACCTTCACGACGAGTGATGACAAGCATGATCGGGGACCTCCTGCCCAGGTCGCCGTCAGCGACGACCCGTCTGCCGCATGGCTGACAGGGTCAGACTACCCGAGGTTTGGCCGAATCGGAAGCAGGAACCGCCTACTTTGCGATGCGCAATATGTGCCGAGGCCTGCATTTGGGATCGATGGAGGTCCGAATCGGGCCGCAAAGGGCCGCTGCGCCTGTTCCGCGCGCTACTCGACGGCCTCTTGCTCGGCCGCCTCCTATTCGACCGCTTCGACCCTCAGGCTGGGCCCGAGTTCCGCCCGAAGCGTCCGCTCGATCCCGTGGTGGAGGGTCTGGTTCGCCGATGGGCAGCCCACGCAGGCGCCATGAAGGCGGATCCGCACAAGGCCGTCGGGCGCTGCTGAGACCAGTTCGAGGTCGCCCCCGTCCTCCTGGACGGCGGGGCGGATCTTGGCGAGCACCCGGTCGACCCGATCGCGGAACGCAACATCGTCCGTCGGGGTCGCCGAGGAATCCGTCGCCTTCGATCGTTTGGCCGAGTCTGCCATCGGGGTCCGATGATACGGTCTCAAACGCCCTATGCACACCTTCTCCCCCCGACATCACGCGCTGCGTCCGCAGCCGACCGCCCTCCCGGCCGCCGTGTCCGTGCTCGCCGGTGCCGCCCTCTCGGCGGTCGTTCTCCTCACGGGCTGCTCCGGCGGGCCGGAGTCGGTCGAGAACCCGGCCGCCGTCCTGTCGGTGAGCGGCCAGGCGCGCGAGCGCTACTTCGACGCCATCGAGGCTGCGCGCCAGCGCGGCGTCGACGAAGAGACCAAGGCGGCGCTGCGGCGCATGATCGCGGCCGACGGCTTCGCGATCGACGCGCGCGAGCGCGCGTTCGACCTTCTCTACGAAACCGATCCGAAGGCGGTCGTCGCTGCGCTCGAGAACAGTCTGCCGCGCATGGGCGATGTCTCGTGGCGGCGTCGGGTGTCGCAGCTCGTCGGCGAGCGCAAGATGCAGGAACTCGTGCCGACCTTGATCCGCGCGTGGGCGAACCCGGTGCCCGGGCTCGCGGGCGACGAGGTCCGGCCCGAGCGCGCCGCGCTTGGCGCGATCGTGGGCGAAGACCAGGTGAGCGCGACGCTCTTGCGCACCATGAAGGATTCGAGCCCCACGACCCAGGCGAACCTGCGGGCGCGCTGCTGGGAACTCCTCATGAAGTCGGGCGACGAGGCGCGGCTGCGCGCGCTGCTTGCCGACCCCGAATCGACGCGCGGCGACGCGATGCTCACCGACCTCGCGCGCGTCTCGAACGAGCTCGGCGTCCTTCCGACGACGCGCGAGGAGATCCTCTGGGCGCGCAAGCTGTGCGAGCCGTCGCGCGCCGCGTTCTTCGAGGAAGCGAAGTCGGCGCTCGCCCGGATGCCCGCGGCGCGGCGCGAGCAGCTGGAACTGCGCGGAATCCCGGTGGCGGTCGCGTGCCTGCGCCGCCGCCCCGCGCTGCTCGCCACCACCGAGCCCGATCTCTTCGCGGAGATCGACGCGCGCACGAAGGGGCGCAAGAAGGCCTCGCCCGACTTCACGGGATACGGCGACGGCTTCACCGAGACGCTCTACCAGGTGCGCGATCGCCTCTCGTGGACCGACCTCGCCGCGATGGCGCTCGCGCTCGATGTGCTGGCGGAACCGGCGCTCCGCATGCACATGTTCGAGGTCGCGGACCGCGACCGCGAGGACCGCGGCACCGAGTATGGCGGCGTGGTCGCGCTGGCCGCAGGTTCGGCGAGCACCGCCGAGTTCCTCGAGTTCGAGCCGCGCGCGCGCGCAAGCGACATCCGCTACGAGAGCCCGCAGGCGCTGTTCGACGCGCTCTACACCGGGCTCTTCCATGTGCACTTCCACGCGCAGAACTACGAGAACGACAAGTACGCCGGCCCGCACATGGGCGACTTCGCGTTCGCCGACAGCTCGCGCTGCAACGGACTCGTGTTCACCTTCCTGTCGGCCGACCTCCTCGGCGTCGATTTCTACCGTCACGACCGGCTGGTCGTCGACCTCGGCGCGATCGAGCGCCCGCAGGGCTGACGGCGCATGCAGTTCGCGCTGATCGTCCAGCTTTCGATCGCGATGCTCGCACGCGAACTCGCGGGCGGGCTGCCGATCGGCGCGCTCTGGGGCGCGGTGATCGCGCTCTGCGGCCCGCTCGTGTCGTTCGCGCTCGGCTCGATGGTGGCCGCCCGCGCCATGCATGGGATGGATCGCCGCGACCCGGACGCCGCGCAGCGCGCGTTCGTGTTCACGGTGCGCGCGGGCTGGATCGGCGCGCTCTTCATCGCGGTCGCGGCCTGCAGCGCGCTGCCCACCGCGCTGCCCGCGCCGTTCGGCGGCGCCGTCGTCGCGATCTACCTGCTCTCGTGCGGCATCGCGTCGATGCTCGCGGCGCACTGGGCCGCGTATCCGATCGAGGCGCGCGTGCGCGAGTCGTCGACGATCCGCATGCTCGACTCCGCGCGGTCGCTGCATCCGATTCCGACGCGCGGCGCGTATGTGTTCGCGCAGGCGCGGGCGGGCTTGATCCCGATCATCGCGCCGCTCATCGTTCCGATCGCGTTCGGCGAGGTCGCTGCGGCGATCGCGCGCGAGCACTTCCCCGGGCATGAGACCGCGATCCAGTTCGGCGGCGGACTCGCGGGCGTGCTGGCGCTCTTCCTCGCCGTTCCGCTCATCATTCCGCCGCTCCTCGGCCTCACGCGCCTGCCCGCGGGCGAGTTGCGCGACGACCTGGAGGAACTCGCGAAGGGCGCCGGGATCGGCGTGCGCGAGATCTGGGTGTGGCCGACCGACGGCCTCGTGGCGAACGCCGCGGTGATGGGGGTGTTCCCGCGGCTTCGCTGCGTGATGCTGTCCGACGCGCTGGTCGAGGGACTGCCGCGGCAGCAGGTGCTCGCGGTGATGGCGCACGAACTCGGGCATGTGGCCCACCGGCATCTCGCGTGGATGCTGCCCGTGATCCTGTCCTGCTGGTGGATCGGGTCGCTCGTCGGCGACCCGGTCGCGCAGGGGTTCTACGAATCGCTGGTCCGGCGCGAGGGAATCGACCTCGCGGCTGCGTACGCGGAGCCGATCGCGCTCGCCCGCGACCTCGCGATCGCGGTGTTCGGCCTCTTCGCGTTCGGCTTCGTGAGCCGCCGCTTCGAGCGCCAGGCGGACACCTACGCGGTGCGCCTCCTCAGCGAGCGCGAACAGAGCGCGGACGCCACGCCCGCCGCCGTCGGCGCGATGACGGGCGCGCTCTCGATGGTCGCCTTCCTCAACCATGTGCCGGTCGAGCGCCCGAGCTGGCGCCACGGCTCGATCGCATGGCGGCAGGCGTACCTCCGCTCGCTCGCCGGCCAGCCGCACGGTCGGCTGCCCATCGACTCGCTCGTGCGCACGCTCTGCGTGCTCGCGCTCGTCGCGGTGCTCGCGATGCTCGTGTCGGCGGCGGTGCTTCGCGCCGGCGCCTGACGGGTACACTCACGCCATGCGCTTCACGAAGATGCATGGCCTCGGCAACGACTATGTGTACATCGACGGTTCGCAGGATCCGTCGCTCGATCTCGCGCGGGCCGCGCGCCTCGTGAGCGACCGCCATTTCGCGGTCGGAAGCGACGGGCTCATCGCCGTCTGCCCGCCGGGCTCGCACGACGCCGACCTGCGCATGCGCATGTTCAACGCCGACGGCAGCGAAGGCGAGATGTGCGGCAACGGCATCCGCTGCGTGGCGAAGTTCGCCGTCGACCGCGGCATCGCCTCGGTGAATCCGCTGCGCATCGAGACGGGCCGCGGCATCCTCGAGGTCTGGTGGGAGCGCGACGCCGACGGCCGCGTGGCGCGCGCGAGCGTGGCGATGGGCGCACCGATCCTCGAGCACGCGAGGATTCCCGCGCGCGTCGACCGCGTGGCCGCCGATGCGCGCGTGGTGGGGCACTCGATCGATCTCTCGCGCTGGGGCGACGACTGGTGGCGCGACGCGCGCGTCGAGCCGCACATCACGCTCGTGTCGATGGGAAATCCGCATGTGATCCTCTGCTGCGACGATCCATGGAAGGTGCCGCTCGAGGCGGTCGGCCCGCGCATCGAGCGCGACGCGTGGTTCCCCGCGCGGATCAATGTCCACTTCGTTCGCTTCGGCCCGCGTTCGGGCGAGGCGCTCATGCGCACCTGGGAACGCGGCTCGGGCATCACGCTCGCCTGCGGCACGGGTGCAAGCGCCGTCTGCGTGGCGGGCGTGCTGCTCGGGAAGAGCGCGCGCACGCTCGACGCGCAGCTTCCCGGCGGCCCGCTGCAGCTCGAGTGGCCGAGCGACGGCGCGACGGTCCGCATGACCGGGCCCGCGACCGAGGTCTTCGAGGGCGAG
>Ga0209985_10003180_pt1 | contig 14241 bp, 11 predicted proteins | sample NOAtaG_FD_187305 | JGI IMG/M metagenome (GOLD analysis project Ga0209985, IMG submission 187305) | Freshwater lake microbial communities from Lake Erie, under a cyanobacterial bloom - NOAA_Erie_Diel6S_1000h metaG (SPAdes) (version 2) | ecosystem: Environmental > Aquatic > Freshwater > Lake ...
CAGCACCTTCTGCCCGGCGCGTGGCCCGAAAGCGATACGGTAGGCGACGGCCGCGGCCTGCAGCGGCCGCAGCGTGCGCGCCTCCTCGCCGTCGGCATCCGGCTCGGCCAGGTAGGTCTGGCCCATGTCCGCGACCAGCACGCCCCGGCGCGTGAGCATCTTCATGAGCCGGGCAATGATGGTGTGCAGCAGTGCATCGAGCTCGTCGTCGGTCGGCGCGCCCGGAGTGTATGGGGTGTGCGCGGCGTGACCCGACCCCAGGGTGAGGCCGGATACCGCTTCAGGCTTTGTCGACATGCGGTCGGCAAGAATTGTGGCCAGAGCCCGGGGCCTCCCCGACCGACGAACGATCACGGCCGCTGCGCACGCAGACCGGTGACCTGCGCGCGATCGACGGTGCACCACCGGGCCGTGGCGATCACCGGTGTGGCGGTTCGCCCCGGGAGCTGCGCGACGATGGCGCTGGGCTTGGTCGCGCTGGGCAATCAGGGGGCAGAAGATCGCCTTGACCCGGTCTACGCCTCGTGGGGCGTTGAAGCGTAGATCTTCCAGCCGTCTCCGCCGTCGCGAACGTTGTATGTGAAGCGCGCGCTCATCAGGACGATGCCCGGTTCACGCTTGAGGGTCCACGTCGCAGCCACCAGCACGACTTTCCGTCCTGCCGCGATGACATCGTCGACGACGAGTTCGGCCGCTTCGAAGCCCGTCGCCGCGTAGCGATCGAGGGCCGCGCCGAAGAATTGCCGGCACTCCGCTTCGTCGTGAAGGCAGTGCCGCGACCCGTCGGCCTGCAGCGCCAGCATCGGCAGGCCGTACATCGTGACGATTTCATCGAGATCGCGTCGTTCCCAGGCCGCGCGATACGACTGCATGAACTCCTGAACGCTGTTCGTCATGGTGGGCAATCCGGCTGCTGAGGAACTCGAACGGGTCTGGAGGGCCATGTAGGGTCAGTTCCGGATGTCGCTTGACACCAGGGCCGGGCAGACGGCAAGCGCGCAACAAGACGACGGCGCAACCTTCGGTTCCAGGGCCTGCAGGCCGGTGTCGGGAGGACGGCCCGCTGCAGCCGTGCCCGCGCGCTCATCGCCGCCCCGCGTCGACCGGCCCTGCGGGCGCGCCGAAGGCCTTGCGATAGAACGCCCAGTGCGCGTCGCCGAGTTCGCGCAGCACGGCCATCGGGTCGTGACCGACCCCGCGCAGCACGTGCCATTCGTGCGGGATGCCGAGCGAGGCGAGGTGCTCGCGGAAAGCTACGTTGTTGGCGTAGGTCTCGTCGCGGTCGCCGATCACCAGGCGCACGAGGGAGTCCTTCGCGATCGCCTCCGCGTTGGCCTTGGCCAGCATCCGCGGGCTCACCTGCAGGAAGGTGGCCTGCGAGCCGCCGTAGACGCGCGCGAGCAGGTCCGCGGCCTGCACCCCGCTCGCGCGAGGCGTCGTCGTGAGCGACTCCTGCATCGGCCCGGCACCCATGATGGAGACGGCACCGAAGCGCTCGGGATACTTGAACCCGAGGCGCGCGGCCCCATAGCCGCCCATGCTGAAGCCGTCGAGCAGGCGCCCGTCGCGCGAGGCGATCGTGCGCAGGGTCGCGTCGATGTGCGGGACGAGTTCCTCGACGATCACCGTCTCGACCGGTGCCGCCCCGTTGGACCAGTCCACGTACATGCCCATCGGCAGGCCGTTGACCAGCACCACCAGGCAGGGCGGCGTGCGGCCGGCCTCGATCGCCTGGTCGAAGAGGTTCGCCAGCGCGGGGATCCCCGCCAACCCGCCACCGGAGCCGTGCAGCCAGTAGACGACGGGAAAGCGGCGCCCGGGCTCGCGCTCGTACGCGGCGGGTTTGTAGAGGTGATAGCTGACGGTCGCGCCGGCTGCCTTGCTCTGGAAGGTGCGGAACGAGACCCGCGGCGCCTCGACCGCGCGCGTGACCCACTCGACGGGCTGCGGCGCTGCGCGTTGAGCGGGCCCCTGCCCGTGCGCGGGCGGGACGCCCGCGCCGATCGCGAACAGCATGCACGCGTGGAACAGGACGGCGAAGACGTGGCGCGGCAGAGCCATGGCGGGGCAGCGACTGGCCCGCAGCGGGTGGCAGCAGGACGGCGCAGAGGGTGAACCTATTCGAGTATCGCCCGGCCAGGCCGGCATCGTGTCGCCCGGCAACGCCATCGCCACTCGCCACGAATCGTCTGCCAGTCGGCGCGCGTCGACCTGGCTGCATCCTCGCGCAACAGGTCCGAGGCCACGCCGAACAGCCCGTAGACCGGCATGAGCCCCATGAAGGGGATCGAGACGATGGTCCCCCGCGTCCAGGTCGGGCCAACCCAAAGCACCCAGACGGAAAGGACCCCCGGCAGCAGGGCAGCCACGCGGGTCGGGGAACGGTGGCTCACCCTGCGAGCCCGCGCAGCCAGGCGGAGGATCGCCCACGCGCCTCAGGCCGGCGCCTGCTCCGTCATCGCGTCGAGCAAGGCCCGCGCCGACAGCCAGGCGCCTTCGGCGCCCACGCCGCCCAGGAAGTCACCGCAGGCGCCCAGGCCGCGACGCGCGTCCCACCAGGCCTGGCGCCGCGCCAGCGTGCCCGCGGGCTGCGGCAGGGCATAGCGCCAGCGGTGGACGACCGCATGGCGCCAGGCCGGCGGCTCGCCGAGCAGGCCGCCCAGCGCCTCGTCCACCGCGGCCCGCAGCCGGGGCAGCACCCACTCGGGCGGCTCCTCCAGGTGCTCGCGGCTCCAGGCGCCGCGGGCGTGGGCCACCCAGTGAGCCTCGTCGGCGGCGGCGCGGCGGCCGGGACGCAGGTCGTCGCGGTGCAGCCACGACAGGGGCCCGCCCTGCGGGCGCAGCACCTGCCAGGCCATGGGCTGCGGCGGGCGGCCTGTCACGCCCATCAGCGTCCAGCGCGGCTGCATCGGTGCCTGCGTGGCGTGTTGCGCCCAGTCGGGCCGGTGCGGCGCCAGCAGCGGCGCAGCCTGCGCCGGGGGCAGGGCCAGCACGACAGCGTCGAAGCCGCCCTCCAGCACCTCGGGGCCGGCCTCGGACACGCCCTCGATGCGCCACGCCCCGCCCTCGCGCAGGAGCCTCTGCACGGTGAACGACCAGCGCGCCGGCAGCGCGCCCAGCAGGCCCCGGCAAAGCGTGGGCATGTCGGGCACCGGCAGCTGCCAGGCGCCCGCGGGGCGCACCGGGCGGCTGCCGGGGGCGGCCTGCGGCGTCCAGGCGGTCACGGCAGCGCCCCCGCCCAGGCCCTGCAGGAAGGTCATGAAGCCGGCGTCCGCGGCCGCGAAGCCGGGTGCGCCGTGATCCACGCGCGCCGTGCGCGGCTGGCCGTTGGGCCCTGTCCAGGCCAGGCGGCGCGTCGCCAGGCGGCCGCCGGGCCCCCGGGCCTTGTCGAGCACCTGCACGTCGCAGCCGGCGGCGGCCAGCGCCTGCGCGCAGGTGGCGCCGGCCAGGCCGGCGCCGACGACGGCGACGGCGACGCGGCGGGCGGCGGGTTGAGGATCTGATGCCATGGGCAACACGCTATCGGGGATCGATCGCCGCGGGTACGCCCTGCCGGCGGTGGCTGGCGTCAACGGCGCTTCAGCGTGGCTTCAGCGCCGGCAAGCGGCGGCAAGCGGCGGCGGTCCGGTGGCATAACCGCGGCCAGCCACGCCTACCGACCGTTGCCCCGCCGTGACCGAAGCCCCGCTGCCTGTCTGTCCCCTGTGCGAGCGGCCCATCCCCGCCCCGCAGCAGGACCGTCACCACCTCGTGCCCAAGAGCCGGGGCGGGCGCGAGACGGCCTACCTGCATCGCGTGTGCCACCGCCAGATCCACGCCCTGTTCACCGAGGCCGAACTCGCGCGCCAGTACGCCAGCGCCGAGGCGCTGCTGCAGCACCCGGAGATCCGCGGCTTCGTCGCGTGGGTGAAGACCAAGCCCGACGGCTTCTTCGTGGCCACGCGCAAGAGCCGGCGGGTGCGACGGCGGCCATGAGGCTCCGGCCGGAACGAAGCCACGGCTTGACCTGGATCAGCCCGCCGTCAGCGGCCGCGCGCACCCTGCGGCCGCGGCGGCGAAGTTCATCCCCACCCTGCCGGTGGCCGTGGCGGCACCGGCGCCGGAACGGGTCGATGGATCCAGTTCGCCTATTGCCGGATGGCTTCGACTTGGATCACCAGCTTTACGGCATCAGGGATGCCGGGGATGCCGTAACCCATGCCCCATTGACTGCGCTGGATGGTGGTCTCGAAATCGCCGCCGCACAACTCTCTCTTTAGGCGCGAGTGCTCGAAGCAGTTGAATCGCACGGCCTTGAGCGTCACCGGGTGGGTCTTGCCCAGCAGGGTGAACTGGCCGGCGACTTCGCTGACTTTGTCGCCGACGAAGGTGAATCGGTCGCCGACGAAGCGCGCGGTCGCATGGGTTTCGCTGTCGAAAAAGTCCTTGCCCTGCAAGTTCTTGTCGAAGGCCGCCACGCCGGTGTTGATGGAGGCGGTCTCGATGGTGATGTCCACCCTGCCCGTCTTGGCCGACCTGTCCAGCGTGATGCTGCCGCTCTTCCTGTCGAAGCGGCCGCGACTGGTGCTGGTGCCGATGTGGAGCACTTCGAAGGTCACGAAGGTGTGGGTCGGGTCGATGGCATAGGAGGCCCCCTGGGCCTGCGCAGGGCTCAAGGAAATCAGCAGGGCTGAGGTGGCGACGATCAGAGCCTTGTTCATGGGTTCCATCCTTTCTGGGTGCTGGGGCAGGGATCTGGTGTTCGTGGCGGGTTGCAGAGCGTGCGCCTACAGCGGCGCCAGGCCGCTGAGCTGAATCCTGAACCTCACCTGTACCTCATCGGCCACCAGGGAGGTGTCGCCCCAGGGGCCGTCGCCGATCTTGAAGACCAGGCGCTTGATGGCGAAGTTGCCGGTGGCGGTCGTGCGCTGGGTGCTGCCGCTGCCCGTCTGGGCCAGCGTCACCGGGACTGTCACCATATGCGTGCGGCCCTTGATGGTCAGCGAGCCGGTGACGTCGAAGCGGCCCTTGCCGGCCGCCTTGATGGCGGTGCTCTGGAACTGGGCCTGTGGGAACTTCGCGGTGTGGAACCAATCGGGCCTGACCACCTCGGCGTCTGTGTCGGCCGAGCCGAGCGTGACGCTGCCCATGTCGACGGTGAAGGCGACCTTGCCAGCCTCGGGCTTCTTCGGATCGAACTGCATGGCGGCACTCCACTTGCGGAAGAGGCCATCGACCGGGACACCCATCTGGCGGCTGGTGAAGGCGATCTCGCTGTCAGCGGGAATCACCTGCTGCGCCAAGGCTGGAGGGGACACCAGAATCGTTAGCACCGCGGCTGATGCGAGCGCCAGGGCGTGCCGGCGCAAGACGGGGCCGGAGTCGATGGTCCATGTGGTCGCGCGGACCATGGCGTCTGCGTTGGAGCGCGCAGCCGGGCGTAAAGCGGAGCGGTCGATTCGATTCATGGGTTTCCTGTGCTTGAGTCGGTCCTGCCCCAGGTCATGCGGCGGATCAGGTCATCGCGGTCGACAAAGTGATGCTTTAGTGCGCCCATCACATGCAGCGACACCACGGCCACCAGCATCCACGCAAGCCAACCGTGCCAAGGCTTGAGAAGGTCGGCCAGTGCGGCGTCCTTGCCCACGAAGTCAGGCAGGGGCAGGACGCCAAAGAGCACGACGGGAAAGCCTGCGGCCGAGCTGTAGGCCCAACCCATGAGCGGTACGGCAAAGAACAGCAGGTACAGCAGCAGGTGCGCCACCTGCGCGGTGCGTTGTTGCCACGGGGGCATGGGCGGTCCGGCCGGTGGCCGATGCGCCAGGCGCCACAGCAGGCGAACAGCCGAGAGGGCAAGGATGATCGCGCCGGCCCACTTGTGCCAGTTGTACAGCTTCAGCCGCTGTGGCGAGAACGGCAGGCTGGTCATGTACAGCCCCATGCAGAAGCTGCCCACAATGGCCACGGCCAACACCCAGTGCAGGATCACGGCGGTTCGGGTGTAGCGGGGAGCGGAGCAAGCGCTCATGATCTCAGCGTGCCGGGGACCGGATGTCCCAGGCCTCGCGGCGCTTGAGCCGGATGTTCAACTTGGATGGGACAAGCAGCCGTTCATTCATGACGCAGATCCTCGATCGGGCGGCGCCGTGCCGCGACGAACACGCGGCTGGCAGTGACGGCCCAGGTCAGCGCGATGGCAGCCACCAGCGCCAGAATGAACGGCGCCACCGTCAGGTCGGTGCGCGACGGGTACTCGGCCAGCCATTGCGACAACGCCCACCACGCCAGCGGGCAGGCGATCAAGGCGGCCGCCAGCAGCGGCCGGGTCAGCCGCCACAGCAGCAGGGCGGTCACCTGCGCGACGCTGGCGCCCATCAGGCGGCGCAGCGCGATCTCGCGCGCCTGGCGCTGCACGGCGAAGGCGGCCAGCGCGTACATGCCCACCGCCGACAGCGCGATGGCGATGAGCGCGGCCACCGCGAAGGCCTGGGTCGGCCGCTGGTGCTTGGCAGCGTCGCTGGCCAGCCGCTCAGACAGGATCAGCGGATCGAACGCCACGCGCGGGAACATGCCGGCCCAGATCGCCTGCACCTGCGGGATCACCTCGCGCAGTTTGTCGGGTCTGGCGCGAATCGAGAACCAGAGGTGCTCGCGGCGGTTCTGGTGGAAGAGCTTTGCTCCTTCCGCGGTGGTGAGGCCACCGTAGCGAGCGGCCGCCACCACACCGACGATGGTCGCGGGCACCGTGCTCGGGGGCTCGCCGAGCGCCACGAGCAGGGTCCTGCCCAGCGCATCGGCCGGCTGTGCCAGCCCGAGGTTGCGGGCGGCAGCAGCGTCGATCACCACGTTGATGCCACGTCGAGCCGTCTGCTCGAATGTGAGGCCATGCCCCGCGTCCAGCTCGTGTTCCTGTCCGAGACGGCGGCCCGCCAGCAGCGGCACGCGGTACAGGTCGAAGAAGGTGTCGTCGATCGACGCCATGTCGATGACCGTGGTCGCGGCATCCGGGCGGTCGGCAAGGCGAGCCGAGACCGGGTCCGGGTTGAACACGGTCGGTATCCGCTCCGACGAAGACACGGCCAGAACGCCGGGCAGCACCCGGACCTCCCGCATGAACGCCTGAGCGCCATCGCGCACCTCGGGCCATCGCAGTCCCCATAAGGTGACCACATGATCGGTGTCGATGTGGCGCTCGGCCGCTTGCAGGTGCCGGTACTGCTGCTGAGCCACCAGCAGCGCGATCAGCATGCCGATAGCCAGCGCGAACTGCGCCACCACGAGTGCCGTGCGCAGCCGCGTGCCGCCGGCGGTGGTGGTCGAGCGGTTGGCGTGCAGCGCTTCGCCAGGCCGCACGGCGGCCATCCGCAGTGCCGGCAGGGCGCCGGCCCCCAGGCCCAGCAGCGCCACCAGCAGTCCGGCAGCGGCAGCGGTCCACAGCCCCGCGGCCGGCACCGGGCGGTCCAGGAACTCGCCGAAGGGCGGCAGCAGCAGCTCGGCCAGCGCCAGCGCGCCCAGCACGCCCAGGCCGGCGGCCAGCAGCGACTGCAGCAGGAACTGCAGCACCACCTCGGCGCGGCTGGCACCGATCACCTTGCGCAACGCCACCTCGTGCTGGCGCAGGCTGGCCTGCGCCAGCGACAGGTTGAGGAAGTTGACAGCTGCGATCAGCAGCACCGCCGCGGCGACGGACAGCAGAATCGCCAGTTGCTCGCCGCTGCCGGACGGACGCATCAGGCCGTCGGCCAGACTGGCGTCCAGGTGCAGGCCCACAAGTGGGGCCGCGCCCAGGGCCATCACGTTGCGCAGCGGCACCTCGCCCAGCATCGCGCTGGGCGGAACGCGCCGCTCGACCAGCGTGCGCAGGTCACGGTTCAAGGCGTCGACCGACGCACCCGGCTTGAGCTTGAGAAAGGTCCGCGACCAAGTGGCCCGCCATGACTCGAACGTGGCACGATGCGCGGCAAACGTCTGGTCGCTGTAGAGCATCAGCACGCGCTGCAAACCCAGGTGACTGTTGGGCGGCGGCTCACGCACCACGCCGCTGACGCGAGACACCCACTTGCCGCAGCAAGGCAGGTCCACCTCGACCTCGCGGCCGATCACATCGGTGCTGCCAAACCAGGCCTTGGCGGTGGACTCGACCAGCACCATCGAGTGCCGGTCCACCAGGGCGGTCTCCGCCCGCCCGGCGATGAACTCAAGCGGGAAGATGCGCAGGAAGTCGGCGTCGACGAACCAGCTCTGCGGGTTCTCGCGCCGCTCTCCCTGGTCATTGCGGTACAGCACACGCAGCGTGCGCGGGATCATGCGCGCACCGGCCTCGACCTGCGGCAGGTCCTGCAGGATGAAGGGCAGGGCCACGCCGGGTGCAGCCGGGCTGACATCCGGCGGCTGGCCCGGGCTGTTGGTGGTGGTTGTCAGCTTGACGATGCGCTCGGCATCGGGCCAGAAGCGGTCGTACGACATCTCGTAGCGCGCAAACATCAACACCAGCAGGCAGGTGGCGCAACCCAGAGCCAGGCCGACGATGTTGATGGCGCTGCCGACGGCGTCGCGGCGCAGTGCGCGCAGCGCGACCGCCGCGTGGCTGAGCCATAGACGTGTGGTGGCGTTCATCGGTTCTTCCTGCGGTCGACGGATTGCCGGATCAGCGTGCGCGGCCCAGTGGACGCGCAGGCCGCATTGCTGCTGCCATGCGCAGCCGGGCCGCCGATCCGCAACGCGTTGAAAGACGTGGATTGGCAACGCCGGTCGCGTATGGCGCAACCCGTCGACCGGCTGGCACTGCGCTGCGCTTCCGAGCGACGTGCCCGGCGCTGCGGATCACGATCGAGCTGCATGCCGGCGCCGCCGCGGCTACAGCGCCGGCAGATCGGCGCGGTCGGCCGCCTGCCACATCACCCGCAGCCGCTCGGACGCCGCTGCCGCCTGTGCCGAATCGCCGCGTGCCTGGGCAAGCCGCAGCTCCGCCATCTGCGTCCACGCGTTCGGCCCGTAGTGCTTGACCGTTGCAGCAGTCTCTTTCGCCGCTTCCTCGTGCCGGCCGGCCGCCAGAAGCGCACCCACCAGCGCCAGCCGGCCGCTGGCGGCCAGTCGCGGCGGCTCGCCGCCCGCCTCGTCGTCCCAATCGGCGGCCTGGCGCAGTGCGGCGATCGCCGCCTCGTGCCGTCCCTCGGCCCGTGCGATCTCGCCGCGCGCCCAGGCCCCGGCCACCCGCAGGAGTTCAGGCGCCGGTTCACGGAACAGGCGCGCGCGCCGCACGGTGCCGAGGTCCATCAGGCTGTCGAACTCCGCCAGTTCCTTCTGCGCCGATGCGGGGCGGCCGGTGCGGGCGAGGGCGATCGCGCGCGCGGCATGCCGGAATGCCTCGGCCACGCCCAGGCCCGGCGGCGGCGCTGGCTGTGCCAGGACTTCATCCCACTGCTGCGCACGCAGAGCGGTCAACGGCGCGAGCATCAGCGCGTACTCGCCGTGCCCGCCGGGGATGGTGGAGAAGCGCTGCTCGAACGCGCGCGCGGTGGCCAGCGCAAGCTCGAAGCGGCCTTCCTTGAGTGCGGAAAACCAGACAAAGTGCTGGTGGTGGTAGTCCCAGCCGCCGGCGCGCTGGCTCACGCCCTGAGAGGCGAGCGCAGCGTCGTAGCGCTTCTGCACCTCCAGTGCTTCCTGGTTGACCCGTGTCGCATCGGCGAAGCGGCCGAGATGCTGGTAGATGTGGCTGGGCATGTGCACCAAGTGCGGCGCGCCAGGGGCGATGCGGGCCAGCCGGTCGGCCGCAGCCTCGGCCTGGCCGGGCGCGGGCGACTGCTCGGCGGCGTGGATCAGCAGGTGCATCGCGCCGGTGTGCTGCGGATGCCCCTCGGTGGCGGTGCGCAGCCGGGCCACGACATCGGCCATCGCGCCCGTGGGTGCGCCGGTCTTGCGGTCCCACCAGTCCCAAGGGCTGGTGGTCATCACGGCGTCGGCGTACAGCGTCACGACGTCGGGGTCGTCGCCGAAGCGCTGCACCACATCGGCCATCGCCGCGGCATAGGCCAGCTCCTGCGCGTCGACGCTGCGCTCCGTGGGCCGCCCGGCGCACATGGCGACCCCGCGCGCTTCCCAGGCGCGCTGCTCGCGCTCGTCGGCGCGGCCGTAGCGCACCGCCATGGCGTCGATCAGCGCACGTTCCAGCGGCGTGACGCCGGCCGCGGCCGCCTGCGCCCGTGCGATATGGCGGCGGATGTCGCCGACAGGCCCGCGGTTGTCGTTGTTGATGTTCGGCGCCTGCGCCAGCGCCACGCCCCAGGCGCACATCGCGCAGGTCGGATCGCGCGCCAGTGCGGCGCGGAACACGCGGGCGGCCTGTGCATGCTCGAAGGCGTAGAGCAGTTGCAGGCCGTGGCCGAACAGCGCGCGCGCCTGTGCATCGCCAGCCGTGACTGCGAAGCGGGACTCGCCCAGCCCGGGCACCGGCTGGTAGGTTGCGGGCACGCGCGCCGGCGGATCAAGGCTGGCGCAGGCGGCCAGCAGCACCGCGACCGTCAGGGGGGCGATCCGCCGTCTGCCGGTTGCAGCGATGCCGCGAAGGGAAGCTCCCGCAATGGGCGTCCGCACGCGGGCGAGGGTCTTGGGCGACTCGGGTCTTCCGGTCATTGCAGCTCCTTGGGTGGGTGGATCCTCATGAGCGCCAGCGCGCGCGGTGGTTCATTCATGTCCGAGCTCCTCGATCGGGCGGCGCCGTGCCGCGACGAACAGGCGGCTGGCAGTGACTGCCCAGGTCAGCGCGATGGCGGCGACCAGCGCCAGGACGAACGGCGCCGGCGTCAGCTCGGTGCGCGACGGGTACTCGGCCAGCCAGTGCGACAACGCCCACCACGCCAGCGGGCAGGCGATCAGGGCGGCCGCCAGCAGCGGCCGGGTCAGCCGCCACAGCAGCAGGCCGGCCACCTGCGCGACGCTGGCGCCCATCAGCCGGCGCAGCGCGATCTCGCGCGCCTGGCGCTGCGCGGCGAAGGCGGCCAGCGCGTACATGCCCACCGCCGACAGCGCGATGGCGATGAGCGCGGCCACCGCGAAGGCCTGGGTCGGCCGCTGGTGCTTGGCAGCGTCCTGGCTCATCCGCTCGGACAGGATGGTCGGCTCGAAGACCACGCGCGGGAACATGCGGGTCCAGATCGCCTCCACCTGCGGGATCACCTCGCGCAGCGTGCCCGGCTTGGCGCGAATAGAAAAGAAGAAGTGACGGGTGCGGTCCTGCCAGAAGTACTTGGGACCTTCGGTGGCGGTCAGGCCGCTGTAGCGCGCCGAGCGCACCACGCCGACGACCGTGGTGGGCACCTGCCGGGGTGGCGTGCCGAACGTCAGCGCCAGCGCCTGGCCGACTGCGTCCGCAGGCTGCGCCAGCCCCAGGGTGCGGGCTGCGACCTCGTCGATGACCACGTTCATGCCGCGCGCTGCAAGCTGCTCGGCGGTGAGGCCATGCGCCGAGTCCAGTTCGTGCTCCAGGCCGAGCTGGCGGCCGGCCAGCAGGGGAACGCGGTACAGGTCGAAGAAAGTGTCGTCGATCGACAGCACGCCCAGCAGGGCAGCCTCGGTGTCGGGCCGGCCGCTCAGACGCGCCGGGACGTCGGGGAGGTCGAACTCGGTCGGCACGGACGCCGACGTCGACACCGCCTGCACGTTGGGCAGGCTGCGGACCTCCTGCAGGAACGCCGGTAGTCCCTCGCGCACCTCGGCCCAGCGCAATCCCCACAAGGTGGCCACGTGCTCGGTGTCGATATGGCGCTCGGCGGCCTGCAGGTGCCGGTACTGCTGCTGCGACACCAGCAGCGCGATCAGCATGCCGATGGCCAGCGCGAACTGCGCCACCACCAGCGTCGTGCGCAGCCGCGTGCCGCCGGCGGCGGCGGTCGAGCGGTTGGCGTGCAGCGCCTCGCCCGGCCGCACGGCGGCCATCCGCAGCGCCGGCAGGGCGCCGGCGCCCAGGCCCAGCAGCACCGCCAGCAGCGCGGCGGCAAGAGCCGTCCACAGGCCTGCGGCCGGTACCGGGCGGGCGAGAAACTCGCCAAACGGCGGCAGCAGCAGTTCGGCCAGCGCCAGCGCGCCGAGCACGCCCAGGCCGGCGGCCAGCAGCGACTGCAGCAGGAACTGCAGCACCACCTCGGCGTTGCTGGCGCCGATCACCTTGCGCAAGGCCACCTCGCGCTGGCGCAGGGTGGCCTGCGCCAGCGACAGGTTGAGGAAGTTGACGGCTGCCACCAGCAGCACCGCCAGCGCCACCGCGACCAGGATCGCCAGTTGCTCGCCGCTGCCGCCGGCGCGCATCAGGCTGTCGGCCAGGTCGGTGTCCAGGTGCAGGCCGACCAGCGGCGCCGCGCCGAGCGTGATGACCTGGCGCAGGGGCACGTCGCCCAGCATCGTGGTGGGCGGCACGCGCCGCTCGACCAGTGCGCGCAGGTCGCGGTTTAGGTCGTCGACCGAGGCGCCGGGCTTGAGCTTCAGGAAGCTCCGCGTCCACGTCGCGCGCCAGGACTCGAAGGTGAAGCGCTGGCGGTCGAAGACCTGGTCGCTGTAGTGCATCAGCACCTTCTGCAGGTGCAGGTGGCTGTTGGGCGGCGGCTCGCGCACCACGCCGCTGACCCGCGACACCCACGTGCCGCCGCCGGGCAACTCGACCTCGACCTCGCGGCCGATGACGTCGGTGGTGCCGAACCACGCCTTGGCGGTGGACTCGACGAGCACCATCGAGTGCCGGTCGACCAGCGCGGTTTCCGGCTGGCCGGCGATGAACTCGAGCGGGAAGATGCGCAGGAAGTCCGGGTCGACGAACCAGCTCTGCGGGTTCTCGCGCCGCTCGCCCTGGGCGTTGCGGTACAGCACGCGCAGCGTGCGCGGGATCATGCGCGCGCCGGCCTCGACCTGGGGCAGGTCCTGCAGGATGAACGGCATCGCCACTCCCGGTGCCAGGGCGAGCCTTGGTGGCTGGCCCGGCACGCTGGTCGTCAGCGTCAGCTTGACGATGCGCTCGGCACCGGGCCAGAAGCGGTCGTACGACAGCTCGTAGCGCGCGTACAGCAGCACCAGCAGGCACGTCATGCACCCCAGCGCCAGACCGACGATGTTGATCGCGCTGCCGACGGCATCGCGGCGCAGCGCGCGCAGTGCCACCGCCAGATGGCTGAGCCAGAGACGTGCGGCAGCGTTCATGCGGCCGCCTCCTGGGGAGCGACCAGGGTGCGCCGCTCGGTCAGGATGCGGCCGTCGAGCATGTTGACGATGCGGCGCGCGTAGTGGGCATGCTCCAGCGAGTGGGTGACCATCAGGATGGTGGTGCCGTCCTCGTTGAGGCCGCGCAGCATCTGCATCACGTCGGTGCCGTGCGCGCTGTCGAGGTTGCCGGTCGGCTCGTCGGCCAGGATCAGCGCCGGCCGGCCCACCAGCGCCCGCGCCACCGCGACCCGCTGCTGCTGGCCGCCCGACAACTGCGGCGGACGATGGCGCGCGCGGTGGGCGATGCCGACCCGGTCCATGATCTCGTCCACGCGGGCGGTGCGCTCGCGGCCATCGACGCGCTGGTACAGCAGCGCCAGCTCGATGTTGTCGCGCACCGTCAGGTCGTCGATCAGGTTGAAGCTCTGGAAGATGAAGCCGAGCCGCCGCTTGCGCAGCTCGGCGAGCTGGCGCTCGGAGTAGCGGCTGATGTCCGCGCCCTCGAAGACGTACTGGCCTTGGGTGGGGGTGTCGAGCATGCCTACGATGTTCAGCAGCGTGGACTTGCCGCAGCCCGACGGCCCCATCACGGCCACGAACTCGCCGGTGGCGATGTTCAGGTCCACGGCATCCAGCGCCGTGGTCTCGACGTCCTCGGTGCGGTAGGTCTTGGTCAGTCCGGTCAGTTGCAGCATGAGAAGGACTCCGTGGTGCAGCGGGGCTCGGCGACAGGCTGCCCGCCTGGCAGCGGGCAGCCGGGGCGATGATTCAGCAGCGGCGGGGCCGGGCGGACGGCCGCGCCCGTCACTTCGACTTGAAGTCGTCGTGACACGCCTTGCAGGTCTGGCCGAGGCTGCCGAACTGGGCTCGGATCGCCGCAGCGTCGCCACCGGCGGCAGCGCTGCCCAGCTTGCGCGCCTCGGTGCGCATGTTCTCCGCCAGGCGGTCGTAGCGCGCGCGGTCCGTCCAGATCGCCGGGCGCGCCTTGGTCCCTTTGAACGCGGCGGTGTCGGCGCCGAAGGCCTCCCAGGGCGCACCGCTCAGGAAGGCGATGAACTCGCTGCTGGTGCGCAG
>Ga0209985_10003182_pt1 | contig 14234 bp, 13 predicted proteins | sample NOAtaG_FD_187305 | JGI IMG/M metagenome (GOLD analysis project Ga0209985, IMG submission 187305) | Freshwater lake microbial communities from Lake Erie, under a cyanobacterial bloom - NOAA_Erie_Diel6S_1000h metaG (SPAdes) (version 2) | ecosystem: Environmental > Aquatic > Freshwater > Lake ...
TCGTCTCGCAAGCAGAGATCGTCGATAGCCTACCCGCAGATTTGCAATTCACAGGTGAAGCGACAGGCTTACAAATTGCCGTACTCAAGGCCGATGGTGAAAAATGTCCCCGTTGCTGGAACTACTCAACCCATATCGGTGAGTCGGTTGAGCATCCGCATATTTGCGATCGCTGTGTCGGTGCATTAGCGGCGACTTTCTAGGAAGGTACGATTACAAGGCGATCGCTAATATTACAAATAGGTGATCGCCTATACTCATATCCCCTTGTCTTATATCCTGCTGAAACAAATTTTCGCGAAATAAATGGCAAAAAAAATTATTAGCCTTTTCTCTGGTGCTGGTGGTATGGATATAGGCTTCCATAAAGCTGGTTTTGAAACTGCTGTTGCTGTGGAACAAGACTCATCATGCTGTGCTACATTAAGGCACAATATGCCAAATGTTAGTGTATTAGAAGGAGATATTAATCAAGTATCAACTCTAGAAATACTAAAAGTGGCAGGAATGCAACCATTAGAGCCTGCATTAGTCATAGGTGGTCCCCCATGCCAGAGTTTTAGCTTGGCTGGAAGGCGTATGGGAATGGATGATTCTAGAGGTAAATTAGTATTAGAATTTATCAGAGTAGTGAGGGAAGCTTTGCCAGTAGCTTTTGTTATGGAAAATGTAAAAGGACTTGCTAACTGGTCAGAAGGTAAAGCTTTAGACGCTATATTGAGTGAAGCTTCACAGGAGATTTTCTATGATGGGAAACTTTATAAATACCAAGTATCCTATAAAATTCTAAATGCTGTTGATTATGGTGTACCTCAATTTAGAGAAAGAATTATTATTGTTGGAAATCGCATAGGCAAGAAATTCAACTTTCCTATACCAACTCATACTTCTCCATTAGAAACACAAATGGACTTATTCAAAAGCACTGAAAACAGTTGGAGAACAGTCTGGGATGCAATAGGAGAATTACCTCAAGCCGAAGAGCCTTCAGAGACTGCTCTTCGGGTTTCAGGAACAATTAAAGAAAGGATAATCAATCATGGATATTAAAAATCATCAAAAAACAGCTCATGCTCCTTCAACAATTGCTAAAATCAAAGCGGTAGCGATCGGCGGCAAACTAAGTGATTTTGCCCAATCTTTTGGTTCTACTTATAGAAGACTAGATCCTAACAAGCCCTCACCTGCTGTAACTAGAAGTGGATATAGAGACTTTATTCACCCATTTGAGAATAGGATGCTTACGGTAAGAGAGTTAGCTTGTTTGCAGACATTTCCAATTGAATGGGAATTTTTAGGAACAAGATTAGATTCTTACAGTAGTAAACGAGTTGTTACAATGACCCAATTTGGACAAGTTGGGAATGCGGTTCCTCCCGTTCTTGCTGAATCTATTGCAAAGTCAATTATGGAACAATTATTTTAGGATTAGTAAATGAATAACTTGAATGTATTATCTGCGGCAAGTTTGATTACTACACCTGAAGCAAGACGAAGTGGCTTTCTTGAATATGCGTTGCGTAGAAATAAGGAAGCTGTTCCATTCATTGATAAAGCAAAAGCACTCAAAGCAACTCTACAAGCTCATACAAACGAACCTCATGATATTCTTTCAATTATTAAAATCAGAGAGAGTTTATTAGAATCTGCTGGAATATCCGTCAAAGCTAAGGCTCATCTATCTGATGTCGATAAAGAAAGACTATTATCAGATTTTATTGATAAAATTTTAATACCCTGTGGAAAAGAATACATTGACGAAATTATTTATCGATATCTTTTAACTTCAGGTGATGCGCTTGGGGGTAGAATGCGAAATATTGTTGGCTCTATTGCCAATGAAAAACTAAATCGTTTTGTTATTTCTCAACTTCAAATATGCCAGATTGATTTCTCTTTTGCTACTAATAGTGGCTTTGTCAATTCCGCAGAGTATTCTTTGGATATAGCAGAATCAATCAAAGCTATAAGATGGCGGACAAATATAGGTGAGCAAAGGCTTTTAATTTATAACGTTAATGTTCCTCAAGTCAGCAAAAACATTGATATCGTTTTACTCAATAAATTTACAGAAACAACAAAAGGTAAAAATCTCAAATTTATTTTGGGTGATGCCAAAAATTATCTATCAATTGGTGAATTAAAAGGAGGAATTGATCCTGCTGGAGCAGATGAACATTGGAAAACAGCGAATACTGCGCTCGAACGAGTACGCAATGCTTTTGAGAATCAAATACCATTAATATTTATAGGAGCCGCTATTGAATCGGCTATGGCTATAGAAATATTTGCCCAATATCAAAATAGCACTCTCGCAAACTGCGCCAATTTAACCAATGATCAGCAACTTGCCTCAGTATGTGAATGGTTGGTTAGTTTGTAGGTTGAATAGATCTCTTCTTTGATGCGATATCAATGATTCTATCGAGTATCTACATATATATGATCTATATGATCGCTTCTCTACACGGTATGCTCGCTATCTACCTTTTTGGGCGTAAAAGTGCTTAAAAGCAAATCGATACTAGTAGACCTTAGAACCTGAAACCCTCTATAAACAAGGAAAAAAGTGCTTAAAAGCAAATCCAAAATAATAAAATAAAAGTGAAATGCTTTGTTTGTATTACTTAATTCAATATAAATATCATGTTAATTAAGGCTGCATGTATGCGATCGCACCGACACTGCGATCGCAGGTACTTTCTAAGATTGTCGATCGCAGGTTCTTGCCAATAAAACACCAATTTGAATGCCAATCATGCCTGAGATCGCACTGCCAACAAAATAAACTAGTAACATTGTGATATTACCTTTCTCTAAGAAACCGCTAGCTTCCAATCCGTAGGTAGAGAAAGTGGTATATGCACCACAAAAACCTGTTGTTGTCATCAGTCGGAGTTCGGGTGAAATGAGGCGAATATTCTCGGTTGCGAGGGTCAGAATATAGGCAATGATCAAACATCCTGTGACGTTAATAAAGAATGTCCCGTAAAATCCAAAATCTTTACCAAACATAGCTTTTGCTAAATCAGTAATGTAAAAACGGCTCAATGCACCAAAAATAGCGCCGATCGCTACAGCTATTGGAAAACGTCCTTTTAAAGAATTCATTGTTTCTTGTCCTAGAAATTGGGAATTACGAATTACGAATTGGGAATTGGGAATTGGGAATTACGAATTACGAATTACGAATTGCATGTTTGGCTTACTTGATAAAGAGTTTGGCGATCGCTGCACCTAAAAATACTGCGACTACACCTAGAATCGCACTCCCAGCCCAATAAAAAATAGTCGCAATCTTTTGGTTACTCCGCCACATCGTGAGCGTGTCAAATCCGTAAGTGGAGAAAGTGGTATAGGAGCCTAAAAATCCAGTTCTAATCAATAGATCTAATTCTGTGGGATAGCCTGCGATTCCTTTGGAAATTGTGAAAAAGAATCCCATCGCTAAGCAACCAGTTACGTTAATCCCAAAAGTTGCGTAAGGAAATTTTGTCCCATATTTTGCTTTTGACCATTCTGTAAGATAAAAACGAGATAGAGCCCCAGTTGCTGCTCCTGATCCGATCGCGAATGCATTAGTTATATCTGACATGAGTTGTTAACAATAATCCAAATAAAACCCAATAATATTTCGGCGGGCTACGCCCGCCGAAATATTATTGGGTTTTATTTTCTTAGCTTGGTTTAATTTTGATCGTGCTTTTGAGATGCCATGCTTCTAATACGACTTCACCATCTTCGATTTTGGTGGCTAGTGGCGCAAACTCGTAAAGGTCACATAGACGATTGTAAATTTCGCGAGAAACTAAAATTGCACCTTCAGGACAAGCAGACTTTAAGGCACTAGCAATATTAATCGTGTCGCCCCAAACATCGTAAATAAATTTATTTCTGCCGACGATGCCTGCCACGATATCGCCTGAGTTAATTCCTAAGCTGATATTCAATTTGAATCCGCGCTCTTGGCTAAACCTCCGCACGATCGCTTGCATTTCTATCGCAAAATCAATCGCCCGTTTATCATGGTCGAGATAGGGAACTGACAGACCACATACCGCCATATAGCTGTCACCAATGGTTTTGATTTTTTCCATGCCAAAGCGATCGGCGGTTTCATCAAAACTCGTGACCAGATCGTTGAGAATGCTGACAATTTCATAGGCTGTCAGAGAATCTGACAACTTCGAGAAGCCCGTCAAATCAGAAAATAGCACCGTTACATTAGAAGCACTTTCGGCAATATTCTTTTCACCTTGTTTCAGACGTTTAGCGATCGCCGCAGGAAAGATACTAAGCAACAATTGCTCATTCTCACGATTTTTTTCTTCAACTAAATCTGTCTGATCGCGCAAACTAGACACCATCAAATTAAAAGATTGCGCTAGTTCGCCAAATTCATCTTCAGTTTCTAAAACGGCGATCGCATCCAATTGCCCCGCAGCCACTTTACGAGCGCTGGTAATTAATTGATTAATCGGCTTCACAAACAAAGAAGCCATTACCATCGCCAATAAAATTACTAACAACATTAGTAAAGTTGCCGAGATTACTAACTGTCGTTCAAAATCATAAATTGGAGCATAGGCTTCTGCTAAATCTATTTCCGAGAGAATCGCCCATTTCAATCCTTCTATTTGTAAAAGTGAGTAAGAACTCAAGACAGGAATATCACGATAATCACGGATAATTTTAATGTCTTGCTTACCCATCATCGCTTCCTCAACAGCAGTAGTCTTGACAGCTTGAGCCAAAACCGAGGTCTTGTATTGGCGAATCCGTTGAATTGTTTCGTTATTTACGCCTAAAGCAACTAGAGTTTTTAAGTATTCTTCGGGTGTTTCAATCAAAAATCGCGAAACCGATCGCATTAAGTAATCTGGACCAACTAGATAAGTTTCACCACTTTTGCCTAAGCCATCAGCTTCCCATTTGCGATTACCTGTCATCACATTATTAATCTCGTCAACTGGTACTTGAATCGCAAGAACGCCGATAAATTTATCTTGATTATAAATAGGTGCGGCAATAAAAGCGGCTGGAGCACCATAGGAAGGAGCATAAGACTCCAGATCGATGATCCTCGCATAGTCTTTTTCTTTAGAACGGCGCACTGAGGCAAATAGACGGGCAAGATTACTTTCGTTATAAGCGCCAACGGTGAGACTAGAAGCAAAATCTGTCTCTTTATAAACTGTATAAACTATTCGTCCATCAGGATCAATTAGGAACAAATCATAGTAACCAAATTTCTCAATAATATTCCGAAAGATCGGATGATAACGACCATGGAGGCGACTATATTCACTACTATCATTGGCTTTGTCTAAGAGATGCTTTTTACCAATGGGATTAGAATTATTGGCGATGTAATAATATTGCAGGTAATTACTAGCGATCGCTTCTGGTAAAAATGAATTCAGAACAGGAGAACCTTGCTCTGTTTGCGCTAATTTGGGCAGAAATTCATTCTGATAATAAGCATTAATTTTGGGCAAAGCATCGGCTGGTAATGGCACATTTTCAAGCTGTCGGTAAGCGTTCGTAAATTCGGAGAGCGCTGTTCCTACTGAAGGATCGATACTCAGCGTTTGAATATGATTGCGAATTGTTTTGAAATAGGATTCGATTTGATAAGCCTTGGAAGCCCGCACACTGGTTAATTGATTAAATACGCGATCGGTCAAATTGGACTTCCCGCTTTGATAACCCAGATATGCAGTCACAAGGATCGAGCTACTGCTCACGGTTAGCAGCATCACAATCAGTTTCGACTTAATACTCAGCCAATTAAATTTAAACCATTGCATATAAAAAATTTATAAACTTATAGATAAAAAGTGTGTGGCACTTTTTATCTATAAGTTCAATATTAAGAGCAATGTATTTTAGGTTAGAAATTTCTAGGAAAATGTTAGTAGATAACTCATAAGTGAAGAATGCTTAATTATTTGTAGGATGCTTTAGTGAAACGTAACGCATCAAGTGGGATTAATTATTTTTAGAATGCGTTAGCGAGTCGAGATGCCTTTTACCTAAGAATAAGCCTCAATCAAGCCATGTTGTAACGCATAGCGCACCAATTCGGTGCGGCTGCTAGTACCAGTTTTACTAAATAGCCGACTGACATATTTCTCAACATTCCGAATAGTTGTACCAAGACGCTTAGCGATTTCTTTATTCATCAAGCCTTCAACTACAAGCTCTAAAACACTCTGTTCACGAGGTGTAAACTCAATCTTGATTGGTGGTGGGGTAACTTTAACCTTGATCGCCGCTTTCTCTTTGAGCAATTCCTTGATTTCGGCAAGTTGACCAGCCAAATCAGTTATTTCAGAAGTATTACTATTAGCTGTAACTGCTTGGATCGCTCGACGGGCAATCAAATTTTCCGCGATCGCAACTAGCTCATCAGGATCAAAAGGCTTCGACAAATAAGCATCACAACCCGCGTTATAGCCCTCAATGCGATCCTTGGTCATGCCCTTTGCTGTCAAAAACACCACAGGCAAATTTAAAAATCTTACGTCTTCACGCATTTGCTTCAGAAATTCATACCCACTCACCTGCGGCATCATGATGTCCGAGATCACCAGATCGGGTGTGGTTTGCTCTAGTAGTTGCCATGCGTCTCGCGCATTGTTAGCAACTTGCACTGCAAAGCCACTATCTTCAAGATAGGCTTGCACCGCCTCTCTCAGCCCTGGTTCATCATCCACAAGTAGGATATGTCCTGACATAGTTATCCTTATAGTTATGCTGTTATTTTGCGATCACAATATCTACCAATATATAGCAATCCCAAATCATTTGTGCCGTTGCCGTAAAACGCCAAAAAACTATTAGTAGCGCGGAGCGCTACCACTCACTTAATAATACTTAGAGAAATCAAAAAATCCAAAGTTGCAACCGAATTCGCAACAACTTTGGATTTTATTTTCTATAGATCTATTACGGCGCTTTGACACAAGACAAAAAATAAAAACTAGTTAAAAGTTCTGCTTTGCGAGACTTTTAACTAGTTATGCACTAACCAATACTTGTCCATTCTCAATTTTGGCAGCAAAGCGTTGTAAGGGTTTATCAGCGGGACCTTGGCGCACCGCACCGTCAGCCGCAAACTTGGCATCATGACAAGGGCAAACAAATTCTTTGCTTGCCGAATTCCAGACTACTACGCAGCCTTTATGGGTGCAAGCGGCATTAACAGCCAAGACCTTTGTTGCATCATTAGGATTGCTTACCACAGCAATTTTTTTGTCTGAGGAAACCAAAACCTTGTCTTTTTTTAGTTGGGCAACTGTACCGATCACTTTGAAAGTACCGCTAGGTGCAGCAGCAACAGTCGCAGTCGCAGTCGTAGGAGAGGATGCTGGCGCAGATGCAGTGGCAGTAGGAGTAGATTCACTACACCCAATTAACGACGAAGGCAGAAGACTTGCCAACCAGCCTAAACCAAACCAAGAAAGTAACTTACGGCGATTCAGATTCATATGTGTTCTGTGTGCGTTAGCTAAATTTAGTACAAACATTAACTCAGTCTAGATAACTAGTATAGCGATCGCAATTCAAGATTTGCCATTTATACCAATGTCCAAAAGTGTTGTCACACTTTTGGACATTAAAAAAACAACCCCAGTAAGGGTTTGCAAAGCACGAAATGTCTAATCCATTTCGTGCTTTGTTATTAGATAATGTTTTGTGATGGGGCGTAAGTATATACTTGTGTCTGCCTAAGTTTGTAAAAGTATGAGTGATCTTTTTACTATTGTCTTAATTGTCCTTGGTGGATTCGTGATGTTTCTTTCGATTAAAGAAACACAAAGAATTTTGGCTTTAATTCAAGATAATAAGTATCGCCAGAGCTGGAACATATTGCGATCGCTGATGGTGTTCTTTCTCTTAGGCTATTTGGGGGTATTGATACTATTTTCTTTAGGAATCCAATCGCTCATCCTACTTCTCACAGGAGTTATCTTCTTTTTTGGCGCTTTGTTTGTCTATATGGTGGTCAAAGTTGGCTTCCTTACAATTCAGGACTTGATCAAGACTAATATTTTAAGAATAGAACTTCAACAACAAAAAGAAACATCGGAAGCGATCGCTCGAACTAAATCTGAGTTTTTAGCCACAATGAGCCATGAATTGCGCACCCCCATGAATGGAGTGATTGGGATGACTAATTTGTTGTTAGATACGCATCTAGAGCCTGAGCAACGTGAATATGTAGAAACAATCAACACTAGTGGGGCAGAGCTATTAATGCTGATCAATGACATTTTGGACTTTTCCAAAGTTGAATCTGGAAAAGTCGAGTTGGAAGTACAGCCTTTTGCTATAAGAGAATGTATTGAGACTGTGCTCAGTTTAGTCAACTTCATGGCTAAGGAAAAATCCTTAGAAGTCAGTTACTCAATTGATTCGCAGGTTTCTCAACTAATCGAAGGAGACATCAAATATTTACAGCAGATTTTAGTCAATCTGGTGGGCAATGCGATTAAATTTACTTCTCTGGGAGAAGTTCTTATAGACATCAGAAAGCATCAAGATACTCAACTTATTTTTGCAGTAAAAGACACTGGTATCGGCATTCCATCTGACAAATTAGATGAATTATTCAAACCATTTTCGCAAATTGATTCTTCCATAACTCGTAAGTTTGGAGGTACTGGTTTGGGGCTAGCTATTAGTCACAAGCTGATTAGCTTAATGGGTGGAGATATCTGGGTTGAGAGCATTTTGGATCGAGGTACGACCTTTTTATTTACGATTCCCTATCATCCAGTGGAAACAAAAAAATCTCTTACTGTAGAAGTCGTCGGTCATTTATTAGATGGTACTCAGAACAAATTATTGTCTAGTAATATCCAAAAACTTGCTACACAAATTCCCCTCAAAATTTTGCTGGCTGAAGATAATCCAGTCAATCAGAAATTAGCAAATCGTCTTTTTGAGAAGATGGGTTACAGCATCGATATTGCTACAAATGGAATTGAAGTATTAGAAGCGATCCAAAAACAATCCTATGATTTGATTTTTATGGATGTGCAGATGCCTGAAATGGACGGATTAGAGGCAACTCGACAAATCAGAGCAATGGCGCAAAGTGTGCAACCTGAATTATCTAACCTAGCTAAATCTATTCAAATTATTGCAATTACGGCTAACGCGATGCATGACGATCGCGAGAAATGTTTGGCATCGGGAATGAATGATTTTATTGCCAAGCCATTTAAAGTCGAGCAAATTCAGGCTGCGATCGAGAAATGGGGACGCAAGCAGCCATAATGCTGTATACAAACGCTTGCCCTGATCGCTATACATGGTTAATGTTTACTAAAGTTGACATATGTCCATACAAACACTTCCGCAGAGTGTCGATATTCAAGAAGGAAAGATGAGAGTACAGCAAGAGTCAGGACTTGATACTTGTCTAAAGTTTTCGATTGATCCTCAAACCGTCGGCTTACTTGAAAGTGAATTTATTCAAGAAGTTTTGACGATCAGAGCTTCTCACATCATGCCTGTGCCTAATAAACCATCTTGTATTTTAGGTATATTAAGCCGTCGTCGCCGGGTTTATTGGGCGATCGATTTAGCAATGCTATTGGGTTTGCAACCTCTAGACCAAAATATTAGACTCTATGAAGTGATTCTAATATCAGTGCAACAACTCTCTCTGGCGTTGATCGTGCCTAAAGTTTTGGGGGTTGTTCATATTCCAAATGACACGTTTGACCAAAATATTAGCGCTGTACCAGCGATATTGAGACCATATCTTAAAGGATATATTAACGATAATAGAGAAATTTCTTATTTACTAAAAGCTGAAAATATTGTGCAATCGACAATTCTTCACTCATAATTAATACGAAAACACAAAATGGCTACGCCATTTTGTGTTTTTAAAACCCTGTAAGGTTTTGTTTTTTAATTCCAAGGCAACCGCACATGTTTCTAAATAATTTGTGAATAAATCGCAAACGATTGCTAGATAATGGTTTCAATCAAAATGAATACAAAATAGGAAGTTCTTTCAAAAAACGTCAATTGTGTATTTATTATGAAACTTGTGATCGCAGAATCCTAGGATCAAGCAATCTCGATCCTAAAAGTAAACTATGCCAAAATATTCAGAAACGTGTGCGGTTGCCCTGTATCAAAAGCCTTAGAGCTTGCTAAATCTGGAAAGGTCTGTTGGGTGCGATCAAGCAATATAGTTGTCGCCATTCTTATTAGGACATAAAACCCAAATAGTGTGAGGCGGAGCTTCGCTCCGCCTCACACTATTTGGGTTTTGATTTGTCTTGATAAAAGTGGCTAAGGCTATAAAAAATAGAGGTGATGCTTTGCATCACCTCTATTTTTTAGGATTTACACCAATTCACAGAAGTGTGGTGACACTTCTGTGAATTGGTATAAGGGCATTAAAAGCACAAAATGGCTGCGCTATTTTGTGCTTTGAGGTTAGGCATCATAGACAATCTCAACTACTTCGAGTTCTTGTTTCGTGCCAACAAAAGGATTGTCTTCAGTCAGAAATAACATACAGTGACATTCTTTGCGTTCGCGCATTGGCACACAAGGACAGTTCCAATAGGTATCTTTGATTTCAGCTTCCTTATCTTCATAATAGCGACAGGGACATAGAGGAGAGCCTAACTCTTCTTTATGCTTAGCCAAGCCCTCAATAACAGCATTAGTTACGCTAGGATCGACACAAAAGAATGTGCCTGTATTCTTTGCATATTTTTCGGAAAATTTCCGCATTGCCTCAAAACTTTTAGAGGAAGCTTTATTTTTCCCGCGATCGGACTCTGACTCTGGGTTAAGGGACATGATCTAACAAAATACCAAGAAACTATTAGTTAATACCTATAGCATGAAACCGCTACACCGCCTTATCTTAAAAACCTAAGAGATAGAGGTGATACTTTGAATTACCTCTATCTCTTAGGTTTAGTTTGTTGCGCTTTTGCCACAACAAACAAGAATTTTTGCTAAGGTAGATGCAGAAAAACTAAGCCATCTTCAGTAATGCTGTATAGGTGCATGTATGGCAATTAGAGTCAATTTTTGTATATCTTCTATTGGTATGGCGATCGCTGCAAGTTTTTTCAGTGCGATCGCCTTAACTCCTGCGGCGCGATCTAACGATGCAGCCAATCAAAAATTAGGCACAGTAAGAACATTACCTAGTCTACAAACAAGAGCACATCCACCATTACAGCCTGATACTTTACATTTGGGCATGTTAGAACCGCAGTTTTTTAAATATGCTCAGGACAATAACTGGGCTGCGATCGCGACGATTCATCGCGATGAATATACGATGCACCAGTTGCAACCAGGTGGCGAGGGCTTGTATGCATTGCCCGAACGTAAGTTGGTTTATGTTAGGGGCTTTACGGCAAATATTTATTTTGAAAGCGATCGCTTGGTGGGGATTAGATTGACCCCAGATAATCGCGATCGCGCTCTGACAGCACCAGAGCTACTTATGCTTGTTCGAGCTTGGTTTCCTGATGATGTCCTGAGCGTGATCTATCAAGTCGCGCCATCCGATCCGCGCAAGAGTATAGTCGAAACGCTAATTGGTACAATACCAAAAGCTTTTGAGCAGGATCTGGGGAAAGTCAGCTTGCCTTTTTGTAGAGCGATCGTTTTCCCTGCCCCTGTGCCTGTAAATACATTATCAACCTGTAACCTAAGTATATAGAATGAGAGCTTCGCGCTCATTCTATGGTGTTATACATTATTAACCTGTAATTTAAATATAGCGAGAGAACGCTTTGCGTTCTCTCTATGATCTGAAAATCTCATGCAAAAACGAGTTCTATCTGGCGTACAACCGACTGGCAACCTACACATTGGCAATTATTTGGGGGCAATTCGCAACTGGGTAGAGACTCAGGCTGATTACGAAAATTTCTTTTGTGTGGTTGATCTACATGCGATCACGGTTCCCCATGATCCAAAGACTCTAGCTAGCAATACCCGCGATATTGCTGCCCTGTATATTGCCTGTGGCATTGATCCCAGCATTTCTACAATTTTTGTGCAGTCCCATGTTTCGGCACATGCTGAACTAACTTGGCTGCTTAACTGCATCACGCCACTGAACTGGTTGGAGCGAATGATCCAATTTAAAGAAAAAGCAATCAAGCAAGGCGAAAATGTGGGTGTGGGTCTGCTGGACTATCCCGTACTAATGGCGGCAGATATTTTGCTATATCAAGCCGATTTAGTCCCTGTCGGTGAAGATCAGAAGCAGCATTTAGAACTTACACGAGATATTGCGGGAAGATTTAACGATCAGTTTGCCCCAGTTTTGAAAGTGCCTAATCCCTTAATTCGCAAGGAAGGGGCGCGGGTGATGAGCCTCACCGATGGTACAAAAAAAATGTCGAAGTCCGATCCTTCGGAAATGAGTCGGATTCATGTGCTAGATAAGCCTGATGAAATTACCAAGAAAATCAAGAAATGTAAAACCGATACGGTGCGCGAGTTAGCTTTTGATGATAGCGATCGCCCTGAAGCGAATAATCTCCTCGGTTTATACGCGATTTTTGCTAGTAAAACTAAGGAACAGGTGCAAGCGGAGGCTGCTACATGGCGCGGTTGGGGTGATTTTAAGACTGTGCTGACTGATGCTGCGATCGCACATCTTGAACCAATTCAAACTAAGTATGATGAAGTGGTAAAAGAATCAGGATATCTTGATCGCGTATTAAAAGAAGGTCGCGAAAAAGCCTCTGAAACCGCTTTTAAAACTCTAAATGCTGTCAAAGATGCAATGGGTTATTTACCACCTTTATAATAGTTAATCAGTTATATCTCACTTTCCAATCAAGGGGCTTAAGCTCCTTGATTGTATCTTATAAAATTGAAACATTTAAGAATTTATCCAAGTTTTTCTACTAGTTAAAGTCAATGACTAAAACAAAAAGTACATTCAAAGATGATCAGGATAGCAAGCCCGAACAAGGAATTACAAGGATTTCTGTTTCTGGATATAAGTCACTTGCAGAAGAATGTAGTATTGAAATAGCTCCTCTAACTATTCTTTCTGGTGCAAATAGTTCTGGCAAGTCCAGTATTATGCAGCCATTATTATTAATGAAACAAACTTTAGAATCTACCTATGATGCAGGTTCTTTAAAGTTAAATGGTGCAAATGTTCGATTAACTTCAACGGATCAAATATTTACAAAGAGCCTAAGTAAAACCTCATCTCCTGTTTCTAGCTTTTCTATTGCTATATGTTTAAATCAAAATAGAACACTAATAAATACATTTAGAAAAGAGGCAAAATCTTCTAGTATAAAAATTTTATCGTCAACCTATAAATACGAAGATATCATAAGTGTATCTTTGTACACTGAGATGAAACATGAGAAAATACTAGATGCTTTGCCACCTCATTTTCAAGATTTTTATCATAAAAAATATGATGAAGAAAAAGAGGCATGGCAAGATTTTAAACTTAGTTTTGAAACTCAAGGAATTAAAATTTCCCCATCCTTTGCTTATGGACATAGATTTTTTAAATCACTCAACGAAAGATTTGTTTCTACAGACAATCTTGTAAATCATCCTTCGGGACAGAGAGCTTTTGAACAAGGAGTTAGAGACCAATTGTTAGTTGAGTTAGATGATTTTTATAGGCTTTCTGTTAAAATTAATAAATGTTTTTTGTACATTGATTCTCAATTTCTCTTATCAACTATTTTTTATTCAAGATTTGATTTAGAGCTTAATTCACAGCCATATATAGACTATTCTAATCTATTTGTTTTTTTTGATGGTAATGGTCTATCAAGAGATGTTGAGAATCAAATTAGAAGAATAATTCATGTGCCAGGATTGAGAGGTAATCCAGAAAGAAACTATCCTGTAACTGCTGTTGGAGAAGATTTTACTGGGACATTTGAGAATTATGTTGCTAGTATTATTCATGACTGGAAAAACAATAAAGATAATCGGCTAAAACTACTTAGTGAGGCACTTCAAACATTGGGATTAACTTGGAAAGTTGACACAAAAAAAATTGATGATACACAGGTAGAAGTGAGAGTTGGGAGATTAAAGAATAAAGGTAATAGTAAATCTACTGACATGGTTAGCATTGCCGATGTTGGGTTTGGCTTGTCACAAACCTTACCAGTAGTTGTAGCTTTATTAGTCGCCGAACCAGAGCAATTAGTATATTTAGAACAGCCAGAAATACATTT